>Ga0256405_10000047_pt1 | contig 344580 bp, 373 predicted proteins | sample RumenRJG_02DNA_FD_189096 | JGI IMG/M metagenome (GOLD analysis project Ga0256405, IMG submission 189096) | Bovine rumen microbial communities from Lethbridge, Alberta, Canada - RJG_02 | ecosystem: Host-associated > Mammals > Digestive system > Stomach > Rumen | place: Canada: Alberta...
GGCAAAGTATTATAAGTGGGACAAGAAAGACGGTTATTGGGTAAGTCCTAATAGAAATCTTTATAGTTCTTACTTCTATAATCCTGAAGATGCAGAAATTTCCGTACTTGACAAGTTCAAACTACATGGAAATCAGTATGTTAAGTTTTTGGACGGCGGCGTAGCACTTCACGAGAACCTACAAGAGTCGCTTTCAAAGCAGCAATATCGTGACTTAATGAAAGTTGCTGCAAGAGAAGGCTGTAATTATTTTACCTTTAATGTTAGGAATACAGTTTGTAATGATTGCGGTTACATAAGCAAGCATACGCTTGATGTTTGCCCTCATTGCGGAAGCACTAATCTTGACTATTTGACAAGAGTGATAGGATATTTGAAGAGAATTTCTTCATTTGCCGAGCCAAGACAAATAGAGGCAAAACGAAGAGCATATAACAAACTTTGATTTTTTATGTTAAAATGTTTGACAAAACCCCCATATCATACTATTTATATATAAAATAGATAAATGATATGGGGTTTATTTATAAAATAACAAATAAGATAAACGGAAAAGTTTATATTGGGCTAACCACTGTTGGTGTGGAAGAAAGGTGGCGTAGCCATATTCGAGACATTAATAGACTTGAAAGACATTTGTATAAGTCAATGAAAAAATACGGTATTGAAAATTTCAATGTTGAAAAGATTGACGAGACAGATGATTTTGCAAAATTAGGGGAACTTGAACGAAAATATATTAAAGAATATAATTCAACTGACGAAAGATATGGTTATAACGTTACTCACGGAGGTGAAACTAATCAGTTAGATGGTAACCCAAGGGCAAGATTAACGGTAGAAGACGTAGAAGATATTAGAAATATATATTCTGAATGTAAAGTTGGGTGTAAGGAATGTTGGAAAATATACTCTGATAAAATTTCATATAGTGCCTTTGAAAAAATTTATGAAGGAATTACGTGGAAATCTGTAATGCCTGAAGTTTATTCTGAAGAAAACAAGAAAAAGCATAGAACATTAATGAAGGGTAGTATTGGCGAAAAAAATCATAATGCCGCCTTAACAGATAATGAAGTAATGGAAATAAGAAAATACTATGTTAATCATACGTTGCAAGAGTGTTATGAAAAATATGGGAATAAGTTCGCTTCAAAAAATAGTTTTAGGGGGATAATAGATAGAAGTTATTTACATTTACCTTATTATTCCAGAATTAAGAAAACGTGGATTAATGGCGAAACAGAAAAACGTGTGATTGGAAAGCCAAACGTCATTCGAATTATTGGGGACGTTCTTGAAATTGACACATTTGATGATTATGGTAAGTTAAACGGAACATTCAAGACAGATGCCAAGTATGAAGATATTGTGAAGAAGCATAAATGGGCAAAATTTAATAATGGAAAGATTTATACTCATACAAAAGAGAAACCTGTTATGTTTCTTCATGAATTTATTATGGATGAGAAAGATAAAAAGATATATTATATTAATGGGGATGTAACTGATGTCAGACGAGCAAATTTAACAAATAATTTAATAGGAAGTAAGATTGAAAAGTACGGTATAGATAAGTTCAAGAAACTCTTAGATGAAGGAACTTCAATAAGAGGCATTGGTAGAGCCATAGGGGTTTCAGCACAAAGCATAATAAAGTATGCCAAAGATAATGATTTGGTAAAAGAAACTAAATCTTGAAAGTAGAAAAGTCCTGAATTAAAACAGGACTTTTTTTTCTTGATTTTAAAATGATTTTTTATTATCTTTTATATAAAATAAATCACGTATATGAACAAAAAGATTGCAGTAGCAGGTTTAGGATATGTGGGAATGAGCATGGCAACACTTCTTTCACAAAAAAACGAAGTAATTGCAACAGATGTCATTCCTGAAAAAGTAGAAAAGGTAAATAACAGGATTTCTCCAATACAGGATAAGTACATAGAAGAATACCTCAAGGATAAGTCGCTTAATCTCAGGGCAACACTTGACGCAAGGAAAGCATATAAGGATGCTGAATTTGTTGTCATTGCAGCCCCGACCAATTATGACCCAGAGAAGAATTTCTTTGATACGTCACACGTAGAAGAAGTTATCGATGCGGTGATGGAAGTGAATCCAAAGGCGGTGATGGTGATTAAGTCAACCATTCCAATTGGCTACACTAATGGCATTCATATGAAATATGATGGAAAGGTTAATCTTCTTTTCTCTCCTGAGTTCTTAAGGGAAGGGCAGGCACTTTATGATAATCTTTATCCAAGCCGTATCATCGTTGGAATTAACAGTGAGAAAGATAGGGAGAACGCAGAACTATTCACTGAACTTCTCAGGGAAGGTGCGATTAGGGATGGAGTGCCGACACTTATTATGGGTACGACGGAAGCGGAGGCGGTAAAGTTATTTGCTAACACATACCTCGCACTTAGGGTAAGTTACTTTAACGAACTTGATACTTATGCGGAGTTGAACGGGCTTGATTCTAAGTCAATTATTATGGGTGTTGGTTTAGACTCAAGGATAGGTACTCATTATAACAACCCTAGTTTCGGTTATGGCGGATATTGTCTTCCAAAGGATACAAAGCAACTTCTTGCTAATTTCAAGGGAGTGCCACAGGAGATGATTACTGCAATCGTGAAAAGTAACGACACGAGGAAGGGTTATATTGCGAAACAGGTGCTTGACATTGCCAAGGGAGATACTGTTGGTGTCTTTCGCCTTACTATGAAATCGGGTTCAGATAATTTCCGTGATAGTGCTATTCAGGGTGTTATAGATAAGATTAAGGAAAATGGTGCGAATGTAATTGTCTATGAGCCGACATTGAAGAGCAAGGAATTCTTTGGCTTAGAGGTGGTTAATGACCTTGATGAGTTCAAGAGACGTAGCGGCGCCATCATCGCCAACAGATATGATAGTTGCCTTGATGATGTTCGTGAGAAGGTTTATACAAGAGATGTATTTGAGAGGGATTAATTATGAAGAAGAAACTCGTATATTTTTTATATGTTGCGGATACTACCCCCGCAAAGGAGGCAATTGGAAAGTCCCCTGTGCTAAGGTTACATTTTGAGTTGCTGAAGAGGTTTCATAGTGTCTTTGATGAATCGGTATTCGTGTTGTCTCTTAATAAGGGCATTAAGGATGGGGAGGATGACGTAATTCGTAGTTGGGCGGCTACGATTATGGAAATTGGTTACCTTAATGTAAGATTTACCATTGAAGAAAATACTTCATTTAGGGAATGCAAGGCGTTTAAGGAAGAGGTGGTTGAGAAAGAAGATAACAAAGGCAAGTTAGTGTTCTTTGGTCATAATAAGGGAACAACCAATCAGTATAATGAAAGTCTTGTCAGATTGATTTGCTCAATGTATTATTTTTCATTGAATTTTATTGAAGACTTGGACGTTTATATGATAAATCACGAGAGCGTCTATTATGGTTTTCCGCTTCTTAACGCACAATGGAATACACCAAGTGGTTGGGAGATGATGCCTAAGTATAAGTATTATTTCTATGGCACTTTCTTTTGGACAAATGTATCTCTCCTATGGGAAGTGATGGATAACAAGAAAAGGGAATATCCCGAATTGGTTTCAAGATTCTACGCTGAGAACTTTCCTGCCAACACCATTGAATTTGATGCGGTGGCAACACACAGAAACGTTTATATGCTTTCAGGAAAGGACCTCCACCACGAGTTTGATGTATCGTTTAATGAATATTGCAGTTATAAGGAAGGCGGCGAAGAAATAAAGAAAAATTTCAACGAATTCGTGAAAAATGTGAAGACAGCAGCAAAAATATAGCAGAAAATGTGATTTCGTTTCCAAAACTATTTATATTATGATAATAATAGAAACAAAATGATTTAACTATGAAAAGATTTTTGATTTTATTAGTGGCGTTTCTGATAGCAATACCAACTTTTGCACAGAAACTGACAAAGGAAGAGAAAGCCGCACAGAATAAGGCACTCTATGAGACAATGATTAAGTCCCTTGAAGAAAAAGATTGGGCAATCGTTCCTACTTCTTATATAGATGATGATGGCGTTGATAACCAACTTACTGATAACTCTATCTTTATCTCCTACGAAAAGGAAAACATGTTCATGCAAGGATATAGGGTTTGTGGCAACTCCTACACCAACATCGCAGAGGTAAAGGAATATGAAGTTGTTAAGGATAAGAAAGGAAACCCAAAGAGTGTAATCATCAGGGTAATGGGAAGGCACATTATGGGAACTTACAAGATTACCTTGTCGAAGGTTGATAACGGAAATATCGTATCGGTTATCTTTACCCCGTCTTCAGGCGTAACAAGGAAATTTCAAGGGCCAATCGTTCCTTCAAAGGTTGCAGGATTTTACAAGAAATCAAATCCTGAATAAAAAGTAGTTGATGAAAATGAAAAAAAGGGAGATTTTAACGTCTCCCTTTTCTTTTTTATTTGTGTTTTTACTGCGATAAAGGATATACCTCACATATAGCAGTTCCTTCACCTGGGCGATATTTGGAATCACCAGGGAAATATGCACGTATAGTATGCTCACCCGCCGATAAATTGTTAACAGAAAACGTTGCTCCGCCATCCCTAATTGTTTGCTGTAATGGCACTGTACTATCATCAACATATAGAGAACATAATACACTTTCAGTATCCATATAAAAAGCAACTTTAGCAATAATAGGGTCACCTTCGTCTACATTATCGACGTCAATAATAATCAATTGTTCAAGTCTTGAGTCTGGTGCGGGATTAAAAAACACATTGTTATTTGCCGTGATAAGACTTACATTAGGAAGATAGACTTCGCTTCCATTAATATAAGCACTATAATTTGCTTCTGTATCAAATAATTTGATATATTTTGTTCCTTCCATCATAATATTAGATATTTTTCATATAAATAGTATGAAAGCATCTAAATTATTGGAAATCTTTTACATGTTCGTCAAAATACTTGATTTTCTCGTCTGTAAGCGTATTGTAGTAGGAAAAATACTCAAGCCCGAAGCCTCTTACTGACTTTCCTTTTTGTTTATAATAGTTGTTATTTCATCATATGCCGTTTTGTATGCTTCTTTGATTACAAGTGCGAGTGCATTTGTTTTTTCCACCTCGGTAATATTGAATAAGGTTCCAAAAACATAAAGTGGGTATGCATCACCCATTTCTTCTACTGTAGGCGGAAGTTTTTGCCCTTTTTTTAAATTTCTATTTTGATGTTGTAAGGCATTGGTTATTCCAACAGTCACTTTAATAATTTCTTCGGCAGTTAGCCAATTAGTTACATCTTTTAATGTCATAATTTAAAATGTTTTTTTTATTTATTATTTAAAATGTTCTCTCCAATACTTTTCCTTTTCAGGAGTAATGGCATTGTAGTAGGAAAAATACTCAAGACCGAAGCCTCTTACTGACTTTCCGTCATCTTTCTTGTCAGGCCATCCCCTTTTCACCTTTGAGTTAAGGTAATCGTCAATACTACCAGTCGGAATATGTTTTATAAATGCACTATTACAAGGATATTTATTAAACACTGGGTTATTATCTCTATCTTCACGAATTTGCGGAAATTCTCTTCCGTCAGCATCAACAAATCCCTCCAATGGTTTATTATCTATCATTGGGTAATGCGCTCCATCTATCTTTGGTGACATATAGTCAACATTTTCGAGGTGTCCTCTAACAAATGTTTTATAGAATGTCCATTCATTAAAAGAAGGTGTTGTATAGATATTAAATCGCTCTTTTTTGTCATTAACGATAATATCATTGTCAGAATAATGGACATTTGGTATCACAATTCCGAGATAATCCTTAAATCTATCTTCCTGAAGGAAGTCCTTTAGCGTTTCATTATTGATTATAAGGTACTCATCACTGTCAAAGCAGGCGAGCCAATCATACTCATTGCCGTAACGCTCATAGAAATACTGATAAGCAGGGCGCTGGAGGTTTCCTGTTGTGTATTTCCAATCAATTATATCAACAAAGCCGCTATCTACATAATCTTTGACCTCATCAATGACATTTCCTTCCCCTTCACAATTATTATCAAAGATAACCATTTTATCGGTGCCGAGATTTTTTGTAATACTCAACATATTCCCTTATATATTTGTTGTCAAGACGGGTTAGGACGCATGTTGCTACCCTAATATTATTCTTTTTCTCACTTTTAAGCGTCACTCCATTAGGAATAATGCCCTTGAACATCAAATCATTGATGTCTGCCCTAAATTTCTCCCTATTAAACTGATAGTTGTCGTCAAAAAAGAGAATTTTCTTCGTCTCAACCAATTCTTCTTCGTTTTTAGCGAAAGTTACTTTCTTGAAGCAGCCAAAATTTATCTTTTTCTTAATTTCTCTCTCTTCTTTGTCAGAAATGATAATGATTTCATCCCAAAACTTTGAAAGAAAATACAATTTTGAAGGTAAGGTAAAGACATTATCTCCACATCTTACCGCAGGAATATAATTTTGCATAAAAGGAACAACACATCTGTTAGCCCAATCTAGATTAATTATCGCAATGTTATTCCAAGAACGAATATCGTGATGGAATTGTGCTGATTTAACGAATTCTCTGAATTCTCCGTTGTTATATGAGAGAAGCCCGTAATTTTCGCAGACATCATTCAATAAATCATAGTCAGAAATCTTCTTTCTGTTTTCAAAAAGGAAATTTAACGCCACATACCATACAAGATTGTCGTTAGGGAATAGCCTTATGGCGTTAAAAATAAGATGATAATTCGGTTTTTCGCTTGAAAGGAGTGAATAGACGTAGTATAGTCCGAGAGAAACGTGTCCGTCCATGCAAAGCCCCATTGCTTCGTTCTTTTCAGTCGTTGCCTTGATTCTGTCTTCTTCCAAAATATGCCAAAGGTATTGTTTTGCCGCAATCTCGTCAATATCCTTCAGCGTAAAGTACATATAAAAGAAGAAATGTGCCCCGTTATAAAGGCGATAGAGCATTCCTTCGTTGATTTCGTTGAAATAGAGTTCGGCATACTTGTTATAATTGGAGACAGCGACATTATCTTTCTTTCTGTGATGAATGAAGCCCACTTCCTTTGGAATTGTGTAGGTAAGTTCTTCAGGATAGTAGAGTTTTTCGTGGATATTGTACTTCCAAGTTACCTTATCTGACTTTTTTACGATGGTTCTTCCGCCGAGATAATAAGAATCGCCACGGAGTTTATCATAATTAAGTAGATAAAGTTCAATGGATGTATTTCCGTTAAAATCGTTATCTGTCAGCCGTTTTATTTCTTTCTGAAGCCCATCACTAAATTCTTCATCTGCATCTGTAGTAAAAGAATACTCAGTATTAAGTTTAGACATAGCGAAATTTCTTGCGTGACTGAAATCATCGCACCATTCATAGGTAAATGTCTTTATTTTTCCATAATTGGCGTTGATTTGATTGACAATCTCCATTGTTTTGTCAGAACAGCCAGTATCAACGACTACAATCTCGTCACAGATACCCGTAATGCTGTTAAGGCACGTTGCTATGCAGTCTTCTTCATTCTTTACTATTATATATGCACCTAATGTACTCATGGCTTCAATATGTTAGACATTATTTCTTGGCCTGGGGTATGTTCTTTCCATAGAACAGATGATTGTGTGTTTTCATCCCAAGCATTATCGTTATGGCCTAATTCTATAATTCTGTCGTGAATTTGCTTGTCATACTTATCCTTCAGGAACCATAATGTCCTTTGGATTTCGTTAAAACGCCTTGACTGTGCCGTTCCTGAGGATGTGTCTTCCCTCTTCCCTTCTCCTTCATGCTGAAAATAAAGCGTCTTTTCAACTTTTGTCATCTTTCCATAGAGGAAAGTCCTGATAAGGAGGTCCATATCATCAAGTACGGAGAGTTCGGTGTTATGCCCGCCTATCCTATGATAGAAATTCTTCTCCCAGCATCTTACGTGATTTGGCTGAGCGTAGATTGTCCTTATTGAGAAAGGATTGATTGGGGGAACGTCAGAAAAAGTATAATATTTTCCGCCCACATTTTCAGTAATGTTGATTCCTTCTCCCCAACCCCAACCGTTTCCATAGATAATTGGCTCTCCGTTCTTTAACTCAATGGCGTGGGAATAAACGAAATCAGTATCAGGATATGTGGTAAATGCCTTCAAGAGATATTCAAGGCAGTCGGGTGTCAGTTCGTCATCGTGGTCCACTTCAACAAGGTAATCGCCGTCACACATCATTGCAATCATATGCTTGTTAAAACCAATATTTCCATGATTGGTTATGTTATGGAATACTGTGATGCGTGGGTCTTTAAAACTGTTCAAGATTTTTATTGCCTTATATGTTGGGCTATCATCTAACACGAACCAATTCCATTCTTTATATGTTTGCTTTTTCATTGATTCATAGAGCCTTCTTAGTGCTGCTTCGTCAGTGTTAAATGTACACGTAAAGAAAGAGAATGATTTTGGAGCGTCAGTTCTATCAATATTATATTTAAAGGTTTCTACAATTGTGGATGCGATTTTCTGTGCATCGAAAGTTTCTTGATGACACCACTTTTTCCTATAAGCAAAAGGCAAAGCGGCTAACTCGTCCCATCCATCCACATTGCCAATAGTTATTAAGGCATCAAAACCTCTAAACTTATTTATTTCCTGTAAGATATTATGCCCGTTTTCAAGAATTCTTAAGCCAAAATATCTTTCAGCATATTCTCCGCCAACATTTGTCTTTATTTCACTATAGTCATGATAAAGGAAGTTTGGGTCAATGATGATTGCACTAAGTTTATTTCTCATATTCGTCAAACCATAATTTTTCGAAATCTTCGTGGATTTCAGTTATTACCAAGTCAAGCATTAATGGGTTCTTTACCCTTGTGATGAAAAAGATAGTTGAGAGACGTTCCATAAGGAATGCCTGTATCCTCGTCTGATAAGATGAATTGGAGTTGATGGAACGCTTGTTTCCGCAATAGGCAGCCAAGTTATTCACAACCCAGTTAGCGATGTCGAGGTCAGTCTTAAATCCCATTTCTTCATTATACTTGTCAAGTACGCCAAAGACAAACTCGCAATACTCGTTAAACATTTCTCTTGTAAGGATGAAGATATTGCAAGGATAGAACGTGTCAGATTTCTTCGTATTCTCTGCAGCAGGGTAAAATTCAGGAAAATCTCTCTTTATGATGTCTATGCAGTGTTGGAAGTCAGCAATGTTATGACTATTTTCATAGTTAACATAGACGTTTGGCCAACCGAGATTGAATTTAGGAAGGATAGCGTCAGCGTTATATTTTTCAAAAACCACGTCCATATCAGGAACTTTCTCAAAGAACTTGAAGTATCTCCTATAATGTGCAGTACCCACATATTTCTTTAGTGGGACGTTTTTCCATATATAATGCATCCTTGCCCCTTCGCTGTATCCATGTTCCATCTTCATCAACTCATCCTTTTCTTTGTCACAGATAATCTGTTCCCAAGGGATGTCAGTCTTGATTGGCTCCATAGACACTAATTTATATGCAGGGTTATTTGGGTATGGATGAAAGTCACCCATATGTGCAAATACGAAAATATCTAAATTTCCCATCTTTTTTTAATACAAGATATAATAAAAAGTGATAAAAGTCAATGATTAACCTTGACAATTTGAACTGTAAAAGTTATTTTTCTTTAAAAAGAATTTATATGAATAAGATTTTGGTTTTTCATCTTTTTCTTGGGGATGATTATAAGATAAATCCGTCACTTGATATACATAAGACGTGTCTTAAGATGTATGCCAATGTCTTTGACGAGATGCGGTTTACAATTACTGCAAAGGACTTGAATGATAAGGAGAAGATTAAGTGGGGAATGGATTGGATAATGGATATATCTGGAACAATACCAGTTAAGATAAGTGTTCGTGAAAATCATCCACTTTACGAGACAAAGACATTTAAGGACGAGATACTTGATAACATTGACACTATGCGAGATTATGTGTTCTTTGCGCATAGCAAGGGCGCTGTGAGGATGGATGGAAAGGAGACTTATACAAAGTCAAATCCTGAGAGTGTTTGCCGATGGATTGTTGGGATGTATTATTTCAGTCTCAATTTTATGGATGAAGTGATTGACAGATTCAGCGGACACATAAGGGCTTCAGAAATTTTCTATGGGCCGTTCCTTACTATGTACAAGGACCCTAAGGTTTCTCCGATGTTGAGGTACAACAAGCATAACTGTTTCTATCAAGGCACTTTCTATTGGATTAATATGGCAAAGTTGAGTAACTACATTAAGCAAGGACTTTTGAGTATTCCTGAGATTGACGACAGATATTGGGCAGAGATGCTGCCAGGTGTCCTTTGCGGAAGGGAACTTTATGGCGATGGTTTGGCAAGTCACAAGGACGTGGCGATTAATGACGATTTCAACCTTTATGTCTTGAAGAGAGAAGGATGGGAGTTGTTGAGCAGAATCTTTGGAGAGCCAGACTTTATGAAAATCAGCGATGAGATTTATGAGAAGATATTTGGAGGAAGAAAGGATGCTTAAGGAAAAGGTACTTGTATTTCACTTGTTCATCTCTGATGACTTTGACACCAATGACGCTTATAAGATTCATGCTGAGTGTATGAAAAGATATAAGGATGTATTCACTGACGTAAGGTTTATCATATCTGTTCCTGATGTAACTGACAGGGCAAGGGTGCAGAAGGGTATCGATTGGGTGATGAACATAGGTTTCAATGTACCTATAACGATGAAGGTTGTGAAGAATACCGTGCTTTGTGAGACAGATACCCTCTTTGATGAAGTCCTTAATAAATTGGATACTTTTGACGGGCTTGTTTGTTTCGCACAGGGTAAGGGTGTTTCAAATTTTTCAGAAGAGCCGATGGCACACGGGAGAAGTCTTGAGAGCATAGCAAGGTGGATTTGTGCCCTCTATTACTTCAACTTCAATTTTATGGAAGATGTCGATGGCAAACTTTTTGCGTTAAGGGGCATTGGCGAGATGTTCTATGGTCCGTGCCTTGGCTATAACTTAGACTTTCCAAATAAGGCACATTACAAATATTGTGGAACATTTTATGGGAACTATATACATGTTGTCCTGATAGTTTCAAAAGAAAAGCCGTAGGGAATTAACCTATGGCTTTTTCGTTTACATCATTGTATCGTTATTTGACAACACTTTTATTTGTTCGTTATTGTAATTGTATTTATCGCTATATGTTATTTCCCCAAACAAGTCTAATGCCGAAGGCGGAATTGTTTCAAGGCAGAAATAGCCATATGGGAAATGCCCATCTCCATAGAAATCAATATTATTAGGAACATTTTTCATTGTAATCCTTATTAGGGCATATTTTCCATTTTTTAATTTAATGTTCTTATTATACAACATCCACCCTAATTTTGCTGCTGCTGCTTTTGGAATATCACCTTTCATGAGATGTGCTTTGGGGTCATATGATAAAAAGTCATTCTCATTTCTGGCTTCAATACCTCCTTGAAGAATAGATTGTAAATTACCATATGGTGTCCAATGATACAAATACTGATACCGCCTTGCTTCTTTGGTTATAGGTGGTTGCGATGCGGGGTCAAATATCATCATTCTTAAAGTAATACCGTGTACAATTGTAGGAGGTGAAACGATTGCCCTAACCCATCCATGAGTTAACATTTCATTTTCAATGATTTTTGTGTTTTGGGCAATATCAGCATATAGTATAACTAAACGGACTTTATTATACGACACACATGATTTAACTTGCCATTTCTTAAACCCAAGTTTTTGCAGTTCCGTTCTTAATTGGGCTATAGGAAGCGGGGCTACAGTATCTTCTCTCAAAATAGGCTCCCCCTCATCCGTTAAATTTGAACCATATCCTTGTGCCTGAATATAAACTCTCAAATCTGTTGCAATAGAAAGTATAGTACTCTTTGAAAGGGATTGTATATCAAAATAATCCTCAATATTAGCAGATTCTTTGATAGATGGTATATCTAATACCTCTTGTATTGATTCTTTAATAATCCCCTTTAATTGTGTTTCAGTTATCCTTACTTTTTCCTTTGCCATAATTCTTTACCTTTTACTCAAATATACAAAAAATTTCTTTGAAAATCAACTATAAATAGTTCCAAAAACGGAAAATCCCCAATGTTTCCATCAGGGATTATCACTACATTTGCGTTGCCCGCTTGCGATTATCCATTGCCATCAGGCTAATAAAACTACGCAAGTTGAAGGCAAAAAGGAGGTACTTGCTTATGAAAAGTAAAATTTTCACAAAAGCATGGCAATTTAAAGTCTTGGACTTAATGCGCCGAATGGGTATGATTGATTAAACAATCCACCAAACAAAAGATTTGTTCTCCCCGTAACCCCTCGTTGCGGGGTTCTTCTTTCTATAAATATAACCAATCTTGAAAATTTGTCAAGATTTTTCTACGCCGCTTCACACATTCTTACATCCTTGTACTGAACCTTACCTATCGCCTTGCAGAACATATCAAGGAATCTTGCGCCTTCGCTTATCTCCCTTGTATTCCACCTGTAAACTGATTCATCTATGTACCTCTCAAGGTAGTTCTTGGAAACAAAGTGGTAGGTGCTGAACACCATCCTCTTGAAATGCGCCCAAAATCCTTCAATGCCGTTGGTGGAATAGGAACCGATAGTAAACTCTTTTGCCCCGTGCCTTACAAAGATATGGTTGTACTTCTCAGGGTTGAGAGAGCAATATGCGGAGAGTTCATCGGTGATGATGGTGCTGCCTTCGGCAACGAATTTCTCAATGATTGGGATAAGGGTTGCTGCCCTTGCATCCTTTACCTTCCTTGCATTCACGAAGGAGTGTGTCTTTTCCTTCACTTCGCCTGTCCTGCGGTTCACTTCTTCGGTTTTCCATACCATTGCCATACCGAAGATTGGTGTCTTTGTCTTCGTGCTCCTGCCCTGTGTCTTGGCGGTTTTCTTCCATTCGTGCTTGTTCGTTTCCCTGCCGCCCAAGTACATCTCATCACACTCCACATTGCCGCTTAAAACAACGGAATCATCCTGCCTGAAAAGGGTTCTTACCTTGTGCAAGATATACCAAGCGGTTTTCTGCGTGGTGTTGATGTCCGTTGCCAATTGAACGGATGAAATGCCCTTCTTGTGGCAGGATACGAGGTACATTGCGATAAACCACTTCACAAGCGGAATCTTGGTGTTCTCAAAGATAGTTCCTACAAGCACGGAGAAGTTGCTTCCGCACTTGTGGCAGCGGTATCTTCCGTCTTTTCTCTCTGCGCAGTGGTGTCCGCCGCAGTATGGGCACACTACATCGCCCTTCTCCCATCGGGAGTCACGGATTGCCCTGCGGCATTTCTCGTTTGTATTGAAGTAAGATGTGAGTTCGTAAATGCTGTCGAAGTGGTAGAATTTCATCATATTTCCCTGTCATTTCCCTTGTCATTATTATATACTGAAATAATAAGGAAATATTGCAGTGAAGTCCAGACTTTTTTTGCCTGGACTTCAACTTTTTATCTAAATTTGTGGGACAACAGGTATATAGTTCCCCATTTTATTGGCTAAATCCTGTGAAGTTTAGCGAATGGATGAAGGAAGGGAGGATAGTTCTGCCGAAGGTGATTGACAGATATTATGCTGAGGACCTACCAGGAAACACTTGTGGCAGGGAACGATGGGGTGACGGAATTTCAAGCCATGGTGATGTATGCTTTGCAGGAAGAGACTTTGACCTTTATAATATGAATAAGGAAAAGTGGGCTCAATGGGCAAGGATTATGAAGGGAGAAGGATTTATTGAATTTTCAGATGACATATTAAATAATATAGGAAGATAGAGATTATGAAGTTAATTGGGTATACTTGTACATTTAATGAGGCGGTAACGATTCCATATGTTATGCCTTATGTCGAAATGATGGGTTATGATAAATTTATTGTTTATGATAATGAATCAACCGACAATACAGTAAAATTGTTGTCAAAATATCCGTTTGTTGAAATACGAAATTGGGATACTGGCGGAGTTTTTTCAGAAATTGGAAAAAGAAATTTACAAATTGACGCTTATGAGAAATGTAGTTCTATCGCTATTGAAACAGGTGAAGATGTATGGATGACATTTACTGATTTTGACGAAGTAATCTATTGCACGAGAGAAAGAGGTGGGACAGTTAAGGATTACTTATCATGGCTTACCGTTAAAGGATATAATTGTTTTGACGGAAGGATGATACAACTAACTTGTGATGGCAGTGAAGAAAATAATTCTTTATTACCTCATGAATGGAATGGAGTTAGGGGAACATGGTGGTTAACGGAAGGCAAAAAACCGTTATTGTTTAAGGTTAATGATTTTAAATATGCTGAATTTATTTGTGGAAATCACGCTATGGGGGTAATTCCTAATGATGGCGTAAATATAATTAATCTTGCAGATACAAGAGAGTTTCATGGCTTTCATTTTAAATATTTTAAGCCCGATATTCTCGAAAAGAAAGAAAAGACATATAAATTTTATGGGGCGGGACAGTTAACTATGAATGGAGAATATTTGGATGCGATAAAAAAGATAAGGTCAACTTCATTTCCATTAGATATGTATTTTTTGATGAATGGATTTTTTTCTTCGTCTAATAGTTTTATAAGAGATGGATTTGGCGAAGGGATATATTTAAAACAATAATTATGAAACTAATTGGTTATACTTGCACGTTTAATGAAGCGGGGATGGTTCCTTATGTTATGCCCTATGTAGAAAGGATGGGTTACGATAAGTTCATTGTTTATGACAATATGAGTACGGACAACACAGTAGAGTTGCTTTCCAAGTACCCGTTTGTTGAAATTAGGTATTATGATACTAATGGGAAATTTGATGATAATGCCAAGAGGCAGAAAGAAATTGATGGGTATGTAGAATGTTACAAGATGGCAAAAGTAGGTACCCCCGAAGAGGAGGTGATTTGGATGACATTTACTGACTTTGATGAGGTTATTTTTGGCGGATATGGGGATGGCGCAATCAAAGAAATCTTAAATTGCAGTTATATCTTTGAGGGGTATAATTGTTTCTTTGAACAGATGGTAAATCTTCTTCCGCCAAAGGATGAGCAGTGTGAGTTATACAAGAGGATGGAATATGAGAATAAGCCGTTAGTACATACGATTGACGGAGTGAGGGGCGTATGGTGCTATGGAAATATGGCGAAGCCGACAATGTTTTGTGTAAATGACTTCAACTATATGGCATTTGTTCAGGGTAATCATTATGCTGTTTGCAAGACAAGGGAAGGCAAGAAAATAAGAAATTTGTCAGAAAATACTGGATTCACACCATTTCATCTTAAATTCATCAATAAAGAAAAACTAAAGAAGAAATGGGCTAATTATGATGAAAGGGGTTTGACATTTTATGGAAAGGACTTAGATAAGATTGAATCGCATTATAGGGATTACCTATATCCAATGTCTTTCTCTTTAGAAAATTATTTTCTTAATAAAGGACTAAAGAATATTGTGCGTGATACAGAAAATACCAGTGGTTTAAAGTTGGATATTTAAATAAAATTTCGTATATTTACCAATACTATGAAAAAACCTAAGAGTTATATAGGAAATATTATTCCAAGTGAGGACACTATCTTTGTCTTTGGCTCTAATCCGCAAGGAATACACGGGGCAGGGAGTGCAAAGGTGGCGATGATTTATTTTGGAGCCAAACGTGGGCAAGGAGAAGGTTTGCAAGGACAAAGTTACGGCCTCCCAACAACAAATTTGAATTTTAATGATAATCGTTTACCACCTATTAAACGTGGAATGCCTAAGGAGGAAATTATTAGTCATATTAAAAAATTATATAAATGTGCATTAGAAAATACTGATAAGAATTTTAAAGTAGCATATAGAAACCATTTTAATGAAGAAACAATCTGTGGGTATAATGGTGGCGAAATGATTGAAATGTTTAAGGCTGCTGCTGTAGATTTTAATGGGATACCTGAAAATATATGGTTTTCTCAGGAATGGGTAGATAGTGGTTTATTTGATGAAGATAATGATTAAAAACTGTTAAGATATGGTAAAATATAAAGAATTTGCTATTGTGTTTGAGGAAGTGCCAGATAAGATTACATTGGCAATAAACATAACAAACTGTCAGAATAACTGTGAGGGATGTCATTCCCCTGAACTGAGGCAGGACATTGGTCATGAATTGAATGAACTTGAACTTGAAAGTCTTATTTCACAGAATGAAGGCATTAATTGTGTCTGCTTTATGGGAGAAGGTAAGGATAAGGATGGTTTGCTTAGTCTTGCAAGGTATGTGAAGAAGCAACACCCAGAGTTATCTGTTGCCCTCTATTCAGGAAGGACTGAAGAAGCATTTGAGACTGATAAAAAGAAATTCGGAAAGATTTTTAACTTTATCAAGATTGGCAAGTATGATAAGGAAAAAGGCCCGTTGAACAAGGAAACGACAAATCAGCGTCTTTACTCAATTATTGGCGGAAAAGAGTGGGTTGATATTACAGAAAAGTTCTGGCCAAAGAAGATTTAAGCCAAAGGTACATATTTTTCTTATAAAGGCGGGTAGTTTTACCCGCTTTTTTCTTTTTTGCTGCTATTTATCAAAAAAATACGTTTAATTGAAAATAAACCTTCAATAAGGAAATAAAAAAATAATAAACATATTCGATAATATGGCTCAAAAAATTCTTCTTAAGAAAAGTAATGTAGTTGACAAACTGCCTACCAGTGCCGAGTTTGGCGAGGTGTTTGTCAATTATGCTTCAGGAAACGGCAAGTCCTTCCTTTCAACAAAGAAAAATGACGGTACTATCGCAACATTCCACGAAGACGCTTATTTTAGCACTTTGAGTGGAAATGTGGCAACTTTGTCAGGAAGTGTTGTGAATAATTATTATACCAAGAGCAACATTGATGACCGTGACCAAGTAGTTGCTGCCGCATTGAATGATATAAACAGCGGTTTAACACACGTTGAAGACACATATGTTGCTTCTGCTGTTATGAGTTCATCGGCAAAGAATCCTTCAGTCACTAATAATGTGCTTACTATCCCTACGGTAGCGGGAGAACGTGGTTACCAAGGACCACAAGGTCCAAAGGGAGATTTAGGAAATCAGGGCCCACAAGGCCCAAAGGGTGACTTGGGTAATCAGGGTCCGCAGGGTCCAAAGGGAGAACGTGGCTATCAAGGCCCACAAGGTCCAGTAGGACATCAAGGCCCACAGGGTCCAAAGGGCGACTTGGGTAATCAAGGTCCGCAGGGTCCAAAGGGAGATAGAGGTTTTCAAGGCCCACAAGGTATAGATGGTACACACGGTACTCACGGTAAGCAGGGTCCACAAGGCTCAAAGGGTGACTTGGGAAATCAAGGCCCACAGGGTCCAAAAGGAACTGACGGAACGCATGGAAAGCAGGGACCTCAAGGCCCGAAAGGAGAATTAGGAAGCCAAGGCCCACAAGGTCCGAAAGGTACTGACGGAACACACGGTACTCACGGAAAACAAGGACCACAAGGCCCGAAAGGAGATTTAGGCTATCAAGGTCCACAGGGTCCAAAGGGTACTGACGGAACTCACGGCAAACAAGGCCCACAAGGCCCACAGGGTCCACAAGGAAAAGACGGTACAAACGGAACACACGGTAAGCAGGGTCCACAAGGCTCAAAGGGTGACTTGGGAAATCAAGGCCCACAGGGTCCAAAAGGAACTGACGGAACGCATGGAAAGCAGGGTCCACAGGGACCTCAAGGCCCAAAGGGTGACAACGGTACTCACGGCAAGCAAGGCCCACAGGGTCCGAAAGGTGACTTGGGTAATCAGGGTCCGCAGGGTCCAAAGGGAGAATTAGGAAGTCAAGGTCCGCAAGGTCCAAAGGGTGACAGAGGTTTTCAAGGACCGAAGGCAACAACTGACGAGATAATCTCAGCACTTGGTAATGAAAAGAATGTTGGATTATCAAGCACTTCTGGTAGTGGAAATGTTCTTAAAACTTATACAATTACACAGATAATTAATGGAACAGCGTCCACAGTAGGTACTATTGATATTCCAAAAGACCTTGTTGTGACAAGCGGTGAAGTTGTAAAGAATCCTACGGGACAACCTGCGGGTACATATCTTAAACTCACTATTGCAAATCAGGCAGAGTCTGTCTATATTAATGTAGAAGACCTCGCTGACGTTTATACAGCAGGAAGTGCTATTACTATAAGTGACACTAATGTTGTTGACGTTAAGTTACATTCAACTCCTAACGGACTTGAAAAGGTATCGGGAACAACTGGTGGTTTAAGAATTAGCCCAACCGCAACAATCAAGGCAGGTGCATTCAGTGGCGGAACAGTTAATGCAACAAGCGTTACTGCTACAGGAAATGTCGTTGGTGCAACAATCAAGGGCACAACCATCAGTGGAACAACAGTTACTGGCGGCACTATCGGAGGAACAACCGTAAAGGGTACAACCATCAGTGGAACAACCGTTACTGGCGGTACGGTGGTAGGAACAACAGTTAGCGGAACAACCGTTAAAGCACCAACAGTTTATGGTTCAACAGCAGTTTATTCTCCAACAGTATCGGGAACAAATGTAACCGCTACGGGTAATGTCAAAGGTAATGTGATAAGCGGTAATACTATCTATGGTAACTTACCAAATTATTACACTAAGGATGTTATTGATGAAAATGAAGAGGTGACTTCAGCAGCATTAAATGCCTTGAATAATAATCTTAGTGCTGTTCAAGCAAGTTATGTATCTGCTGCAGTTATGAGTTCAACGGCACAGACTCCTTCTGTTACCAATAATGTTTTGACGATTCCGACTGTTGCGGGAGAACGTGGTTACCAAGGTCCACAAGGACCAAAGGGTACTAACGGTACAAACGGAACCAATGGTACTCATGGTAAGCAGGGGCCTCAAGGTCCACAGGGACCTCAGGGAGCAAATGGTTCCAACGGAACTAATGGTACCCATGGAAAACAGGGCCCACAAGGTGCTGCGGGTTCCAACGGTGCAAATGGTACGAATGGTAAGCAAGGTCCTCAGGGCGCTGCAGGCTCCAATGGAAGCAATGGTACACATGGTAAGCAAGGACCTCAAGGCCCACAAGGACCAAAGGGTACTAACGGAACTAATGGTACTAATGGTACTCACGGAAAGCAAGGACCTCAAGGCCCTGCGGGACAAAATGCACTCAACGGAAATTATCTTCCATTGTCAGGTGGCACAATGACAGGTAATATCTTGGAAGGCACAGCAAATGGCCATACGATTGGTAATACAACAAATGATTTCAAGGGTGTTTATGCAAGAACATTTGCATCAAATGCGGCAGGAAGTCTAACGACAAAAAGTGGAATGCAGGTAATCGCAGGTGTATCAAATGGCAGTGGTACTGCTACTACAGTAACAAGTGCTGCTACAATTATAATGACATCTGTTGGTAACTCGACAACACTTAGAACTATGATAGCGGGTGTTGGTCCTGTAAATGGATATGCTCAGGCAGCAAATGGTTGGGTTACTGTAGGTAACACAAGTTACAAGACAACAGTTTATGGCAATTCAGTTGAAGTTAATGGTAATGCGGGTACGATTGCAATTAAGAATACAGCAGGAAGTGCATTAGCACAAACAGCAGCAGGTGCAGTAACCGTAGGAAATACAAGTTACAAGACAACTGTTCAGGGTAATGCGGTTGATGTTAATGGTGCTGCAGGTGCAGTTGCAATTAAGAATACAAATAATGCAACAGGATTTGGTATCGCTGCTAATGGTAATATCACTATTGGTGTAACAGGAAAGACGAACACTATCAATGGTTCAACTAATACCTTAACATCAACAGGCGCAACCACGATTGGTACGACTTCCACTGCAGGTACGATTACCTTCAAGACTGCTAATGCCAATAGATGGATTATTAATGAGAGTGGTCATTTTGTTCCAAACACAACCAACAATGTAAACATCGGTGCAACGAACAAGTATGTTAATAATGCTTATATTACGACAAATAATGTAGCAAATGAGATTGTTTCAACATCGCTTGCTGTACCGACGGCAGCACCTTCAAGTCCTGCTTCAGGTAAGGTTTACTTGTGGCTTGGTACTACTGGCCAGTTCGATGAATAGGAATTGACTTTAAAAGAAAATTTACTTATATTTTAAGGCAGAAAGCCCCATAGTGAAGAACTATGGGGCAAAAACCAAAATAAATTATAAAAATGTTTTTAAAGAATGGCAGCACCAAAGACTGTATTTAGTAAACAAGATATTAAGACATATAAGAACTCCGCCCAACACAGGGTGGCACGTATGGCTTATGCCAAAGCCGCTTATAAAAATAAAGCAAATTACTTAAAATGGTTTGATGTTGATGGATGTTATTTCACTAAGGACAAAGAAGGCAAAGACAGTATTGTTGGTTATACATATGAAAATATGCGAAAGCCAACACATGCTTCAAAAAGATTAAGTTATTTAAGACTATCAGAATTAAAAAATACGGTATCAATATATATTGAAAACCATAAGGACTATACTTTTGAAGAATGTAGTCATGAAGGTTTATGGGGTAATTATGGCAATACGTTAATTACTTTAATTGATAATGACTTTCAGTGGAGAGGAAATACATATGCTTTATGGCGTGTAGACGAAGGGGATTTATCGGCGTTTACTAATGTTACTCATGTTGTAACAGTTTCTGTTGGTAGTCAAGAATGGGATGATATAATCAGCACTATACCGCCACAAGATGATTATTATGGCTTCGTGGTGGCGTATTTAACAGATGATGGACTTTTTGAATATAATGATGGGAAGGCTAACACACGGAGGCAAAGTCAAGACTTAGTGAAGGGCTATGTTATCTCAGATATTGACGGAAGTGGTACTACTTGTGTTGATTATCAGGTATATACTGATGCAGGTTTAAATACGTTACCTGAAAGTGAGATTGTTGAAGTACATAAGGCAGCAACCAATTATATATTCTATAACGGAGATGTGAGAGGGTCTTATTATCTTCCTTCAACAATATCCCTTGATACACAGGCACCGTCAGGTACTCATACTCTTCAAACTGTAGACACTATTGCGTCAGGAAGTAGTGCGGCTTCAGTGACAAGAAGGCAAGAGTTTCAGGGTTCGGTTTCATTAACCGCCAATACTGCTCCATATAATTTTGCTTTGAATGCTTCAAATTCAGAAGGAGTTTATAATGGGCAGCATTGGGAACCTTATAGAATATATGGACCATGTAAATTACTTAATGTTTATGCGGTTAATGACATTTCGCAGAATCCAACAACAGGCACTCAATATGGTGTACTTGTATTTACAGAAGACTATGCCAATAAGAGTAGCAACCCAAAGACATTATATAATTTATTCGCCACAAATTCAGGTGTAACCAATACTACTGGCATTTACTTGATGTATACTGATGAAAGTGATATGACGATAGGCGGATGCCATTGGGGTGCTTGGTTACCACAGGGAATGTATTATGGCTTTCCTACAACTTATAATGGAACTGATAAAAAAATAGTTCAAATAAATGCGTCAAAACGCCCATATAGATGGTATAATAGTACTTATACCCCTGCAGTTACTTCATATGACATAATGATTGAAGCCGACTTCTCCTTTAGTTCATATGTATATTATGATGATGAATCACAAGTTACATTGACGGGAAACGGCACAATTGCAACAAGTACCTTCGGTGCGTGGTTCGGTGCGTCTTCTTGGGACATCCAAGATGTTCCTGCATCGAAACTAAACCTCATTGGAGAACAAACTTGTTCTCTTACAATTGATTTATCGGGATGGGGTGTTATAGGACGAAATGACGTTACACTGACATTATCTGATGATAATGGGCATGAAACATCAATAACATCTTCAATGGGATATTTTGAAAATAGCATAACCCTTGATTTGGGCAAATTGAAAAATTATGCGAGTGGAAATAAGATACACATAACTATTTCAATGGATGCAGTTGGTGAGTAATGCTTTCTTAAAAAAGAAAGAACCCCGTTAGAAATAGCGGGGTTTTTCTTTACTTTTTAATAACTAATGCCTATCTTTATCTAAAAAGACTTTATGGTAAAGAAGACATTGGTTTTTCATTTTTATGTAAAGGAAGACTTCGAGAATAATGTTGCAATGAAATTTCACCTTGCCATCTTGAAGCACTATGCAAATATCTTCGATAAGGTAATTTTCTGTATATCAGTTGATAACTTAAACGATACGGAGTTAATTGCAAGGGCGGAACGTGCAATCTTGGATTGCGGATTCAAGAAGGAAATTCAGTTTATTCCCGTAGAAAACGATATGTACAGGGAAGCGGCAACATTCAAGTCACAGATATTGGATAAATTAAAAGATATTGAAGGAATTGTCTTCTTTGGACATGTAAAAGGTGTTACCAATGTAAATACATTTAGCCATCGGGCGGAACATTTCTTAAAGTGGATATTAGCACTCTATTTTTATTCTCTTGAGTTTGCGGATGAAGCAGAATTGAAACTTGTTGGCATTTATCAAGGGCTGAGAAGGACATTCTTCGGGCCGCTTTACACACTTAGTAAGGATGTGGGGATTGGTTGGTATCCAGGAACGTTCTTTTGGCTTAATCCAAAGAAACTCTACAATGACATTCAGGAAGGAGTTTGCAAATTGACTGAGATTGATGACAGGGATTGGGTGGAATGTCTTCCTAGTATCTATAAGTATAATGACGGTTGGGGAAGATGTACAAGCCATAATGACGTTGTTATGTATGACGGAGTGATTGACTTGTATAAAGAATGTGATTGGGATTTCATAACAAACTTCTATGGAGAAAAAGATAAGTTTTTTGATTTGTATTATAAGTTGTATAATGAAATAAAAGATTAAAAATATGAAGAATAGTATTTTAATTACAGGAGTGGCGGGACTGCTCGGCTCACGAATGGCAGATTGGCTCGTAGAAAATCATCCAGAATTTGAAATAGTAGGAATTGATAATCTGTTTGGTGGGTATATGGAGAATGTAAATCCGAAGGTTGTGTTCTACAGAAGAGAACTTTCAACTGATAGATTGACTGATATATTTGATAAACACGACTTTAAATATGTATTCCATTTCGCAGCATATGCGGCAGAGGGACTTTCCCCATTTATGAGAATGTTCAATGACAGAAATAATATGCTTTCAACAGATAACATTATCAATGAGTGTATTATGCACGATGTAAAGAGATTGATTTACACATCTTCAATGAGTGTCTATGGATGGGGAGTAAAGAAAGGCGTTGTCTTTGATGAGAATGATACCCCTGCGCCTATTGACCCTTACGCAGTATCAAAGTATGCCTGTGAAATGAATATCAAGATTGCAGGAGAGCAACACGGGCTTGATTGGTGTATCATCCGTCCTCATAATGTTGTTGGAAGAAAGCAGAATATTTGGGATAAATATCGTAACGTATTAGGTATTTGGATGTATCAGACGCTTAACAACAAACCAATGCTTATCTATGGTGACGGTGAGCAGACAAGGGCTTTCAGTGCGATTGATGACTGCCTTCAGCCGTTTTGGAACGCTGCGACATTTGATACAGCATCAAAGGAAATCATCAATGTGGGCGGTATCTACCCTTACACTATTAATGAAGCGGCAAAGTTGCTCTGCAGCATTACTGGCTACGACAAGATAGAACATAAGGAAGCAAGACATGAAGTGAAATATGCCGTTCCAAAACCAGACAAGTCCATTCATCTTCTTGGCTTTGAGCAGAAGACTTCTCTCGAAGACTGCCTTAAGGATATGTGGGAATGGGCAAAGGAACAGCCAAATCGTCCACAGTATAAGTGGGAGAATTATGAAATAACAAAGGGACTTTATAGTTATTGGAAGTAAAGTATATGGAAATTTGTAAGAATAATGTAGATATTTTTATTTGCGCACACAAGCCATTTGATTGCAGCATAACCAATAAGCAATACAAGATTATCTGTGGCCCCAACGATGACGTTGTATCATCAAATCTTGGGGTGATAAAAATTGCTCCTGAAATATCAAATGTTGGATTTAGTGAATGGCAAAAATTTTATTATGTTTGGAAACACATGGGGCTTAAAGATTATGTGGGACTGATGCATTACAGACGAATTTTGACTTTCGGTGATGATATAAATTATTTGCCTGACTTTGATGAATTATTTGAGAAGTATGGCATGTTGATTGGCGATGTTGTAAGAGTAAGTAGTGTATGGCAAAATTATAAAAATTGCCATAATATCAAGGACCTTCAAGATACCAAAGAAATAATAAATCAGTATTTTCCAGAATATAATGATGCCTTTAATACGGTTATGAATAGAAACGTAATGTTTATCTGTAATAATTGTGTTATGAAGAAAGACGACTTCCTGGAATTTTGTGATTTTCTGTTCGGTGTCTTGTTCAAATTCTGTGAGAGGAACGGAATTGACCCAGCGAGTGACCAGAGTTTCTATGACTACATAGACAAGGACATCCAAAACTACTCAAAGAGGCATAAGCCAGAGGACAGCACCTTCAGGGAACAGGCCAGGATTGGAGGCTTCCTTTCAGAGCGTCTTTTTAACGTCTGGGCAGCAAAGAAAGAACTGAGAATAAAAAGTTTTAAAATAAGAGATTGTAAATGAAGACTGTTGTTAGTAGAACTTGTGGGCAATTAGGGAATTTCATGTTCCAAGTAGCAACCGGGAAGGCGTATGCTGAAAAGTATGGCGCTGATTTCTTTGTTCAGATAGCAGATTCAAGACTTCATAATTCGCAATTTGATTTTATTACTAAAAGATTTCCCCAAAAGGATAAAGTTGAGGGGGGATTGTGCAGAATTATGGAAAATAGTTCTTTTCCTGAAATAATGGAAGATAGGACTATGCTTTTTAGTGGATATTTTCAAAACGAAAAAAACTTTACCTCAGAACAAGCACTGAAATGGTTTGGAATGACGGATGATGATAAGAAAAGAATTCTTGAAAAGTATGGCGATTTATCTGATTGCGTAAGTATTAGTGTTAGACACAAAAATGATTATCGTAGACTTGCTCCACGAAAGGAATGGTATGGGGCCATTTATAATAAGTATTTTAATGGACAGCGGGTGTTTATCACAGGTGATGACATGCAGTGGATAAAAGAAAACTTAAAGGACATACCAAATGCGATATTTTCTGAAGGTGGTTGTGTCGCTGATGACCTTTATGGGTGTTCTTTATGCAAGGACCATATAACTTATAATGGAACATTTGGATGGTGGGGTGCTTATCTTGGTGAGGAAATGCGTATGAAAGAGGGAAAAGAAACAAAAGTTATTATAAGCGGAGATTGGGGTAAAGGAAGTCCCATAAGAGATGGGTGGATAATTGATAGTTTAGATTGACTTTAGTGCTAAAAAATTGTATATTAGAAGAAAAAATTAATTTTATGAGAACATTAGTTTGTGCTATTGCAAAGTTAGAGAACCTTTATATAAGGGAATGGGTGGAATGGTATAAGGATAAGGGCTTTACCAATGTCTGCCTTTTTGATAATAATGATATTGATGGGGAAAGATTTGAAGAAGTAATTGGTGATTATATTGAAAGCGGATTCGTATTCTTAAAGGACTTTCGTGGAAAGGAAAGAATGCAGAAACAGGCATATCAAATGTGCTACGATGAATATGGAAAGGATTATGATTGGATTGGCTTCTTTGATATTGACGAGTTCTTTGATACAGATAAGAAGAATGTTTCCGAGTTTCTTTCACAGCCTAAGTTCAATGGTTTTGGTTCAATTCGCCTTTGTTGGAAAAACTATACCGACAATGGACTTCTTAGGGTGGAAAACGACAATTACTCAATAAAGAGATTTACCGAACCTGTTTATTTTGATACTATTTGCAATAGACATTCTAAGATAATGGTTCGTGGCGGACAGGATATTAAATTCTCACAAGAACCAGGTGGCGAACACGGCGTAGGAATGAATTGTAATGCCGTTGATTGCCACGGAAATGTTTATGATAACAAGAGTTTTGTTCTTAAGGAGAAGATTTGGGATGATGCGTGGCTTAACCATTATCGCTTCAAGACAATGGAAGAATACTGTGTTCTCAAAATGAAGAGGCTTTACCCTTGTGTTGATGCCGCCGAAGCCAAGAGGATGTTGAGGAAGAAAGACTTCTTTGAGTACAATGAATGGACTCCTGAGAAGGATAAGATGTACCACGAGTTGATGGGAGACGAATCAAACGCAGTTGTTTGTTGTATATTGAACTACAAACACGATGACGGTGCAAAGTTTTGGTATGATAGATGCAAGACAGAATTTAAGACATATATCATTGATACAAACTACCTTGATAACGGCGGCGAATGGCCATTTGATAAGAACGACCCTAATATCTTAAAGGAGCACAACCTTTATTATGGCGGCAGTGTCTTGAAATCATATGAGTTGCTGAAGAAAAACAACGGACAATGGTTGTTGACTATTACTTCGGATGTGAAGTGTGATGCAGGAAATTCTCAAAGATTTGGCTATGTAATACAAGATATAATTAATAGGAAGGATATTGGCGTGTGGGACCCAAGTGCAGCACAAGGCTCGATGTGTAATGGTTCTACTCAAATAATATTATCCAATGTGCATCAATATAATCATAATTTTGGCGTTAGGGAAGTGAGATGTGGCGAAGGATGGCTCGAACTTGTCAGAGGCGATGTTTGTGATGAGTTGCTTCCTAAGTTGAATTATGACGACAATAAATTAGGATGGGGTATAAATGATGCGTTTAATAGGATTTCAAGAAAAAAAGGGCTGAAGGTTGTTATTGACGATAGGCTTATAGTATTCCACCCAGGCGGCACGGCATATTCTCAGCAAGAAGCATCAAAGGAGTATGAAAGGTTGAAGTTGCGGTTTGCTGAATTTGGTATTACAGAACCCGAAGACAAGAAGGCGGAAGAAATCAAAACACTTATCTGCTGTATTGGAAAGAATGAGAATCGTTATGTAAGGGAATATGTTGAATGGTACAAGAAGATTGGCGTTACAAAGATTAGAATTTATGACAATAACGACCCTGATGGAGAACGTTTTGAAGACGTAATTGGAGATTATGTGAAAGATGGCTTTGTTGAAATTGTAGATTATAGGGGAAAGAAAGATTGTCAGCACGATGCTTATAATATCTGCTATGAAGAAGAAAAGAACAACTATGACTGGATACTTTTCATTGATTGTGGTGACGAATACCTCAGCTTTGTGCATACAAAGACCATTGGAGAATATCTTGCAATGCCACAGTTCGTTAATTTTGACATTATTCACATTAATCTTATGACATTTGGTGATTGTGGAAAGATTCATTATGAAGATAAACCATTGGCAGAAAGATTCCCTAGTCCAATACCATTCGACACAAAGATAGCGTATGATTTCCCTGAAAATTGCCACGTTTCTTCAATAGTAAGAGGTGGAAAGGAAAAGGTTATCTTCAGTAAGGTAAGCGGCTGGAGCCATACTCCAAGTCCAACAACCCTTAGGTGTTGTAATGATGTGGGAATCACAGTAGATGGCAATTCCCCTGTTCAGAATGTTGATTTCCAACTTGCGTTTTTCCGTCATTATACTACGAAGACGGCAGAAGAGTATTGCGACAAGATGAGAAGAGGATTCCCAGACCAAGAGTGGGATGGTTCGAGAGTACAGAACCTCATTGAAACAAGATTTTTCAGAACCAATGAGATTACAAAGGAAAAAGTAGAAGTCTTTAAGGAGAAACTAGGTATTGACATGTCTTATCTCCTCCCACACGTCTTTGATGGCGAAAAGAATAAGGACGTGAAGATTTATACCCTTTGTTATGCAAAGAAAAACTTCCAGTTCCTTGACGACGAAGTTGTAACTCCGCTTCAGGTTGGTGCAGCTAATGGTACTGATGTGTGTGTTTTAAAGGATAACACTGGTGATAATATTTCAGATAAAAACTATTTCTACATTGAGAATACTGGTACATATTGGATTTGGAAGAACGTTCATGATTGTAAATACAAGGGTCAGATGCAGTACAGAAGACCACTTCAAGGAGTTGACGGAAAAATGGACTTTGAGGACATCTTCAGTAAGTATGATGTCATTACTTGTGAGCCATTCTATCATCCTGACCATAAGAAGCCAACTGAGACCGAAAAATTGGTTATCGTTGCTGATACGGTAGAGCAAGGTTATGCTTTCAGTAATTGTGTTGATGACCTCTACGTTCTTGAAATGGTGATTAAGATGTTCCACCCTGATTATGCCGAGGATTACGACAAGTACATCAAGAACGGTCCAAACCTTTATTATTCTAGTGGCTATATTATGAGAAGTGAGGATTATGATAGGTATTGTGAATTCTTGTTCGATTGTCTTGAGAAGTGGCAGCAATTTGCTAACATTCATAGTAAGGAAGAATTATTTGCTCACGTTAAATATAATATGGAAGTGGGTAAGTACCCTAGATATGGTGGGGACAAGAGCATCATAAATAATGAGGTGGCTGTTCGTTGGCAGAGTTCAATAGGCGGTTTCCTTGGTGAGAGAATATGGACCCTCTGGCTTCAGCATAACTTCCAGCAGGACAAGATTTACAAATTGCCTTACGTCAAGATGGAAGAAGGGATGTATACCTAGGATATTTTAACTTTTAAAACTATTTATATGAAAAAATAGGATTTTGAAGAAAAGAGAGACGATAAACGAGGTATTGTCCTTAATGAGAAGGATGGAAGACACTTCTAATGGTGATACTGGCTTATTAAGTGAGGTCACCTGCAAGTGGCGTGATGTTAATGGTGCAAATGACTTTTACGATGTTATTTCCTCAATCAAGGAAGGGAATTTCATGACATTTGGTTACGTTGATGACGCTAAGATTGAAGTTCCAACAAGGAAAATTGGTAATCGTGAATTTTCTGATTATGAAAGATTGGGTGAGAAATTAGGTAAGGCATATCAAGTAGTCAACGTCCTAAAAGTTGCAATTTATAATATTCCATGGCAGACATTACCAAAGATAAATAAACAATATAGTGAGTTTGCAAAGAAAAGGAATGAATTAGGGGCAAAGTACGATGTTACCTTTGACCCACCAAAGTATAAGACAAAGACAATCCCGTTTGGCTCAGGAATATCTAAATATGATGGGGATAATCCTGAGATACAAAATCATACATACACCAACCTTAATATGCATAACATCAAACCAATTTCTGTTGGTTATTATCTGGTTACGGCAAGTGGTTATATTGAAAAGGTCGATGAAAAACTTCTCAAGATACTTCCACCTTCCGGGGTTTCAGCAATTAAAAGGCTTGCAGAGGCAGGTGCAACTGAAGCTGAACTAGCTCCACTATTAAATATGGATTATAAGCGTTTCGAACATTCAAAGGTATTATTCGTTTCAGCAACCCCAGAAAATGGCATACCAACATTGGTCATTAATAATAAACTTTCAGATGAATTGGTTGGTGCTGACAGGATTAAGAAAAAAGACCTCTTAAAGATAGCCAAGGACAGGTATAAGAAATTCTTTAAGAACGCTAATAAGAATGCAGTGATAAACTTCATGCACGGTGTTTAAGAAAAACAGGCCACAAGAAATTGTGGCTTTTCTTTTTCATTTTCCTTTCAAATTATTTACATTTACTCCAAAAATCCTTATATTCTTATTAAGGAAAATGTGTCTATAACTATTTATAAAAAAATATATTTACGATGGCATTAAAGCAGAAATATGGAATAAAGTACCCATTTTCAAATAACAATGAGGATGAAGTCTTTCTAGACCTTAATGAAAATGAAAATGAGAGCATAAAATCACAGGTTCTCCACGTAATTTTCACCCCAAAGGGTCAGAAATTGAGGGACCCAGACTTTGGGACAGACCTAGTTAAGTATATATTTGACCAGGGGGATGACACTGGCTTCAGTGACGTTAAAACCGAAATCACAAGACAAATCTCAAAATATGTTCCTTCAGTAGAGTTTAAAGATGTCACAATTTACCGTGAAGATGAGACAAATGGAAACGGGATTATTGTTATAATTGAATATATGGTAAAAAGAGGAAATAAGGCCGAAAACGTAACGGTTTCATTAAAATTATAAAAGAATATGGAAAAAAATATATCATATCTTAACAAAACTTATGCTGACTTTAAGGATGCACTTGTTGCTTATTCAGAGAAATATTATCCAGACCTCAGCACATCTTATAATGATGCATCTGTCGCATCTTGGTTGATTGACCTTCTTGCGAGTATCGCAGATAATGAGGCTTATCACATTGATAGGGTTTATCAGGAGACGAACATTGATAGTGCCCACGAGTTAGCATCACTTATGGCTATTGCCAGGAATAATGGTGTGAAGGTACCAGGCCCTAAGGGTTCAATGGCAGAGATGAAGATGACTTTTGTACTTCCATCAACCAACAATGGCCCAGACTGGTCTTATGCTCCAATTGTAAAGAGAGGAACAAGGTTTTCGTCAAGCTCACAGCAGTTTGAGTTACTTTCAGATGTAGATTTTAAACTTCAGTTTGACGAAAATGGTGTAAGTAACAGAACAATCGTTCCAAATGTTAATACAAACGGAATTATTACTGGTTATACCGTTTCAAAGCTTGCGGTAGTTACTGCTGGTGAAACTAAGGTTTATAGAAAGGTGGTCCATTCAAGTGACATTAAACCATTTATGGAAATCCTTATTCCTGTTGAAAATGTTATGAACATAGAATCCATCGTAGTTGTCGATGGTACTGATAACTCAATAAGCCCAACTTATGGTGAATTTTATGGGCCTGGCTGTCCTGAGGACGGAGTTACACGTTTCTATGAGGTTAATAACCTAGCAGAGCCTAGTTCATGGGTTGATAGCCTCGCAGAACCATATACATACGGATATAACAGCATCCCGACATATTGTGTTACTAAGGGAGAGTGGAAACCAGTAGACCACAAGTTCATTACCGAATATACAGATAGAGGATATCTTAAGATAACATTTGGTGCTGGCGTTAAAGGAGGAAATGTTGAAATTGGAGAAGATGCTTCTGCATTTGCTAAGTGGCAGATGAGTAAAATTCTTAATAACAAGAACCTCGGACTTCTTCCAAATGCCGAAAGTACAGTTTTCATTCTTTACCGAGTTGGTGGTGGTAGTGCAAGTAATGTTGCTAAGGGCGCAATAAGACGTGTTTCATACTTGAATGCTGATTTTAGGGGTAGAGACTCGCAGAAGATAGATAATGTAATGCGTTCAATGACTGCTGAGAATACCACTCCTTCAGTTTCAGGAAAAGACATGCCAACCGAACAGGAATTGAAATACCTTATAAAGTACAACAAGGCAGCACAGGAGAGGTGTGTTACTGTAAAGGATTATATTGACAGAATACTTATGCTTCCACCGAAGTATGGTACTCCATTTAGAGTTGGTGTTATGGAAGAAAATAACAAGATTATGGTTTATCTTCTTGGCCTTAACAATGAAGGTAAGCTTGATAGCTCACTTCCAGTAGCACTTATTAGGAATATTGAAGATTATCTTTCTGGTTACAGGATGGTAAATGACTATGTTGAGATTAAGGCTGGTAAGATTATAAACATATCGTTTGACGTTGATGTTATTATTGACAAGAACTATAATAAGAGTGATGTGGTTACAGCAATAATCAACACAATAAGAGATTATATGGACATTACCAAGCACTTAATGGGTGATGACATCTATGTTGGTGACATTGAAAAGGAAATATCAAAGATTGATGGTGTTATAAACCTTATTGCATTGAGGGTTTATAATGAGAAGGGGCCTGGTTATTCTTCAACTGAGATACCACAGGAAACATACACATATTCTGAACAAAAAGAAGATGGCGTTGAAGAGGCTTATGGTGATGATGATACAGTTTTGATAGATACAGACGCAACCGATGGTATAATTTACACCAACGGCGACTCAATGTTAGAAATAAAGTTTGATGATGATATCAGAGTAAGAGTTAAGGAAAGATAAAATGGCTTGCAAATGTAAGGTGGATAGAGACATTGAAGAACTTTATAAGCATTACAGTTCTTACAATGGGGAAAAGAAGAAACGTCTTTTTGAAAATTTTTCATTGTGGAGAACACTTGTTGTAATAGTTACCTTACCACTTATGTTGTTGATAATGGGTATTTTATCATTTAAGAAGAAGCCAATTAAAATAAGTAAATTAGTAAAAGCACATAATTAATGTCAGAAACAAACAAGTCATATAGGATAAGAACAAATGTTGGGGAGGACGACCAGCTTTATATCAGCACAAACCTGCTTCAGGATTATGACTCATTTGATATACTATCAGTTTCAATAAGCACAACTGATGTTTATCGTCTCCATAATTCAAAATGCGGTGTAATAGTTGGTAGGGTGCTCGCTAATAATGGCTTCGGTGTTCCAAACGCTAAAATCAGTGTATTCATTAGTAGTGATGAATTTAGTGAGGACGATTTATATGCTGTTTATCCATTTATGACGACTTCCGATAGGGATAACAACGGTGTGAGATATAACCTACTTCCTGATGAAAAGGTTGGAGATTGCCACCAGATTGTTGGAACATTTCCTAATAAGAGATACCTACTCGACAATGATGTTCTCCTTGAGGTTTTTGACAAATATTATAAATATACTACAAGGACGAACAACTCTGGTGACTACATTCTCGTTGGAATACCTACCGGAAATCATATCTTACACATGGACCTTGACCTTTCAGACTGTGGAATACTTTCACAGAGACCAAGGGATTTCGTTTATAAGGGTTATACCATCGAACAATTTGAAAATCCTAACATGTTTAAGTCCGGGACTGAGTATAGTACCCTCAGCCAAGTATTCACACAAGACCAGACTGTTAATGTAAAACCATTCTGGGGTGACGCTAATTCAGGGGAAGAAATAGGTATAACAAGGGCTGATATTAATATAGCATTTAAGTTTGAACCAACATGTGTATTCTTAGGGTGTGTGGCAAGTGATAACTCCTCACAGGGAATTGCAAAGAGTTGTGTTCCTACCCCACACATGGGCGACATGGACGAATTAACCACTGGTGAAGGTAAGATTGAAATGATTAGGAAAACACCAGGTGGTGATACTGAAGAATTTCAAATTAAGGGAACACAGTTAATTGACGGTAATGGTATCTGGTGCTATCAGATACCTATGAACCTTGATTATATGATGACCGATGAATACGGCAATATGGTTCCTACTGATAATCCTGAGAAAGGCATTCCTACGAGGGCACGTGTTCGTTTCAGACTTTCAATGCAGGATAACGAGCAGAATACCGATAACTACTTTAGGCCAAAGGTACTCATTCCGCATAATCCACAGAATAATGCGGACTCAGGCCATGAAGATTATGACTATGAGTTTGGTACTATGACAAGGGACGACTCATTCAGGGACCTTTTCTGGAATAATGTTTATTCAGTGAAGTCATATATTCCTCGTTTCCAGAAACGTGGTAGTTCAAGAGGTTGGAAAGAAGATAGATTTACTGGTATCAAGGGTTGCAACTTCTATGGTTCAAATAACCCTATTCCTTATAATAACATAAGAATTAAGATGCCATTTATGTTTAAGATTATGTGTCTTATCGTAAAGGTAATGATACTGGCAATAAGTATAGTGAATACAGTAAAATATTATATTTTTAGGGTATTAGGCAATCTTTCTGAAACTTTATATGGGACAAAGTTATCATCCCTTCTTGCACCGGTAACAAGCAGATTAACAAAACCCGTAGCTAGAGCAATTATGGATAGGTTAAAGGGCTACCGTTTTAGTGTAATTGAGGATGGTTTATGCCCAGACCTCGAAAACTGGTATTTTGCGCCGTTATTGTTAAAAAAAGGAATGGGTGATGATAGTGGGTTGAAATTTTATTATCATTTAACGAATAGAAGTGCTAATATTTTATCTCAAACTCTTGAATCAATTTTAAAGAAAGACTATGAGGGTGACACAATAAATAATGCTGCATTGAGAGACGAGAAATCAATTGATTATGAAAATCGTGATACGGATGATGAGATACAATGTATAACAATACATACTGATTATCTTCTTGCTTGTATTGAGATGAACCTTGCTATGGAGTACAAAGTCATAAAGTTCAATTTTTACAATGACTGGATTAATGGCCTTATTTACATTCCAAGATTTATGAGATATATTCGCCCAAAGAAGAAATTCTTAGGTATCACAGTTGCAAAATCCAAGGTTAGGGGTTGTATGGACGACACCAAGATATTTGCAAAGACAAGGCGTTATACTCAGCAATGTGCAATTGGATACGATAAGAATAACCCTATTGAGGTTATTTCAAATGTAAGTATTAATACTAAAGACGACAAGAAAAAAGCTTATAATAAATACCACAAAAAAGGCGGTTTTCGCCAATATGTCATCTTTGGTAAAAATGGTGGTATATGCCACGAACATACCACATCAAAGAAACAATTTGTCTATTATCTTAAGCCATGTGAATGGGATAATAAAACAACTGGTAGTACGAGTTCTTTGATTATTAACAATAAAAAAATAAATCTTTTTGCTACCGATATTATATTACTTGGTTCTCTTAATAGCTGTGACCAAAACGGTCTCCCACAGGCATTCAAATATCTTTCAAACTCTTCGTATATAATGCCAAGTAATCTAGCATTAACTAATATGGAGACAAATGGCCCACTCTATGCAACAGAAAAAGGCACAATGTGTATGGGTTCCGGTATGACGTGGGGTAGCGATGTTTCTCGTCCAATACCGGTAGATAATATGGATGTAACCACTTATGAAGGTTTATCAGACTTAATGCCACCAATAAAAGACCTTGCTGATAACCCAACCAATAGTGCGCTAACCCAAGAGTTATTATATCTAAGCAGTTCTACCTCTGACAATGATAGAGTTGTGTTTGAATCAGATGAACTTTCTGATTATATACCAATGACTATTGCCGCTGGTATATCATGGAATTATACTGGTCCTGGCCAAGGGAAAAAGAATGCAGAGAAGTTATATTACCCAGGTGGCCACTTCTTAGGCATTTCATGTAAAAATTCACAGACGAACATTAAGTCTTGCATCAATCTTGAAAGAATTTGTGAAGTCGGCTCAACAATGTCAGAAAGAAAAGAAGATGTCATTGGTTGGGGCAGTAATGGGGAACTAATATACGCTTATTCTTCCCCTACTGGTTTCATCTCAGGTGAGGAACTTATAAACACTGATTTCAGAACAATGTTCTCTACTATGAATAATGGTAGACTTATTGCTAATAAGATAAATCCTAACACTGGTTATAGAATTTACGACTTCAATTATTATAGACCAAGTAACTTTGATGGGGCATTTGAAAAGGTTGCTTCTGAGAACGCCGATGTTTACAACGCTTCAATGAGTCGCTATACAAGTGACGAAAGTGCTAGCTTGCACCGATACTTTAATATAGCACTTAGTTCTAATTCTGGTAGAACAGACCACGACCCGAATGAAGTATTAAAGTCACAGAACAGAACGAGGGAGAGTGCAAACTTAGATTATTACTTATTTAGATTTGGTCTTAACCATTCAAATTATAAGAACGTTCAGGATAGAAGTTTCTTATTTAATAAAGATGGCAAATATTACCTTCCACAGTATGAAAATAGTTTCTACTTTTATTTTGGAATGAGAGAGGGTGCTACCGCATTGGATGAATTTAATAAACAATTCTTCTCTGTGTGTGATAGTACAAGTCTAATTGGTACTGAAGTTAACATGACCCTTGAGCAAGAAATTGACGTATGTAATGCGGTGGGGACAATCGTTGTGAATACTGAAAACCTTAAAACCCCTTATGAAAAGATAACACTTACATACTTTGTCAACGGTACCGAAACAGTAAAGGACTTTACTTCATTGTATAACAATCACGTTCAGTTTAGAATACCAAACCAAGAGTTTAGGGATTATACTGTTTATATTAAGGATGGTAATGGTATTGAATTAACTAAGACTATTTCATTGGGTGAAAATCTCATTAGTTGTGAAAGCGAGGTTTATGATTTCAATGTTGAGGGTGATGCTATTCCAAGAATGATTTATAGGGGCGGTTATATTGAAGTATCCAATGTCAGCATAAATAGGTTTGAAGACGAACTTAACCTATGTAGGCTGATTGTTAAGAATGCTAATGGGACGCAAACCGACTCAGCAACAATCGAGTTAGATAGTTCAACGGCAAACCAGTTATATGTTGATAACGAGGGCGCACATACATTATATCTACAATATAGATGCGTTGGCAATAGCAAAATAAATACATTGCCAATTATGGACTTTAGTATCGGCGGCCCTGCAAGTATTGACATTAGGATTGGTGACCCTAACAGAATAAATTATTCGATAAAAGATAAGATTGGATATAGTGGAGTAACACAATGGTACGAGAATATTGGTAACTCTGCAAGTACTGAAGCGTGGTGTTATAGAATTTCACTCTTTAATGGTGTAAACAATGCCGAGAAAGTTGCTGGTTCTAGGACACATAGCTGTCGAGTATATGTTGATGGTGGAGAGAAGACTATTTGGGGTTATCCACAAAGCTATGATAATGGATACTTTATGACAATGCTTTGTAGAGATAAAGATGTCATCCCTCCTGGTTATGCGTTGGATGATGATGCCCACTATTATTCAACTTATGGTGTGTCTGGTAATGTAAGGGATTTCTGCGCATTACCACATAATGGTCCATATATTTCCGGTAGAAACTATGGTCTTGTAACTGGTGGTACTATGGAAATTTCTGATGCAGATAAGACACATTATAAAGATGGTTATGGTTATTCATACAGGTCAGTAATACCAGATAGCGACCCAGAATATTATGTATTAAATGGTGAGGATTATCAGTATGGTTCCGGTTCGACATTAGGACTTTTCTTCCCTACTGTAATTTACCCGGCAATGGAGAGACCATTCTTTGCTGATATGAATTTCTTTGTATGGCATGATATATCAATCGAAATTGAAACTGAGGGTGAATATGCCAACGCATTCGAAGAAGAAGCTGTTAAGGGAACACACATTGAAGGGGTCGTCCATAATGGGGTTACTTTTGAAAATAGGTTCGGTACCGATACGAGGTTAGATGATAGACTTACCGTATTGAGAACAACGAAGCCAGACACACAAGGTTTAACCAGAAATAGTAGCGTTGATAGGTTGACAATTATCAATGATGACGTTGCAACCGTTGATGTTGAGGGTGGTTCTTATCATATTCAGGAAGGACACCCAGTTGACTCAAATGCGAGGTTAATGACATCTTACATAGAAGACACTATTGAAGTTGGTTTTTACACTAACTTCTCACATGAGCTTAGAAACGGAAAGGTTATTGTTCGTCGTTATGGCGATGCTGGTGGTGCTGATGCTACGTATTATCTTTGCTTACAGGGCGGGGATGATGAAATAAAGTTTATCGATAATGATAAACAGTGTATAGGAGAACGTCATGAATATAAGGATGACCAGGGAAATGTCCATATAGATTATTATGTTTATTGTTTAGACGAATATGGAAATCCTTATGTTGCTAGAATTTGGCCTACCGATAATCCAGGCATATGGTATGTTACCTATAACGAACAGACAAGCACTATGACAGCAAGTACAATGGTTGTTGATGAAATGTTTTATGATGATTATGTTGTTTTGCTCCAGCCATTTGGTCTCCGTCCTAGACGAAAGAGATATATCATAGAACACCCAACAATTAATAATATTGAAGTTACTTGGGAAGAAGCAATTAATGCCTCAATACAAGAGGAAGTAGTATTAGGAACATGGAGTCAAGGAACAAACTATAATGAAGATGATTTCTTCGTAATAGGTGTATTTGAGCAGACACCAACAAATAATCCAGATGGAAAGACTAAGTTATATAAAGTTTATCCATATCTAATATATGGAAACGTACAGTAAGCTATGGAAGAAAAGATATTTTTAGAACAGAATAGAAGTATTAATTCAAACAATACTGATAGTAATGTTGATATTGGATTATCAGCAAAGATGCGTCATTCCCAAAATGACAATGTCTCAAAGACACTTTCTCTTTTTGAACAATATAATAAGGAAAGGGATGAGTGTGACAAGTACAGACTTATCCTTACGGTTAATCCAATCTGTTCAAACGTATTATATAATGTAAAGTCTGAGATTGTTGTTAATGAGGGTTCTTCTGCTTGCACCATGATTTATGATGGTGATGGCGGTTCATTGCCGAAGAATACTTACGCAAGGAATGCCATTAATACAACAACGCCAATAACTTATAGACAGGCAATATGTGATACCGAATACTCACATAAGGACAATGGTAACTTCGTTTATCATTGCGGTGTCGATATCTTTAATAATCACATGTTGAGGGCACAGGAGTTCAACCATGTTAATAAGATGTCAGGCGAGGCAGAAGCAATTTCATCCAAAGTATTTAATACCATAAGAGATTATCTTCGTGATGGCAAGGGAGATATTGTTAAGGAAGACATACACACAGAGTGGCATAAGGCAGGTCTTGTTCCAATGCACCTCTATCATTATGATAATATACTGTCAATGGAAGATGCATTCTATGAAAGATGTAAGGAACTTGATGGCTGGTGGGGGTTTATTAATCCAGGGAATATTGAGATACCAAATTCTTCTAACAGTGCGATTACATTTAATAGAATGATGGCAAATAATAAATCATGTGAATTCATTGACCTCTATCCTGACCGTTCACTCTTTTCATTCATTCCGAAATATAATAAACATAGAAAGAGAGTTGAAAAGAATTGGGATTACTGTATAACTTATCCATATAAGAAAGATAAGGAGTTAATTGATACAATATGTGGTGGTGAAGGACAGGCAATAAGGGCGAACATTAAAATTGTTCGCACATCATCACTTTCCCCTAGACTTCAATGTTCATCTTATTTCAAGCATAACCTTAAGGTTGGTGATTATGTTAGTATATACTATTATTACCCAACCTATGACGGTGAAACTGTAGAGGAAATTACATTCCAAAAGTTTAACAAGAAAGTAAAGGTTGTCTCAATTGGTGACGCAAATGGGAAGAACAAGGACAAGATATTCTCCGTTTCTTATGATGACATTGAGGCTATATATGATTATTTAAATGATTGTGGATGTTTCTTCAAAAAGATAAATCATGACATGGAATGTTCTTATTACTTCAGAATATTCAAGAAACTTAACGCAAACGATGCTGAGATTGAGGATATAAGGAGTGATGTAAATAAGTCGGCATTTGCAAGGAACATTTATGGTGATGAAACAGCACAAATAATATTCCTTGATGATGTTGATATTACCGACCTTACAGACGCTAACGGTGCGCCAGTTACTGAGGTGTATCTTACAATATTGAAGAGAAATGCCGGTAGAGACCTTTGGTATAGGACAAGGGATTATTCCAATGAGAAGGTTGAAGAATCACATTGTTTCGGAAAGATAACAAGTGGCCTTGATTTCAGTGGCATTGATAATGAACCAATGGACTATAACATTCATTACCTCCATAACCTTGATAAGGAGTCACCTGAATATATAAATTATATTTCAGTAAGGAACACATTTTCAGCGTGGGGCGAAACAATCAACAACTATCCAATGCCAAAGACAATTGAGGATGACCTTACAATTGAAGATGACGAATTCTATGGTGACGTGGTTGAGTTTGATGTTTATGAATACAAGGAAACAACCATTAGCGAAGTTTATCATAGGTTTAATACAATGCAGCGAGAAATATTTGACAGGGGTTTCATGAACATTTACAATGATGAGATTGTTTCAGATGATTATGATTATGCAAATGGTAGAGGACTTCCTTTCAGTGCGCTTACCTACTATGTAAATGATGTTGTTAGTGTTACGGAAGATGTTGATAAATTTGTTGATGGCAGTCACTTATGTTATGGGAACATTTCTCCTGAAGGGTATTATTACAAGCCACATTATAAGATACAAGTTAGAAGCTTAAACGAAGACGTATCAAGGTCAGAGATTAAAGAAGTAAATTATTCAGAATGTATGTTTGGTTCCTTTGAAGACAATTACATACTTAAAGCGAAGGTACCAGTTGATTATGGCTATTTCATTGGTGATTTCATCGCCTTCTATGATAAGGTTAGTGGGGAAATATCATGGGGTGAGATAATGCAGTTCTCTTCAATGACATTGACAATTAGATTTTCGAAAAATGCATTTGATAATTTAGATAGCCAGGTTAGGCAGGAATACTTTATGCCTAACAATGCAGAGAGAAGGCTTTATGGTTATTGGTCCAAAGACTCAGTCCCATTCAATGCAAAGTATTGCCCTACTAACAGGCGTTTTACTTGGAGAAGCGTTGTATTACCTTCAGAAATGACTAACACTGATAAATTATTTAACTTGCCTTTCTCAAATGGTAGATTTTACATTGAAGATAAGATAAACTTATTCCTGAGAAGACAAGACCCAGAAGGGAAGTATGGACTTAGTGTTCCGCTATACAAGACGACCAAAATGACGGTATTAAACCCAATGACGAAATTTACAATAAATGGCTATAAACCAATCGACCTTAGTCAGATTGAATATATGCTTGAAAATACAGATACGTGTTATTAATATGGATTTTGAAAGAATTAAAGTAAACATAGCAGACGCACCAGTAGATGTCGCAGGTCCTCTATCAGTGGTAGATATGATAGAAACTGACGATGAATTGCTCATTAAGTTGGAAGGCAAGGAGTGTTATGACATATTTCCTGGTCAGGAGCTTTATTTTCACAGATGGATAGGAAGGGGAAGCTCAATTGCCTTCTGTGAAATGGAAAAAAGCGTTACTGTACTCAGTGAAGATGAAAATCACATCATTCACACTACCAAACCAGACCCTTATAGATTTCACATCATAAAGCCATATTATGGTTTCGAAAACGACGAGATTTCTGGTGTTAATTACACTGTATTGAGGTGCGACGATAACCATAATATATTTGCTCAGGACCTTGATACTAATACAGGCCAAGAGGTTTATGCTTATGATTATGACGGTAATCTTTTACGGTCTTTTAGCGGCATATTAATTCCGTATATGACAGACTACTTGAAATATGTTTCAGGTGGTACTCTTAATGAAACATCTGCCGGAACAAAATATATAACTGGTGGAAAATATTACACAATGGGTGGCAATAAAGTCTTCACAAAGGAAGATGCCGTCGAGTTGGCCTATGAGGAAGATATGTGCGGTTATGAATACGATAAATTCAAGACTTATAAGTATGAGTTTCTTCCTGATATGGTAAGTAGAAACACAATACTTGTTGCAAACCCGTCTGAAGATGACCCTTATCTTGATAGCATATTTGACGATATATCATACATTGAAACAAAATTTAATCCTTTCTACTTCACAAGGATAGAAGTAGATGAAGATGGCAATGAGATTAAACGCTGCTACTTCTATGAAGATAATTGGTGGTATGAAATAGAACATGGTCAACACCAGATAAATGAACAATACATTAACTGTGGTGTCACATCATCATTCCTGACGAAGGGAGAGGCTTTCTGGGGGATAAATGTGAAGTTTAGTAATGATGAGCAGACTACACTTGGTTCTGAAGATATGCTTGGTGAATATCTTGACCGTAAGATACAAGAAACCATGATACCTAAGGTTATTGATATGGAGAGATTGAAATATGTTCCGGCAATTGTCAGTGGTGACGTTGTTACGATAGCAACAAGCATTACGATGGACTTCCACTTTAGAAAACGTGAAATGGTAAATGCAGCAACAGTATCTGGAAACACTCAACTTACTCAGGATAATGTCTATGTCGATGGCTGGAGCGTAGCTGAGGACGATTGGAAGAGGGCATGGTGGAACGGAATGGATTATAGCGGCGATACGTTTAATAAGAATAAGTTTGCCCAATTCTATAATAGTAATGGAAAGAAGTCTGACCTCTTAGGTTATCTTAACTTTATTGATACTGATGTATTCTATCAGAAGAAGAAGCTCTCTGAGTCATTCTTAAGACTTTCTTTCTATACATCACCGTATGTTACAGACCAGAAGCTGTTATTCTACTCAACAATCTATCTTGACGGAACAAACTTGTTTGGTGAATATGTTAGACAGTTGCCAAAGATTGAAAGCGGGGCATTAAAGTCAAGTTATAGCGGAGTGAATAGTGGAAATGTGGCATCTGTATTCTGTGAAGGAGATGCTTCAACACGTCTTGACAGTGAGTTAGTGGTAACCAATGAATTTGATAGAACAAGGTCAGCAGAAGGCTTTAACTTATATCTATTTGCGGACGATGCGAAGATAAAAGACCTTGACGAATATGGCCAGGAAAAAGACGAGAGAACTATTTATATGAAGGCAGAATTTAACCATGCTGGAAACGGAAAGACAATACCAATGATACAAAATTGGCCTAAGAAGGGAAACAATTATGCCCCATTAACAACAAGTAATTTCATTGAAAGTCTTTACATACCAGTTAAAGTTAAATATATTAATAATAAGTACATTTATTACATTCCAGGGGCAGTGGCTGATGGTAGTGGAAATATAAGATTAATCTTCTTTGAGCCTAAGCTTGACGAGGAGGAGATTGATTTAAGTGGCATAAGCATATAACGAACTATGGGAACTATTAGGAAAAAGATTTGTTTAGATACATATATGAGCCGCAGAAACGGCCTTGTTCCTTATTGCCCATACAACGAAGAATATACAGCCCCAATAAATGTTGATGCTGGTGTATATAATGGAAATTATGGTAATTTTCCGTGTGACTTTGCTTTCATTTCATCTTCCGCAAGTTCTGAAGGGGGCAAAATAATCATTTCCGAAGAAGAAGTTTTAAGAATGGTTTATCTTGAGGTACTTCGTAAGTATCGTTTCATACAAGAGAGGATGAAGACAAGCATTCCAATAAAGTTAGTTGGCAGTAATGACACATATTACTCAGGCGAAACTTGTGACCCGGAAATTACATTCTTAGATAATTACGTTTCACAATGGACGACTAAGTGTGATGAACACGAAAAGTATGATTATCGACCATTCGACATTAGTTTATTTGAAATGAATTCAAATGGGTATTATGTTTATGCTTCAGATGGCGATGAAGAACATGATGCAATCGTAAGCGGCTCAACCAATTTGCTTCTTATAGATGATTATGAAAAAGTAATGGAATATGATAAGGAGTGGGATGACTGGTGGGAAAACGGTTTCACAATGATACCGAATCCAACACATGAAACGTGGGAGGAGGAATTTCTTGACGAAGAATATGTTGCACCTGAATTTTATAAATTCTGCCAAGACTTTGAGAAGTACGTGTTAGGTTTAGTGAATGTTCCTCAGTCTTATAATGGTGAGAAACTTTCTGGTGCAAAGGTACCTGAAGTTGTCTTTTATCTTAACTTTACCGAATATATTGATTGGTTTGATAGGAATAGGAAGTTTGTTGATAGTGATGAAAAACTAGCAAAGGAATGGGATAGACGTGGTGGTGACTTGTTTTATGAATTCTTGAATACAATTAGGCCAAAGTGGATTGAAAATACATCACACGAGTGGTCACTTGAAGATGGGGAGAGTGCGACTACGGTTTATTTTACATATGTTCCACCTAGAATAGTCTGTCCATTGTGCTTAACCAATGATACTCTTGAAGAATGGGAATATCAGCCTTATGAGTATTCGCTTGTTGAAGTTTCAGGCGTAAATGGCACCATTCATACTATTACTAGTGCCGTACCAATGACATATATTTGTCCTGAGAGCGGGCAAGGCTCATCTTTGAAACCACAATTCTTTGAATTTGCCTTCTATGATGAGTCAGGGATTACATACATAACATCAGCATGTACAACCGTTGAGTCACAATTGCCTACATTGTTCTCGGAAGATGTGGTTTATCTAAGTGATAATGTATATGGAAGATTCACTCCTTTCTATGACGAAAACGGAAGTGCAACGACACAAATGTTTAAGTGTACTTATCATACTGGATGGTCAGAAAGCCCAAAGACTGAGGTTTATTATAGTGGTGAAACCTATGAATATATGACATTGGACCATATCACCGCAGATGGTGAGTATATACCTGAATATATGCCAAAGAAATCATTTGTTGGGAAGACATATTATGGTATGTATGACGAAGTTCCGCCTTCTGTTACAACTGATTGCTATCAGGTTGTTGATGTTGAAGTTATCAAGACAGAGGAAGACCCAGAAATCCTAGTTTCTGATACCAAGGTTGAGACCTTTAATCAGTTTGGAATGGTATTGTCAAGCTATACAAGGTGGTCAGCACAGACCAGGACGCTATATGGTTGGTGGGAATGTGAATTAGTTGACACGGAATCTACTTCAGCATTAACTTGTGCTGACGGAGAGATTGTGGCACCTGGTGATGATACAAAATACCAAAACACGATTTTGTTATCAAACATTCCTAATATCGCTTCATCTGAATTGGATGGTGATTACTTCTATTTTTTGATTAAATATGACAATGGAGCAACGTATGAACCTTATGTTGCTGGTGAAACATGGGTAACCAATGGACTTTGGCCAGACCCTGAGGCAATAAAGACATTTTTTGATTTTCCATTTGAAATTGGTGAGCCAATGAATGTCAGAACTTATGATGATGGAACCATTGTTTATGATATGGTTACTGGCTACTATGCAACTGATGATAGTGATGAACTTAGTATCTTTTATGTGTTAGGTGCAACTAGTGGAATGAATATTGAAGAAACTGGCATACACTACATGGATACATATAATAATCTTTATAGCGTAGGTAAATTTGTAGTTGATGGCGTTAATAAGGCAGATGTATTTTATAGAAGTTTGGATTTTGATGGCGCATTAATGACTATTTATAATGATGAATTGAAATTAGAAAGAAAAATATTGCCTTCCTATGTGGTTGGTCTTGAAGTTGGGTCACAGTGGACCGAATCTGCTGCTGTCCAAACAATGCTAATTACAAGGGATGGTGCGGACACTACCCAAGGCGGTGATAGATATAAGGTGTCAATTGGAATAGACCGTGGAACTGCGGCGGCTTGGGAAAACTACTTCAAACTTTCTGAATGTAATACTTTGGAAGATTTGGAAAATTATTCGAATAACACTTTTAATTTATAGTAAGAAATGAGTACAGGAGTATTTGGGTCAATAAGACCAGCAAAAATTGATGTAGCAAATGATATTGACATTCTTTATCATTATAGACCAAATAGAGGCGAAATAGATGATGATTTTATGGGTTATAGAGAGCTTGACCCACTTGAGTGCCTTGTTCCAGCATCAATGGATGATGATGAAGATAATATCATAAGTGGATTGTATAACCTACGTCTCCCGCTTAGCACCTTTAATCAGAAAGGTATTTATACGATTTTCCTTAGACCTAAGGAGCATAAGACCAAGATTATTGATGTAAGTGTCCTCGCTGCTTATCCAGACGTAAAGGGTATTGTCCTAAATATTCTTGACAGCGAACTTGCTGGAATTACAGACCTTACCGGTTATAGAATTGAATTCGAGGATGGAACAACTAGACTCATTAAGTCTTGTAATTATTGCTATCCAGTAGTTGTAAATACTGGTGATGGTTATCCAAAAGCCACAAGGTATAACTTGGGTGATAATTCTAATGGGTATGTCTTCTGTACTGTAAGCCCATCTGCTGCACCATCATTTAAGCCAAATGCAAACCCTTACATTGGAGAGCCAGGCATTGAAATCAAGGTGATTAACACAAAGTTTACCCCTAAGATGATTGAAGTTGAAATGGTTAATCATGACGCTGATACAATTTCTTACATGCTTGAAGGTGATGTTGTTAATGATAGAGATAACGCAACAATAACTACGTATAATGACAACAATGAAATCTATCATCAGAGTGATTACTATGTTGATAAGGATAGCCTCGGAAATCCTTTGCGTAACATTAAGAAGAAAAGAGATAACATTGACCACGGTCAGGATTATAACAACGTAATGTAAAATGGCAAGAAAAGATAATTTAACACGGAACAAGTCAATATATACCATCAGTAGGAAACATATGAATACTACTGCGGGTACTATATATGAAAAGGACCATGTAACCATAGTATCAAATGATGGCATTTATGATGAAATGCCTATGTTTTCCGATTCTAATTTCAAGTTCAAGATTGGTGCTGATAGAGATGGGAAGAGAAGACATACTAGGGGTGCGTGGGTAAAACCAAATGAGGACGAGAGTGGCGAAACATGGACACTATCAACAATTTCTGGGCATGTCATTACTGAAGAAACAACCATTGTTGAGAAACCGAATTATTCTTCACTCAAGGACTTCGCCTATTATGGTTCAGCAGTGGAATTGATAAAGGCAACGGTCAATGATGTCATATTACGTTTCCCTGGTGGTATTTCATATTACGGGAACTTAGCACCAGAAGTAACAGTTAATGGGGAGAAGTATTACCTTGTTTCAAATGAATTCAAGATTGACTTCTGGACACAGGGTGATGTCTATTCTGGTGACGTCAAAAATCCGCTTAGGATACTTGCTTCAAGTTATACCAGTTATGTAAATAAAGACGGAGAAACGGCGCATAAACCAGAATTGAGTATTACTGGAAACTGTCTCGATAGTATCATTGGTACGATAGATATAGAAGGTGAAACACTCTTAATATACATGAATGGTGATGGTGAGAAATATCTTGTTACTGATAAAGTTACTTCTGGTTATACAAAACAGGATAGGATAATTATTAGGCCAAACGAAAACATTATTAAGGAGTTTTGGAACTCATTAGACCCGTTTGAGAGGGTTCTTCTTAACAGAGACACGGAACCAGTATATACCGCAATATTTGAAACTCCTTATAGTAATGATAAGGGTTATTTCTACACTAAGGAAAAATACACATGGCCAACAGTTGGTGATGATGACTTTACGCCAGACATTACGACGGCTTCATTTAACGGCTATCTTAATTCCCTTATTTATCTTGCCCAATTCCACGATGAATTTGACTCTGATAACATCTGGAGAATGCTTACACACGAAGCAATAAAGAATCTTGACTGGACCTTTATACGTCATGAAGATGATGAAACTGACGACCTTTCTGATTTTGACACCTCAAGAATGAAAGCATTGCTTAATATTTGCGGAAGACAGTTCGATGATATCAAGCTTTATGCAGAAAACGTAAAGTCAACAAATAAGGTTACTTATGATGAAAAGAACAATGTTCCAGACTATTTCTTGACCGACAAAGCAGAGTATAATGGATGGGAAGCTAAGACAGTTGCACCAACAAATGATGAAGATGTGACAACTGATGCCATAAGCGGCTCAACTGACGTTAGTGGAACAACTAAAGTTTGGACATTTGAGAAGGAGGGAAAGAAGCCTTCAGATGTTAATTCAGACTTTATGAGGAGGCTGACACTAAATTCCACTTGTATCAATGCAATGAAGGGAACAAGGAGGGGAATAGATGCATTGCTTGGAATGTTTGGCTATGAAGATGTTTCAAACCTTGTTGAAAGCGGACACACAACCTCAGCGGGTACATTTAATATTAAGGAATATGTTTCAATTGCACATAATTTCCCTGAATATGCCGAAATGTACCGCCTCAGAGCAAGGGGAGAATACATCAACTACGGTAGCAATACCAATTATATGGATGGTTATCCAGTAACTACTGTTTTCCCAGCAAGCGGAACACCATATATTATTCCTTGGTTTAATCCTAAGGAAAGTTATAGAAATCCACTTTACTTCCAAGAAAAAGGTGGCTGGGGCAGAGTAAATAAGAAGAGCATCAATCTTGACATCACCTCAATCACAGAGATAGAAGAAACCGATGAAGTTAAGATTTACGGTGAGTCAGAGTCGTATATGAGATTTGCTTCAACATTGTCAGACCTTAAGAATATCGAAAATGCTGACTTATTTGAAAATATGATATGCTATGTTTCTGACATATCTGAATTGCAGAATGGTTATGAGGCTTCACCAGAGGACGTTGCATATGAGCAATCAATCTTATCTGGAACGTCAGGTACCGAGAGGTTCAATCTTTTTTCACATTATTTTATATTGAAGAAGGTTGCTCTTTCCCAAGAGATTGGTTTTGTAAATAATTATCTTTATTATTGTTATGGTTGGAGAAATATTTACAATAATGAATTTAATGGCGAAGGTGATTTGACGACAGACGGTCTTAGAGTGCTTTACCTTGAATCATTAGAAGGTGATAGTACAGGAAACAACCCACATATTGGAAATGGAACATATGATGATGGTGCAAGCTATATAAGACGATTTAATTATATCTTTGAGGAAGCTGTTAAGGAGGGCATATATGATGACTTGAAAAACAGTACCAATCCAGACGACCAGGCAGATTATGCAGCCATCCTCACTAGTGGCTTCTGTGTTTCATTTATGACACCGGAGAATGAGGATAATAAGAAATGCCACTTCTTCAGAGACACCTTAGGGGAAGAAAGTGAATTGACATACCTTGAAAAGGTTGATGACAATACCTGGGAAGCAGCAGAGGATGAAAACGAGAATAATTGGGATGAAGATTTTTATGAAAAACTTACAATACCACAATTTGAAACAGACGTGGAGTCAAAACATGATGAATCCGCAGCAAACTCCGTTATAAATGTAAAAAATATAAGAATAAATTTTGGTACTGATGGAAATGAATTCCTTAGGAAATACATTGAAACAGTAGTTATTAAATATCTTCAAATGGTACTTCCTTCAACATGTATCCTTTCATACACATTTGATGGTGAGGAGATAATGGATGACACCAAGTTTGAAATTTATGGAACTGAGAGCATTGAAGAGGCTGAGGCTTCTGATGTTATTGTTGTAGAGGAAGACCAGTTATTTGTTGAAGGTGGTGAATTTGGTGGATAATAATGCAGAAATAGAAGAATAAAGAGATGGCAAAGATTTTTAGTTGGAAAATAGACAGCAATAACTATGGTTACCTATACATTGATGGTAATAGACACATTTCGGAGAAGATTACTGATACAGCTAAACTTAATTATATGGTTGCTGAGATGAAAACTTGGGATGCGGCTAAGGCTGAAGAAGAGTTTAACAAGATGGCAGATGAGGTACATAGGCTTTATCCTAACAAGAGTATGACTTGGAGTGAGGATTACTGGAAAGATGGTGGTGAGGACAGCAGTCTATTAATTCTAAATAACAGCAACAATAATGATGCAATTGACGAAGCTAAAGTTACCTCAATTGTGGATGGCTTCATGAATGATGTCGAAAGTAGATTGCTTGCGTTGGAAAACAATGTTAATGAGGCAAATGAGGGCCTTAAAAATGCATTAACAGCCAAGATTGATGCCACATTAGGTGATGTTAATGACCGTCTTTCTTCTGCAATTTCTGAAATGAACGAAACCAGGGATGACCTAATTAATAAACTTGAGGGTGCAGCAAGCGCATTGACCGATGCAAGTAGTCTTTTCAAGATAAATGACAGTAATATAGATGCTGATAAGATAAAGAACAGTATTGACAAACTAGACAACATTGACATCCAAAAGATAGACCAGATAGATGACATCATTCCGATTATACCATCATTTAGTGGTATTACTGACCAAATTGACGACATTAACGATAAGATTGATGATTATGACAATTATAAGGGAAAGGTGGATAGTTTCTTTGACGATGATGATAAACCAAAATGGCAAGGCGTTGTTGATGATTGGAGCGGGGTCTATGATAGGTTGAAAGAACAAGGTTACTTAGACCAAGGACCAGATAATGATACCTATGGCGTTATGAGTTATTTTTCTAACACCATTGCATCAGTAAGCGGAACGCTATCAAATGTAAAGACTATAACCGATTCGAATAAAATAACAATTAATAATATTGATAATGTTGTTTCCGGAAAGGTTCAGACTATTGTTTCTGCATCACTTCAGGAGATAAACAATAACATTACTTCATTGAGTGGGCGTGTTCAGAGTATGGAGATGGAGCAGCACAGCAGTGGAGGAAATAGTGGTGGTGGAAATGGTAATGCTGGTTCGGAGATGACACAGAGTTCAGACACAATCGCCCAGAATGGCGGAAACTTCACTCAAACCAATGGAAGTGGCTTCTCAATATCAATGGCCGATAGTGCAATCACAATTTCAAACGGTTCTTGTGACTTTATTATTGATAGTAATGGAATACAAATGACAAATGGTGCTGATAGTTTAGAAATTAAGAATAGCGGCGGAATTTGGCTTTCAGGAACCATCCACATGAGTGGTACATTATGGAAAGATGGACTCCTTGAGGGTGATTCATCACATTAATCTTGTTTTTAACTCTAATTGAGCCACTTTCTTAATGGAAGGTGGCTTTTTTCTTCCATTTAAACTATTTATGTAGAGAAAAATGTTTCATAATGGGAAGAATCGTCGTAAATAAACACACAAATGTACCTTCAGGGATAACAAGCGACAGTTTTGTTAATCTTGGTGAGATTGTAATATCCAACTTAAAAGGGGAGGAAGAGATTTATATCAAAAACAACGAAAATGAGGTTGTTGGTATTACAGATAGGGTAACAGAGCAGATAACCAATCTTAGTGGTGATGTTGTAAGCAATTATTACACAAAGGGGGAGGTTGATGATTTAGATGCCGCCATCAGTAGCGACGCAAATTCATATACAGATGAGCAAATAACAAATCTTAGTGGTGGTGTTGTAAATAATTATTATACAAAGGAGGAGGTAGACCAGACAACTCAAGATATTTTTACCAATGCATGTAATTATACAGATTTACAAGTAGGAAATCTTAGTGGTTCTGTAAATACCTTATCTAGCGCCACAATTGCATTCAGTGCAGAAACGGTTGCTGAATTTGAAAATCTTGAATACCTTATTTCAATGCTCTCAGGTTCTTCTTCCGCATCTTATGAGAGTCTTATTGCCTTAATAACCGATATCAGTGGGCAAACAAGGGATAATACAACAGACATTTCAACATTATCGGGCTCAGTTTTCTCCTTTAGTGGTGTAATAGTCAATAATTATTGGACTTCTGCAGAGACAGAAGGTGTGATTTCAGATGCCCTAACAGACGCAAAGGATTATACAGACGGCTCTCTTTCAGCATTCAGTGCCGCTATAATCACTTATTCCGATGACAATGACGATGCCATCAATGACAAGATAGACAAATTCAGTGCAAATGTGGTTGCCAATTATTCAACTTCCGCAGATACCGAAGATGCATTGAATACAGCAAAAGATTATACCGATAGTTCAATTTCAGCATTGAGTGCGTCGGTAATAGGTTACACAGACAATTCCATTAGCGGATTAAGCGGTTCAGTTCTTTCCTATGTAGACGAAAAAGACAGTGATATTAACGACAGAATAGACGATACCAATGACGCATTAGAAGAGTTAAGCGGTTCGGTTGTTACAAAGTATGCAACATCAGCAGATACCGTAAGTGCGATTACCGATGCTCTGTCTGACGCAAAAGATTATACCGATGAAAAGGTTGGCGATTTATCAGGAAATGTCGTAACTACGATTTCGGGCTTCTCAGGTGACGTTAAAAACTACATAGATGGAAGGTTATCCAGGGTTTATAGATTCAAGGGGAGCGTTCAGAGGTTTGAAGACCTCCCTAATGATGTTGAGGATGGTGATGTTTATAATGTCATTCAAGAGCATGTAGTCAGTGGCGGAACAGTAATACCTGGCGGAACAAATTATGCATGGAATGAAAATGATTCCAAATGGGATGAACTCGGAGGTACTATAGACCTTTCAGGCTATGTAACTAAGAATGAACTTAGCGCCGACCTTGAAGAAATGGAAGGTGAAATTTCAGCCATTTCAGCAACTGTCATTACTGTTAGTGGAAACATCATTACTGAAATCAATACATTATCTTCAAACACTCACAATGAGATTGAAAGTGCTAAGACCGATTTAATGGGATACGTCAATGAAGTAAGCGGTGATGTTACAAGCAAGTTATATGAACTTTCTTCCACAACAGAGACATTTAGCGGAAATGTTGTTTCTGAACTTGCAACATTGTCTTCTAACACCCATAGCGAAATAGAAGCCGCAAAGGAGACATTAAGCGGAGACATTCAGACAGTAAGCGGGAATGTTATCAATTTGTCGGCGGGTACTGAAGAAGCAATTTCCGAAGCGATTACCGAAAGCAAGGATTATACCGATGAGAAGATAAGTGGTACAACAAGCGATTTATCTGAATTATCGGGAACAGTAGCAACGTTAAGCGGTGCGGTTATTGACAATTATGCCACATCTGCTGATACTGTTAGTGCGGTTACTAACGCTTTGGCTAACGCTAATGATTATACTGATGAAAAGGTTAGTGGAGTTACTGATAATGTTAGTGAGTTGTCTGGCAGCGTTGAGACGTTTAGCGGAAATGTTGTTTCTGCAATAGACAATACCCTTACCGAGAGCAAAGAATATACTAACACAAAGGTTAGTGGCGTTACTGATAATGTTAGTGAGTTATCAGGAAGTGTCATTGCCCTTTCAGCAGGTACCGAAGAAAAGATTGATAGTGCCATTACTGAAAGCGAAGGATATACTGATGAGAAGATTGAATCTCTCTCAGCAAATACTGAAAATGCAATTGCAAGTGCCATTACCCAGGCAAACGAACACACTGATAGTGTGGCAGAAGTGATTACAACGGCATTGTCAGCGGTTTCAGCAACAGCAATTACTGCAATACAAGATATCCAATTTGCCAAGTTAGAAAGTGGTTATACGGTAACTTATGGAAATATAAAAATAAAGAGAGAAAATAACATTGTTACTATTGATTTAAGTGAAATGGATATAGTAGGTAATAGGGAAGATGACGATTATGAGTAAAATTACACTAAACGAAAGTCAATTGATGAAAATCATTGCTGAGTCAATCAGGAAAAAACTTGATGACCTCAAGAAGAACACAACTGTAGACATCAATGATGCTGTTAGATTGATTGGGGCAATGAAAAATTCTAAAGAATATTATGACCATACCGGAGGTAGATATGATGAAGATATGGAGGCTGGTGATGCCTTCTTAAAACATCCAGTTGTGGTTCCATTTATTATGATGGATGATATGTCAGATAAGAAACTCGAAATAATTGGCGTAGCATTTGGACAAGATGATGATGGATATTATTTTGAAGGAATAACCGAAGACGATGATAACCCACTTAACTTTTGCGTCATTAGATTAAATCACGAAAAAGTACAGGAACTAATAGATGCGTTGTATTAAAAAAAGAAGCCGCAGGAATTAACCCACGGCTTTTTCATTACTCCTGAGCTTTCTTACTCTTCTTCTTAGCTTTCCTCGCCTCAGCTTCCTCTTTTCTCTTGTCCTCAATCTGAGCCATTACATACTGTCCGAGAAGCGCCATATTAACAGCCTCTTCCTTATACTTTTCGTAGTATCCAACAGGTATGGTTATTTGTGGACAACCAATTACAAGTTTGTCCTTCTCAGTATCATAAGATACCTTTTCCATTTCCATTCTCAGCCAAGCACGTTTAGCCTTCTCATCAGCAAATGGATGACCCTCAGCGTCAGAACCCTCAAATGCATCGAGGTAACAAAGAATGAATACAAGGTCCTCCCTGTTTGAAGCATACTCAGCCAATTCATTAGCCTTAATAATCTTGCAAGGCTCCTTTGCTCTATTTACGAAGAGTGGCTGGAAGTCAACTCCATAATTTACGAGATTAAGCTCGTTAGCAATGTCATTTACCATGTTTTCCACTTCCTCAGAAGCAGGTGAATATTTTGCCATATTAATAATGTTTTATTTAGATTATTTTTTTTTATTTTTTGCTAATATACAAAAAGTTTTTCAAAAAAACAACTTGACAAAGAAATATACCTTTATTATATTATATACAAAGATGGAAAAAAATGAAAACATATCCGAAAAAGAACGAGAGAGGCGGCGTAAAATTTCTGAAGCGAGGAAGAAAGCGATTGAGGAAAAGCGTCGTAAGGGCTATCGTGCCTTCGTTGCGAAGCGTCGTAGAGAAAAGAAGAAAGCCGAAACAATAAAGAGAAGGGAAGAAGAAAAGAAGAAGAAGAAGCTTGAGAGACAGAAGGAGAGGGAAAGGAAGAAAAACCTTAAGAAGCATGGAAGGAAGAAACTGAGGGGCAGGAAGAAAATAAGGTATAGGAAAGTTAAGGAAAAGAAGACAAATGCCCTCCCAGAAGTTAAATTCAAGATAATCTCCTGCCGTAATGGAATACAGAACAAGTTTATTGGTGGTTACAGGACCTCAAGTGAGGCATATGAGGAGTTTAAGAAGTTGAGGAAACTAGATGAGAACGTAGTTTTCCCAGCAATGTACACAGGAACACGCTATACCAAGAATGTCATCGATGAATATGTCCTTATTGAAAAGACTGAGAGGGAACACGCAGGGTTAAGGAACGAATACGGAAAGATAGTTGAGCAGAAGGTGAATGTTGAAGGTTGGAAGGTAGTAGACAAGTTTAGGTATAAGAAAGAGGAAACCTTCTGGGTTTGGGGGTACGATAATAAGAAGGAAAGGAAGGAATTTACATGGATTTATGAGAACGTGGTACTTAATGGGATTACGGACATGGACTTCAAGAGAGTAATGATTTATAAGAATAAACTGCTAATTAAAGACGATAATGGTTACTTAGACCTCATAATTTGTAAAAATGAAAGTGATTGTGCTCGTTTTTATAATAAACTAGAAGAAGTTGTAAGGAAAGATAAGGTTAGACAAGTAATTTTCGTTGGTGATGCCTGTTCAACCCTGAAGAAGAAAAGGGCGATAGAGGCTGAAATAATGGAATTTACGGGCTGGAACGAGAAAAAGACTAAGATGAACAGTACAACAAAGTAGAAAAATTTTCAATCATGAAAAATTATATTATTTTTTAATTTGTCCTAGTTTCTTAATAAATGTTTCTTATTTTAACGATTTAGACAACATATTATTCAGAATACTAAGGATTTAATTTCAATCATCCATTTTTATTTTTCAGAAAAGTCGTGCTTCGGTACGGCTTTTTCTTTTTTCCCCACTATTTATTAACGATTAAAATTGAACAAAATTAAAATAATTTTTATATGCCGTGCTGTATAGCAATTATACGGTTTGTTCTATAACGTTAAAGAATAATAATAAAAAGTAATGTAATTTAAATTATGGCAAAAAGTAAAACAAGCCCGGATAGGCAAATGCTTGTCCATCTTAACGGTACAACGCAGATGACCGACCAGGACGTTAATAAATTGGCGTTAGGCGAAATCGCAGTGAACCATGGCGTGAAACCAGAACTCTACACTGTTTATACAGACAGTGCAAACACAGAGCACATTGCAAGATTTGTTGATGAGGCTGCTGTTGATGCAAAAATTGCTAACCTTAATATTGAACAGTATGCATTGTCCGCAACTGTTGAAGGATATCAAGCAGAAAATGACAGGAGATTAGATGCCCTTGAAGCAATTTCAGGCCAATCTCATACACATGAAAATAAAGCCCTTCTTGACACTTATACTCAGACCGAGGCTGACTTGGCTGACGCAGTTGCTAAGAAGCACGAACATGCAAACATGGAAGTCCTCACAGGTATTACCGCTGAGAAGGTGAGCGCATGGGATGCTGCTGAGCAGAACGCAAAAAACTATACAGATACTGAGGTTGCAGCCGCTTCAGGAAATGCAATCACCTCAGCAAATTCTTATACTGATGCTGCAAAGGCAGAGGTAATTGGTCAGACAGGAGACACCGCAACCGCAAATACCATCTATGGTGCAAAGGCTTATGCTGAAAGTATCGTTGAATCTTCAATAACCGCAGCAACCGGAGACACCTTGGTTATTGCAAGCGCAGATGGCAAAACTATTAAAGTAGGCGCTTCAGAAGATTTATCTGACGCAGTTGCTAAGAAGCACGAACATGCAAACATGGAAGTCCTCACAGGTATTACCGCTGAGAAGGTGAGCGCATGGGATGCTGCTGAGCAGAACGCAAAAGACTATACTGATGATGCACTTAATGCATACTACACTTCAGCACAGACTGACACCAAGATAGCAAATGCATCAGGAAATGCAATCACTTCGGCAAATTCTTATACTGATACCGCTAAGTCTGAACTTATCGGTGATATGACAGGTGATACTAAGACTCTTGGTGCATTGCAGGATGCAATTGAGGCTCTTGATAGTAAAGCGGTGGTAACTGTTGAGAAATTAGGAACTCCTTCTTCTTCCGCTTATGCAGCAAGTTATGTTGTTAAACAGAACGGTGTACAAGTAGGTACTGCAATTGACATTCCTAAGGATTACTTGGTAAAGAGTGCAACTATTGAAGTATGTCAAACTGCTGACACTCCTGTCGCTGGACTTCAGCCAGGTGACAAGTACATTGACTTTGTAGTTAATGCAAAGGATGGGCAAGGTGAAGAAAGCCATATTTATCTTCCAATTGCTGACCTTGCACACGTTTATAAGGCTGGTAATGGTATTAATATTGATAATTCTGATGTTATAAGCGCAGTTGTTGATACTAACAATGCTAATGGACTTTCAGTAGGCGCTAATGGTATTGCAATGGCACTTGCAACTTCTGGTGCTTCTGGTGCTATGAGCGCTGCTGACAAGGCTAAACTTGATGGTATTGCAAGTGGTGCTCAGGCAAACGTTATCGAAACAGTTAAAGTTAATGGTACTGACCTTACAGTAACAGATAAGGCTGTTGACATTACAATGCCAACCAAACTTACAGACCTTACAAATGACGGTAATTTTGTACAGGATGCAAGTTATGTACACACAGATAACAACTATACTACAGCAGAAAAGGAGAAACTTGCTGCCATCGAAGCTGATGCTGACGTAAACGTTATCGAAGGTGTTCAGGTAAATGGTGATGACCTTACTCCTGATGCAAGCAAGAAGGTTAATGTAACTATTGCAGAAGGTACTGCTAATGGAACAATTAAAGTTAATGGTACAGATGTTAATGTTCATGGACTTGGAAGCGCAGCATATAGTGCCGCAACTGATTTTGACCTCGCAGGTGCTGCTGCTGACGCAAAGGCAGAGGTAATTGGTCAGTCAGGAGATGCCTCAACCGCAGATACCATCTATGGTGCTAAGGCTTATGCTGAAAGTCTTGTTGATGAGAAGAACGTTACAGCAAGCGGTGATAGCTATGTTTCAGCAACTGCAAGCAATAACCATGTTGTTGTTGCTGCTACAACCGGTACAGTATCTGCAGGACAGGATGTTCTTGCAACTGCAAGTGACGTTAAATCTTATGTTGGTACTGTAAGTGGAAACATTGAGAGTGCTATCACCAACGAAATAACTGCACGCACACAGGCTGACGAAGCACTTGATGCAAGAATTGATGCCCTTGAAGCAATTTCAGGCCAGACACAGAGTGCTCTTCAGGGTATAGACCATGGTACTGATGGCGATTATGTAACAACTACTGTTGGAGCCAAAGACTCAAATAACCATCAGAGTGTTGGCGTTGCGGTAACGGTTGTTGCTGTATCTGCCGCAACTGGTACCAACAAGGGTCTTGCAGAAGCAAGCGACGTTAAGGCTTATGTTGACGATGCTGTTTCAGGTAAAAATGTTGAAGCAAGTGGTGATAACACTTACATTAATGCAAGTGCCAATAACAATGCAGTTTCTGTTTCAGCAATAACTACCACTCTTACAGGAACATCTGAGGGTATCGTTACTGCAGCAGAAATCAGAACCTTGGTTCGTGGCGTGGATACTACTGACCAAAATCATTCAGCAAATGTTCAAGTCACTAGCGACAAGAAACTTGATTTCAGCAATATGATTATCGACTGCGGAACTTATTAATAGTTGCGTATCATAAAAAGGAAATGGGGAGCAAATTATTGTTCCCCATTTTTTTTATTTTTTCTCAGTATCTTTCTTACTTGTCTATTTTCTTGTCTAATTTTTTTCCATCGTAGATAACGATATTTTAGACCAATCCAGAAACTCGGTTTCTTCGGATGTGTTAGGTTTTCAATCATTTCATCACCAAGACCATTTAACAGTTTCTTTTGGAATGCAGTCTTATCCAATTCGAGAGCAACTTCCTTACCCTTAATTTCATTATTTAAGCGCTTCAGTTCAACCAATGTTTCCTTGTCAATTTCCATACTAATCGTTGAGTATCATTGTATCATTATTATCATCTTCCTGTCTTGAAGAAGAACCCTCAGCAATGCTTTCAAAGAAAAGTTCGACATTATGAATAATCCATGTTATTCCGCTTGCAAAGCAAATGTCGCCAATCATAGCTACCCACCATAATCCAGTTCCGGCAAGGAGAATATTAAATGGTGTAATTGGAATTGGAATGAAAAACCAGTTAATTAAACTAAATATCCATCCGAGGTTTGCGGGAAGGCACATCATACAAGTAAAGAGTTGTCCAAAGTGTTCTGAAATATAATCAGCAGCATCCCTTATCCTTTCAAAAAGACGAAATGGTCCACTAGCATGAACCATCATATTTGAAAGGCCATAGACAACAATGCAGTAAATAAAGAGAATTAAACCATTACTCATCTTTCTTTTCCTCCTTTTTCTTTCCACGTTTCTTTGTTTGAAGCGGGATTATTTCTTCATGTGCTGGTACCTCAGGAGGTAATTTAGTATAGGTAATAGTTAATGTCTTGAGTTCTTCCAATGTCACGTCCTCATCTTCAAAAATGGCCCTCAATTCATTAGTTTTCTCCTTGAGGAGATTACCTCTCTCAATAGCACTTTTCATCTTGTTAATGTTATAATCAATGGCATCAAAGATTGGTACCTCGCCAGTTTCAATGTCAGCAAGGAAGTAATATTCTCCCGGAGTCCCCTCGTTCTTTCTCACTGAAATACCAAATTTCTCCTCAATGTTCTCATCAACAATCCAGCCAATAGGAAATGAGACAACAACATAAATAATTTGTGTCCCATCGATGTTGGTGATTTGCATCTCCTTGAAATATTTTCCTAGTTTTGTAATTCTTTCCTTAATATTCATAAAAATCGATTTATTATAATATAATACCTTTATTAAATAAAGGCAAGATTATTTTCTCCTCCTATTCTTATATTTCAGCAGTTCAAGTTCAGAGAATTGCTTTGCATCTCTAACAGCTTTTATTATTCCCTTCTTTCCCTCTGCTTCATATAGCTCACCAAAGTCCTTATAACCTATGTATCTATAACGCTCACCATTATATATAATGTATTCAGGATTATCATCCTTATTCACTGTTAAATCGTCTTTCTTCACCCAAATCCTTGTATTGATATATTCATAGTCATTCGCCTTCTCATCGTTAATCTTTTCATACCTTCCAAGAAGACCTTCACCCATTCTTATATACCAAATTTTGTCCTTTAATGATGGGCACGATGATAATGTATTATACATTCTAATTGTTTCAGAAATGTCGGTATCAGCATCAAGACAAATATATATTGGCCCATGTGATTTCTCAGAAAGATACTTATAAACCTCCGTTTTCTTAGTTAATACTTTTCCCATGAGTGAAATGGCATTTGGATAATAAATACAGTCGATGGCACCCTCAACAAGTATCATCATTCCGTCTGGATTTATCTTATCTTCATGAAGGATGATGTTATTCTTGTCCGCATCACAGTTCTTATATTTATTCCTTTTATCATTTGGGCGATATGTCCTTCCTATAAAGTAATTCAAGTCACCCAATGAGTTATATGATGGGAATATAATCCTATTTCTCCACGTCCAATCACTTTCCTCCCAAGTTGTATGACCAATATTGTATTTATCAATTATATCTTGCGTTATTTTCCTCTTCTTGAGATATTCAACAAGGTTTATGTCTTTACATTTTGAGAGGTTTATTTTCTTAAATGAAGTTGGAAGCTTCAATAACTTTTTTTCTTTATAAAAATCGGCATTATCTTGAAAGAAGTCTAAGTCATAATACCTACTTTCCTTAATATCTTTAATAATTGAGAAATATTCATCAACAAGCATCTTTCCCCCAAACTTACGAATAAGTTTAGAGATGTTTCCTGAATAATCAGTTACCCATTCATGATATTTACCCAATGCGAAAGATATTTCCAGATTATACTTATTATCTGGAATACCACCATTCTCATCTGTTGCCCATGGCGAATTAAACTGATACTGAGTACAGTCCTTACTATACCCACCCTGCTTGCTTTCACCAAGTATTGATACTAATATATTATAAACTCTTTCCATCTGTCACAAATATACAAAAAATTTTTCAAAAATAAAAAAGCGGACAATTTCTTGCCCGCCTTTTCAATAGTTCAGGAAATATTAATATTCTCCGCAATTAGTGTCATCATATGTTCTTAACATGCTGTTAAAGTAAACATAGTTCTTAAGCATTCTGTCTTTTATCCTAACGCCGTACCTATAATCAAATTTTGTTACCTCAGTGCAAAGATTGTTGCCGCTATCAAGAGTGAAGGTGACAATCTTATAGCCTTTTCCGTTTTTACCAACGAGGAATCTTGCATAAGGAATCTTCTTTTCTTCAGGAATAGCGTTAATTGTCTCATATACACTATCAACAGGAAGCAACTGTCCAGTGAGTGGGGTAACTTGATTTTCGCCTAAGTACTCAACAATTGTCTGTTCGTCGTTTTCTGGGTTATCGTCAATTACAGTGTATTTGGTCCAAGGATTGAGTTTGTTGTATTTTTTAAGAAAATTATAATTTTCCCTTGAGCCTCTCCAATGTCTTACTAAATGTTTCTCAGCCATTTTATTTTAATATATATTAAATTCTTATTATTCATCTTTTACTACCGTAAATACTGGAACTCCATCTTCAACAGATTCAATCACTTTATACCCTGCGTCTACGAAACTTACTGACTGTCCACCTGGCTCGCTGTAAGACTCTGCTGGGTTGAAGTTGTAGAACTTACCACCACGAACAATTATCCTTGCATCGCCTGTCTGATAGTTAGCATCGAAGCAGTTGAGCAAGAACTTGCAGTGTCCCTTAGGGTCGAGTTCAGGATTCTCATCAAGCATCTTGAATGAACCACCATTTACGATAATCGTACCATACTCAGCATAAAGGACGTGGGTATATGCTTCGAAGTCACCACCATTAACAACTACTGTTGTTCCAGTCTTAGAAGCCCATACACCATAAGTACCGCTTGTCTCGATAACCTTACCTGGGCCGTTAATCTCAACGTAAGGGGAACTTCCTCTGAAGAACATTGCTGCTGACTTGCCACCCTTCAATGAGACGCTGTGTCCGTTAAGGTTATATCTATATTTGCCGCTAGCGAATAAACCGAAGGCAACTCTGTTTGTGCTGTTAACATCAGCGACTACATCAGTAATACCCTGCTTGGTAAATCCTGCGATATTCGTACCTGAAACCTCGTATACCATTGGGATAACCTCTCCCTCTGTTATAATTTCGTCAACAAAGTCATAAATGTCAAGACCTCCCATCAAAATATTTCCTTTCTTTACGATAAGTTTCTTTGCGTGGAAAGCACCTGAGATTTCGAAGGTGTCATCACCAGTGGTAACATCCAATTCATTATACTGTCCGCCTGTCATCACGATAGTTGCATTTGGTGCGTCTATCTCAACAGAAGGAAGGTTAGCGGAATTTGTATTTGCTACGACGATTCTGTTGCTTGCGTTGGTAACGAGTTTAGAACCTTCCTGCCATCCTGCAGTTACTTGCATTGAGTTGTTAGCATCAACTGGTTCAATCTTCACTTCACCATTAACAGTCGTTGCGGTTAATCTATTACTATTAATATATATGTTGTTATATTCGCCCTTCAGATTAGCACCAGCAGAGGTACTTCCTGTTGCAGGAGAATTATCTACAAATATGTCAATTGCTTCACCGCTTGTGTTATTGATTACGATATTCTTGTTGCTGTTGTTGACAATCTTAGCGCCATCTTGGAAAGCACCGTTAATTGTCAAGGTTGAAGAAGTCGTGGTTACAGAAGAAGGGATTGTTACGTTATTAATAACCGCACCTTCTGCTGCTGTGTAAGAATTGCTTCCGTTTTCAAATGTGCTCACAATAGTTTCTTCAATAGCATCCTGTTCAGGGGTGTTGTCATCATTTATTTCAGGAAGACTTTCATCTGGCTTACGGAGTTCAGTACCATCTTCTTCCCAATAGAGAGCGTTTGCTACATCTTCAAGAGTAGTTGGAGTTTCTGCACTTGGGTTGATTACGAAGACTTCAGTCATGGCACTTTCAGCCATTTCCTTTACCTTATCATAATCTGGCTCAGGACCCTGTGGACCTTGATAACCTATGTCACCCTGTACACCTTGAGCACCCTCTGGGCCCTGATAACCTTCAGCACCCTGAGCACCTTGTGGCCCTTGATAACCTTCTTCGCCCTTAGGTCCTTGGAAACCTTGTGGACCTTCTGGACCTTGATAGCCTTCTTCGCCCTTAGGTCCTTGGTAACCCATATCGCCTTGGAAGCCCTGTGCGCCTTCTGGACCCTGGAAGCCATCTTCTCCCTTAGGACCTTGTTTTCCTTCAGCACCCTGAGCACCTTGTGGGCCTTGTATATTACCAACGTTCTTCCATTCCTGATTTACGCCATCCCATACATAAAGGTCACCTTGTACAAGATAAGCATCTCCAACTTCTCCTTCAGGATGTGCAACAATAAGTTCTTCATATGTTTCATAAGAGCCTTTAATGTTTACGCCCTTACCATCGGCACCTTGTGGACCCTGAGGACCTTGATATCCTTCTTCGCCCTTAGGACCCTGATATCCTTCTTCACCTTTAGGTCCTTGGAAGCCATCTTCTCCCTTAGGTCCTTGGTAACCTTGTTCTCCTTCGGCACCCTGAGGTCCTTGATAACCTATGTCACCTTGGAAGCCCTGAGCACCTTGTGGGCCTTGCTTACCTTCAGCACCCTGAGCACCCTGAGGTCCTTGGAAACCATCTTTTCCGTCTTCTCCCTTAGGGCCTTGCTTTCCTTCAGGACCCTGTTCACCATTGGTTCCATCTTTTCCCTGAGGACCTTGGTATCCTTCTTCACCCTTCGGACCCTGCTTACCGTCTTCGCCGTCCTTACCTTTTTCTCCTTGAGGGCCTTGCTTACCGTCAGCACCTTGTGGGCCTTGATAACCTTCTTCGCCCTTCGGACCTTGTTTGCCATCCTCACCATCCTTTCCGTTAGCACCCTGAGGACCTTGTTCACCTTTAGCACCGTCTTTTCCATTTTCTCCTTGCGGACCCTGCTTTCCATCAATGCCATCTTTACCATCGGCTCCCTGTGGACCTTGGAAGCCATTTTTTCCATCTTCGCCCTTAGGGCCTTGCTTACCTTCAGCACCCTGAGCACCTTGTGGGCCTTGGATATCACCAACATCTTTCCATGTTTGGTTCAACTCATCCCAAACATAAAGGTCACCCTCTACAAGGTATGCATCTCCAGGTTCTCCAGTGGTTCCTGAAATTGCATCCCATTCTTCACGAGTGTAAGAGCCTTTAATGTTTACGCCCTTACCTTCAGCACCCTGAGCACCCTGTGGTCCCTGAACGCCATCCTTTCCATCAGCACCTTTTTCGCCCTGAGGACCCTGGAAACCCATTGGACCTTGGTAACCTTCAGCGCCCTGAGGTCCTTGCTTTCCCTCAGTACCTTGCGACTGTACCCAATTGCTTCCATCAAACATATAGGTGTCGCCATTAGATAATGTTGCTTCGAAGCCAACAGGAATTAAAGAAACAGACTTGGTTGAAGAAGAAGCAACACAAATACTAGCCAATAAATCAAGTTGAGCGACCTCATCAAGTGTTCCAACATGCTTTAACTGCCAATCATATTTTGTCTCACCACCGACAAGCCAAAAATCTGCGGGTATATCTTCATCAGTACCAAATATGTCAAGAACTGTGACTGTTAATCCAGCAAATTTGTGTGATGAATTTAATGACATCAAGTCATTAAAAGTTTCCACGGACATAATGTCATCGACATATCCGTACTTAAAATGTAATTTATCAGTTATTATTCCCATATCTATTTATTTTTTATCCGATTGTAATTGTTATATTAAATATTTGGGTATCTTCTATTGGGAAGAATTGTTCATCAGAAATTTCGTAGCAACGGCATTCAACACCTTCTACAGTTACGGTTGTAGGCCCAGAGATTGCTAACTCGTTATATCCATCAGAAGCACTAGTTACTTCTTTATTAACTGGCACCGCAACACGTATTATATATAAGTGATTTGCTTCCCAATCAGCCAAGAATTCTTTCCATTCCTGTTTTGTAATTTCACCTTCTTCATATTGTTGGTACATTGCAGCATATTCTTCATCAAGAGGAATTTCAAAACCAAAGGTTTTTCCACCTGCAAATTCTGCTACATTACATGATTGTAATCCGCTTTCAGTAAATTCAGAGTCTGTTGGTACCATCATAAGAGTATAGTAAGCATTTTCAACGGTCTCAATAAACCAACCATTGAAATTGGTTGCTGCGGTTATAATGGTTGTTGCTGGGTCTGGTGTCCATCCGCTGAAAGTGTAACCATCCTTTGAAGGTGCTGGCACATAATCTTCTGGAACTGTCGTACTTGATTCAATCTGGTATGAGCCGTATGTCTTACCGCTTGCTTCGAACTTAACAGCGAAGTAAGTAGTTTCTCCAGAAGGAGTAGGAGGAGTTGGTCCAGGGTCCGTTCCGCCACTTACCACGTTTACTGGCATTGGTTTCATGTATTCTTCAACAGGCAATTCATCAAGGTCAAGCATCTTAATATCCCACATAGGGAACTCTTTTGCGCCTTCAAAAGTTGTAGGCCATTCTAACCTCGTTGGGAACTGTCTTGGGTCATCGAATTTATTCATAACTTAATTTTATTTTTCCTTTATTAAGAAACATGCCACAAAAGGCATATTTTTTACATAAATAGTCTTAGAAAGCAAAAACTTGGAATTTTTGAAATGAAAAAGGTGGCTTATTTTTCGCCACCTTTATCTTCATTCTCAACAGTGTCTTTTTTCGGGTATTTCAGTGATTTCTGATAAGTTCTATCCCATATCTGCGTCACATAATATATATCGTCAGAGTCAGATGAAATGGAGTAGTCGGTTAATCGTACAGGCTCAAGACCATGATGGTTGATATTGACGTATGCTAATGCACAAATTAAAGAATCACAAGCATCATAATTTTCCTTTTTAAGTTCTCCATTCTTTCCCATTACCCAAGTTATGGGGGCATCTTTGTACATTTCATTCACCATATTCATCATAATGGTTTTCTTGTCAACATCAAATGGATAAGCACCAAATAATACAATTTTCTCATCCTTCAAGGCTTTCATTATATGTTTTCTTGGGTATTCCTCGCCTTTCTTGTTATACTTCCTCACTGCAAGCAATTCCGGGAATGAGTACATCCTAGCATCATAAGATGATATAAAATTAGGTACAATTCCAAGTATTCTATAAATTGATTCAGAAATCATACCATTAAACCTCAACAATGTTGCAACAGTATTTACATTATTAGAAGAAAGTAATGGTTCCTCAATAATAACATCAGTAATTGGGTAAGCTGATGACACTTCTTCAATAAATTCCTTTTCAAAGATGTTTTTTCTAAGGAAAAGTGCCTCAATTCCTTTTATTTTTGAAGGAATTTTAGGTGTTTTATGACCTAAATAGACAATTTCCGGTTTATCGCTCTTTCCGTCATCCTTAAGCACTGATACACCAATACATGCAGTGCTTACATCTAGACCTAAGATATATCTTGGATATATACTTTCTTCTTTCTCTATTTTCTCCTTTTCTGCTCTAATCATATCTTTTTTCTTTTAAAAATACTAAAACAGAATATTTTGTAAAGAGTTTTTTTGCTTTTTTATTAAAAAATTTGTATATTCACGTAAAAAAAATGGCAAGAATTACAATAACAGACGATAAGCTTTACGAAAAACTGGTCGATTACTGTAAAATAAACAGCATGAAGATTAGTGATTACTGTACAAAGTTGCTGAGGGAAGCGTTCAATTCCGAATTATACGACGATGTGCCGTTTGGCGTTCCAACAAGTGCTGATGAACCAGAACCAGAGGTAAAGGAAGAACCTAAACAGGAGACACTAAAACAGATAGATGTCTGGGTTGAAGGTAGGACAATCTTCGAGCAGGACGTAAAGCCAGAGCCAGTGAAAGAAGAAGAAGTTGAAGTTAAGGAAGAAACGAAGAAAGAACCGGAAAATATTATTAGAAAGAGAAATAAAAGACGTTTATGAAAAAAATTGACATAGGACAGGATGCAAAAGTTCTCATTAGGTGGAATACAACCAATATAATGACCACTGAGGAAGATGAAAAGAACATGATAGCTCTCATGGCTAAGAAGTATGGCATCCCAGCAAAGAACATTAAGATAGAGAAAAATTTCGTTGTTAGCAACGGAAGTGATGATGATACCCTTGCCGGTACCGTTGTCTCTAACATTTATGACCCTAAGTTCATGCAGGAACTCATGAAGCAGTACCTCAATTCAAAGTATAAGGAAGAAGAATTGAAGGATATTGACTTCGAGGAAATAGTTAAGATTGATTCACTTATAAATTCAACCATTGACTTTGACCTTTATAACAAGGGAAAGCGTTATTCAATTAAGTGGATTAAGTGGAGCAATTTCCTTTCCTACGGACCAGACAATTACTTTGACTTTACTACACTCAAGGGTCTCGTCCTCCTTAATGGACAACCAGCAAATAAGAGTGGAAAGAGTACGTTTGCATATGACCTTATTCACTTCTTGCTATTTGGAAAGACGAATACGAATAAGGCTAAGAACCTTGCAGCGCTGTTTAACAACTATCTTCCTGAGGAAAGGATACTTAATGTTGAGGGTTGTATAAACATAGATGGTGAGGATTATATAATAAGGAGAACACTCACGAGACCAGCCGCCGGTAAGAAAACTAAGACCGTTACGAATAAGGTTGAGTATTTTAGACTCCTCAAGGATGGTACCGAGGAAGCACTTCAAGAGGAAAACCAGCAGGGTGCAACCACCACTCAAACGACAAAGATAATCAAGGATGCGCTTGGAAATGAAAGTGACTTCGACCTTATCATCAGTGCAAATGCAAAGGACCTTGCTGACATTATTAACATGACTGAAACCGAGAAGGGAAGGCTGCTTGCAAGGTGGATTGGCCTCTCAATTATTGAGGATAAGGACGTAAGGGCACGTGAAAAGTGGAATAAGGAGATTAGTGTTGGGCGTTATTGTGATAGATACAGTCAGGCACAATTGGAGGAAGAGATTAACAATCTCAACGAGGCTAACAAGAACCTGGAAGCCAACATTGAAGCTGAGAAGAAGAAGGTTGAGGAAGCTGAGAAGAAGATAACTGAGCAGAATGAGATTAGGGACGTACTTCTTTCCTCTAAGACACAGATTGACAACAACTTACTTAAAGTAGATGTAACTACCTTACAGGCCACAATGGACAGGATTGTTGAACAGGGAAAGAGAAAGAGTGCAGAACTTGAGGCGAAGGAAAAGGAACTTAAAGAATTTGGGGATGTTGAATACTCAGATGAAGAATATAGAAAGCTTAATAATGAAAATAATTCGTTAATTGCTAAGATGGCTGAGGCTCGTGCTGAAATAAGGCGACTTACAACAGAGAATTCCAATCTGGCAAATGCGGAATATTGTCCAACATGTCATAGAAAATTTGATAATGTCAATAATAGTGGCATTATAGAAGAAAATAAGAAGAAAATTGAAAAACTTACCAATGAAGGCATAGAACTTAAGAAGAATAGTGAAGAAGTCGCCAAGAAAATTTCAGACCAAAACTTAAAGAGAGATAAAGCTTATAAAAAATCACAACTTGAGCTTAAAATTGCAACAATTAATAGCGAACTTGCAACACAGAGAGCAGATTATAAGGAAAAGAAGATGACGCTTGCTGAAATTCAGAAGAATAAGGAGGCAATTACAAAGAACAACGAAATAGACGCTAAGTTGAACATTGTAAACGCTAACATTCGTTCTGAGGAAGCAATTAAGAGGGATGGTAACCTTAATGTTTCTTATTATGAAAAGGAAATCGTTAAGAATAATGAAAATATTACAGCAAGGAAGACCATCATCACTCAAATTGCAGAAGAAAGGCACATTGAAAAATATTGGAAGCTCTATTTACAAATGATAGGTAAAGATGGAATTGGGAAGATGGTACTGAGAAATACTCTCCCTATCATCAACAATGAATTAGATAAACTTCTTAATGATGTTACTGACTTTAAGGTTGAAGTTGTCATGGATGAAAAGAATGATATCGACTTCATCTTGAAGAGGGACGGTATCATCACTAGACTTGCAGGGGCCTCTGGTCTTGAACAAACTCAGGCTGCTCTTGCGTTGAGAGTAATCCTCGGTAAGATGTCAAACCTCTCAAGACCACCATTTATCTTGCTTGACGAGGTGCTTGGTACTGTAGCAAGTGAAAACTATGATGCTATGAAAAAACTTTATGATAAGATAGTTTCAGAATTTGATTTTGTATTACACATTTGTCACCTTACGGAATGGTGCGATTATCATGATAAGATAATAACAGTCCAGAAGATTAACAACATTTCATCCATTAAGAGTTAGGTGAATAATAATAAGGAATAGTTATGAAAGAGGGATGCCTAGGAATAAAAAAGAAGTTATCGATATCGAAAGAATATCAAATGATTATTTTAAAGAGATAAGTAAGTTTAAAGCATTATCTAAAGATGAAGAATTGTCCTTATGGGAGAAATATAAGAAGGAAAACGACCTCTCAGCTAGGGATAAGTTAGTAAAATCAAACTTAAAGTTTGTCGCAAAGGTGGCTAAACCGTATATCGGCATGGGTCTCTCATATCCAGACCTGATTGCTGAGGGCAACCTTGGCCTAATGAAGGCGATTGATAAATTTGATTATAAGAGGGGTCTTAAGACCATTAGTTACTCAGTTTGGTGGATTAAACAGACAATTCTCGAAGCCCTTAACGAGAGAAACGGGTTTAAACATGATGAATTGCCTCAGGACTTTGAAAAACCAGTTGACTTTGACGCAGAAGATGATTATAATATAAAAGCAGTATCTGACAATTACAAGGAAAGGGATGATATGAACCCAATGGATGATTGGGAAATGAAAGAAATCGTTAAAAACCTGCTTGGTTGTCTGACTGATAGAGAAAGAAAAATAATAGAATATTATTATGGTATTGGCGAACATGATGAAATGACTTTAGAGGACATTGGCAAGGCCCTCAACTTAACAAAGGAAAGGGTAAGACAAATAAAAGAACGTGCAATGAAGAAATTAAGGTCAGAAGTTTTGGAAAAATCCATTCCATTTGATATTTATAAATGATAAAGTTATGGCAAAGAAAGGAACAAAGAAGGCAGCAGTTGAAGCTGTAAACGAAGAAATTAAGCAAGAAACCCCAGTTGCGGGTGCAGTAAAAGCTGAGGAAACCAAGGAGAACGCAATTCCAACCGAAGTTGACATCGATGAAGTACAGAAGAGTATTGAATCAGTTAGCACTGAGATAAAGATGCCAGAGGTTAAGGAAGAACCAGAGGCACCAAGCCCACTTGAGGAGATTAAGAATGATATGGTTAATGTGGAGAAAGTTGTAGAAGAGGCTGGTAACGCCGTTCAGGACGAGAAAGTTTCCAACGAGAAGAAGGTTGAGGAAATCAATAAGGCAATTGAGAAGATTGATGAATTGTCTAAGAAGACAGAGAAAATAATAAATGAAGCTGCGAAGAAACAGAAAAACATAATAAACGTTACTTCGTGGTGGAATGGCTCAGGATATGATTTTTAATTATGACAAAAGGTATAGTAAACCAGGACGAGATGACAAGGCGAATGCTTGATAAGATTCGCATTTACGAACATAAATCAGACCCTAAGAGAGGTATGATTAATGAGGCTAAAGAAGAAAATAAAGAGGTCGAAGGTGATGCGATTGCAATTACTGACGACCCTAAGTTTGGCCAGAACGTGCTTACCAATCAGATACAGATGTTTAGAACATCAGTTGAGAGTGGTGCGGAGTTTAATAAGCCAAACCCTAATAACGTAACTGAGTCTCCACTTGTTTACATACCATCAAAAGGTAATCTTATCTTCAGTGGGGTTATCCCTTGCCTGAATAATCTCAAATGGCAGTTTGTCCTTAAGACCAACACCGGAAGCGGTTGCTTCTTATGGGCAGATGGCTTAATCCTTAATAAGGATAACATTCAGATACTCAATAAGTTATCCGGTTTTTATAGCAACTGGAGAGAGATGTGGATTACTGAAAGCGCTGACCTTGAGATGATGGCCAATAAGATGATGAACGATTAAGAGTTAAATCCTCGAAAAGAAAACCTATTTTCGTCTGAAAATAGGTTTTTTTCTTTTTACTAGACTATTTATACTAAAATATTTATATTTACATGGCAAAAAAAGTTATAATAAGTGAGTCTATGTTCGCAAAGATTTTGGCAAATAATCTGCTTGAAGAAGCAAATTTGTCAAAGGAAGATGTTACCAAGATAGTTAAAGATTCCTTCAAGAATGACAGGGAATTGAATAAGAACGTAGAGAAGAAAGTAAAGGAACTTGTTGCCAAGACAATTAACACTCTCTTTAGGACATTATGGCAGCGCCGTAATTTCTATGAGGATGAAATTAAGAATGCATAAGGTTATGGGAAAGAAGGAAATGACAAGATATGCTTTTATCTCTCACATGGAAGATTACCTCAAGAAGTTGATTAATGACCCATTGAAGGCTGATACCGACGACTTCTTGAAGAGTTATGGCATTGACGGACCAACTGCCCTTAAAATTGTGCTAAAGAAAGAAGATGATGGCGACGAGAATAGTTCTATTGTTGTTAGAAAGGAAACAATAAAGGACAATGGTGTTGATGATAACGGAAAAAAGAAGAAAGACAGTTTCGTTGTAAGCTACAAGATTCCGAGGAAAGATTATACCAGAAAGATGAGAAACGCTTTCATCAGATTGTTTGAAAGCAATGAAATCGAGGGTAGTCCAATCAATGAAGATGGCGAAGGCGGATGCGTTGGTGGTGAAGGTGCTACTTCTGCTGATGCTTCTGGACAATTTACTCAACCATTGTTCGGAAAACCTATTAAGAGAACCTTTGCTGAGGGCAAGAGAACTGTGTATATTACAGAGGAACAGGCTGAATACCTCAAGGAAGCAACAACAACGTCAACTGCCGGCAATTATCAATATGATGTCCCATTTGGCAATGACAGTGACTTCTATAAGGAAGCTAATGACCACGAGAATATAATGAAGAAAAGTTGGCCAAAAAATGAATAGTACACAAAAATATGGAAGGGACTTTAACCCGGAAGTTATGAAGGACTTAAAGGACCTTAATGAAAAAATTGAAAAAGAACAAGACCCTGAAGAACTTCTCCGTCTTAGGATGCAAAGGATGATGAGGGGCCTAGAAATAAATAGTGGGCTTAGTATGAGACCATTTGGTGCATACTTCCCATATTAAAATAATAAATAAAAACATACACACATTATGGATTTGACTTTTAAATATGGCGATTTAAAGAAGGTTATCTTGGAAAGTTCCAATGAGTTCAAGGCTAAACTTGGACCAAATGTGGAAAGTGACGACAAAAAGAACAACGGTAAGGCCTATGACGAAGCAAAGAAACGTGCGAAGGACTATGATGGTGGTCTTTCAAAGGAAATTGGTGAGGATAGACCTAAGTACGAAAAGACTGATGATAACAGGACGACCTTAGACTACGAAATTGATAACGTTACACCTGAGTACAAGAACAGGGTAAAGGCACAGGTTCATGGCTACACTTCCGAATTGGAAGAGAAGAATGACATTGAAAAGACTGGCGATTTCGAGGGTAATAAGAATATCTATGACGGAATTAAGAAATCTGGTCAGAAGATACATAAGGGTAGAGAAACCGCTAGAGAAATTGGCCTCACCGCAAGGGAATGCCCTAAGGAAACCTTTAAGCACGGTGAAATGTATGAGAGTAAGGATGGTTTTGACATGAGAAAGGCTATTGATGAATTCAAAGCAAAGACCGCAATGCCAAAGTCTACCTTAGACGAGAACAAGAACATTAAGACCATTTATTTCAAAAAAACTAGCTTCCTCACTGAGGGTCATATGATTTCTAGAATCCCAGATGAATTCAAGAAGGAAGGTGAGCAATTCAAGATGAGGGATAGGAACAACAACGAATATATTGTTGAATGGAAAAACAATAAGGCTAACATCATCAGCCACATCAACGAAGGACAGATTAAGCAAGACTTCAAGAAGTTTAAAACACTTTGTGAATATACTTCTAAGGACACCGAGACAACCAATGCTTATAGGAAGAACGAGGGTGATGCAACCTTTACAGACATGCTGAATAAGGTAAGAGGCATGAAATAATATTTTCTAAAAAGGTAGTGTTATGGCAGAGAATAATGTAACCCCACAGGGTTCGAATAATGTCGAGAAGGCCCTTACGTGGGTTGAAAGGATAGCAGGGATTGTAAAGAAGATGGGTGTGCAGAACATTATCTTGTCTATTATGGTCCTTTTCCTTGTAATTGTTGTCGGACACGCAGCATACGACCCAGCATCTTTTATGGATAGACTTGACAAGATTAGAGAGCAAAGGCATACCGAATCAGTAATTAAGCGTATAAATTCATATGGTGAGATAAACACTACTATGGTGTCAATAATGGAAGAAACGAGAGCCGACAGAGTGCTTATCTATGAGACGCATAATGGAGGAAGTAACTTAGCAAACCTTCCTTTCCTTTATGTAGACCTTACATATGGCATTCCAAAGGATGAGTTTGACGCTCTCATTGATGAATATAAAAATGTGAGACTGTCAAGGTATCCTTGGGCGACAGCCCTTTATGAACATAATGTTTGGTCTGCTCCAATTGAAGAAATGGAAACAGTTGACCCAGAACTTTATTATAGGTTAAAGAAAGAAGAGGTTGATTACTTTTATGCGATTCTTCTTTACGGAAAAGACACCCTTCCTTGCGGTTTCGTTGCATTGGTTTATAAGGACAGAACAAATATGCCAGACAAACAAGAAGTGGCGAGGATAATGTTAAAATATTCAAATATATTAGCAACATTATTATCACCAGTAGTTGAATAACATTAAATAAAATCCTTATATTATGAGTAAAATAGGAAAATGGTTCAAGTCAATCATCAATTGGTTCAAGAACCTCTTTAAGAAAAAGGAAAAACCGACAACAAATCCTTCAACCCCGTCAAACCCTTCAACTCCAACGGGACCATCACAGCCAAATGGTTATGGTTATATTCAGACATTGGTTGTTGATAAACTCACGAGTTGGGAAGATACAAAGTTGTTCAGGGAATATGTTAATGAAAATGGTATCACCCCTAATGGTGACGTTGTAGATAATGGCGATGCTGAAGATGTAGACACCATTCTCAAGAAGATTGCAAGCGAATTGCTGTTTGAATTGGAGAAGAGCGAGGAACGTTACCACAACTTAAGAATAAGAAAAATTGAAGAATGGAAGATAAGATAATATATCACGATAATTATTTCATGAAGTCAGCGGGCAAGAAATTGTTCGCTGATTTTTGTTTATATGGAAAAATTTTTATATATTCACGAAAAAAAAAAGAGAGAATATGAATTATTACGAAGGAAACATTGTACCTGAGAAAGACACCATCTTTGTCTTCGGCTCAAATCCACAAGGCCGTCACGGAGCAGGAAGCGCAAGAGTTGCAGTAAAGCAGTTCAACGCAAAGTATGGTCAAGGTGAAGGCTTACAAGGCGATGCCTATGGGCTTGTTACAACTGAATTGCGTCCGTGGATGCGTGAAAAGGGTGACTATTCATTGTCAAGAGAAACCATCATTGGGAACATTAAGAAGATGTATGACTGCGCTAATGAACATCCAGATAAAAAGTTCAAGGTGGCATACAGAAATTCTCCAAGCGAGAGAACGCTATGCGGTTATTCAGGAAGGGAATTGATGGAAATGTTCAAGGAGGCAGCAAAGGAAGATGGTTATCCAAATAATATCTACTTTTCAAAGGAATGGGTAGATAGTGGTTTATTAGAGTTTTAGTATGAGTATAAGTAAGATTATAGCATGTAGCGACATACATATACCGTCGCTCAAGGGAATGGACGAATTGAAGGCACATCTTCAAAAATTCATTAACAAGTGCAAGAAGATAGTTGATGAAGAAGATGATGATAGTGTTAGAATAGTAGTTGGTGGTGACATCTTTCATAATAAGATTGCCATTACCAATGAGAGCATGATTATGGCGCACTGGTTCCTCTCTGAATTGGGGAAGGTAGCAAAGACTATCGTCTTCGCAGGAAACCATGATATGCTTATGAATAATATGGATAGAGTTGATTCAATTACTCCAATCTTTGAAATTGGTGAGTTGAAGAATGTAATCTATCTTGATAAGGAACTTGATTATAAGTCAGGGATTTATGAGGATGATAACATTGCATGGTGTCTCTTTTCATCATTTAGTGGGTTTAATATGCCTGATATCAAGATGCACAAGGAGGGAAAGAAGGACATGCTGCATGTTGGTCTCATTCATGCAGACGTTAATGGCGCAATTACAGTGACCAATTATGTTGCTGAGAACGGTATAGACCCAGCAATATTTGGTGATTGTGACTTTGTCATTGCTGGGCACATTCATAAGAGACAGGAGATTAAGAAGAATGGAGTTAGGGTTGTCTATTGCTCAAGCATAAAGCAGATGAACTTTGGTGAGTCAGTCACTGGTCATGGCTTTGTCTTATGGGATGTTGAGGACCCTGAGGACATTGAATACAAGTATGTTGACATCCAGGATGAGGATGGCGGTTATTTTAAATTTAGTATTAACAACATTAGTGATATAGAAAATGACAATGAAGACTTAATAAATTATTAAAAATATGTAAAACATGGCTTTTATAAAAAAGTTAGAAGGGAAAAGAGAAGAAAACGAGAATATAAAGCTTGATAACTTATATTCAGGTAGAATTTCTAAGAAGCTGGATGAAACAGCTTATAAAGAAAACCTTTCAAACCTTAAGAGGTATGATGATAAGGAAACTCAGGTTGGTGGTGTTGATATGACATTTACAATGGACGGAAATGATTATCGTTGTGATGAAAAGGCAGCAATAACATGGAGAGACCTTAACACATACGCCTTTGAAGTTACAATCGTGAATAAGGCAAATACTGTTCAAGAGGGGTGGCTTGTCAATGATAAGATGAACAATGACTCTTATGCACTCATTTGGCTTGACAGGAACGAGAGAAAGACAGAAAAAGTTAAGTATGCAGATGTTCCGTTTGATAAGATAGCAGTTGCAATTGTCAAGAAGAAGAAACTGTTAGATTACTTAGCTTCAATAAACTGGACCAAGGAACACTTAGTTAGGAAAGCAAATAAGATTAGGTTCTACGGTGACAAGAATTATGGTAATCTATTCTCGGATAAGTGCAAGTTCTACTTCAGCACTGACCTCCCGGAAAAACCAGTAAATGTCTTACTGCCAAGGAAGAAGGTTGAAGAATTGGCTGATAAGGTTTTCTCCTTCGATAGTGAAGGAATGTTACTTAAATATATGGAAGATTAACAATTAAAAAAAGAAGAAGGAATATGAAGAAATTAAATATATATTTATAGGAAAAGATGGACTTTTTATCGAGATTAGTTATATTTATAGAAAAAGATAAAATTATGAAAAGGCTAACAAAAGAAGAGTTTATCGAAAGGGCAAAGAAAGTTCATGGCGATAAATATGATTACTCTAAAGTGGAGTATAGAAATAATAAACAAAAGGTCTGCATCGTTTGTCCCGAACACGGTGAGTTTTGGATGAAACCAAATTGTCATCTTGACGGAAAACAAGGGTGCCCTAAATGTGGATACATAAAGAGAAGTATGGCAATACGCACCAAATTAAGTGAATTTGTGGAGAAAGCACATGCTATACATGGAGATAAATATAACTATTCAAAAGTTGAATATATCAATAATAGTACAAAGGTATGTATAATCTGTCCTGAACACGGGGAATTTTGGCAGACACCTCATAATCATTTAGTAGGACAAGGTTGTTCGAAGTGTTATGGGAATAATAAGAAGACAACAGAAGACTTTATTAAGAAATCCACACTTCGTCATGGAAATAAATATGATTACTCGCTTGTTAATTATGAGAAAAATAGTGAAAAAGTTTGCATTATTTGTCCTAAACATGGAAAGTTTTGGCAGGTAGCCTCAGAACATATGAGAGGTCATGGATGCCCAAAGTGCTATGTCTCAAAATTAGAGGATGATTTAAGAGAATTTTTGAGAAAAAATAATTTTATTTTTGTAGAACAAAAAACATTTGATGATTTAAAATGTAAAAAAAAGCTAAGGTTTGACTTCTATCTACCTGAATATAATGTGGCAATTGAATGTCAAGGGGAACAACATTATGTTAATATAAATTTTGGGAACACCCAACAAAATAATTCAAATAAGAAGTTTGATGAACAGAAAGAAAGAGATGGGTTAAAGAAAAAATATTGTGAAGACAATGGCATTTTACTGTTATTCTTCTCAATAAGTAAGAATAAAAAATATGACGATAAACTTATCACCTCTAAAAAAGTACTGAAAAACATAATTTTAAAAAATAAATAAATTTACAATGAAAGAATTATTTAAAGATTACAGAACTTACGCAATCAGTAAAGGCGTAAATGGTAACACACTAGATGGTTACTTTAAAGCAAATAGTGGCATTATTAGCCCAATGATTATTGAGGAACGTCAGCTTAACGCCGTAACGATGGATGTGTATTCAAGACTAATTTTAGATAGGATTATCTTCCTCGGAACAGGGATTAATGATGATGTTGCAAACATCGTTGCCTCACAGCTTATGTACCTTAATAGTATTGATGACAGTTCAGACATTAAACTGTTTATCAATTCGGGCGGTGGCTCATGTAGTGATGGATTGGTAATCTATGACATTATGAATTGGGTTGATTGTGATGTTGCTACCTATGGAATGGGAATGGCCGCATCAATGGCATCGGTTCTTCTTTCATCTGGAGCAAAGGGTAAGAGATATGCTCTCCCTCATGCTAGGATTATGATACATCAGCCAATGTCAGGTCTTTCAAATTATACTCAGGAGAGCGACTTCAAGATTGCTTATGAGGAATTGGCAAAGTGCAAGGATACACTCTTTACAATTCTCGCAGAGAACTCTGGAAAGTCTAAGGAAGAAATCATTAAAGATGGTGACCGTGACCACTGGCTTGCACCTGAGGAAGCACTTCCAGGAGTATATGGAGAATTTGGTATAATTGATAAGATAGTAACCAAGAAGTAATATGATTAACATTATTGTAGCAGTAGGAAAATTTGATAAGGAAAAGGGTTATCCTATTGGAAAGGACGGGGGCATTCCTTGGAAGAACAAGGAAGATATGAAATGGTTTACCTCCACAACAACTGGTCACCCGGTAATCATGGGAAGAAAGACTTATGAAAGCATTGGCCATCCACTTCCAAAGAGAACAAATATCGTTGTGACCACAAGAGAAGACCTTTGGCAAGATAAGTCAGGTGTAAGGATTTGTGATACATTGGAGAGTGCGATTAAGTTTGCAGAGACGGTTGATGAAGAAATCTTCATCATTGGCGGAGCAAGCATTTATAATCAGGCACTTGAAAAGGAACTTGTGGATAGGATTTACATTAACTTCCTTGACGAGAAAGTTGAGAACGCAGATACTTTCTTCCCAAAGATTGACGAAGATATTTTTGCTCCTGTTGAAATTCTCTCCCCAACAATGTTTATTTATCAAAAGTTGGAAGGAAAGGATAATCACGTTGATGAGCAGTATCTTAATCTTGCTGACAGAATTATAAAGGAAGGTGCAAAGAAGGATACGAGGGCAGGAAAGACACGTTCTCTCTTTGGAGTACAGATGCGATTCAACCTGAAGGAAGGATTACCACTCCTTACAACGAAGAAAGTATTTACAAAGGGTGTCATTCACGAACTTCTTTGGTTCCTGAAGGGAGAGACAAACATTAAGTATCTTGTTGATAACGATGTACATATTTGGGATGATGACGCTTACAGATATTATAAGGAGTTGTTCTCTGAAGAAAGAAATAAAAATGTTGGAGATTATGTTTGCAACAAGGAAGAGTTTCTTAGCAATGTGAAGAAAGGTGTTAGAAAACCAAATTTCTTTAATAGGAATGGAATATTTTATACTTATGGAGACCTCGGTCCTGTCTACGGCGAACAATGGAGACATTATAACAGAGTCCTTGTTGATATCGTTGTTGACCCGTCAGAGAGAACAACACTTTTAGAAGGATTTGACCAGATAAAGGAGATTATCAAAACCCTTAAAACAAATCCTGACGACAGAAGGATTCTTCTCTCCGCTTGGAACGTGACGTGTGTTCCGCTTATGGCACTCCCGCCTTGTCATTACAGTTGCCAGTTCTATACAAAGGTGCTTGAGAATGGAAGAAGGGAGTTGAGTTGCCTGTTTAATATGCGCTCGAATGATTTCCTTTTAGGAAACCCTTACAACATTCTCTCATATGCCCTGCTTACCCACATCATTGCTCAGTGCTGTGATATGGAAGTAGGAGAACTTATTTTCAATGGCGGAGACGTTCATGTCTATGAGAATCAGATAGAGAGTTATGAGAAAGAGCAGAAGAACCGTAATCCACATCTTTATGCTTTGCCAAAGTTATGGATTAATCCAGAGATTAAAAACATTGATGACTTTACTTATGATGACATTAAAATCTATGATTACAAGTCTTATCCTGCGGTGAAATATCCGCTTAGTGTTGGATAAAAAATGAGAAACGCACCTAAATTCTGGGTGCGTTTTTTGTTTTTTCAAAAATATTTTATATATTTGCATCAATAAAACTTATTGTTTAATTTAAAAACTTATTAAAAAGAAATGGGAAATTTATTTTACAGATGGGCAATTGACTCAAAGACAGTCGAGATGGATGAGAAAATTGACAGAGCAATCTCAATTATTGAAAAGTATGAACTTTATAATGAGAAGCCTGAGGCCCAGCTATCAACGGAAGAGCCAACCTTTTTCAAGAAAGTTAAGGAAGATGGAGAGGTAGTTAATGATTTGTTTGTTGATAATCTTCATATTCACGTCTCATTAAGCGAAACACAGAAGATTTACAGTGTTCGAATCAAGAAAGATGAGGACGCATGGGCGCTCCAAAAGAAGGACAACACCTACGACGCTTCACACCCAACAAATGTGACTTATGAAGTGTATATCAAGTACGACATCCCAGTTCTTGACATCACAAGAGCATCAGGAACAGTCTATAAGCATGGTACTTGGGATAAGTATGTGTCAAAGACAATGTCATCATTCTTCACAGCCCTCAAGGACTATACTATTTCATCAAAGTTCAATGAGGGCTACAAGAAGGTGAAGACAAAGAAAAATTATTTCAAGAAATTTTATACCCGATAGCGCCGATTTGGGTAGTAAGGCAGAAAAATTATACCCGATTTCGCCGATTTTAGAAAATTTTTCCCGAAAACCTTGTCTTTTTGGAAAATTTTGCGTATATTTGTAAAAATTTTTCAAGAAATTTTAGATTTTTTGAAAATTGAGTATATTTATATTTTGAAAAAATAGCGAAAAATAAGAAAGAATAAATTAGTTATGATAAGACAAAGAGCATACATATGTGATTATAGTAATGACAATCTCAGTTGGGGTTGCCCTAAGGCGTTGTATGCTACCACATCAGACGCTAATTTCGGAAAACCCTTTCAGGATAGAGGTGGAGGAATAGTTAAAAAGTAAAAAAATTCGCACACATAGGTTTCTAACCACAACATATTCCCAACCTCTGAAAAGTTTCCCAATCCTGAAAAAACTAATCAGAGGTTTTTTGTTGCATAGAAGTCTTGTGCTGATACAGAAGTGTAGTATAATTGGTAACATTGACGGCTTCAACCCGTCAGTTATGGGTTCGAGTCCTGTCGCTTCTGCAAATGTTGAGGTGGATGAATAGTTTAGTCAGCAGTCTGCAAATTGCTTTATGTGAGTGCAACTCTCACCCTCAACTCAAAGAATATATGGTAGTGGAGGAATTGGTCCCTCGCCGCATTTGGGATGCGGAGAATTTTATGCAGGTTCGAGTCCTGTCTACCATACAAATGCCAACATAGCACAATTGGTACTGCACCACCCTTGTAATGTGGTTTATTGAAGGTTCGAGTCCTTCTGTTGGCTCAAATAATGAAGGGTATCCAAGCGGTCAACGGAACTTGACTGTAAATCAAGCGGCTACGGCCTTCGGGGGTCCGAATCCCTCCCCTTCAACAAGAAATATTGGAAAAAGAATTATGACACGATTTAAACAGAAACGATTTAAGTAGGCCCTCGGCAACTCCTGAGTAGTTGTCGAGGTTTCCCTGTGCGGACAACTATGTGGGAGTGGCAGATGAAGTCATTGCGGCGGACTGAAAATCCGAAGGAATTGGGGCGGTACCAATCTCCCACACGAAAAAAAAAAGAAATGCTCTCGTGGCGCAATTGGCAGCGCAACTGACTTTTAATCAGTGGGGTCCTTTATGGCGTTGCAGGTCCGAGTCCTGTCGGGAGCACTAATACTCTCGTGGCGCAATTGGCAGCGCAGGCGGCTCTTACCCGTCGGGTTGTGGGTTCAACTCCCATCGGGAGTACTTAAAAGCCCCAATCGTTTAAGGGATAAGACAACACTCTTCTAAAGTGTCTATCTATGTTCGAGTCATAGTTGGGGTACATAAACTCAGACATGTAACTCAGTTGGTAGAGTATTTCGCTGATACCGAAAAAGTCCGTGGTCCGAATCCACGCATGTCTACAAATTTTGGGCCCATAGTTCAATTGGCAGAACATCTGCTTTGCAAGCAGGGGGTCTGGAGTTCGAATCTCCCTGGGTCCACAATGCTCTTCTATCCCAAATGGCAGAGGAAATTGTTTCAAAAACAGTTCAGTCAAGGTCCGAATCCTTGGAAGAGCACAAATGGACACGTGGTGAAGATAGTTATCATGTCGGCCTGTCACGCCGAAGTTCGCCAGGGCAGCACTGGTCGTGTCCGCTTTAAATAAGGGAGTGTAGCACAATTGGCTAATGCACCTGGCCGTTAACCAGGAGATTTTGCAAGTTCGAGTCTTGCCACTCCCGCAAATGGAGAGTAAACCTTGGCGGGGCTAGGGACAGTTTGCTAAACTGCTCGTCCAAATTTGGATGTGGGTCGGGACCACTGCTCTCCGCATAAAAAAATGGGGGAAGTACAGTTCTTCCCCCGGTATCACAGTCCATTTAAGTGGATAAGGTAGCGAAATTCCTTGTACAATTTAAAACGGCTGCGATTATTTTCCTAACCAAGTATAAATAGTACTTAACTTCAAGAAAATACGGAAGTTATGGACAAAATTTGACGATTGTGGCTTAGGCGCTTCCTGAGCAATATTTTTGATAAAATTTTGTTTTTTAGGAAAAGTTTTATATATTTGTAGTGTTATTTGAAATAATGAGGTATGGTGTAATGGCTAGCACTACAGATTTTGGTTCTGTCAGTTTGGGTTCGAGTCCCGATACCTCAACTAAGGAGAATTCACTGCAGGTGTGTACCCTTGTATATGATTAAGTTCATAGAAACTCGGATAAGCTCAACCACCCCTGAAAGGATTAAAGGGTAGTAAATGCAGTGAATATTCTTTATGTTCATTGAAATATTGAATTTAACACAGAGGAGTGCCGGAGTGGTTTATCGGGGCGGTCTTGAAAAATTTGAGTGCTTAAAGAGAAATCTTTAATGTAGAACTCTCCAAATTCGGTGAAGGCTTCCTGAATAGATTTGTATGCCAATGGTGGAAACATCATTGGGTGGCGGTTAAACTCCGCCCTGATGCTAATACCGAGCCAATGTTATCTATGTACTACAACCTGACAAGTATGCATATAAATCCACAGAGCGTTTTGCAAAGAACTAAAGGTGAATACAATGACAGAATGAAGTACAGAATCATCTATTGGTAATTTGGGTAGATGAAGAAAGACAGTGTGTAGAGACTAGACGGAGAGAACCTAAATTGAAATTAAATTTATACTCAATGCTTGACTCGGCTACTATGTGGCAAAAATGGAAAGAGTGTAGTGTACTGGAGAGTACTTGCAAGATTTCAATATGGTTAAGGTATAGTCCAGGCCACAAACATTTACCTAGGAATATCCGACGGGAGAATCAAGCAACTGCATGTGATTTGCAGTGTCGGTAATTGGTAGTGAAAACTATAGTGGTACGGAAAACCGTTGAGCGTCTGAAAGGGCCTCCGGGGGTTCGAATCCCTCTTCCTCTGCGAAGTTTAAGAGATGGTGTCAATTGGTAAGTTGGCTAAACAACATAATCACTCCGTAAATGGTAAGACCCCAACAGCGGGAGAAGGGGCGACTGACTTACCAAGAGATAACATCAAATTAACGGTGACGATGTAGTTCAGTTGGTAGAACACGTAATTTCGTTTTCAGATATGGAAACATACAGCAATTTATCGTATTAGGACTTTTAATCCCGTGGTCGTGGGTCCGAATCCCACCATCGTCGCAAAAAAATGCAAATATTTTTGTTTTTTGAAAAATTATTTATATATTTGCAATGAATTAAATGCTTTAGCCTAAGGGCACTCAGGTGTGAAGACACCTTGCAAATACTCGCTGTTCGGAGTCAGTCACGGGCTTGTGCACAATTTGAGGATTGACACTTAGTGAAGTCTCTATAACCAGAGGGATAAAGGCCAATAAGACTCTGGGAAGTGAGGCGGAGGGCATAGCAGGTAAACCGTAGGGGCTATGACGAGAGTTGGGCGGAGCATTAATGTTACCTTGATAGGAAGGGATTTCTGTCAAGGTTCAAAGAAGGAAACTTACAGCAAATGTTACAATAAAATTAAGGGATAATTTTTGAAAGTTTCCTGTTTTTTTTGGGGGCCCATAGTTCAGTTGGCAGAACATCTGCTTTGCAAGCAGGGGGTCGGGAGTTCGAATCTCCCTGGGTCCACTAAATTTATTGCGGGGTAGACTGGAGTTGGTCCCAGCCCGGTCTCATAAGCCGGTCTACGTTGGTTCGAGTCCAACCCCCGTAACATAGAGCATAAGTTGTAATAAGTCAAAGAAACCTATTGGAGATAAGATGGACGCATCTCCTCCTAAGTTACTTTGGCGAACAGATACAGGAGACGGGCCTTTAAATTATAATGTTTCTCCTCAGGTGAATAAATCAGTCCTGCGTATAACTGGCAGAGGAGACGATATGAGTCTGCCCACCTATACGGTTATCGCATTTCCGTAAAAGCGAAACTTCCGAATTGGATTCCTCATTGGAACGAATCGTAAGTCGTTGAATGGAGTGTAAGGGTTCGATTCCCTTATCGGGAGCAATAAATCATCCGAGGTTCAAGAAAGCTAACCGAAAATTTGCATCAAGTAGGTTGGAAATGACTTGAGAGGACCCCTTAAGATAGATGCAACTATCTCTATAGGGTAGATGTGGAGGTCATGGATGGAACGAGCCGACCGGGTAGGATGATTTATTGTTGACTAAAGTTGAAATGATTGTTGATTGAAAGTACGGCCAGTGATTAAGGTTCAACATGTTTTGATGTTTGCTAAAATTAACAATTACTTGCAAGATTTCAATGAAGGTTCAACATAGCTCGTCAACCAAGTTGTTGAAGGAGTTAAGGACCCGAAACTTCGGGTCCAGTAACAGACCATGGTCAAACTCCCGAATAGGTATCCCACCAAAAACGGAACGTAAGCCGTTGGGATGTGGTGTGAAGGTTCGAATCCTTCATCGGGAGCACAAGAAATACATTAGCCCGAAGTACAAGGGAACGAAGATGGGAAGGCCTCTTCAAGAATGCTTACTTTCCTCCGAATCGTAGGTCGGCACAGTTGGCAACTCTGGGGTTATTCTAAAAGTTGCATTTAGGGAGTGTGGCTCAGTTGGTTAGAGCATTGGCAAGTAAAGGTTGGGGAGTGTCTGCGCAGAAATCCTCGTAAAACCTTGAATTAAGACCAAAGGTCGGGGGTTCAAGTCCCTCCACTCCCGCAGTCTTGTTAGCCATCTTATCAACCATGTGAGAAGAAGCATATAGATTGGAACAATGTATGTGGATGGTGTGTGGTTAAAATTTGTGGTGGGTATATGTAGGTAAACCCTGAATCCAATATAAGGGCGGAAGTATCATAAAGAGGCCACATTGGTTTAAAAACTCCGAAGTCCTGGAGTGTTCGCTGTGACGACATGAAAGATGGATGGGCATTTTGGGGATGTGGCGCAACTGGTTGAGACGCACCACACTTAGGATGTGGAAACCGAGAGGTTTGTGGGGGTTCGACTCCCTTCATCCCCACAAGATAGAACTGCTTAAGCATTGGAAATTCGATGCCTTGGATTTTACCGAGAGAGGTTGGTGTAACTCCAACAGGCAGTTAATCTATCTTTTTAATAATGAATATGAAAACAACAACTAAAGACATAAAAGAACTCCAAGAGAAACTTGTCCAGACTTGCATTGACTTTATCAATGAGAGAGGACTTGAGGATGTTGAAGTGGTATCTTTTACAGCAGATGCACTCCAAGCATCCGCCAAATGTAAAGAATGGATACCAGCAACCGACTCTTCAATTACACTTGAAGGAATAAAGATTGAGAAACTACAAGGTAAGGACGGAAAGGAAATTGACTGTGGGGTTAGATATGAAATTGGAAGTTATTTTTAACATGGGGATGTTCTGGTTTTGACCTGGAATGGAGATAAAGAGAAACATGTGGCAGGGATGCCTAAATCCAAAACTAAAAAGAACTGACGCAGAAATGTACTGTGTTGCTGCTGCCTAACAAGGTTAGGAATGTAGCTTGCGTAGCGTGACACGTAGAAACAGAATCATGTATGACTCACAGAGTAGTGCTGTATGTGAAGTCATTGACAAGCGCAAAAACAACAAGTGTTCTTTCAACCTCAACACTAAAATGAAGCTGATAAGCATGTAAGAAATTTTCTTTGTTGATGTTTCATGGTACAGCGGTTCGACTCCGTTCATCTCCACTAATAAAAATAAGATAAAAACCCTTGCAAAATTAAAAAACTTTTTGTATATTTATAAAAAAAGAAGTTTATGTTGAAGATTTATACCCACATACTATCTACAATGCCAATTTGGGATTTATACTTAGCTTATCTCCCAATGGTAATTAATTGTATATTTTGGTAATGGATATGGGAGGTTCGTCTAGTCTGGTCTAGGACACATGATTTTTTACAGGAGAAAACCTGATTAACAAATCTGTCCATACTTAAAAGCGGTGAACCAAATGAAAGTTCGACTCTTTCGTATGGAGCCATTCATGCAACAGGGGTCCAAATCCCCTACCTCCTACAAAGGACATAAGATTTATCGTAAAAATTCTTGACTTTTTTCCGATAAAAGATATATTTATAGAAAAAAAGGAAGCCGCAGTGTTGTGCCTATTCCCATTGGAACCCCGTATGTCAGGGCACACTACGTAACCTACTCCAAGACGAGGAACGAAACCCGCACCGTTGCTTGGGTTTGGCAAGAGTCTTTTTTACGCAAGCGTTGCGACTTCCAATTACAATCCCCGATGGAAACATTGGGGATTTTTTGTTTTCTAATTTTCTTTTTGTATATTTACAGAAAAAAAGCGGTATATGATTTCAAATTACAAAAAACTAATACAGAGATTTGTGAAAGATTATAATCTCCCAATTAACATCTATAATGAAGAGATGATTAATTATTATAGGGGGTTGTATGATTTTTTCCCGAAGAAAGTTTATTTCGACATCATCAATACCATTGAGACTAAATATGATGGAAATGTTGAAAGGTGGCTTGACTATTGTGGTGAGGTAAGAGACAGGGCAATTGATAAAATTAAGAACACGCCTGAATATAAAGAATTCAATGAGTGCGATTTGAAACAGTATGACATTCCCAAGAATAACTATAGAGAAAGAGTTTGCTACACTGAAGAAACAAACGGAAAAAACTTTATGTCTGTGGATATGAAAAAAGCCAATTTTCAGGCATTAAGATATGTTGGGGTCATCAAGGATGATACTTATGAAGAGTTTATTAAGTCCGTTGGTGGTGATGATTATATTTCAGGAAGCAAATATCTTAGGCAAGTTATATTGGGAAATTGTAATCCAAGTAGGCAGATAAAGGTTGAAAAATTCCTTATGGACAAAGTGTTGAATCATTTTCTGGAGATTTATCCTTATTATAAGGTTTTTTCAATGAACGCAGACGAAATTGTTTTTTCATTAGTGGATGACATCTATTGTGGTCCGGGAAGCGGTGAGTATCTTGAAAATCACATAAAAAAGCAACTGTCAGTTGATGTTCGTGTGGAGTTTGTCAAGACAATAAAGTTGGATATTGTGAATTGTAATGGAGATAATGTTGACGCTTATGTCAAGAAAGACCTTGTTAGCGGTAAAGAAACACTTAAGAAGGTATCAACGTTATTTTATCCGCAAGTGTATAAACTGTACAAAGGGATGGATATAACTGAAAAAGATAGAAGAGTCTTTGTCGAAAATCAAATTGCGACGTTTAATGAAAATTTAAGATGGAATGAACATTGATGTGAATGTAACATATAAAGAGAATGAAGAATAATACTATTTATAAAAAAAAGGGCTATGAAAAAGTTTATTTTTATCACACTAGTATCTTTCCTTCTTGCAGGATGCGGAAGTGGAAGGATGACCGTTAACGGCGGGTACAGAAATAGTATTTACTATACTTCTGATGATGTACTTCCTGTGAATACGCCTACTGTAGAGCAGAACGTTACACAGGTTGAGGTTGGTGATGAAGAGTCTTACGAAGAGAAACTTCATAAGTTTGATGCTCCTACTTATACAATCGAACTTAATTTAACCCCTTGGTATCCTTCATATTATTGGAGATGGAATAGGTGGTATTTTTCACCATATGTTTATGCAAGTATTTATTGGGATTGGTCTTGGAGGCCATATTACTATTATGACTACTGGGGATATTATAATCCTTATAGGTACTCCTATAGATATTATTATTCATATAGGTACTCACATTATTGGGATTGGCATAGACCATACTATACCTATCATCACCATAAGCCAAACCACAGGCCAGGTAGAGATGTGTACTATACAAGGAGAGGTGGTATGAATGGCCCTACTCCATCTTACAGGACAGGAAGTTCAAACCGTTCTAACAGGACTATGTATAGACCAAGTTTTTCAAGACCGAGACAGGCAACTTCTTCAAGGAATAACAACCCGACCAGGAAGGCAACTGTGTCAAGGAGTAGTTCTCAGCCAAGACAGGCAACCACTTCAAGGAAGACAAATGTAAGGTACAACAGTTCCGCAAGGCCAGTATATAGAAGTCAATCTCAGACAGACAGGACTGGTTATAGCAGAAGTACAACCAACAACAGGTCTTCAAACACAGGAAGGGTATACTACAATAATGGCCCATCTCAAAGAACACAACCAAGTGTGAGATACAATGAGAGAAGCACAAGTTCTCAAAACAGTGGTGTATCTCGTTCTTCAGGTGGTGGTTCTTCAACAAGGAGAAAATAAAATTTTGACAATTAAAAGATATGAAAGAAAGGAAAATAGTTGGAAATAGTGGAATTAGTTTTTTAGGTTTATTCTTCTTAGTTTTATTTGTATTGAAGGTATGCGGTATCGGAGCAGTTGCTAACTGGTCATGGTGGTGGATTACAGCACCTCTTTGGGGACCAATTGTATTTGGCATCGTTGCCTTCTTCTTAATAATCCTTCTAGGAGCATTATTTGGTGATTAAATTATGGCAACATACAAAGTAACTTACACATTAGGTGAGAAACAATGGGTGGCATATGCTAAAGAGGTGACTAACCCAAATGTAGCAGTGATGATTACAGATGCAGACCACCCGGAAATACCTAGAGAGGCCAGTGTTAAAGTAGAATTGATTTCGGAATAAGATGTCAATCTTTAAAGTGAACGGGAAGGAATTTTGTTCTTTCCCATTTTTTTTATATATTTGCAGAAAAAAAGATGAAGATAATAGTAACAAGTGACACACATGGCTATCTCCCAAAGGTTGAGGGGTTCGACCTCTTCTTGATTGGAGGGGACGTATGCCCAGCACATGACCATTATTATTCATTCCAGGAGAAATGGGTTGAGACAGAATTCGTTGATTGGATTAACTCACTTCCATATAAGAATGAAAATAGTAAGGTAGTCTTAGTGCCGGGCAATCATGACTTCTTCTTTGAGAGAGCTAACAGAAGTACGTTAAAGAAGCTAGAGAAAAGCACGAATGAAAGACTTAAGATATTAAGGCATAATGAATATGAGTTTGAATACCCAGTAAGTGATGGCCTTGATAGTCTTAAAATTTTTGGAACTCCTTATTGTTCAAGTTTTGGACGTTGGGCATTTATGCTTCTGGAAGATAAATTAGATGAGAAATTCTCCAAGATACCGGAGGGAATTGACATCTTGTTAAGTCATGATAGCCCCACAATTAACCTCCTCGGAGCAATTATGGAAGGACCACGTTTTGACCTTAGCACTGGTAACACGGTCTTGGCAAAGCACGTTAAGAGAGTGAAACCAAAGATGTTCTTTAGTGGGCATTTCCATAGCGGCAATCACGACTTTGATGATGTTGATGGCATCTACATGGCAAACGTTTCCTTTGTTAATGAGATGTATGTTCCTTATGGCAAGGTACTTTCAATTGATTATGATGAAGAAAATAGACAAATAACATCCTGGGCATATCCAGAAGTAAAGTTTTTTTAGTTATGAACAAGAAAGATAAAGTAAAGTTTTTTAAGAATGAGATTGACAGTATAAGTGATGCTAATCTCAAGAAGTTTGCAGAAAAGGTAGTTGGTGATGCAGAAGATTATTTCTTTACAATCGCAGCTTCAACAACAGGCAAGTACCATCCACAGTTTGACTTAGGTGATGGGGGTTTAATGAGACACACTAAGGTTGTTGCGTATGTTGCTCAGTGTGAAGCTGAGGCTAGGATGTTCAGTGAGCATGATAAGGACCTGATTACTATTGCAGCTATTGCCCATGATATCAAGAAACTTGGGAACAATGGAAGTAAATATACAGTGGTTTCTCATCCAATAATTGCAGCACAGTATCTTGAAGAGATTGCCGAGAAGAACGAGAAACTAATATCTAAGGAGGACCTTAAGAAGATATGCGGTGCTGTCAAGTCACACATGGGCAAGTGGGGTGCTAAGGATGGGCTTCCTCTCCCTAAGGATGACTTTGAGTACTCTCTCCAAGCAGCTGATTATATTGCAAGTAGGAAGGAATGGACCGGTTTTGCATTCCCTGATGTTGAAGAAGTGGAGGCACTTGAGGCTGAGGTTAAGGGCGAACCTAAAGATTATGTCCTCCAATTTGGAAAGCATAAGGGAAAGAGTATTGAAACAATCTATCTTGAGGGTAGTGATTACCTCAATTGGATGGTCGAACAGGCGGACTTTACGAACAAGGAAGCCCAGGAAATGGCAAAAAAGTACCTTGCTGAGGTAAAAAATGCAAAATAATTTAAAAAAAGTTGCAAATTTTTTTGTTTTTCCGGATTTATTTTGTATATTTGCAGTGTAATTAAAGAACAACATTTATTAACAATTAAAATTTTAGGAGATTTAAAATCATGAGACAGAATTTTGATTACAAGCTTGAGCAGTACAGAGGTACACTGAAGCAGATTATGAAGGTTCGTGGCCTTCGCACAATTTCAATTGCTAACTACATCAATTGGCTTAACGAGAACGGTTATGAGGCCGGTGAGTGCAGTGTTCACTCTCTTAAACTCGACGTTCAGGACGGTTACATCAATGCATTTGGTTATGGAGACAATGGCCGTTGCGGTGCAAAGATTGAGGATGCTGATGCTAGGGCATATCAGTGTGCGAGGAAGTATGTGAATGACCTCCTCAAGAGAGAACACGAGATTCCTTACAAGGTAAGGAAGAACATCCTCGTAAGAGTTGCAAGATAGGACAGAGTCTAACTAGTGTGGTGTTGAGGGCGGAATTTGTTTATTCCGTCCTTTTTTTGTATATTTACAGAAAAAGAGGTTTAACAATTAAAATTTAGAGTTATGAAAAAATTTTTGTTTGGTTTTTTATTAGCATTCGTTTGTCTATCATTCGCCTACGATGAAAGAGTACATGTTGACAAGACAATTTTAAGGTCTGACTACTTTGCTGTCTATGTTGAGAGCAGGACCTGGTTGGCCCCATTCAGTCAGAGAATTAATGGTGAAGTCTATTATGGTTTCGTAAATGCTTGTATATCTGGATTTTACGTATCAATAGAAGCTTCCTTTGAGGAAATGCCTACGCTTTGGATGGATAGGAATAATCCAGAGGGGACCGGAAAGATGTGGATTGTCAAGAGAGGCGGAAAATATGGTGCTGTGTATGACAATGACCTTAAGATGACGGTGCCTTGTGTCTATGATTCAATCGAACCATGGAAAAGGATTAATGGTAAATTATATGCAAAAGTAAAACAAAACGGCCAGACATATTATATAAATCATAAGAACGAAAAAGTTAATTTAGCATGGAGGTAAAGATTAATTTTGAAGAATTTAGGGAGAAGTTGAAGAATGATAACTTGTTCAGGGGGAGCATTACAACTAAGAGTGATGTCGTTGATGTTGATAATGGTATTATGATTATCTCACATGACAACATTGATAAATACTTGGAAAGGTATATGTGTAAGGACGAGTTTGACCTTCAAGATACCTTATGGTATAATTATGGTGTCTATGTTAAAATCGTAGATTAGCCTATTTATTAAAAAAGACAATTAAGATGGACAACAACAAGTGGAGAATAGTATTTTATTTAGTAGTGGCCTTTGGAATTTGGCTCTTTGGCTTCTACCTCGGAAGGAAAACCATTAAGATTCCAGCACCTGGGATAGATATCGTTTATGATACCCTCCCGCCAATTCATGATAGCATACCATACCCAAAACCTGTTGCTGTAGTGAAGCCTGCTGATACAGCAAATATCATCAAGCAGTGCGTTAAGGATGGTATCTACACAGAGTTATTCCCTGAAAAGGTAGTTACTCAAATTGTGGAAGTTACGAAAGATGATACTACTGCAATTATGAAAGATTGGGCAACGAAGCGCTATTATTCAGAGAAGGTCTTTGACATTGATACCGTAGGAAAGATGACCGTTGACGCAGAAGTCCAATATAATAGGCTTAAGATGGTTGGTTATGACTATCGTCCAGTGCAAAAGACAGTAACTGAAACTCGTTATGTTGTAAAGGCATTCCGTCCGTATGCTGGTGTTGGTGGAGCAATCAATCCCTGGGATGCCGAGAAGGACCCAATGGGGAAAATTACCGCTGGTTTCTTCATAAAGGAGAAGGTTGGCTTACAGGCTGATTATCAGCATTCCTTTAAAAGTAAGAAAGATTATGTAGGAGCTACAATTTTATTCAGTTTCTAACTATTTATGTTGTAGCAAATATTTGTTACACTATGAATAAACTTAAAAAACTATGGGAAAACTTAAAGGCTGCTAATAGCCGAGGTATTAAGTGGATTGGTCTAGACGGTCTTCTTAATATGGAAACTGCTGCGCTCCTTACCATATTCCTCATGATTTTTTTCCCAGTCATGTGGTCTATGTTCTTCAGCATTATCGTTGTAATAGGGAAGTGTGTATTTGATAAGTCCAATGGTCATATGGATGAAAAACATGACCTAATTTGTGCAATTGTGGGGGTTTTAATTGGGGCAATACTAGGCCCTGCTCATGCAGCAGCAACGTTATTTTAGAAGGTTCTCAGAAAAGAGAACCTTTTTTCTTTGTGGGAATTGATATATTCTCACATTTCAAACTATTTATAAAAAAATAATGTACATAGTTTAAAAATTATGGCCGAGAGAAGAAAAATACTTTTACCAATTGATAATAATGAGATAGGAAGGGGTGAGCTTTCATTAAGTTATGAATCCTCTTCTATGACAATAAATAACGGTTCTGAATCGATTGAATTTGCATCAAGAAAGAGATTAGAAGGATATATAGACAATGCTGTTTTGCCTTATATTAACAACGCAGTATATAACTCTGATGAAACTGAATTAACCTTTTATCACGATGATACTGTAATTTGCAGCATTGATGCTTCTGACTTTATCGTAGACGGAATGGTTAGTTCTGTAACCATAGACACCCAAACTGATGAGTTAGTAATCATCTTTAATGAAGATGCTGGCAGTAAAGAAATAAGATTAAGTTTAACCCAAATTTTTGACCCAAGCAATTATTACGATAAGGATACTATTGATGCAAGAGACAGTGCTACCACAGCGGCATTAACCGACCTTAATAGCAGGTTAGGTGCTGTAGAAGATGCTTATGTTACTGGGGCAACTATGAGTTCAGCCGCAACTGAACCTTCTGTAACAAATAATGTCCTTACAATTCCTACCGTTGCAGGCCCAATGGGTCCTCAAGGTGCGGATGGCGAAAAAGGTGAAGATGGTGAGCAGGGTCCTGAAGGAAAGCAAGGTCCTAAGGGTGAAGAAGGCTTCCAGGGTCCAGAAGGACCAAAGGCGACTACTGATGAGGTAATTGCAGCAGGAACAGGCGTATGGCTTCCATTATCAGGAGGCACAATGACAGGTGACATACTTGTGAATTCAACAAATTCCATTAATCTTGGAGAGTCTGCAAAGACATTTGACACGTTATATATTAGAAATATTACAGCAAATGGCTCAATTGCATTAGCCAACAAGCAAATAATTCATGGTGTTTATAGTCATAGTATTTCAGCGGCACAGGCACCGTTAACATTTGCATTGAAGATTCCTTCTGTTACAATGGCTTTATTTAAGATAAACATCTTCTCGCCATATGATAATGTTCCTGGAAGTGTAATAAATGTTTCATGGGGTGCAGTATCACACAGCAGTTCTAGTTACATTGTAAGCAGTGCAACATATTCAATAGAAGGCCCATATAAAGGTCCTGTTAGAATTGCAAGAAAGGATGGAGACACGACGTGTCTTTATCTCTTGATTGGTGATGTAACTGATACAGCACAGGAGTATGAACGTGGTTATATTGTAATTGACGAATTCTGCCACGGAGATGTTGGAAGAACAATCGAATTACAAAACTTTGCATATGAATGTCAAGAAATTACAGACCCTTCAGGTGAATCAGTACCAGATGTCTTCGCAAAAATACAGGCAATCAACTTAGTTTCTAATGTTCCAGTTGCATCAAGCACTCAATTAGGTGCCGTTAAGGTTGGTACTGGCTTGGCCATTACATCTGATGGCGTATTAAGTGCCACTGGTGGAAGTGGAGAACAAGGTCCTGAAGGAAAGCAAGGCCCTCAGGGTCCAGTAGGATACCAAGGTCCTCAGGGTCCTCAAGGAGAAAAAGGTGCTAATGGTTCTAATGGAGCAAATGGTACTAACGGTAAGCAAGGTCCAATGGGCCCTCAAGGAGCAGATGGAAAAGGTGTTTCCATAAAAGGTTCTTATGACACATATGCTGAATTAATTGCTGACCATCCAACAGGAAATGATGGTGACGCATATATGGTTGGCTCAGACCTTTATGTGTGGGATTCTACCAACAATAGGTGGAATAACGTAGGACAGATTAAGGGTGATAAGGGCGACCAAGGTCCTGAAGGAAAGCAAGGTCCTCAAGGCCCACAAGGCCCACAGGGCGCTAACGGTTCTAATGGAGCAAATGGTACAAACGGTAAGCAAGGTCCTGAAGGAAAGCAAGGTCCGCAAGGCCCAAAGGGAACTGATGGAACCAATGGTGCCGCAGGAACTAACGGCAAGCAAGGTCCTCAGGGACCACAGGGACCAAAGGGAACCGATGGTACAAGTGGAACTAATGGTAAGCAGGGTCCACAAGGCCCTCAAGGCCCTAAGGGAACCGATGGAACAAGCGGAACCAACGGTAAGCAAGGTCCTCAGGGACCACAGGGACCAAAGGGAACCGATGGTACAAGTGGAACTAATGGTAAGCAGGGTCCACAAGGCCCAAAAGCTACCACAGCAGAAGTAGTAGCAGCAGGAACCGGCCAATGGCTCCCAATTTCAGGTGGCACGTTAACAGGTGGTTCTATGAGTAATAGAAATATCTTAGGTGTTAATGTAATATCAGCAGTAAGCGCAACGTTCTCTGATAAGGTTTATGCTACTAATGGTTTCTTCGAGACATCTGACGCTACATTAAAGACATTCCTTGGTGATGTTAAGGCAGACGAGGCTACTGTAAGGGCAATTCCTAAGAAATACTTCATTTGGGATAATGATGAACTTAAGGTTAGGAACATTGGTACTTCCGCACAGGCAATTCAAGCATTGTATCCTGAATTGGTTTCAGAGATAGACGGTGTACTCACTGTAGATTATGCAAAACTTTCAATCATTGCATTGGCAGCAATAGATAATCTCCAAACACAGATAGATGAATTGAAAGAAAAGATTAAGAAGTTAGAAAATAAGTAAAAGAAACAATCGTGATTATGATAATAAAAGAATCAGAAATAAAAAAACTTGTTTCAGAAAGTATTAACGAGTTCTTAAATTCTTTGAATGATTATTCCTTTGATGAAGAGAAGGGTGATAAGAAGAAAAAGAAGAAGAAAAGAAAGAAAAAGAGTACTTCTTCAAAGAAAAAAGAAAAGAAGGACAAGGACGATAAGAAGGTTAATAGAGCACAGATTGAAGACTTCTTGAAGAAGCCAGGTGTTAATATTGCTCAGTATGCCTATAAGCTTTATGATGTTGAGGATAAGCCAGGAAAGGATACCAATGACATGAAGAACGCAAGGAGTCTTGTTTACAAGAAGAGAGACCACGTTGAAAACGAGAATGGTTATCCTTATAACTTCACTTCCAATGAGCTTAATAAACTTAAAGGTATCATTACCGCTAATGAGTTGTCAGAAGCAGTTAATGCCGCATTTAAGAAAGTTATTAAGGAAGAGGTAGAAACCCAGGGCCTAAAAAAAAAACTCCGCACCAGAAGAAGTAAATAAAGTATCTAAACTTAGAGGCGGTCTTAGGAATGTTATTAATAACGTAAGGAGTGATTATTATGTCCTATACTTACCAAATATTATAACTGATGACGACTTTGATAGTGACGAATTATTAAAAAGCTTATTAGATGATTTCTCAATTGAAAAAGTTAAGGCAGTAATCGTGGAGAAGATAGTTGATGACGAAACGGTAATTGCTAATGGGGTAGAAATAACTGATTCCGAATATATTTCTTGTGAAGGAATTGCAAAAGAAATATATGAACTTAAGGTTGGTGATATTCTAATAGAGATTAGAGAGGGTGAATATACCGCTTATAAGGAAGGTGGACTAATCTTGGACGAGTGTGATTGGGATAATGATTGTTGCTATGTAGGAACTAAGGAAGAAATCATAAAGAACCTGAATGATGGTTTTGAATATGCATACTCAGCAGAAGTCCACGACAAAGAAAACTTGGAAAAAGTAATGAAAATATATAATGACCTTATCGCTAGAATTGAAAGGTTTAACGGTAGCTCATCCGCCAACATTTTTTAAGACCTAGCTTAATCATTTAAAGAAAGTCCGTTTCAAGCAATTGAGACGGATTTTTGTTTTTGTTATTTTCTTTTTGTATATTTGACGTAGGTTTAATTAAAATATAAAATTTATGACAAGTATAACTTATAAGAAATTACTTAATGCTCTGAAAGAAATCATTAAGGGAACGAAGTGGGAAGGACATGTCTTTTCCGTTGGCGGCTGTGAGCGTGACCTGATATTAGGAAGGGACATCAAGGATGTTGACCTGGTGGTTGACCTTATCAATGGCGGAATTCGTTTTGCCAAGTGGTTGGAAGAGAATGGTCTTACCAAGGGTACTGTCGTTGTATATGAAAACTTTGGAACAGCAATGTTTCACCTCAAGGATTTCCCGGAGATTGAACTTGAGGTAGTGCAGACAAGGAAGGAAGCATATAGAGACCCATTATCAAGGAATCCAGATACTTCATTTGGCACGATTGAAGAAGATGCACATAGAAGGGACTTCACCTGTAATGCAATCTATTATAATATATCTAAAGAAAAGAGGGAAGCTTTCAATGAGAATAGCTTCGATGACATTAACAACAAGATAATTCGTAGTTGCGGTCCAGCGGAGATAATCTTTAATGAGGACCCATTGAGAGTGTTGAGGGCGATTAGGTTTTCAACCACACTTGACTTTAAGATTGAGGATAAAACACTTCTAGGAATGCACTCATGTGCAAGAAGATTGATTATAATCAGCAATGAGAGAAAACAGGAGGAACTTAATAAGATACTGACATCAGAGAAAGCACCATACGGAATGGGGTTAATATTCTTACTTGGGGTCGATAAATATCTTTTCCCGTGCAACATTTTAGATGATAAAGATTGTCCAAAGAAGATTGTTGATTCACTTGGTGATGTTAAGATATTGGTAAATGACCTTGATGTTAAACTTGCAGTACTTTATAGTCACTTTACAGATGTTAGCAAGAAGATGAAATATCTTCACTATTCAAATGAGAGAATTGCTACTGTTACTAAGTTAATTAGGCTTTCTGACCTCATTACTAGTGTTTACATCCAAGAATTAAGTCCGAAGAATCTAAGGAAAATACAGTATGAGTGCGGTGATGTCGATACCTTTGTTAAGGTGTGTGAAGTTTATAGTGGGGTTACTGGTCATTTCCCGCAAGAGGTGGCATTTAGAACACATGGTATGGTTGCAAATGATACATCAATGTTCAATTATAAGTTGCCGATTGATGGAAATTTCATCATGAAAGTAAAGAACATTGGACCGTCAAAGGAAGTTAAGAAATATCTTGATTTCTGTTATGAAATGGCACTCATTAACCCATCACTTACTGAGGAAGATTTTGAGAAACTATTAAAATATAATTAATATGACAATTGAAGAATTAAGAAAAAGCGGGCTCATTGCCTATGAGTATGTTAGGGGTTCTCATATGTACAGGCTAAACACTGAGCAGTCTGACCGAGACACTGGGGGTGTGTTTATTTGCCCTAAGGATAGCCTCTATGGACTAAGAGGAAAATATATTGAACAGGTGGCTGACGAGAAGAATGATACTGTCTTCTATGAATTTGGGAGATGGGTTGAACTGCTTCTTAAATCTAATCCGTCTGTTCTCGAAGGGCTCTTCGCACCAAAGGAATGTGTTGTCGGCAAAGTGCATCCTGCTGTTCAGATGATTATTGATAATAAGGAAATGTTTCTTTCAAAGGAATGCTTTAAGACACATTACGGTTATGCAACTGGGCAAATAAAGAAAGCAAGGGGCCTTAACAAGAAGATTGTTAATCCTGTGACTGAGAGGAAGGACGTGCTTGACTTCTGTTATACATTTAGGAATCAAGGCTCACAGCCAATGAAAAAATACTTGAGTGATAATTTTCTTGACCAGAAGTACTGTGGTCTGGTAAGCGTTCCTAACATGAAGGATGTGTATGGCGTTTATTATGATTGGGCAGCATTTTTCTATTTTGAAAAATTTCATTGGGAAAAAGGGATTCCTTACCCATATAATAAATTTATCAAAGACCCAATGGAGATTGCTCGGATAAAAAACCGCATCATGGATAAAGATTTCTATGGTTATGAAGGCATTGTTAATCCTGATGACTATAGTAAGTCAAACAATATAAGGTTATCATCAGTACATGAAGGTGATGCTCCGATTACTTTCCTTTATTATAATAGTGATGGATACCAAATGCACTGCAAGGACTATCGAGAGTATAAGGAATGGGAACAGAAGAGAAACCCTGTTCGTTATGAATCTAATCTTAACAAGAATTACGATAGCAAAAATATGATGCATTGTATGCGCCTTATCAGAATGGCAAAGGAGCTTGCGCAAGGAAAAGGTTTTAATGTGGTAAGGAGTGAGGATAGAGATTTCCTTATGGATATCAGGAATCATAAGTTTGAATATGACGAAATTATATCAATGATTGAAAAGGAACAGGAAGAGATGGAAGAGGCGGTGAAAACTTGCACCCTTAGGGATACTATCGATTATGAAAAAGTAAATGACTTGCTGATAAGGGCTAGGAAGTTAGTGTATGATGAGTAATACCTATTACCCAAAAATAACCAAAAAGAAAGCCGCAGGAATTAAATCTTGCGGCTTTTTAATTAGTAATAGAATGTATATTATGCTGAATGCTGAATTGCACAACTTATGGTAATTTTTATTAACGACTCCGTACCTAACATATTGTTAAAGTGAAGTTGTCCTGTTGTAACGCCATATTGAAACGTTATGCTACCTTCTGTAGACTCAGGTGAAATTATGGTAATTAAATCGCTTGTATGTGTTCCTAAATAATAATCAAAGTTGAAGGTTAATGTTATGTTTGTGTCACCATAATCTCCACTGCCAGAAGGTGCAAGACTGCTCGCAGGAACGTTTTCAAGATTAAAACTACTTGCTGCAAAAAATTTTGCGGCTGTATAGCCAGTTATATATATACGCTCATTACCACCATGTACAGTAATATTATCGTCGTCATCACTACTTAAAACTTCAGATTCTACAGAAGTCTCAAAATTTATATTATATTCACTAGGCCCTGTCTTTGCTGACTGACTAACTGTTATAGCACCAGATACGCCATATGTACTGTCCGATATTGTAATAACTCCACTTCTATCATCAGTAAGTGAGTCGTTTTCCGATACATTAGCAACTACTTTGATTAAAGAGAAATCAGGGTCGTGCAAATCTTCAAAATAACAAAAATTAGTTATCCAATTAACACTAGATGCAGAAACAAAATTATAAGGCAATGGGATATTAGTCCTAATAACAGAATTGATTGTTTGTTCAGAACTGTTTATATTATGTGTTTTTCCGCTTATTACCCTAATATACTTATAGTCACTATAATCTTCAGGAATTGGCTTTGGAACAAAACTACTCTTTATTTTGAAGGCCTTTTTATCTGAGCCTGTGGCGGTGTTGCCACTCATCTCAATCTTAGATGAAAGATATGTATTTACCCATCCTGTTACGGTTGAACCGCCATAACTCTTAGCATTCATGATTAATCTTTTATCGTAATTTAATCCAGAAAGCATACCAGAAGGGGAAGCCCCAGAAACGATGTCCTTGAAGTCACCTTCTGTCATACAAATGTCACTAACCTCACGAGTCATAAGTATCTTTCCTGTAGAATCTGCAGCAACACGCAATTTAGCAGTCTTTCCTTCCGTTGTTAATGGTTCGCCACAATTAGGGCATAAGGTCCCTTCACCACCAATAACAGGAGCACCGCACACGCTACAATCGTATTCAGAAACAATAGAACACCCATTTCTGCCATAAGAGTTATAATGTTTCTTCTGTGCAATTACTGAGAATGTGCCACCTGTATTATTCATGTTAAATGTTGTAGCGCTAGAATTGGTTTCAACACCATTAATAGTTAATGCAACATTTGGTAAATTATAATTTTTTTGTATATTTGTGTCGTATACCTTAGGAACGTAAACTGTTGGCATTTGTTAAAATCGTTAAAATACTATTATTTTCTATAAATAGTTTGGATTTTAAGATTATTCTTTGTATATTTACTATGTTTGAGCTAAATTTGAAAAGTTATGATAGATGAAGAAATGAAAATTGGTTATGATGATATAACCATAGTACCTGAAAGAATAACGACAATTGAAAGCAGAAAGGAGTGTAATCCTTATGATGAAGAAGGTTATCTTCCAATTTTTGCTAGTTGCATGAGTTCGGTGGTTTCCATTGATAACGCAAAGAAATTCAATGATGCAAAGATTAAGGCAATTATCCCTAGAAGTTATTCAGTTGCAGATAGATTAAGATACCTTGCAATGAATAATAATACACCTAACTTTGTTGCCTTCTCCCTTGAAGAGGCGAGAACTTACTTTATAGACACTTGGGAGGCAACATATAAGGTTATTAAGGAAGATTATAAGCTCTCAGAAGCATGGCCTAATCCACCAAGACCGTTTAGGATTTGTATTGACCTTGCCAATGGGCATATGAAGAAACTCTTGGAGACAGTAAAGAAAATAAAGGAGATTTGGAAGAATGGAATTGTCATTATGACAGGAAATATCGCCGAGCCAAGAACTTATATCGACTATGAGAACGCAGGTGTGGATTTCTGCAGGATTACCGTAGGAAGCGGAAGCGTATGTAGCACTGCAAGCAATACAGGTGTTTTCTATCCTCCATTTTCTCTTCTAAAAGAAGTTTATACCATTAAGAAATCCATGGATGGCAAGTGCAAGATAGTTATTGATGGTGGTATTCGTGGCTTCAGAGACATTCAGAAAGCCCTCATTTACGCCGATTATGTCATGATTGGGGGATTGTTTAACAAGGCAATGGAAAGTGCCGGAAAAACGACTTATGGAAGCTTTTACTGGAATATTAGAGGCAAGAAAATTTATCGTCCATTGAAGACATTGCTCTATTACGGAAAGGAAATCCCAAAGAGGAAGTATGAGAAGATGTTTAAGCTTGTTAAGGCAAATAAGCTCACTGTCTGGAAGGAGATTTACGGTATGAGTTCAAAGATTGCCCAGGCTCTTATCTCTTCGGCAAACACTGGAACTGTCAAGAACCTAAAGACCTCAGAGGGCTTGCATAAGTATCAGAAGGTAGAGTATAATATTCAGGGATGGGCAGAAAACGAGACTGACTTCCTTCGCTCAGCGATGAGTTACACCAATTCAAGAAATCTTGATGAATATAAGGAATCAAAATGGGTAAGAATCTCAAAGAGAATGTATAATGATTAAAAATAAACTGCGATGACAATCAAGTATTTACGAGAAATTTTGAAACATTATACTGAACATCAGTATGATGAATGGGAAATTAAATTGTGGGATTATAATAATCAGAGAGAAGTTGGGTTTTTAGATGGCACGTATGCATCTTCGAAAGCCACAAAGACAATTAATTTTCCTGTAAAAGTAGAGCCAGTCGATGGCGAAACAATAGATGAGAGACTAAAGAGATTAATAAGTGAAATGGCAAAAGATAATTAAATTATGGCTTACAAGAAATTAAAGGTCACTGAGGACCATATCAAACTATTACAGGCGATTAAGTTTGAAACATTTGTATTTGATGGTGAAACAAGGAATGGAAGAATTGGTTATGGAATTGACCAGTATGCTCCTTGGGGTGGTAACTACCCAATTGAAGAAATTGCACTCATTTTAGGGCATTGGGAAGATGCTATTGAGGGTACAGAGGAAGATGTTGATGGAAGAAAGTTCCCAGTGCAGTTGGAACAGCACTTTTTCGACCTCTATGAGGACATTACAGAGAATATGGAATATTACTGGAGCCTCTTGGTTTATTATGTTGATAAAGGAGGACTAGTTCCAGGAACATATAAATGTAACCCAAGAGTTAGAGAGTGGGTTAAAGTAGAAGAATAAAACTTAAAAAAATAGACATGAACGATTATTTTAGATTAACAGGTGTTGAGCTTCAGGAAGGTGAGGCTTGCCCAATTAAGAAAATGTGTTATAACTGTAAGTTCGTTGCTGAGGATGGTGACACTTGTACATGTACAAACGAGGCAGTTAATGAGAAAGGTAAGGAGAAGCTGCTAGCTGCTCTTCCAGATGGTTTTGAAATCGAGGAACTTAAGTTGAAGCCAATGAAATTGAAGGACCCATCAAAGAAGTGTGGCCAGTATGCAGTTAATACCGAAGTTGTATATCAAGCAGTAATTTCCTTGCTGAAATAGAGAGTTTGGCATGGTATTTGCTAGTATATTAATGTAAAGGATTGTTTAATTTAAAATTGTTTTTATTATGATTAGTATTTTAATTGATTCAAAGGAAGATACCTCCTTCTTGAAGGCAGCGTATGAAGGTTTGGAGGACAACAAGGTATTTGTGAATCCAACGAGAGAAGAGGTGGAGAAGGTACTTACTGAAAATCCAGGCGAGAGGGTTCTCCTTATGGGACATGGTTCCCCTGCGGGTCTCTTTAGCTATGACTGGTGTGGTTATGTGATTGACAGAAATAATGTTCATCTCCTTAAGGACCGTGAGGTAATTGGTATATGGTGCTGGGCAAAGGAATTTGCTAGGACTTATAAGGTTCATGGGTTCTTTAGCTCTATGTTTATCAGTAACCTCGGTGAGTATTATGGCATCCTCGGTAAGGAAGAAACCACTGACGAAGACATCTTTAATGAAACAACCAACTTCTCCAAGGGTCTTAATACACTCATAAGAGAAGGTAAGGCTATGGATACTTGGTGTGATTACTTTAAGAAGAACTCCAACTATGAGAGAGACTTTGTTAAGTATAACATGGATGGTCTTGAATATTTTGAAAAGGAGGTATTGTGAAAAGAATTTTTAACATAATAATCATTGCCATTGTAGTAATAGTAGCTACCAGTGGTGGTTACAATAACAAGTTTATTCGTGAAGGTCAAAGTCCAACAGGTAGGATATTGTATCATATAGATAACAACTACATTCGTGAGGGCCAGAGTCCAACCGGGAGGATACTCTACAACATTGATAAGCTTGGTGGCAAGAGAGTTATCATTCGTGAAGGTCAGAACAGGACTGGTAGAATCCTCTTGAATATTGATGGTGACTTTATTCGTGAGGGTCAGAGACCTACTGGTAGAATACTTTACAATATTGATAGGACTGGTTATTATTGTTACATCCGTCAAGGACAGAACAAGACGGGTAAAATTCTTTATAACATAAATTAACTTGTGGTATACTAAGTTTTGTGAAATCTCTGGTGGAAACATCAGAGATTTCTTTTTTAGAAACTATTTATGATAGATAAAAAGTATCATTTTATGACATTATTTGAAAGTTTAACATATGACCTCTTGGTAGAGGGGAAAAGCCCAGAGGAAATCAAGCAGTTATTAAAAGGAAGATTTGCTGATATACCAGAAGAAATAATCAGTGACATCGTGAATATGGACCCAACAAAGAAAAAGAGTTATTCAATGTGGGCACTTACTAAGTATGCTTCTGAAGGCAACCTATTGACCGCAGCGCTTAAGGACGGAAGATTGAAGCAACTCTTTGAATACATTAGGGAGCATAATGATGTTCAGCTTCAAACCATTAGCACACTTGCTGAGGCATTAAAACTTCTCCCCGAAACAGATACCATCTTCCAGAAAACCGGTGGTCCTGAGGATAATTATAAAATTGTTTTTGACAGCCCTGAGTGGAGAATTTGTGTTCCTTACACATATGAAGCAGATAAGAAACTCGGAGAGAACTGCCGTTGGTGTACCGCTGGTGCTTTCGGTGAGGCAAATGGCCCTAGTTACTTCAAAAACTATTATGGCCCTGAGGGCGAACTCTTCGTTAATTTTGATAAGAGAACCCCACAAAGACTTAATGGAAAAGAATATCCATATACAAGATATCAGTTCTGCTTCAAAAGCCCACAATTTATGGATGCATTTGATAATAGAATTAACAAAGATGACATTGACATCCCTGAAGACGTATTAGAATATTATCAAGACGCTGGATATGATACTGACCTTCTTTCCGAAGACGAAGAAGAGGCATGGGAAAGATATGATGAGTGGCGTTTTAATCAGGGATGGTGGGTCATTGATGGATGGGAATTTCTTCCATATAATGCTGGACCTCACATTCCAAATCATGATGGAGATTTAACATATTATCTTTATGATACTGAAAATGACAATTATGACCCAGTAAGTTGGATTGAGTATGAAATAAATGATTATGAAGTACAAGATGAAGATAACAATATTGCTGTCTTAAAGGAAAGGAATAATCACAAAATATTTGCTTGCATAAATGGACGTGCATTCCAAGACAGGGTTGAATTTTATGAAATTTTTGATAATCCAGTTGATGAGAGTAAAATTATATACACCCAAACCATTCATAAAGAGAGTACTGTTTTAGTTAAGAATGAAGAAGTATATATCAATTCCGAAAGCAATAACGATGAAATACCAAGAGTAACTGAGGCTGAATATAATGAGGATATTAGTGAGGCAAGGGGTACGTTATGTATCGAACTTTGGTGTGAGAACAGGAAACACTATCTCATTGAATTGTATATGGGAAGGGGTGCTAGATATGGTCGTAGAATTACCCAAGGTCATTATTTAATTGTAGATAAAACACCTTTAAATGGTGAATATTTCACAACCGAAGATATTGGTTCCGATTCAGCAAATTATGAATATAAAGATGTTAAGACCCTAAAAAGTGGTTTTAAATTAGTAACAACAGAAAACAAATATTTTATTGTTGACAAAGAAAATAAACCATTATTTAGGAAAGGTTTTATGTATTTTGAGGTTAAACGAGTCCCTGTAACTGGAGAGGAATACATCGTCCTCTATAATGACAGTTATTCAAAGTGCCTTTTCAATAGTTATGGAAAATTAATAATATCTGGTTATAGCGATTTCGAATTTAATGATAATTTAATAATATGTAGAGAGGAGAACGACCGTAGGGAGACTGATTTCTTCGATGTATACAGTATTAAGGACCCAAGGAGACATTTTGATGGAATAATTTCACAGTATCGCTTAGGTGATAAGATAATGCTGGCACAGGGGAGATGGCATGTTTATATAGTAATATGCGACGGAGACCTTAATGTAATTCGCAAATATAGTCCAGGGACTGTTGAGTTTATTGATGGTCTGGTTAAACGTTATGCCCTTGTGCAAGAAGGATTTTATGACAGTCGTAAATACCTTACTGACTTGTTTAACAATGAAAAGGTTTTTGAAAAACCTATCGTTGGTTATAGAAAGTATGGTAAAAACATTATATTCAAATTTAGCGACCAGACGACAGCATCTGTTAACCCTACAACTGGTGCGATAGTTAGACAAAAGAAGAAAAAGAATGCAGTACGAGCACAAGCTCAAGCCCTCCGGGAATTCTATGAGAGAATGATTAAAAATGATGGGAAGTCAACCTTCCTTGATGAATAGGAAAAAAGAAAGGACCTCGATTTTGAGGTCCTTTTTCATTGTTTAATCTTCATCATTCGGGTCATAATCCCTGAAATAGTCATTTCCTTTCTTAGCACACTTAATTATCTTCTTAAGAAGTTTTTTGGCATCATTCCAACCTTCTTCGAAGTAATCGCCATTAAGTATCTTAACTTTTCCACCAGCCTTGGTTAATACACGTATCCTCTCTGGTTGATAAGAACCATAGGCACTCTTGAATGGGAAGTGAATATAACCACGTCCATCAAGTACGATTGGTGCCGTAAGCCCAAAGAAATCATCCTTGTCCTTTAATGGCATATCATCTTCTTGATACCTCTTAGCTTCTTCAAATGCTTCATTTGCCAATGAAATGGCAGCATTAATTTTGCTAACCGGGTCAGATATTTCATTTAACACTTTCTTAACGCCTTCCATTACTATAGTACGAATATCCCTTTCAGTTATACGTACAATACTCTCATTAGCCTTACTCTTCTTCTTGCTTTTCTTTACATGATTTGGGAGACCTTTATGCTTTGTCTTTGCAAATTCCTTTGCCCCCTTTTTTGATATAGATTTAGCAGCATCCTTAATAGCCTTACTAGGGTTATCAAGCTCACCTTTCTGATAAGCGTGAACCATTCCGAAAAATCGCTGCTGTGCACGGCTTTTTGCTTTTTCATTTAGTATCATAATGAGAAATATTTTTAAATAAATAGTTCATTTTTATTAGAAAATAAGATATTTTCAACTATTTATAGAAAAGATTTTTTTGTAGAAGTAAGGCCCTACAAAAAATCAAGACATAATAATCTTACAGGGAGTATAGTCTTTTACCAGGCCTTACAATATGGTAATTTTCTATCTCCTTGTTTTTTTATGATATGAAGAAAATTACAAAGGACGAATTTATAAAAAGGGCAAATAGTTGCCATAATAATAAATATGATTATTCTAAAGTGGTCTATATAAATAGTACAACTAAGGTTAATATTATCTGTCCGATATATGGAGAATTCCTTCAAACACCTTCTAAGCATTTAAGAGGACAAGGCTGCCCTATTTGTGGTAATAAAAAAGCAATAGCCGAGAGAAATAGAACACAAGACGAATTTTTGCGTATGGCAGAAAACATACATGGTAAAAGATATGATTATAGCAAAACATTATACAAAAAGAATGATAAGAAGGTTTGCATAATATGTCATGAAAAAGACAAATTCGGAATTGAGCATGGTGAATTTTGGCAAGAACCACATACTCATCTGAATGGAAGTGGTTGCCCTAAGTGTTCTCAGAATCATAAATATACAACACAAGAGTGGGTTGAAAGGGCTAAAATTATACATGGCGATAAATATATCTATGATAATGTAGAATATGAGTCGTGGAATAAAAAGGTTTGTATTATATGCCCAGAACACGGGGAATTTTATCAAACACCACATCACCATCTAAGTGGTCACGGATGCCCTTTATGCGCAAGTCAGGTCGTTAGTGAAAAGAAAAAACTATCACAAGATGAATTTATTTCCAGAGCAAAAACCATTCATAATAATAAATATGATTATAGTAAAGTAGAATATGTTGATTGCAAAACCAAAATTAATATTATCTGTCCGATACATGGAGAATTTAGACAATATCCATCATACCATCTAAGCGGCAATGGTTGTCCCTTTTGTAACGAAAGTCATATAGAAAGAGAAGTTAAGAATACTTTAGAAAAATACAAAATTGAATTTAATCGGAAAAAACATTTTCCTTGGCTCAAAAATAAGCAAGAAATGGAATTAGATTTTTATCTTCCCACTGTAAAGGTTGCTATTGAAGTACAAGGCAGGCAGCATTATGAGCCAGTTAGTTTTGGTAGCAAAAATAATGATAAAGTTCAGCAAAGATTTAACGAACAAATAGAGCGTGATAAGAAGAAAAAGAAATTATGTGAAGAACATGGTATTAAAATGATTTATATCGATTTTAACGAAAAAAATGACATTGAAAAAATCATATTAAACTCAATTCTAAAATAATGCCAGTGCTTTACTCTTTGCTGGCATATTAAAACTATTTTCTTTATAAATAGTTTGCTTTTTCCGTTTATTTTATGTATATTTAACAAAAGTTAAAATAGATTTTAAGATGGAAGAAACGTTAAAAGAAAAATGCAAGAGACTTCAGAATGAGAAGAATTATAAGGTAGACCCAGAGAAGTACATTATTGTACATGTTGATGGGCGTTCCTTTTCAAAAGTAGTCAAGAATAAGTTTAAAAAACCATTTGACAACGACTTCATTAACATGATGAACGAGACAGCTAAGTACCTCTGTGAGAATGTTCAGGGGTGCCAAGTGGCATATGTTCAGAGTGATGAAATTACGTTAATCTTGAAGAAAATGAGACCGGAAAGCGATGTCTTTTTTGGCGGAAGACTTTGTAAGATGCAGAGCATCATTGCTTCAATGGCAACAGCAAAATTCAACCAATTAGTGACTTTGTATAACATCAAGAAGGATGCCTATGACTATATCAAAATAGACTATTTAGACACCATTTATAATGCAAAGGACATTGTAAGGATGATTAAGGATTCATCACTTTATGAGTTTGACTGTAAGGTATGGGATGTTAATGAGAGAAACGATGCAATAGCATGGTTATTATTTCGCAGCATTGACTGCATCAGGAATTCGAAGAACCAGACAGCACAGACTTATCTTTCACATAATGAATTGCTTAATAAGACAGCAGATGAAGCAATTGAAATGCTGAAGGAGAAGAAGGACATTGATTGGAATAAGTTGCCAGATGGTATCAAGTATGGGCGTATACTTGTTAAGGAACCGATTACGGTTATATGTGAGGGAGGAACGACAACCAGGATGAAGTGGCATGTAGAAGATGGTTTCGACCTTACTAATAATGAAAAGAGAGAATTATTTTTTGAAAACATTTTTTAATATGGAGTATAAGAAAAGAATTTTGATAACAGGGGGTGCAGGATTCATTGGTTCACACCTCGTAAGACATTTTGTAAATAAGTACCCAGAGTACTTAATCGTAGTATATGACGCATTGACATATGCAGGTGACCTTGAGAACCTTAAAGACATTTTAGGAAAGGAAAACCTCAGGGTTTATCGTGCTGACATCAAGGATAGCCTTTCATTGGCAGCAGCATTTAAGAAACATGAAATTACGGACATCATTCACCTTGCCGCTGAAAGTCATGTAGATAGAAGTATAAACGACCCGAATGAATTTGTTACAACAAACGTCATTGGAACAGTAAATCTTCTTAACATTGCAAAGACAGCATGGAAAGATAACTATGAAAGCCATAGGTTCCACCACGTATCAACAGACGAGGTATATGGGTCACTTCCATTAGGAACAGATGATAAATTCCATGAAACAACAAAGTATGACCCACATAGTCCTTACTCAGCAAGCAAGGCATCATCTGACCACTTTGTCTTGGCATATCATACAACCTATGGAATGAATGTCACAATTAGCAACTGCTCAAATAATTACGGTCCAAATCAGTTCCCGGAAAAACTTATTCCGTTGGCAATAGATAGACTTAAGAACGGCAAGAAAATTCCAATCTATGGTACTGGTGATAATGTAAGGGACTGGCTCTACGTTGTTGACCATGTTAAGGCAATTGATAAGATATTCCATGAAGGCAAGAGCGGAAGAACTTATAATGTTGGTGGTGGCAAGGAACTTTCCAATGTTGAAATTGTAAAGGCAATTATCTGGGCATATAGTGATACATTGATTAAGAAACAACTCCTTGAGAAGCCAAATGAAATCCCACTTACCCCATTAAAGTTTGAGGATGTGACAGAGTTTGTTGAGGATAGGAAGGGCCACGATAAACGTTATGCTATATCAGCAGATAGAATTAAAGAAGAATTGGGATGGGAACCAGAAATGACATTTGAAAGAGGTATTAAGGAAACTGTCAAGTGGTACATTGAAAATGACGAATGGCTTACCCATATCAGCACTGGTGAGTATAAAAAATCGCTTTTAAAGAAATTAAACGACCTTTATGTTGAAAATAATTTGTTAAATTAAAAACTTTTTTATATATTTGCACCAGAAGGTAGAAAGAATAACATTTAAAATATAAAAAGGAAATGAGTAATTTGTTTAAGAAAATCGCTTCAATCTTCAAGAAGAAGAATAAGGAAGACGAGAATGTATTGAGAGAAATGGCATTGGCTTTTGGTCGGGATGACATTCAGTATGCAACGGTAGGGGAGGAAATTGCAGAGAAGGCTCCGGTAGTCGAAGAGGTAAAAGAGGAACCAGTAGTAAAGAAGGCTCCGGCAAAGAAGACAGCAGCCAAGAAGCCGGCCGCAAAGAAAACAACAAAGAAAACTGTTAAGAAAACTCCTGCAAAGAAACCTGCAGTAAAGAAGGCCGCACCAGCTAAGAAGGCAAGTGCTAAGAAACCAGCAGTAAAGAAAAGTAAAAAGTAAGTTTAACCATTTAAAAATTTAGGATTATGAGTAAAGTAAAAATTTCGTTTTATGACGAGCCAGAATTTTATGTTAATGAAGAGAAGGGCGTAGTAACATGTAAGATTAAGGGCTTTATGCGGCTTCCATTTCTTTATGTCTATGATGGGCTGATTGATGCTAATCAGGAGCAAGTGATAGAGGGCATAGGTGTTGCTAAGTGTAGCGGAAACGATAAGTTTGATGTTAATCGTGGCAAGAGAATTGCATTGGCAAAGGCCGAGAACAAGGCTTATAAGGCTGCAATGAACAAGTCAAGAGAAATGCTTATCAAGCTTCATGGACTTATTCATTCTTATGAGGAAATGATACGCAAGGGCGATAGAGTAATTGAACATAACAACTCTTACATTGAGACCCTTTCGGAGGTTAATTCAATCTTCTACAGAAAAGAAGTTCTTCCACCAAAGCGTGGTGTGACAATTAAAACTAAGTAAGATGTCAAGACGAGATTACATTGCTGAACTATATGGTGAGGACCTTGTCATCTTGGATAACCCATCATTTGACTCCGCAATAGTTGGAGTATCAAGTGATGATAGGGTAATCTACGACTACGACAAGATGGTGGATAGCCTCATGCACGACGAGAGTTTTAAGGATGATGAAGGCAACTACCTCTCTTATGAGGATGCAATTGACTGGATAGACTTTAATACTCTCCGTGCCTTACCATATATTAAGAATAGTCCAATCGTAATGTATAACATTGAAGATAACTTTAATGAGGAAAAAGACGATGATTAAATGGCCATAATTGTTTATAACAGGCAGAACGAAGACCATTCTTCAGACCCAAACAATTATCCTATCTACAGGGGTGCGAGTGTCCTAGGTAATCCGTTTACGCATAAACCATTATCTAAGACACTTGCTGTCTTTCAAGTAAAGACGAGGGAGGAAGCCATTGAGAGGTATGACAGTTACTTCGACCTCCAGTATGAGAACAATGAACACTTTAAGGGAGTAATTGATGAAATCTATGAAAAGTATAAGAACGGAGAGGATATCTACCTTGAGTGTTTCTGTTCTCCGAATCCTTGTCATGGAAATGTTATTGTTAAGAAATTGAAGAAGAGGTTGTTAAAAGAAAAAATGAAAGAAGCAAAAAAGAATAAAGATGCCACTAAGAGACGAAAGTAAATATAACATTATAGTTGAGGGCGAACCAAAGGAAGTGACTGAGATAAGGAAGAAGATACTCTCCTCATTTGATGGACTTGAGTTTGTTGATGAAGGGCATAAGTATTTCCTTAATGGTCAGGAATTAGTTTCTGTATCCTCAATTGTAAGCCAGTTTGAAGAAGAGTTTGACACCCCTGCGAAGGCAGCAGCGTATGCAGAGAAGAATGGTGAGACTGCAGAGTATTGGATTGACCAGTGGAAGCTGATAAATCTTAAGGCAACAATCACAGGAACCCAAGTACATAGCTACGGTGAGTCACTTGCATGGCTCCATATGGGTTGTCCAGAAAATATCACTGATGATAACAAGTATAAGTACATCAAGGATAAGGGTTGGTTAATTCCAACGAGACCAAAGGAAATTGCTGCATTAAACTTTTTTGAAAGCTTCCCGGAGAATACCTATGTTGTATTGCCAGAGACGAGGATATATAATATAGGTGATAGATTTAAATATGCAGGAACATTTGACCTCCTGGTTTATTATGACCATCCAACCGATAAGAGTAAGAGTGGGCTGATTGTAATGGACTGGAAAACGAACAGGGAGATTTATAAGGAGTATAGCCGTGAGCACGGAAAGATGATGATATGGCCATTTGGTGAGTTGTATGATGAACCTTATGGTGGTTACACAATACAGTTGAACCTTTATACAATCGCACTGAGGAAGATTGGTCTTAATGTCATTGGCAGGAGAATTATATGGCTTAAGGAAGATGAAACATTTGAGATTATTCCGGTAGATGATGTTAGTGAGAACATATTTAAATTGGATGAAAAGTTGAAAAAATAATGATATTAAATCTTAAGATATGAAAAAAGATGCACGTTATGAAGTAATCAAGGCGATACCTCTTGGGGGTGACAAGGAAATCCCCGTAAAGACAGCGATTTACAGGACGCACGGTGTTTATTATATGGATGGTGGTCTACTACCACAATCTTACCAGGAAGACTTCGATAAGCTCATTGAACATGAGGAAGTTAATGGATGGAATTACATCTGTCCGATTAAGACGAGGGAAGCGTTCAAGAATTAGGTGAAAATGCCCACTAGATATACTTGGTGGGCATTTTTTATCACTTGATGCTATTTATAAAAAAAGAAAAAATATGTCAAAATTTCAAACAGAATTTAAAGGATATAACAAGGAATTCGTTAAGTTCCATGTCTTACCTTTCATATATATTGAAAATGACAAGTTTGCATTTTCCATTTCACTTGGCTGGCTTTTCTGGAAGGTAATCTTCTTTAAGTATAAGAAGAAGATGAAGGCACACAAGAAAGTATCTAAGAATTACATATCACAAGTAAAGAACCTCTTTGAGAAGTAGCCATTAGCATCAAGAAAATTTTTACGAAAAAAGAGAAAATAGTTTTTGTTTTCTCAAAACCTTTTTGTATATTTACATTGACTTAGAAAATAATATTAACTTTAAAATTATAGAACATGAAAAATTTGATTTTAGATGGTCGCCTTGGAAAAGATTGTGAGAAAGGCGTTACAAAGATGGGCAAGCCCTACATTAGATTTAGCTTAGCTAACAGTACATTCTTCAATGGAGAAACAAAGACAGAGTGGTTTGACATTACCTGCACCAACCCTAAGTTCGTTGATAACGAGAAGGTCATAAAGTTCTTGACTAAGGGTAGATATGTAATCGTAAGTGGCCGCCTCAGAACCGAGGTTAGAGTAAGTAATAATAAGGTTTACTGCAATCAGCATGTTGACGCTGACCTCATCGAGGGTCTTGGTGGTGGAAACTCCCAGAAGGATAAGAATGAGGAAGAGCAGCAGGTTTCAACCTATACCGGCGGTACCCCTTCAGCGCTTTCAGAAAAACACGAGGAGCCAGCCCCAGCACCTGCACCTACCCCAGAGCCTGCGCCAGTAGCAGTATCATCCAATGGTGGACACTCCAATATTGATGAATTTAATAATAGTGAAGTCGATGATGACCTCCCATTCTAAAAATTAACTACTATGATTGATATTAGAGATATTTCCACAAAGGAAGACTTTGAGTATTTCAAGAGCTTAAGTAATGACAAGATTACCGTAGCCCTTTTCCATGCTAGTTGGTGTGGACCTTGCCGTGTGCTTGAAGGAACATTGAAGAATCTCGACCCTGAGAAGATTGGCAATACTCTCTTCGGAGAACTTGATGTTGACAATGAAAATCTTGAGGATGTGATTGCTGATAATAGAGTTAGAAATGTTCCAGTAATGGTGTTCTTCAAGAATGGTTTTGAGGCAAATCGCATTGTCGGCAACGTTCCGGTAACTGAGATTTATAACATGATTAATAAGCTTTCAGACGATGCTGTGGTTGATAACACTAATTAAGTTCATCGCCGTAATTGTCGGTGTGTTCTCAATGTGCCTATTCGTGATAAGTTGCATAATGCTTGCGATTGCACCAGAAATTGTTACTGATGAACAAGGTCATGTTTATGAAAAACATACTGGTTCGAGGCTTTGGCTTGCAGTAATAATGGCTATTGCCTGGGCGGTTGTAATCACACTTTAAGTTATGACTGAGGAAGAGCTTAAGATACAGGATGAATGGATGTCTGAAACCGTTGAAAGGGTGAAGAAAGGAAATTGGTGGTACAGGTTCTTTTGTTTCATGATGGGTAAGCGGAAAAAGAAAATGACATACAAGGAAGTGTTCCTCCTCATTTATGGCTTGAACAAGAATAAACTTGGCGACAAGACAGCGAAGGAAATTGCTCTCTACAAAATCTTAGAAATCTACATTAACAATCATGGAAAATTGCCGAAAGGTGTTAAATTAAAAAAAGGACCCCAATTTTGAGGTCCTTTTTCTTTTTCGCATTAAATTAAACTTATTCGGTCTCACCAAAGATTGCATCATCGGTAAATCCAATGGTAATTCCGTTACCATTATCAGTTACCTTAATTTCAGAAGGAGTACCTGTTACCATTGTTTTAAGAGCATCGTAAATTGCTTGTGTCAATCCACTTCCGTTCAAATAGTTTTCAATGGTTTCAAGTCTGCTTTCGATTGCACCTATTCTGTTATTTGCATTATTCAAACCAGTAATAACACTACCGGAAAGTTCAAGAAGAGAAGTCATTTGATTTATTACAGCACCAGATAATGCTTCAACATTGCCTGATAAAGTATTAAATTCAGTAATGTGGCTTTCTACAACACCTGAAAGTTCTTCCGTCTTGCCAGATAATGTTTCTACAGTACCAGAAAGCTCTTCTATGTTTTCAGCGTTGGTATTAATCTGTCCTGATAAACTTGCAACTTCTTCAGAAAGTCCGCTTACAACACCCTGCAACTCAATGGTTGAAGCACTAAGTTCACCTATCGCTTGAACCTTGGCCGCCATATCAACAACCATATTACCAAGTTCAAGGACCCTATCATTAATTCCAGTAACTTCTTCGTGCAATTCGTATATTGCGGTAGTGTTTCCGCTTATACGTTCATTGAGAACATTTGCCAACTGTTCAAGTTTAGCATTTGTCTCACTGGTAATTGCAGAATAAGAAGTCTCAACAGAAGTGCGGATTGTTTCTCTAATGCCGCTTGTTCCGATTCCGCTTGGGTCAACCCAAAGGAATTCTTCGTTAGGAGCAATCTCTATTGAAACAACACCATCGTTAGTGGTAAGACCATTACCGAAGGCATAGTCAGCCAAGATTTGACTTACAGGAAGAATAGCCCAAGAGTATTTTCCATTAGGTAAAGAGTAAATAATCTCAATCTGAGCAGGACCAACACCTGGAGTAACTACACCAGTGTCTTCATTAAGACTATCTCCCGCACGTCCTACAACTATTCTGTCAATCTGTGATTGCTTAGGAATGTTAATCAAGTCTCCAATAGGGGTTTCTTCGCCAACTTTCTCAAGTCTGTATTGTGCAGAATAAATTGGGTCAGGATTAGCGATTGCCTTAATACGTAATCTATTAGTGTAAGCCTCAGCTTCACCAACAGCAGCGTCTATTGCATTAACGGTATTTCCTGAAAGTTCAGCAATCTTATTGTCGGTATATGCTTCAGAAGAAGTTTCCAAATCAGCGATGGCTTGGTCAATTCCATCCATACGGGTATTGCACTCTGCCTTTGCTTCATCGGTATAAGTTCTTGCACTTGCATATGCGTTAGCTGTGTATTCTTTTGCTTCGTTAAGAGCAGAAGCGATGTCAGCAGCCAAAGCGGTATCAGCGTTTTCTCTTGCAGTTGCTTCTTCGGCAATCTTCTCGTCAACATAAGAAGTTGCTTCAGCCTTGGCTGAATCAATAGCGTCTTGAATACCTGCCAACTTGATGCCGTCATTAGATACAGTAAGGAAAGGTTCGCTTAATGCGTCAATCTTTACTGATACTACGTGTCCGTTCACTTCAAGTCCTGCGGAGAATTCACTTTCAGTGATATACTCCTCAATGTTCAATCCAACCATCCTAAGGTCACCTGTTTCTACTGAGTAGATAAGGTAAAGATAAGTTGTATAGTCTATTGGTTCGGTATAATGGAAGATATAGTTTCCGTTTTCGTCTCTGTCATATTCGCCAGTCTCAGGATTTCTTTCAAGTTTTGCATCCTTGTATCCTAACTGTACCCAAACAAGAGCACTGTCCTTGTAAACCTTAATGCGTTCACCAAGTTCAACACCACTCTGATTTCTGAGAGCATATTCCTCAAGGACATTTGGACTTGATGGTTCAACAGAAACGATTTCAGCGACATTTTCCTCTACGGAACCTGAAATAACAGAAATCTGTGCCTGAAGGTCATTATCCTTTTCAATTGCCCTCGCAATCTCAGCAGCAATATCATCAGCGTTTTTAGTAAGTTTCTCGTAAATGTCTGCGGAGTCAATGATGTGATAAGGAGTATGCTCACCATCAACACCAACCGCAAACAAAAGTTGAATGTTATTATTCTCATCACGATACTTTGCAACCATTGGCTCTGCATACAGACTTTCTCCGAAGTTAATGCACTCCGTTCTTCCTGTATTCACAATGTTCTCAAAATACTCAAGAGCAAGTTGCCTTGATTCAAAGACTTCATCGTGATGTCTAAATTGTAATCTTTTCATTGTTAGTTAATCCAATTTTTTTCAGTTATTAAAATGTACCGAAATTAAAGAAGTCGTTAGAAACGCTAATCTTAATATCGTTCACTTCATCGCCTTTTGTTGGAATAACCATCTCGCTATCGCTGTCTCCGTTAAGCTCATACTTACCAGGTTTAATGTCATTATGGTCAAGGTAAGTTATTCCACTAACAGTAGATGCACTAAATTCGTTAATGGTATTGTCAAGTCTTGCGATTTCTTCTACAGTCGTTCCACTTAACTCTTCTATTTCTTGGTCAATTGTTTCTAAATGTTCAGTAATGCCTGAAATTACAGGGGCAACGGTCTCAATCCACTCTGTATTGGCAATGGTCTGTGCTGAAATCTCAGTTATTGCCTCAGTATTTGCGGAAATCTGCTGTGCCATATTATCTATAATGTCACCAAACTCGTCCTTCAATGCCTTAAGGGTATCAACAAGGACTCCGTCAATCACTCTCCACTCGTGGTTAGGAATCACCTCATTGCCGTCTTCATATCTTGAAATTACAATTGAATCACCCTCTTTCATAGGTTTCTTAATCCACTTGTAACCGTCAAACTCGTTCATAAAGTACATTTCCTTTTCTCCTCTGATGTCGCCTGTTGCTGCGGACCATTCTTCTGAAGTAACACCGCTAAGTTCAGGAGTACTGTCATAAAGGTTTTGTGAAGTCCAAATCTTTGTATAGTCATAATCATCGAATGGACTCTGTATTAAGGTAGTTTTGTAGTTTTGTCCGAGAATGGTTTCGTACTCGTTGTACTTGCCATAGTCATAATCCTTAACAAGACGGATAGAAAGTCTTGCTTCCTTACCCTTGGTTTCTTGCTTAACCTTCTTTGAAGAATAATAAACTGATTTTGCATATGCGTTTCCTACACCATCAGTAGTATCAGCCCAGAATGAAGCAAACTTGCTAAATCCTTCTGCATCATAGTCAGGGTCATCCATCATAGAATCCCTCTGTGCGCAGTTTCCGAGTGGATAAGCATGGAAACCAACGGCATCAACACCTTGTGTTTCAGGATAAGGAGCCCAAAGCTCATCATTGGACTTCAATGCCTGACCTGCGATTTCACCATACACACCAACGGACATTCCACTATGATTACGGTTCTCCTCACATTCAAGTGCGTTAAGGAGTTCATCCCAATCTTCCTTAGTCGGAATTTTCCACTCAGAACTTTCTTCTGCAAGGCGTTCAGTCAAGATGTCAATAGCCTCAAATGGGTAAAGTCTTCCGAAGTTGTCAACGGTCTCCTTGGTTACAATTCTATATCCAGCACCCTTGTCTGTAGGAAGAGCACTTCCTTCTTTAGTCAAATCAAGATATTCAGATGCAGGTACATAGGTTCCTGTCTTTTCCATGTTGGAAAGGCGAAGTGGGTTATAAATTGAACCATCACCATTGATAGTATCGTCAGTTGCCACCTTATAGTCCTTGCCTGGCACCATAAAGCCATCAAGTTCTTCGGTTTCACCGTTAGGGTACATTACTGTAAGTATGCCTTCCTTCGGGTCATATTCAAACGCTGGTTGCCCAATTTTGTCGCCGATAGCAATTACAATTGGTTCATATGCTGGGTCTACACGGGTAATAATGAGGTTATTATCATCATCCATTTTCACACTCTTGATGTCATAACCACGAAGGAAATAGAAGTTTTTATCGATTTCCTCACCAGTTAATCCGCAATTCTTTGTTACGTCACCCGGAAAATTAGAAACCAGCTTAAAGTATGTAACACCATTTACTACGATTGTGTTACCATTTCTTAGTTGTATAGTATTTTCAGCCATCTTATATAATATTTTTCAAATTAATATTCCTTATTTTAGGATAAATAGTTTCTTATTGCGAAATAGTCTATGTCGCCGTAATAGATTTTGAACGATTTTATGTCCCCAAGGAAGGTTCCACAGAAATCTTTCTCAATTGGAAGAACATAGTCTGAAATCTTATAATAATCAGGTAATATCGTTTCAAGGAGCCCAAGTGCTCCACCACCGAGGGAAATACTATAAGGTACTCCCTCCTGTTTCTGAGATGCCTCATCCAATGCCTTAAAGGTTAATGCTGGTATTTCTTTGCTTATGAAAATGAGGAAACCATTGACATAGAACATAATTCTCATCTTCCTAGCCCTCTTGTCACACTTGTCATTGTATGATGGTGGAACAATGGCAAACCTGACGTTAATGCTGTTCCAATCATCTATCTTAACCAGTCCAGGTTTTGAATATTCCTCAATTACCTTATACTTACTCTCATTATCGGGGTCATCACAGTCAAGGACACCATAACGATAACCAATAGCACCATCCTTAGTCACCTTGAGAGCAAAAGCATTGCCCCTAATGTCCTTATAAAGATTGTAATCAATTCCGTTTTCTTCATTGTACTGGTCAATAGTATCAACAGTATAGCCAGTTTCAGTTCTATTCATAAGGAGGAAGTAATTGACATTAGGGAGGTTTTTCCTTCCAATGAGCCTTGCCTTAGCACCTTCTTCCCATGTATCAACGGTAAATCCACTTGGTGTCCTATCAAAGAGCAAGAACTTATTATCACTCTCAATTTCATAGAAGCCATGGTCGCTAAGTGAATGTCCTTCTGAGTCGGTGTAATCCTTAGGATTGCTACTTATCTTAACGTCAGAGCCAACATATTCTTCATCAAATGCCTTCTTCCCCTTTCCACAGGTTTCCTTCTGATAATAATCGTCTGCGTAATAATCTGAGCAATTTCCACTTGGTGAAGGTGGAACTGGACCACAAGTACAGAACAGGTCTGGTTGGTAGTCATATGTCTTTACATAAGTATCGGCCTTCGTCATAACCATAGTGCCACCCTTGCAAAGTTTGCCAGTGTCAGATGGGTTATAACTGAAATAAGTGTCTCCAACAGCAAAGTACCCCTCTTCCTTTTCATCCTCTGGTTCATCCAAGAGCCATTCATCAACATCTACAATGTGATTCTGAAGGTCATAAGTTTCTCCGCTCTCTCCACAACCATCAAAGTAGCCCTCAGTCCTTGCATTATCCTTCTTCATTGTCTCAGTAACGGCAGAAGATGTCTTGTAGAATGGCCAGAACTTATTCTCGGCCCTTGTACCAACATAGAAGAATATGCCCTCATTCTCAGGATGGAGGTGATTAACACTATCAATGTCTACCCCATAATCAGTTCTTGGCCTCAACTCAAAGTGAAATAGTATGTCGTGATTAAACCTTTCAGGGAGAACTTGATAATTGAAGCCATCAAGCTTAAAGAAACCCTGATAAAAGCCACCCTTGTAAGCGATGTACTTTTCCTCACCATCAACAAGGTACATTGGGTAGTTAAACATCTGTGTATTCCCGGTGATTGGGTTCATGAACAACCTTGTATCGCCAGACGGTATTTCAAACTTGCTTTCGAAGTATAACTTTAAGAATTCCTCATTAGAAATCATGTCCTTCCTGAAGTGTATGAAACCGTTGTCCACACCGGTAAGACCAATGTCCTCAAGCTCAACACCATCACTGGTCGCCCCACTCCACACCTTAGTTGAATAGAATGTCCCGCTGGCAATGTCAAATGTTGAAAAATCTGCAATTAACAACTCATCAAGGGCCATTGGGGAAAGTTTAATCACTTCTCCCTTATGAAGCATAAAGTCATAATAGTGGCCTGTGTAGAGTTTGCAATCTAGGGACCTTACATTATTAATATGTATATTCTGATTCATATAAGCACTATTATTTCCCATAAATAGTTCGAAAACGGGAATAATAGAAAGAAACGCCACAGATTTTCCTTAATCTATGACGTTCCTAGCAATTCTCATCGTTGGGTACTACAAGAAATAGATTAATAAGCAAGCAGTCAGGAACTCAACACCAATTACTATTCCGAGGATGTTAATAATCCTTCTTTGTTTCTTGTACTTATCGTTATCAATCATAATTGTTGATTTTTCTTTATAAATAGTTTGGGAACTAGGATAATTTTTTATATATTAACAATAATACTTAGCATTATTTATTCTAAGTCTTTTGATTTTTAAATAATTTTTTGTATATTTGTCAAAAGTGGAACAGAAAGATTATTATGACATATTAGGACTTGAGAAAGGTGCTACTATTGATGAGGTTAACAAGGCATTTAAGAAACTCGCAGTAAAGTGGCACCCAGATAAGTTTGCAACCGCATCTGAAGAGGAGAGGAAGCAAGCTGAGGAGAAGTTTAAGGACATCTCCGAGGCTCATAACGTATTATCCGACCCACAAAAGAAAGAACTCTATGACAATGGTGGTTTCGACCAGAATAGCATGGGTGGTTTCAATCCTGAGGACTTTATGAATATGGACCCATTCTCATTCTTCCATGGAGGGCCACGACAGAGGAAGGGAAAGGACGTTAGAACAACCGCCGAGATAACTATTGAAGAAAGCTTCCGTGGGGTTAAAAAGAAGGTTAAGATACCAAGGGAAAGACCGTGCGAACATTGTCACGGAACCGGCTCCGAGGATGGAATGGACCATACGTGTCCTGAATGTGGCGGTTCTGGTGTTAGCAGTACAAGGGAACAAAGAGGAAATACAATTTATATCAATCAGCATCCTTGCGGAACATGCCATGGCTTCGGAAAGTTAGTTAATGACCCTTGTCATGAATGCGGTGGAACTGGAAGGATAACTTATTATGATGAGATTGAAGTCGACATCCCAAGAGGTGCTTCAGATGGAATGACATTTACCCTTCAAGGAATGGGTGAACCAGGACCAGGAGGATTGCCAAATGGAAATCTCTATGTTCAAGTGATTATCAACCAAAATGAAGGTGATTACTTCGTCATTGATGGGAATAGAAATGTCATTCACATTGAAGAAGTACCATTCAATGAAGCACTTACGGGCACTGAGAGAATTGTGAAGTGTCTTGATGGAAAGAAAAAGACGTTGAAAATTCCGGAATTGACAAAGGACGATACCTCATTTGTATTAAAGGGCAAGGGACTTCCTAATCCAATGGGCAATGGTTCCGGAAACTACTATGTCATTGTTAGACATAAGTATCCTAAGAAACTTACAAAGGAAATGAAAGAAGCTTTAAATAATTTTGAAAAATTTGATTGATATGGGAAAAGTGGAAAAGATTAGTGAGGAGCAGTACGTCCTCGATTGTATTAATAAGGAATTTGAGCTTTGTGGTTCGGAGAAGAGGTTTGATACGTTTATGGACCTGAGTAATTATAGCAAAGAAAACCCACAGTGGTTTGATGAGTGCGAGTTCTCAGACGAAGGAACATATAACACCTGGCTTGAGTATTGTAAGCAGCATACTTATGATTGGTTACCTAAGAGAACAACTAAGGCAAGCGTAGAAAATCACGTCTCTTATTTTGCATTGCAGTACGGATTCCCTTGTAGATATGATAGAGATGAGACAGGTAACGAGGAAAAGACCGAACAAGAAGATTAAAGCATTTGGGATTGAACACTGCAATCAATGCCCATTCCTGAAATTATTTGAAGATGGGGTTGCCCTATGTAACACAAGTGATGTTGTATTAGACTATGAAGAAATTGATAAGATACCTGTGCCTTCTTGGTGCGGCAATAAAAAATGTTAAGATGCTATGAAAGAGAAATATGTCGTTAAAAGCGATAGGTATGGTCACAACCATTCTTTCGTTAAAGTAGAGAATGACGAATATGTATTCCTACCAGAGAAGGACTGGATGCCACTGTACGTCAATTATGAAGAAGATGGTAAAGAAATTTCATTTATTGACACTGAAGGTGGCCCTTGTATTGGAAGGGGATGGAGTAATGATGAGATAATCGTTAGTGACATCGTTAAGACGGATAATGACATTCGTTTTAGATTAAGAGAGAAATAATTTGTTTTTTTGAAAAACATTTTATATATTTGGTAAAAACCGAAAATAATAAGGGGAAAGTTCCCCACATTTTAAATTAATTATTTTATGAAAAAATTTATTTTGATGATTGCAGCAGCATTCATTAGTGTATTTGCTACTGCACAGACTGTACAGAACAGTAAACTTTTTGACAATACCTTTATTGGTATTTATGGCGGTGGCAATACCACCAACCTTACTACCACCCACGAGAAGTTCTTCTGGGATGGTGCAAAGGACATCGTAAAGGGTGTTCGCCCAGTCGCAGCACTTGAGATTGGTAAATATGTAACCCCAGTGGTTGGCTTCAGCTTTGAGGGACAGGCACTTTTCAACACTACTAAGTCTAATACATTCATTGACCAGAGTAATGTTATTGCCAATGTAAAGTTCAACCTTTCTAACCTCATTGGTGGTTATCCAGGACAGCCTCGCTTTGTAGAAGTTGTAGTAGTTCCTGGTCTTGGTTGGGGACACAATTATGGACATACCTATGACCTTGCTAAGTTCGATAAGAACTATCTTACCTACAAGGCTGGTGCTGAGGTTAATTTCAATGTTGCAGAGAATTGGCAGATTAACATCCGTCCTTCAGCAATTTGGTGGAACTATAATAACATGCTGAAGTTCCATTCCAAGAATCTCCAGGCACAGGTTCTCGTAGGTGCTACTTACAAGTTCGGAAATTTCAAGTATTGTCCTTACTCTGTAACCGCTGCTGAGTACAACACTCTCCAGAACAAGGTAAAGGAGTTGCAGGATGCTCTTGCAAAGAAACCTACCGAGGTTGAGAAAGAGGTTGTAGTTGAGAAGATTGTTGAGAAAGTAATCGAGAAGGGTGCAAACCAGTACTTCGTTCAGTTCGCAAAGAACAAGTATGACCTCGATGACGCTGCTAAGGCAGAACTCGACCAGATTGCTGAGGGTACTGAGGTAGCTGTTGTTGCAACTGCAAGCCCTGAGGGAAGCAAGCTCCGCAACAAGGTTCTCTCACAGAAGAGAGCAGATGCTGTTAAGGAGTATCTTGAAGGAAGAAAGGTTAAGGTTGTCAGCGCTGAGGGTCTTGGCGTTACCGGTCCAACTTCTAACAGGGTAGCAATTGTAAAGGTTAATTAAGTTTAGCTGTAATCATTAAGAAAAAAGACGCACCCGGAATTTCGAGTGCGTTTTTTGTTGTTTTATTCAAAAATAATTTGTATATTTGTAGAAAAATAAGAAAGATATGAAAGTAAAACTTAAGAAACTTAATGAGAATGCACAACTCCCGGTTAAAATGAAGGAGGGTGACTTGTGTTATGATGTCTATGCAACATCAGAAGAAGAGGTAAGTCCAGGTGTATGGCAGTATGGGCTTGGTTTCTCTTATGAGATTGTAAGGGATGAAAATCAGATACCACACGGAAATCCACCTGCTTTTGGTGGTTTTATGTGGCATAATCACTTTAATAACCCAATTTCAATTTCTATTGACCTGCGTCCAAGAAGCGGAATTTATAAGACAGGAATGGTACTAGCGAATGGACCGGGAACCTTTAACGAAAAAAAATATTTATTCTAATGTTTCTTTTTCATTTATCATACTATTTATATTAAAAACAATTTAATATGATAGTAGAGTATAAATGTAAAAATTGCGGTAAAACTTTTTTAGACCAGCACTATGCTGATAGAATTTTTTGCTCACCGAGTTGTTTAAACGAATATAGAAAGAAACACCCAGAAGCAAGAGCAAAAAGAGGCGAAGGTGACAGTAAAGTAAAAGTAAAATGCGCTGAATGTGGTAAAGAGGAATTAGTGGCACCAAGTAGAGCAAAACATTATGTTTGCTGTTCAATAAAATGCTCAGCCGAATATAAGAAAAAACAACGGAGACAAAAAGTTGAAAAGATTTGTCCTATTTGTGGAAAACATTTTTTCGTAAAAAAATCACAGGAGAAACGAAGAGTATGTTGTTCAAATGTATGTGCCGGAAAATATAGAACATTACATTTTTGTGGCGAAAATAATAGTAATTATCGTGCATATACAATTGAGAATGGTGTTAAGTCAAAAACTTATAAGAGATATAAAGAGCCATATAGAAAAATAGCAAGAGATGTTTTAGGTGTGAAAGCAGTTCCAAAAGGTTATGATGTGCATCATAAAGATGCTAACGAAAATAATCATTCTGTTGAAAACCTTGTTGTGTTACCAAGAAATGCCCATATGCTAATACATCGGTGGTTTGGAAATATTTTGATAAACGCCTTACATACTGGAAAAATAAGCAGAGAACTTTTCTTTTCAATGTGTAATGATGAACAAAAAAAGTTTTATAAAGAAATAATAGATTTAAATATTACTCATCAAGAGGTTGTAAAACAGGGTGAATTGCTGGAAAAACCTGAAGAGGCCAATCAGCAGCCAAGCATATATAGAAATATATTTGAAGGTTCAACGACTAATGGACGAGTCTTAACAGATAATGCTGAAGATAGTAATTCCGACACGAGTGCCCTGCCTACTATAAAAAATAGTAGTGATGATATAGTCTAAACTGCGCATATAACTTAAAATGAAAGTGCAGAATTATGGGATAAAGAACCCATAAGATAATAAATTGAGATGAATTTTATCGTGGTGAAGCAAAGGCCACTTTCTATCACATAATGAAGAAGTTACCAAGATATAAGGTTGGTGATAGGGTTGGTCAGATTAAACTCGGTATCGCTATCCCTATGGAATTTGAGTGGGTAGATGAAATCAACGAAGAAACTGAGAGGGGAAAAGACGGATTTAGTAGTACAGGAAACAAGTAATGGAAAAGGAAAGACAGAAAATATGGTTTACATCAGATAGTCACATAAGTCATGCGGGTATCTTATACTTCCACCCAAAAAGAAGAGAGGCGGCGGGTATTACATTAGAGGAACTGCAAGAAGACAAGGCACTTGCAATTGCAAAGCATGATGAGTGGCTTATTAACCTTTGGAACAGTACAGTCAAGAGGGAAGATACCATCTATTTCCTCGGCGACTTTTGTTTCGCTAATAAAGTAAATACTGAGAAAATTCTTCAGAAGTTGAAAGGAAAAAAGCATCTTATCTTAGGGAATCACGATAAATCGCTCAATGGTCTTGAGAGGTATTTTGAAAGTGTCTCACAGATAAAGGAAGCGAAGTTTACGAATAATCAATTTCACTTCATTGACCCGAATGAAACTTTTTGTGTTGAAATGTGTCATTATCCGTTGCTTACTTGGAACAGAAGACCTCACGGTACCTGTATGGTGCATGGGCATTGCCATGGGGCTCTGGACGAGATTAATAGAGTGACAAAAGAATTGAGGGTTGATGTAGGTTTTGACGGCACACTCGCAAATCACTCATTTATAGAGTTGGAAACACTTTATAACTATTTTTGTGAGATAAGGGATGCCGCTGGGTGTAAGACCTTCCAAGAATATAATGAATACTTAATGGAACAACAAAAAATAAGAATGTAATAAATAATTGAATTATGACAACAGAAGAAAAAGCAAAAGCCTATGAAGAGGCTTTGAAACGAGCAGAAGCGGCCATTGACATAGCTGCCGACAAAGATTTAGTCAAAGGTGTTGCCACAACCATCTTCCCCGAACTCCGTGAGAGAGAGGACGAGAGGATAAAGAAAGCAATCCTATCCGCACTTCGTGGTGGAATAAACACAGAGAAATATCTGGAAAAACACGGAACCAATTATGGAGAAGTAGAGGCTTGGCTTGAGAGACAAGGCACTGGTAACAGCCACAAAGAAAATGAAGACACATGCGTTTGTTCTAATATAGAAATAGAAGACAGCCCAAATTTTGAAGTAGGTGATTGGATTGTTGATAAAGACGGAAATTTATTCTATGTCTATGATAAGTCTGGAGACATGTATTTTCTTGAAGGAAATTTTGGTGCGCCGTTTGCTGTCCCGGTGGATGAACAATACAAATATCATATTTGGACATTTGAAGACGCAAAAAATGGTGATGTACTTTCCACTGCAAATGAAATTGTTCTGTTTAATGAAAAATTGGATGAAAGTAGTTTTTATCCTTATTGCCATATAAAACCGGCTGACAATGAGTCAGGGTGGCAATTCTTTGATGACACTAATGATATGGGCGTGTGGTCTTCAGATTATTTTAAACCAGCAAAAAACGCAACACGAAAGATGTTTTATCATGTGATTGAAAAAAACGGGTTTACAACACAAAGGTATTAAGGTTCATAAAATAACGAATGCTTAATGGAACAACAAAAAGTAAGATTATGAAGGAATTAAATTCTCAATTAAAAGATTATACAGATTATCTTTCCAATCTTGATGAAAAAGATAATATAGAGTATGTGGATGAATCCTTTGAGAAGGAGAAGGTAACCAAGTTGTTTGAAAGCATTGCTGAGGACCTAGCAAAGAAAGCTCTTGACTTCGAATATTCACCTAAAGTGGGTTCTCATCCTTTTTTGAAATGTGATGAAGAACTATCCAAGGAACTGGGCTTTGGGGCGATAACAATATGTCCTTATGTGGGAACTATCCATAATATGTGGCTAAAGTCTAATTTTATGTGGTTAAAATGTGATGAACGGGATAACTTGATTATAGACATTTATTATATAGACACTAATAAAGATATTGATTATATAAAGGGACTCGTTATTCAAGAGTTATTCAACTTCAAGAGAGATGCTAAGTGGGTAGTTGATGGTGTATATGATGAGAAGATGACAGAGATGAAGGATAAACTGGATGAAGAAACGAAAGAACTTATGAAAGAAATTTTTAATGGTGAAGAATAAAAAGTATGAAAATAAGAGATTTAATAGACACAGTACATCTATCATATAATTGGGATGTGATTGAGAAGATTCCTGAATTTGCAAAGTTAAGGGAATGTGAGCAGAATCCGAAGTGGCATTCAGAAGGAAATGCCGCTATACACACAAGGATGGTTTGCAATGCTGCCATTAAGACGATACCAAGTTTGGATACTGAGTGGCACAAGGAAGTTTTTCTTGCAGCAGCTTTATTCCATGACATTGGTAAAGGTGTGACAACGAATATAGGCAGAGACGGTAATTGGCATGCTTACAATCATGAGACTGAGGGAGAGAAGATTACAAGGTGGTTGCTTTGGGACGAGGATATTGCAAAGAGAGAAGCCGTTTGCTCTCTCGTAAGGTGGCACATGGAACCCCTCAATGTCTTGAAATCTAAGGATAGATTAGATAGGATTAATTTCCTGGCGCACATCGTTCCTAGTTGGCAGCTTCTCATCTACTTGAAGATGTGTGACATCGTAAGCAGCATACGTGGGGATGGTGGGAATAACGATACCGACCTGGAGTGTATGGCTGAACTTTTAAGGACGACAATGGCGATGAGTTCCTATCGTAGTGCCGGAATACCTCTACGTGGCAAGACAGCATGGGATAAACTCCAGAAGAGCGGAAAACCTAGAATTGCAGTAAGAATGCTCATTGGTCTTTCCGGTTCCGGTAAATCAACCTATGCAAAGAGATTTAGTGATAGTGCTTATGCAAATAACTTTGAGAATTGTGTTGTAATAAGCCGTGACTCTATTCGTGAGGAACTTGGTTTCTGTAATGAGGGTGATAAGGTCATCCTTGATGCAAGCCAGGAGAAGAAAGTATCTGATGTATTCAATTTAAGGCTGGTTCAAGCAGCAAAGGAAGGGAAGGACATTGTAATCGACAATCTTAATCTTAAGAGAAAGTATCGTGACGCTTATAAGAACCTCTTGAAGGACTTCAATGTTGATTGGTACTATTATTATATATATGCTGACAATATATCAATCAATCTTGAAAGAAGGGATGGTGTGATGACGGAAGAGATATTGAAGAATATGATTATGAACTTTGACTGGCCAACACCAGATGAATATGATTACTTTGAAATGTATAACTCAAGCAAAAATGATAATGTAAATGAAAGCAAAGATTAAAGAAACTGGTGAGGTTGTTGAAGGCGTTCTCTGTGAGGGAAAGTACTTTGACAAGAAGATAAACAGAGCTGCTTGGAGGCGTTATCCCATCGACCAAGTGGAAATTTTAGGGGAAAATGAAGAAAATGATGAAAAAAATTGTTAAAAATTTTGTTTTTTAAAAAATCCTTTGTATATTTGCACTGTTAAAATGATTTATTAACCTTAAAACACTTGAAAATATGAACGATTTCGTAAAGACAAACACAATGGACGCAGGCGTAAACGGCGCAATGACTGAGAATGGTGCAGTCTCTTATTCAACAATTGGAACAACACTCCTTGACCAGTTTGGCAAGGCTGGTGCTTTCCGTGGTCGTAGCATCAATGAGGTGTGGAATGACCAGTTGAAGCTTTGGGCTGAGGACCCTGAGATGGCATTGAAGTTCCCATTCTACCTTAGAATGATTACCCGCCAGACTAATGTTATGGGTAAGGGTAAGACTGAGAAGGTACAGAAGGGCCAGGGCGCACGTGATGAAGCATTCAAGAGGCTCCTTTGGGTTGCGAAATACCACCCGGTAGAGTTCTACCGTAACTTGTGGTTGCTCCCAATCATTGGTTCTTGGAAGGACCTGTGGGTTCTCTTGTCTTTCGAGGGTGCTGACGAGTATCTTAAGAAAGAGGAATTCTTTAAGGTTATCGCTGAGGGCATCGGCGATGCCGATAACAAAGACCTCGTTAAGAAGTACCTCCCTAGAATTCGTTCTAACAGCAAGTGTAAGACAGAGTGGGCGAAGAAGACCAATACCCTTGCAAAGGAATTTGCTAACAGGGTTGGTTGGGATTATAAGGAGTACCGTTTCTTTAAGACTACGGGAAGAGCCCATAAATTCCAGACGTACATTTGTCAGGGTCTCTATTCAAAGATTGAGTGGGGACACATTCCAGGCAAGGCCCTCCTGAACCTTGTTACCGGAAAGTTCCTTGATAGACACAACCTCACTGAGGATTATATCAAGTGGCTTGAAGAGCAACCAGTTGCGAAGTTCAATGGTTATCCATTTGAGCTTGGCGCTAAGGTTGGCTGGAATCACGAGATTTCATTGGCACAGAAGATTACCATCGACAAGCAGTTCAAGAATCTCATTGAAACCGCAAAGAAGGATGGTACTCCTATGAACGGAAACGTTCTCTGTGCCCTCGATACGTCTGGAAGTATGGCATCACCTATTTCATTTGACACCAACATTTCTGCATACGATGTATGCGTATCTCTGGGAGTTTATTTTTCTGAACTTAATCAGGGGGCATTCCATAATGTCGTTGCAATGTTTGATGACACTTCTGAACTTCTTACATTGAAGGGCGACTCATTCTGCGATAAACTTATGCAGATTAGGAGAGCTAGGACCGCATGGGGTAGTACAAATTTCCAGAGCATAATTGATATGCTGGTTCTCACACGCAAGATGCACCCAGAAATTGCACTTGAAGATTATCCAGAGACAATCTTGGTAGTATCTGACATGCAGTTCAACCCAACTGATAGTTGGGGCCACAAAGGTAACGTCATTGCTGAGCAGTCAAATTATGAGGCTGCCATGAGCAAACTCCGCATGGTATTCCCGGAGGAGTACGTTAAGAAAGTGAAGATTATATGGTGGTTCTGCACTGGTCGTCACACAGCAGATTTCCCATCTACTATGGATGATGCTGGAACCTATGTAATTTCAGGTTATGACGGAGCAATCGTTAGCGCAATCCTCGGAGGTGAGGTTAAGGTTAATGAGAAGGGTGAGGTCATTCAGCCTACAATGCAGGACATTGTGAATGCTGCATTGAATCAGGAAGTACTCTCGTTGGTTTCCTAATTGGAAACTGTAGTGAATGAAAATGGCGAGTCGTTTGACCCGCCATTTTTGTTTTTTTTTTTCATAATTAATCTATTTTTTTATAAAAAGTTTTGTATTTTTTATAAAAATTATATATATTTACAGAAAAAAAAAAAAAATGGATAAACAAGCAAAAGAAAAAATCAAGAACCTTATTGGAGAGGGTAAATTGTATGAAGTAGAGCTTTATAATGATGAAGCCGCCTTATATACAAACGAAAAAGATTTTAATTTTAGCTCTGACCTCATTCGTCTTACTTATTTTGATGAGGTGACTAATACTGAATCTCCTATTGTTAATCATATTAAAGAGTTTTTTGGGGATAATGAAGTTAGAATCATTGCCTATTCAGACCATTATAGTAATATAGATGCGCACAAAACCCACTTCATGTTTAAGCGTTTTAATAAAATGTCATGTGTACCAGATACTGATTGCTATTATATCGTCTCAACACCGAACAAAAAAGGGAAGATTAAAAACTTTAACCTTCCCGATAGTATGTTCGTTCAAATTTTTTAATTCTTATATTTAAAATTAGTGTTATATACCCCCTTTTCTCCAGACTTAGATGTTGGTAGTAAAATCGGTATTGCACCTAGTGTTACTTTCTTTGACATCTGTCCGAATGTAATCGGTATAAGATTTTCAATACCATTTTCTTTAGCAAGATAACATATATCTGAAAGTGTTGCTCCACCGGAAATATTGTCGTCAAATATAATAAAAATACTGTCTTTTATATTATCTGCTTCTTCGTCAAATTTCTCGTCGTTCTTGCTATAATATCCAAGAAGACCCATCCTAACATTGTCAGGAAGTTTTTTGATTTCAAATTTTTTTGGTTCCCATCTTGCAAGGTCTATTTGCTTGAATGGCTTTCCGTTAATATCTTTCATACCTTTTAAATATGGCTCCACTGTTTCCCAAGTGTCCTTGGAGCGGCTTTTAATAGACGGACCCTTTGAATATTTAATTGCAGACAAGAGTTTTTCGTCTTTTTGATGACTAATTTTACCAGTTTCGTAGTTATAATACTCACCTAATTCCAAAACGGCTTGATAAGTATTGTAATAATCCATATATAATTTTGCAAGCTTTTCTTCGTATGTTTCTACCTTTATTGCATTACGTCTATTTCTCAGGGCAATTATCTCCTCTGCTATATCTGAAAGTTTTTCAATATATTCTTTTGCGTCATTAAATGCTTGAAATTTAGATAGCGCAGTATCTAACATTTGATTACTTGTTGCACTCACACCCTCTTTCTTTTTTGTGTAAGCAATAGAGTCATAATACTCCTGGTTTTTCTTAATAAAGGTCTTATCAAGTCTTAAGTTTGCTAAATCTTTATTGAAAATTTCTGGATTTATAACAGTTATGCCCTTTTTAAAGCCACCTATCGGCACCATTTTTTCTTTAAGTTCTTTTGCCATTTCTATATTAAAATTACTTGAAGAAGGCACAGGATAAATAGCAACTCCCCTAAATTTAGCTGTAGGGTTTTTTTGTTTGATTTTCCCAATATGATAATTAACAACGGCGTTAACTTTTGCAGAAAATGTGTTAAGGAAATCGTTGAATTCTTGTTCTTTCATTCTCAATTCATATTCTTCTTCATGACCCATTTTGTCTTTTAGCGTAACATTAGTCTTTTTCTTGTTGTCAAAATAATTTTTGAAAAAGTGCATTACTCCAGTACCGTTTATTGATGTGATATTATACGACATAATGCCGCCTTTTAATGGCACTTCATATGTGTCAGCCCCAGAGGTATTATCCATCTTATCTGTTCGCAAAAAATCATTACCGGCATTTTTTAAACGTTTTCCCCAGGCTTTGCCTTTTTCATAATTAATTTGCAAAGTTTTATGCTTGCTATCCTGTGAGCCAATATAAGCATCTTCTTTCAATGCCTTTCTGGCGGCGTAGCCAGTTTTTGGGTGATTGATTAACCTGTCATAAAACCATTGTTTATTCGTGTCGTCCTTGGCCTTACTCCAGCCCTCAACCTCGCCCATCTTAGACATTACATTTTTGTGTGGATATTTTGGCTGGCCCTTAGTTGACATTCCTATATTAATTTGACTCTTCTCGTCATCTAAATCATACTCCCCTAAGAAATCATCAGTAAATTGATTTATCTTATTTGCAATATAACACCCGATAGCACCAGACCTCGATTTACCCTGATGGCAATGAACAATGAATTTGACATTTTCGCCGAATGTCAGGTTATTATCAACAAAAGTTTTCAACTCATTAGCCATTTCATTGGTGAAGTCCTTGCCGCCTTGATAATAGAAGGTCATTGACTTTCCAAATCGATTTTCACCTGGAGACAACTTTACAGCCGTTGCTGGCGTTTTTCCGTCAAAACCATCACCTTTAGGCATTTTGTTATCAAACTTCTGGTTGTCATCAAATTCAAGCTTGAGAACATTCTTATGATTTTGCTTAAAGAAATATTGTTTATTCGCATAATAATCATCAATGTCATCATCATTTCTCAATGGTAGTTCGGCTTTGACCCTATTGTAGGAATCACCAACCTCAATAAAACAATACTGACCGGCAACTTTTTCAACATTACTGTCATTAACATTTAAACTTTTACATATTTCCCAAAAGTCTTCCAACGAACAAATAGTAACATTAGACTTCGTTGCCAACGTCTTAATTTCGTTGGTTTTTGACTCCATAAGATTTTCGATAACACTAGCCACCAATTTTCTTATATCGCTTTCGCTTATAATAACCTTTTTCATAAAATTCTACATTTATTAACTATAAATAGTTAATTTTTCCCAAATTTTTTGTATATTTGCGTAAGAAGATGGAATAATCCATCTAGAAATCGTTTTGTATTTTAAGATAATTTTTGTATATTTGCAAAAAAATATGATGAAGAATATTGAAGAAATTAGGTTAGAAGCTGCCCTCACCTGTATTCAAGGGATACTTGAGGCCAAGGGTGGTATCATTGGTGAGGTAGACCCAGACATTGCGGTTAAGGAGGCATTTAGAATTGCAGATGCCTTCGTAAAGCATTATCAGGAGAAGTACGTCCAACCAAAAGCAAACGAGGAAGCTGAGAAGCTGAGTAAGATTGCACAAGCTTGGTCTAAGGATTGGACTTCGGTAACAGTAAATGCAGAGGGATTAACTTATACAATAAACAACCCAGACAGAGAGAAAAATAAAGATAACATTATATGAGAAAAGTAGTTAAAGAAGTTCCTGGTGACCCGTTCTATCAGGAGGAAAGTAAAAGTTATGTTGCCAAGTCTCATAGACCTTGGGAAACTTGTTATGTTGTAATTGCCAATGCTCATGGGGATTACCCTGAGATGTGTGGCGGAATGTATGATACCATGGAGGAAGCCGAACAATCCCTTGCCTTTGAACCCTATGGCGGAAGGATTGAGGTGACCACTTGGGGAGAAATGACTGAAAGGAGCATATAGATATGAAAGAAGAAATTAAACCATTTGAAAATTGCAAATTTGCTGATGGCGAGATTTGCGTTGATACAGTAAGTGTGCAATACACACAGAATGGAGACTGCACAGAATCAGAAGATGATGCACAGGAAATAACCATTTCTTCAAGGAATAACGGAATGGCGAGATTTATAAACATCAAGACGGGAGAAAACGGCTGGTCCATTGATGACATTTCCAGTTTAGCAAAGATTATTGATGATTTTAAAAAGAGAGCAGATATAAAAGATGAAAAATAATATGAAATATTTGATTATAGGGGACGTCCATGGACGTGATTTTTGGAGAGAGCCCGTTAAAGAAACACTAAATAATAGTGATTTTGAAATAATTTTTTTGGGCGACTTTTTGGATTGTTACCCATTTGAATGGGACAAAGGGTTTGATTATGAAACCCATGCCCTTGAAAATTTTAAAGAGATAATTCAACTCAAGAAAGACAACCCAGACAGGATAATTCTTCTTCTAGGAAATCATGATTGTACATATGCTATCGGTACTCACATTTGTGATTGTCGTAGGGATAAAGCTCACTATGAGGAAATTGCAAATCTTTTTAAGAACAACAGAAATCTTCTCCAACTAGCAAAGGAAGACACCATCAACGGAAAGCATTTTATCTTTAGTCACGCTGGTATCCTGAAGGGTTGGGTAGAAAGAGTTTTTGGTGATGAAATGAACGAGGATGGCTTCAATGTGGTAAATGAACTAAACAAAGCGTGGGAGACAGACCACTACGGTATTTTGAACGCACTCGGTATCTACGATAGTTTTCGTGGTTGGGGCGGTGGAAGATATGGCTCACCAGTATGGGCTGATATAAGAAGCTGGGCCGACAAGAGAGAGGGTGATACCTATGGTTATAACATTGTAGGGCATACTTATCTTAGGCAGGATGCTGTTGTGCTTCCAGTAATTGCTTGTCTTGATAGCCAGAAGGCATTTTACTTGGATGATGAAGGAAACATCAGGAAATACGATGATAATAAAATAATTGACATACCAAAAATTTAGTTTTTATGTTTAACAACGGATTAGAAGAATTTGTACAGGAGAGTTCAATGGACTCAAGGAAAGCAGACAGCGACTTAATCATTAAGACTGCATCACAGTGGTCCGATATGGACGGAAGAATAATTACGGTATCCAATACAATGCCGAGACTTGAAAGGGGATATTACTCTATCAATATAAGCAATGATATTGGAATGTACTTTGAGAAGCAGAAGGTGGAACTGAATAAACTTTACCGCCTTCCGAATATTGCAACTGACATCATTATGAATGACATTTCAAAGTTTTGGACTCTTGAAGAAACTTACAAGAAGTATCAGCGTGTCTTTAGAAGAAACTATCTTCTCTATTCTGCGCCAGGCACAGGAAAGACTTCGCTTATAAACCTTATGTGTCAGGAACTTATAGAGAAGTATGATGGGCTTGTATTTTCTTTAAGCACGGCAACAGATATTCAACTTTTCCCCGATGCAATCAGAAGGATAAGGAAGATTGAGCCAGACAGAAAGATTATTGCAATCATTGAGGACATTGATACTTTCACTAAGGAGAGCAGTAGTCTTAATACTCTTCTCCTTAATATCCTTGACGGAAACTTGAAGTTGAGTGGAATCGTTACCATTGCCACGACAAACCATATTGAATATCTTGAAGCAAGATACACCAATCGTCCGTCACGATTTGACAGGGTGGTTGAGTTCCCGCTTCCAAATGCCGAGAGCAGAAGGATGTTCATTGAGAAGACAGTTCTTCCTGATGACCTCAAGAAGATTAACCTTGACGAGTGGGTTGAGAAGACAGAAGGATTTACTATTGACCACATTAACGAACTGATACTCTTGTTCTTTGTGTTTGGGCATACTGAAGAAGAATCATTCGATACATTGTATGGAATGACAAAGACCAAGGGCGCTCTCAAGAATAAGACGAGTGTGTCAGCAAGCAGTATCGGCTTCTAAGAAATGGTATTTTATACCGAAATTCAGTAAATCAGGTTGGAAAAATCGCAAAAACTTCCAACCTGATTTTGTTTTTTTTTCTTTAAATATTACTATTTATGGAAAAAATAATTCTAATGGCAAGAGCAAAGGTTAAATTAAGGTATACATTTGACACGAATAAGGTGCCTGAACCTGATATCATGGAATTTGGAGAAATATACATCAATGCCAATTCAGGAACAGGAGCCTCTTTTCTCAGTGTAAAAAAAGAAAACAATACTATTGCTCAGTTTATGGAAAAAGATTATGCTGATTCACAATATGCAGATAAATCTTTAGTTAATACCATTAATTTTAACTATATTAGTGGTGCTGTTATGAGCACAACTGCAGTTGTTCCAAGCGTGTCTAATAACATACTGACAATACCAACAATTGATTCAAGTGAGATTGATAATAAAATTAACACTTCATTATCACAACTTGACGGTAATGCGACAATAGCAAGCAAAAACGGAAAAACAGTAACTTTAAAGGCTTCTGTTTCTGAGACTGATGGTATAATATCCAATGGAACGCAAACGGACATTGTTCTTTCTGACGTAGCATCTACCGGTGAAGCATCTGATGTATCAGCAACATACCAAGATGCCACAGAAGACGTACAGAGTGTTATAACAAGTATTGACCATAGGGTAAAGACATTAGAGACTAATTCTACATTAAATACAATTGTTTGCGCAGCAAATGCATCAGAAATACCTGCAGGGGCAGTTTATAATGATGGTACAACAACAATCACTGGTACCTTGGCTGCTTCACAGACAACGATGGGCGACATATATCTTGTTAAGAACGCTAATACCTATTATGAGTATATTACCACAAGAACAGGCCAAGAAGGTTCATATAATTATTCTTGGATAAATCTTGGTTCAACTTCAGTTGACTTATCTGGTTATATCAATAGTATTATAGTAAATGGGAAAACTTATACTGCAACAGGTAATGGAAATAGTGTAACATTGGATGATGTGCTAACAAATGTTGTAGGAGAAACTGAAGTTGCAAATGGAAATGCCGATTTTGTATCCGTAACGGCTACCAATGGGACAGCATCTTCAGGAAGTAAATCTTCAACGCTTCTTTCCAAAGTAAAAATACAAAGTGTTAGTGGAGCAACTTCTACTAATAATGGCCTTGCATCATCTAATGACATTAGGGAATATGTTCAGGCGAATCTCACGACAATAAAAACTTGGACAGAATCTGATATAACAAATTAGAAAATAGTAAAGAAATGAGTTTATATTTAGGACATACAAAAATAAAACAAATTTTCGCAGTATTCAATGATGGGGTTGACACTGATGTAACTGAATCCAATATCAGGGACGGTGTTAGAATACTTGGTGTGGTCGGAAAGTTTACAGCAGACGGCACACAAACACCAGGAAATGATATTGCAACATCTTCTGATATAGTAGAAGGAAAATCTGCATGGTGTGACGGTGCTGAGGTGCAAGGTAATCTTATTGTACAACATTTCTACACGGGAAGTGACACTCCTGATTCTTCAATTGGTAATAATGGAGATATATTTTTAAAAGTTTAGTTAAGCTATGATAAAAGACATTAAAAAAGCAATAGAAGCGGAAAAAAGATATCTTGTTGAAAAGATGAACGGAACTCAACCAAATATCTATGATTATTTGGTTCCTTGTGGGTATGATAATCTTATTGAGTTTAATGCAGATAAAAAGGTTTATCTTTTAAAACAAATGAACCTTCCAATGGAACGAATTTTCATCACAAAGGAAAGTCTTGCAAGATGGGTAATACGTGCTACAGAGGGAAAAAGTTTCTTTGCTTCATCCGATACAGAAGATAGTTCATTGGGTACAGTCGCCATCGTAGGAAAGACGTTTGATGATGAAGAAAGATTTCTTGCTCATGGTGTTTATCCTGTTATATTTGATTACTTTAAAGGATGTATTATTACTGGTATTAAAGATTTTAATTTTTGTTTTTGTGTTCCACGTAATTTGAATATAGAGACAACTGATGTGCTGTCATGGCTTAAGGCCTTTATTGAAAAAAAGAATGATAATGTTGAAATAGACGGCAATGACATTTTGATTGACGGTAAGAAAGTTGTTGGAATGACAGGTATTAAAAACGACACGATGACATGCTACATTGTACATGTTTCGCTTACTGATTATAATGATTTAATTTATGAACTTTGCCCGCCACATGGAGGAAAAGAACCAGGATATATTAAAAATATAACAAAGAAAGAATTTGAAGAAGAAGTACAATCATGGCTACAAAACAAGTAATATTATATCCAATAAGTGATGTAAATTTATCGCACACATGTTCTAATGGCAATGTGGGCTATAGCCTTATTAATGACCCAGCATCAACGCCTGATGACGGTTCTTCTTATATATACGCAAGTGTCGGCAGAGGAAGTTCTGAAAACACAACATCAACATTTAAAGTAAGCGAGTCAAGTATTGATAAAAAATTTGTTTTGTCCGCATTGACTACAACAGTAAGAGCAATGGTATCTAACACCAATTTAAGTGGCTCAGTTCGGACTACACTCTCTATTAACGGCGGAACAACAGCAAGTAGTACTCGTTCTAGTAGAATGACTACAAGTTATGCAAACAGTACATATACCTTCACATCGGTTGTTGGATACAACATGGAGTATAACAACTTTGCCGATGCTAACATTGTTTTGGGGGTGAACTCGAATTCAGTAAATAAGGCTGACAAGGATAATACTTATCAGTTTCGTATCACACAGGCATATGTAACTGCTACATATATTCCAATACATACATGTAATGCTGTTAATGCGGAAGGATGCACGTCAGTATCGGTTTCTTCAAATGAAGTACGAGATGGAAATACATGTACGTTTAATGCAACATTTCCGAATAATTACACCTTCATTGGATGGTACTCTGATTTTGAATGTACAAATCTTGTTTCAGAAAACGCATCATATACAGCGACAATTACGGGGGATACACAGTTATATGCAAGAGCGGCTATCACTTATGAAATGGTTGCTTATGGGGATGAATATTGTACAGTAGAAATATATCCCCATCACGAAGAAATTGGAAAAACAGTAACAGCCACTTGTACTTTGAATGATGACATGAAAGAGTTTGTGGGATGGTATTCTAACCCTGAAAGGACAAATTTAGTCTCATTGGCAAACCCATATTCCTTTACTGTAACAGGAGCGACAACGTTATATGCTAAATGTCGTCCAAAATATCAGATGTATCTTAAAATTAACGGAGCGTGGGTGGAATGCTCTGAAGTATATAAGAAAGTAGATGGCGTTTGGGTACTGCAGACAGAATTAGAAGGCTTATTCGACACAACAAAAAATTATATTAAAAATGACGTTTAATTATGGATTCAATACAAACACCTTTAGTTATTAACAAATTGCAAAGTAAAGCAGTTTATGATTGGTTGGCGAGCCAAGGAATGGTTGGCGTGAATGAGTTATATCTGATTGAGCACGATGATAGCGAAGATGTAACAAGTGTAGAATATGACTCATCAAGAAAAGTAATAACATATACTGATGAAGGCGGAACCAAGACTGACGTGGTTAGTGTTGCTGCATTAAAAAATGCAATGCAGTTTGCAATTGTTGCATCCGATGGTTCTTATGACAGTCTTTCTGATAAGCCACAGATAAATGGAGTAACATTGTCGGGAAATAAAGCATCTTCAACATTAGGCATTAGTTATAATGACCTCTCAAACCAACCGACAATACCAACAATAACATCTAACTATTCTTCCGAAGATACTGTTAATGGTATAAGTGGAAAGGGCGTTGCAACTGCATTGACTAATTATGTGCCGACATCAAGACAAGTGACTGGCAGTGGTGCTCTTAATGGTGGTGGCGCATTAAACAGTAATGTTATTATTACACATAAGGACGCCCCTACTGGTTTGTCACCTGCTGCAGTGAAAATTGCAACTGATAGATATGGCCATGTACAGATAGGTGGCGGTATTAGTGCAAATGACGTAAATGCCGTTTCGAATACTTATACAGTTACTGCAACTGCATCTGAGATAGACGGCTCATATGGAAGTGTAATTATATTAGGGCAACAAAGCGAGACTATGGCATTTTCAACCCAACCGATAGAAGGAACTATTTTAAGAGTATATTGTGTAAATACAACAAACAACAATATTACGTTAACAATCCCGTCTAACCTTGCAACAAATGTCTATTCAAACGGGAGTAAATTATCTGCTAATGAAAATATTGCCATAGAGGGAAATAAATATAAAGAAATGCGAATTTCAAAATTTATGTATAACGGACAGGCTTATTTGTTTATCAATCATAATTAAAATAATTAAACAAACAGTATACTATATTAGAAGCCACAGATTTTTCTGTGGTTTTTTTTTTGCTTTTTTTCGAAAAAAAATGTATATTTGCAGAAAAAAGTTATGGAATACATGTTAACTGGAAGTTTTATCTGCAACAGATGCAGAAATTTATGCAAAGGGCCATGTGACAAGCATATTCAGGAAGTGATTGCAGGGAATATTACTGATGAGAATAAGGACTTGGTTGGAAGAAAACAAAGGATTATCTGTCTTGGAAAATGGTGCGACAATCCTTGCAGCGAACAGGACCTTACACAATATGCCGATGTAGATTTAACGCCGTTTCTTAATCTCATAAAGTATCTTGGGAATAAGTGTAATGAGTTACTTGAAGAAAAGTATGCCAATAAAACCTGAAAATAAGGCTCGTTATCCGAAGAACTGGAAAGAAATCAGAGCATCTATCTTGCAAAGAGCAAACAACAAGTGCGAGTTTTGCGGGATAGAGAACTATTCTATCAGAGAAAATGGAAGCAAAGTTGTGCTGACGATTGCTCATCTTGACCATACACCTGAGAACTGCGACCCAGAAAATCTTAGAGCATTATGTCAGAAATGCCACAATACCTATGATGCAGAGCATAGAAAGGAGACGAGACGGAAAAGTCGTAATGTAGATGAGCCATTTGAAGCAGAAATAACTATTAGAAGTAAATAAAATGAAAACACGTACACTAAAATCTCTTTTTGATAAGGAAGACGATACTGCCTATGTCCTTGAAACACTCGAAGATTGGGATGAATATGAGAAATACCTTAATGATTTAGACCCAGACTATATCAAAAAGTACAATCCTAACTTCTATCAGTTCAAGGAAGATTTTAAGAAATATATTGGTAAAATTTGGCAAGATAGGTCACAGATAAGATATCTTTTCAACGGAGTTCCTGTCTATGTAGAGTATAGGATAATCGCTCTTGAAGATAATAATCCTTTTTTGGATTGGTACTGGGTTGTTCAGAATGTGAATGACGACAAGGATACTAGACGCATTCTTGCCTTGCTGGATATAAAAGATGATATTAAGGAATAATTATGACACAGGAAGATAAGCAATTATTACTCAAAGACCTTTGTGCAAGGTTGCCTTATAGGACTAAAATACATATTATAGGAGGAGGCGGAGAAGAAATAGATGCTGACTTAACTACCTCTGCTATTGTCTATTTTGAGAGTTGGACTGTTCAACCATATCTCCGCCCAATGTCTTCTATGACTGAGAATGAACGGAAAGAGTTCATTAAATGTGCGGGGTATGAAATTGAAGAATCCGTCAATGGGAGACATCATGAATACTTTCTAAAAGACTTTTGTGGCACACCAGACAATCCATCTGTCAATGCAGAAGGGGTTGATTGGCTTAACTCCCATCATTTTGATTTTAGAGATTTAATTGAAAAAGGACTTGCACTGGAATTACCAAAAGATATGTATAAGGAGGAATGGTTATGAAATACATTAATGCAGATAAACTGAAAGTCGAGATAGAAAGACGAATGAATAAACATTGGGAAGAACTTCCAGATGCTGATTCGCCAGAAGACGATTGGACACATAATGAACTATGTGAATTAGGCGCATACAAAGAGTTGGAACATATTGAGGATTTCATCGACTCTCTCCAGCAGGAGGGAAAAAGTGTTGCTGAAAGATTCGCAAGAATAGTTCGTGGGAATCTAATCGGAATAGACAAAGAGGTGCAACAAAAGTTTGAGCAACTTTATTTTGAAGTTACAGGAAATAAAATGTATGGAGGGTACAATGACTAACTATATTGACACAGATAAACTGAAATCTATACTTAGAGAAAGGTATAACACCAACAAATTAGGGCAACATAGTCCTTTCCGACATGGGAAAGTCGAAGCATTGAAAGAGGTTATCGAACTTATCAACTCTCTCCAGCAGGAACAGCCAGAGCCATCAAATAATTTGGTAGATGTCGATGCAGTGAGAGAAGACTTTATAACGGAAATCTATCGTGTACTTGATGCTGATTCTACAAACGATAGAGCGAATGCGATAATTGACGCATTTGATTCTTTGCCAACAGTTTCTCAGGAGCAGCCGGAGGCTGAGTTGTATAATAATGGCTGGATAGATTGCACAAAGCAAATGCCAAAAGAAACAAAACAATGGTCGGATACAATGCAAGGACATAAAGAGTGGACTGAAAGTGATAGGGTTCTTGTGTGGGATTCAATGTATGGATGTGGAGTAGATGCTACAAAGAATGGTAAGTGGATATCGGAACAGAGAAACGGTTATACTGGGCAAGTTGTTCATGGCATCATAGCCTGGAGACCAATACCAGAGTTTAATGAAGAACTTTTGTTTAATGAAAGAAAAGAGAAAAGAAAGTAACTATGAAAATTGACACTATTGATGAGATTCGCACCGAGATTGAACGAAGATTCTCGGAGTACAACCATAACTCAAACCATCATATCCAAGCAGCAGAGTGTGCAAGTATTCTTGACTTCATCGACTTTCTCCAGCAGGAACAGCCAGAGGAAATATGTTCCAAATGCATCCATCATAGAAAAAATGATGATTGTTATTATCCATATGGCGGAATGCAGAGGCGGATAAATGAAAATGGAGTATATGAATGTACAGGGTTTTGTGAGAAAGAACAGGAGCAGTCAGAAGTGGATTTGGAGAAGGAAATAGATATGTTTGTTGATGGGTGGAGTATTGACGAAGACCTTGGACTTGTAAATGATGAAGGTTGGTCTGTAACTGTTGGAGACATTAAAAAGGTCGCCCGTCACTTCTACGAACTTGGGCTTAAAGCAAGAAAGGGGGAATAATTATGGGATATATTGATGCAGAAGAACTGAAAGAAAGAGTAACAGAACTTATTGCAAGTACCAGACAAAAGGATTGGCCGATTGCAGAATATTACTTGAAAAGCGTAATTGACATTATAGATTCTCTCCATCAGGAGCAAACGGAGGTGGACTTGGAGAAGGAAGTTGAAAAATTTTGTCTTGAATATGATTCAAGAAAAGAAGTGTGGTTTGATATGACTCCAAGGGACAAGAAAATGTTGAGTATTCCAACATGGAGTAATTTTGCTGCAAATATCGCCCGTCACTTCTACGAACTTGGTAAAAAAGGAAATAAAGAACTAAATAAGAAATCTAAGGGTTCTAATGATTCCGATATGGGAAGCCCTTGGAGAAATCGCATAATAGAAGAATTGTGAATATGAGTAAATTGAGAGAAAAAGTGGCGGGCTTGTTATTGAACCTCGCCAGGAAAGTTGATGACAAGACTGTTGAAAGTAAATGCACCTATCCTGCCGCACAGTTACATTTTCTGGACAGTCCACCAATCATAACATATGACAAGTATCATGTAGAGAAGATTCATGCCCAATATAAGATGAGTGATGCAGTATTAAATGCACATAGACATAATTTTAGCTATAATATTGATGACACAATAAGACGTGAACTTATTGATGAAATAAGCAAAATGATTTATGACAGTCATAAAGATGATGTGAAAGAAACATTACAAGCTGATAGTCCTTATAATCCATCTACATTATTTACATTGGATGTATATATTTGCAAACCACAGAAAAAAGAGAGGTAGGGTATGATTTGGCTAATAATTTATTTAATCGGTGTATTAGTTGTATTGCTGATGTGTGGAAAATCAATAATTACAACACCTTTCAAGACTTGGGTCCCGAAATTAGTGGCAAAGATGATTTGCTTTATCTTACTTTCTTGGGTGTTCGTTACAATCTTTGCAATAAAAATGGCTTGGGAAAATTAAAAGGAGGAAGTAAATGAAAGTAATAAGAATACCTCAACCGAAAGATAGTTGGGAAGACAATCCTTGTTATGACTGCTGTTTTGGAGTAGATGGAGAATGTAATGCTCCACAAGAAATAATAGACTCTGATGAAGAATGTGGTTTTTCTTGGAATAAGCCAAATTATGTATATAAACAGGTAGAAGATGGAAAAGGAGGTAGCAAATGAAAACGGCAAGAATAAAGGATTATAGTCTTTTTATAGGCAGAAATCTTGTGACAGAACGAAAGTTACCAGAACCTTGGGGATTGCTTTTATATCTTTCTTGGTTTCAACTTGATTTTAATGATTATATTAAGGATAAGGAGGAATAATTATGGAAAATAAAGAATATATTACTAAAACTGCAATCTGCATAACCATTCCTAAATCAATTAAATGGGATGATTATAAGAAAGAAATTGATACTGTTGCCGATTGGAGTCAGGAGATGAATTTCAAGGTGAATAACCTACCCACGAAAGTAAAACCAGGCGATAGATGCTATCTCTGCTATGATGGGAATATCATTGGTTGGATGACAATATCTTCTCTTGGAGAGAAACAATTTCAATGTACTACGACAGGCAAAGATTGGGAGAAAGGGAATTATATTTCACGCAGTGGCCCTTTCCATAAGATTAATCCTGTTCCTTGTAAGGGCTTTAGGGGATTCAAATATATTACCTACAAGGTAAAGAACAAATAATTTGGATATTCTGTCAAAAGTTTGTTACTTTGAAAAACTTTTTATATATTTGCAGAAAAGAATTGTTGTTGTTAAATTAAAAAGAAAAAAAATTATGTGCTTAAAGATTAGAAAGAATGCAAAGGTAAAGACTGCAGAGAAAGATATCGTTTGCTATAAGGTTGTAGAGAAACTGGCTAAATCCGGGTATGTAACTCCGTTCTTTAATATGCCTATTTCTATTGGAGAAGAATATGGGGATGTAAGTTTGGAGAAAAAAGGTAATATATATGAAGTTGTTGTAGAAGAAGGGTATCATTCCTTAAAAACATTTGAAGATGCTGCGAATTATGCAGCGATGTTGATGCTTGTTCGTCATGTTTCCTTTACCATTATTAAATGTGTTATTCCAAAAGGAGCAAAATACTATGATGGGATGACTCCAATATTTGGCTACAAACTTTATAATAGTTATGCTTCAGATAAAATAAGATATACTGATGTAGTTTATGAGGATAGGGAAAAAGATTATAGTATAATTAAATATGTATAAATATGGCAAATGTATTTACAAAATCAGAAGAGTTTAAGTCAGAATACTCTTGCGCAGTAGTGAAGGTAGGAGAACTTACACCTATTGAAGGTTCTGACTTTCTTGCTAAGACACTCGTCCTTGGAACACAAATAGTGGTAAGGCGTGATTTTATTAAACCTGGTGACACAATGATATATTGTGCAAACGAGACACAGTTGAATGAGAGATTCCTTTCTGTTAATAATCTTTTTGAGATTAGTTGCAGGGAGAAGAACGCTAATGCTGAAGAGGTTGCCAAGATTATGGAAGAATATGCTCCAATTAAGGCAAAGGCTGATAAGATGCGTAATGAAGCGAAGAACATTAAAGGTGTTATGGAAAGCAAGACCAATTTTTCCAACAAACTTACAAAGAAAGCAGACAAGTTGGAAAAGAAACTGTCTGAAATGGAGTTAGGCACTGCAGAATATGAAACGCTCAAGGCAGACATTGCGGACAAAAGAAAATCTGCTGAGAAAGCCCTTTCCGAAGCGATGTCACTTACTACCAAATATACTAATCTTAAGAAGGACATTGAGGACCTTGTAAATTCAGGAAAGCATATTGTTGATGAAGCGAAGAAGCATTGCGGATTCTTTAACAAGTATGGCAGGGTGCGTTGTATTACACTGAAAGGAACCCCATCATTCGGTTTCTTGTTTTCCCCTGAAGAACTCTTCAAGTTTGATAACACCGTCACTATGGAAGATATTGAGGATTGTATAGGCCAGGAGTTTGATACTATTAATGGAGAACTGTTTGTTAAGGTATTTATTCCGCCAATGCCGAAAGAAAGCAGAAGAGACAATGCAAACAAGGCACAGAAGAAGATAAAGAGATTTGACAGGATGATTGATGGAGAATTCTTCTTCCACTATGACACCACACAGTTGGAAAAGACTATTAATCAGTTCAAGCCAGAAGATGTCATTGATGTATCAATTAAGATTCACGGCACATCATCCATTTTTGCAAAGGTAAAAGTCAAGAAACCTATTCATTGGAAGACAATTCTCTTTAGTCCTTGGAACTTTGCCATGAGACTATTCCATCTTCCTATGGTTAAGACATATAAGGTTGAGTATGGCCCAGTTTATTCTTCAAGGACAGTAATCAAGAACCGCTATATTAATTCAAGCACAAATGGTGGCTATTATAATGCAGATATTTGGACTGAATACGGAGATATTATCTATCCTTATCTTGATGAAGGTATGACTGTTTATGGTGAAATTTTTGGGTATATCACAGAAAGTGATAAACCAATACAGAAGACTTATGATTACGGGTGCGACAAGGGTGAAAACAAAATTATGTTCTACCGAGTGACCAAAGATGAAGATGGCAATAAAAGAGAATGGGAAGTTCAGGAAGTATTTGAATGGACAAAAGATTTGATTGAAAGGATGAAAGCCAACAATGATGAAAATTGGAAGAAAATACACCCGATTGATATCCTTTATCATGGTACATTGGAAGACCTCTACCCGGACATTGATACTGAAAATCATTGGCACGAGAATGTCCTTGAGAAATTGAAAAATGACAAGGAACATTTTGGAATGGAAGAAGATGAACCGCTTTGTATTTATCATCAGGTTCCGAGGGAAGGAATATGTGTAAGAAAATATGCTGACCCAATTAGAGAATGCTATAAGTTGAAGACAATAAGCTTTAAGTTAGGGGAAGCGATTCGCTATGACTCCAATGATGTGGATATAGAAGCAGTAGAAGGTTATTCAGAAGACCCTAACGAAAGTTAGGGTTTTTTGTTTTTTAGAAAAAGTTTTTGTATATTTGCACTAGAAATTAATATAAGGAGGAACATAAGATGTGGAATGTACTTTGGAATGAAGAAATCGAAAAATTTATCGATGAAACCATCAAGGATGGCGCTGAAATTCATATTACAATAAGTAGAAAAGAGGAAAAAAAAAAATAAAAATAATGTTTAACTTTTAAATTTAAGGAGGAATAGTTTATGATTACATTTCTTATTTTCGTAGCCATCTTTTTTAGTATTGTTGGTGGCTTCTTTCTCGGTAACTTTATTGAGTGCCTATTGGATGCATTGGAGGGGAGGGCTGTAATGTATAACATTGCCGGGATAATAATTGCTCTCATTGGTTTATCATCCTGTGCATTTTTAATCTGTGGTAGTGTAAAGGCAATTAATAAGGTTGAGGAACAGAAGAAGGAAAGCATTAAGATTGAAACAGGGGTAGCTCCTCAGGTGGATACCACCATTAATATCAAGGATGGTCTTAAGGACACAATTTATGTTTATCACTTTAAAGAAGTGGAGGACTAACTATGGAATGTATTATTAGTGGAATTATTCTTTTAATCTTGGCAATTTTCTTTGTCTTCTGTTTCTTTTGGCTGATTGGACCTATCGTTGATGGGGTGCATGACAAAGACCATGACAAGGCATTTGCAGGAATTATGGCGATGATTGGCGCCTGTGTTACCTTCATCCTCTTGGTACATCTTGGGAGCAGTTTAATAAAGAAAGGAACTGCTGAAGAGAACGCAACAAAGGAACCAAAGGTGGAACTGAACAGAACTGTTGAATATTATCGTGCTGTGGTTGATACGGTTATCAACACTACAACCAATGACACGACATTTGTAGAACATTTGGAGAAAATAAATGATTTAAATTATCAAAAAAATATCGACTAATTATGTGGATGGTATTTGGAATTTTATTAGCCCTTTTAGGATTTGTTATCTGCTTTGTCTTTCTGACAATGCTCTTTAACGACAGATTTTCTTGGGTGAAGAGATGGAGCAAGATACTTGGGGGACTATGCTTTGGGCTTGGTTTCCTTATCGGATTTACAATGATTAACTTTGGCTGTGCTATGATGACACACTCCATTGAGAAATCAATGAGGGAGAATCCGAAGTATTATGAGTTTGAATTCAAGACAAGTGAGCCCCTTCAGCCAACCTTGCAGATAAGTGAGGCTGATGGTGTTAGTGATACTGTCTATGTCTATCCTGTGAAGATGAAAATGTAAGGGTTATGCAAGAGATAATCTACTTTTCGGTAAATAACTGGTTCAGCGGTAGAGATTATCCGCCACTTGAATGTTTCCATAAGTGGTTGGGGGATGACTTGAACCAAACCTTCATGGATGATAAGTGGGCAAAGGAAAACAAACTCTGCATCTACTATGGAACTGTGGATATGAGTTGGAATTACACGGTTGCTGCACCTATATCTTGGGTAGAGAAGAATTGTCCTGAACTCCTTTACGATGAAGAATATACCTATACCACAAGAATTAGTGTTCCAAGAAAAAAGTTCTGGCTCTTTGGAAAGAGCATATGGGTATGGCAGGACAAGATTGAGAGAAAGAAATATTCCGATTTTGTCTATACCGCCCAAGATGTAGAAGAAGGTATATGTGATGATGTTGGGAATATGCCTTTCCCTGAATACAAGGAAGAGAACTTTGGTTCCCATTACTACGAAACTGATTATTGGGGGGAAGATGAAGAAGAAGATGATGAAGAATAGGACATTAAGATTTTGAAAATAATCCGTCAAAAATTTGTTACTTTGGCGGATTTTTTGTATATTTGCAGTGTTTAATTAAAATTTAAAGACTTATGAAGATAATAGTTTGTTACACGAAAGAGGGAAATATCCGCCGCATTGATGATATGCAGGTATTTCTTGACAAGGGAAGGACTGAAAAGGAAATCTTTGATGCTGCTGAAGAGCAGAACTCCAATCCCGAAAAATATGGTGGAGCAAGGTGGGAATTCATTGATGTTCCTGAAAACCTTGTTCAGCCACTTACATTCCTGCTTGGAAAGGATAAGTACAAGAAATGTTCTGACATTGATGATTTGCTTGGGCAACTTGACACGATTAAGGACATCTTGGAGGCAGTAAGCACAGATGTATATGACTGCTCCGATTATCTCCGTGAGATGATACAGGATGTGAAGAAAGTGGCAAAGGATGATGAAGATGATGAATAAAATTAAAGAGTTATGAAGGCATTAGTTAACAAACATAATCATCAGATACGGATAACTGCACCAGAGATAACTATTGAAGATGCCCCTTATAACAATCATCAATATGTTTATTGGATACCTGCCATTAACCAAATATATAATCCAATAGACTGGACTCTCGTTGAGGAAGAAGAGAATATCAGTTGGGCAGACAGACTGAAAGAAAGACTTTCCAAGATGTCACAGGAAGAAATTGACAAGGCATTTGAAGAAATGGGCGGAGACAATGACGAGTCTCCTACTCTTGAAGAATATCTTAAAGCAGCATATCATTCTCCAATTGAAACTGAACCAGTGGACTTAGAGAAAGCGGCAGAAAAATATGCAGACAAGCACGGATTTAGAGTTCCTTATGATGGTTCTAACAACTTCTACGATGATGTAGATGTTAAAGCATCTTTAGAAGGTTTCAAGGCAGGAGCCAAGTGGATGGCGGAACAAATAAAAGGAGGTAGCAAATGAAGACAATGAAAACAATACCATTTGATATTGCTCTTAGAAGTGAAATACAGAGCAAAGAAAACAAGTATTTGGGAAGATACAAGGTTCAGACAAGGAGTGGAAAATCTGCGAGAATTATTTGCTGGGATAATAAAAATCCTGAATTTCCAATTGCGGGTCTTCCGATTGCTGCTCTTGTTGAGGACTCTTCTCATTCTAATGAAACCGCATTTTTGTTACTTTTGTTTCGCAAGGATGGAATGTGTTGTGGCACATCCGATAATGATTTATGTCTCATAGACACATGGGAACCGAAGTTCAAGGTGGGAGATACAATAAGAAATAAGGTTACTGATATTGTTCGTAAGATAGTAAAACTCAACGATACACATTATAGCGCAATAGACCCTTTTGAACCAATTTCTTATAACCATAGTCATTCGTATTGTATTTCATATAAATGTCAGGATTTATATGAACTTATTTCAGAAGAATCAGAACTGACAGATTTTGAAAAGGAGTTGGCAAATTGCCTCAGTAAATCTATTATTGTCCGTGACGTAGAAACATTGGCAAAAGAGTGTGCCCCTAAACTTCTTGAACTTGCTAAGAAAGAAATCATAGAAAAACTGAAGGAGGAATAATATGAAAGCACCAGATAAGATTTGGATAACCGCTGACCTCAATGGATATTATATGTCAAATCATCCTCCTTGTGGGGAAGAATACCTCCGCAAAGACACCATTCTGGAATGGGCGAATAATATGAAAAGAATCTGTAAAGGAGCAGAGCCAATAGAAAAGGCATATCAGACAATGATAGACAAACTAAATGAAATGTAATATGACAACAGAAGATAAACAACTATTATTAAAGGACCTCTGTGCAAGGTTGCCTTATAGGACTAAAATACATATTATAGGAGAAGGTGGGGAAGAAATAGATGCTGACTTAACCACCTCTACTATTGATTATTTTGAGAGTTGGACTGTTAAACCCTACCTCCGCCCAATGTCAAGTATGATTGAGGAGGAAGAGGAGGAATATAATAGGCTCTTAATGGATGTTGAGTATTATCCGGGGAAGTATTTTGTTGTTCCGGCAACATCTGTTGTTGATTGGCTTCTTGAACATCACTTTGATTTTAGAGGTCTCTTTAAAAAAGGTCTTGCATTGGAAGCAAAAGAAGATACATATATTAAGACAAAGGAGGGATAACTATGAGTGGAGGAATATTTGACTATTCGCAGTATAGATTACAGGAAATTACTGATAGAATACAGGAAGAAATAGACAACAACAATACCAAACCTGAATGGTATAATGCCCAGTATTGGAATGGATATAGATGGACTGATGATACTATTGCAGAGTTCAAGAAAGGTATTGAGTTAATACAGAAAGCCAAAATCTATATGCAAAGAATAGACTGGCTTCTCGCAGGAGATGACGGGGAAGATGATTTTCATAGAAGGCTAAAAGAAGACCTTAAAAAATTAGAGAAGAACAAATATGACAATTAAAGAACTATACGAAAATGCAGTAGAAGGTGGATATGAAAATCTACCTCTCTATGATAGAGTATATGAAGGATACTCAACAGATGATATAGAAATAGATTGTATACGAGTTGAGAATGACAAAGTAATTTTTATATGATAGACATTAAAGAACTAAGCATAGGAAACTATTTTCGTGTTGCTCACGAAGGTCTTTGTATAAAGAAGGGAACTATAATAAAGGTTAACGGAATTGATGCCGAGAACAAGCTTATGAAGAAAGGACTTGTTGGGGCCATATCCTGCCATCCTCTTGATGAAGACCAATTAGACGGAGGAATTTGGCTTGCATATCTTGAACCCATTGAAATCACTCCGGAAATACTGGAGAAGAACGGATGGGAGGTAAACGTAAATAATATAAATCCTAAGAAGTGGATTGCCGTTTTAGTGGAAAATGCTGCAATTATCCATGGTGACGAGACATTCATTATTATAACCACGGATGGCGGAGAAATAAGATTTCCATTTAGATATGTTCACCAACTTCAAAACATACTGACGCTTTGTGGAATAAATAAAGAAATTGAATTATAATATGTGTTTACTTAAAAGAAATAGATTCTTAAATACCGCCATTTTATCACAATGGCGTCATGATGCTCTCAAAAATCTGAATTTTGTCGGAGGTTGGGACGGATATTGGGTAACAAGGATAGAAGGTGTTAAATATCGCAGTGAACGTGCTAGCGGGTTCAATGCAGTTGTCGGAGACTGTGGCACATTTATTCAAGACGCTCTAATTGATAGGGCAAAAATTAAACGAAACCCCAAGAAATTCAGTAAAGAATTAGGTATATGCGCAAGTGGCGGGTGTCGTTATGTGAATTCTAAAGGAGAAGTGACGCAGTTTAATGGTTATGGGTGGCGAATATATTAAAAAGAAATTAAACTATGATGGAAGATTACATTAGTGAAGCAGAGGCATTGTCCGAAATTTATGATGGTTTTGAAGGTAATTTTGAACCATACTCAAAGAGTGACCGTCGTGACTATGTAGATGCAAAGTCAAGGACGTTCAAAAAGTCTGACATTGGCAAGTGGGTAGTAACGCAAAAGCCAAGGCGTAAGAAAGGTGTTGTGAGTACTTTGTATCTTGTAGACCGAAGTTTAACTAAGCGTTTCTGGTGGTCTCCATATTCATTCTATGCAATGGTTTTTGAGAAAGAAAGTGCCGCAAGAGTACAAGCCGCAAAATATCGCTTTAACAAAGCAAGCGCAATGCAGATTACTTCAAGCATGGCAGACAAGAAGTGGTTCTCACTATGTTATGAATAATCAATAAATTACTAAAAATGTTGTGATTATGACTTTTGGAGAATTTAAGCAACTTGGTTACGATAATGATTTACCTATGGAATATGCTCTTGTACAAAGTTTACTTGAAGGTAAGATAAATATCATTGAAATAAACAATGCGTATTCTATTGCACTGGAAAAGGAAAGAAGAATTAAAAATCTGAGGTTTGAAGAAGCCTGTGTAAACCTCGCACAACTTCTGTCTGGTAATTACAAAGAGGAAAACTTAAAAGAAGCTCAACAAAGAGCTGTACATACACTAAATATGTCAAGAACTCTACCGCATAATGTCTATAACAAGAAGTATTCTTATACAGAAGAAACTAAAAAGGAATGGGATGAGTTCTGTAAAACTATATATGGAGAAGAATTATGATTACAGAAGATTATGTAAGTTTTGAAACTGCCAAACTCTTGAAGGAGAAAGGGTTTAAGGCGTGGTGCTATAAGTCCTATGGAACTGCTGTATATCATAAAGGTGTACCAATCAGTTTCGATGAAGAATGCGAACTGAAAGAAGAAGGACTTGAAGATGAAATTGAATATGTTGAAGGTGGATATCTTTATGATTTTGGGTATGACAACAGAAAGAAAGATGCAAAAGTATGGGCTGCTCCAACATTGTGGATGGCTATGAAATGGTTGAGAGAAGCACATAAGATTGATATCACAGTTGACCCGCACGAAGTCGGAAATAATTGGATATATCAATTTCATATCTGTCAAAATAAAGATTATTTGTTTTCAAGAGACATTGATACGTCTTATGAAAATTGTGCAGAAGCAGCGATAAAATATTGTCTTAAGAATCTTATAAAAAATGAAAATGGGGAAGAAGAATCTAACATTTCAGTTCCTAAGACAGTTAATGAAGCAATCTCTACGCTTGAGAAAATACTTTCAGATGAGGACAAGGAATATCTTCTTAAAAATGGAGCAATTTCAATGCATAGTTCTCTTGGCAGATGGATTAGAAATGAATGGGGATTATGGACAGATTCAGAATTGAAAAATGAGTTGAAGAAAAAAGGGGTTGAACACCCTGATGATATGTCGAATTATATTATAGAAGAATTTATTAAATATTGGAATAATAAAATATGATTACAGAAGATTATGTAAGTTTTGAAACCGCTAAACTCTTGAAAGAGAATGGATTTAAGATTCCGTATGATTCTTTCAGGGGTGTGTACATAAATGGTATTTTTAAGAGACTTAATCCAGGAGATGGTTATGGATATAATACAGGGGATGAAATTGTGGAAGTGTGTTCTCTACAAATGGCAATGAAGTGGCTGAGAGAAGAGCATAAGATTGAAATATATCCATATCATCAAAATTCACCAACATGTGATAAGTGGTGGTTTGAGATTGTAAATTTCCCATCCCAAGTTAGCGAATATGAATCCAATACAATATATACCACTTACGAAGAAGCCTGTGAAGTGGCGATAAAGTATTGTTTAGAAAAATTAATTTAGGGAATAATATAATTGTTGACTAACACCGCTTTCTATCTCAGCGATTCACAGGGTTCGTAACCTCTTTCCTCCACACTATACAGCCGTTCCTCGGCTGTTTTTTTTATTTCTATGAAAAAGTTTGTTTTTATTTAGAATTTTTTGTATATTTGCAGTGTAAAAGAAAATTTGATTTAGTTATGATTACAGAAGATTATGTAAGTTTTGAAGTTGCAAAACTATTGGAAGAGAAAGGGTTTAACGAAGCATGTTTTGCTTTTTATAATCCTGAGGGTATGCTTATACAAAGCGGTATAAGACTTAATAATATTCAAGTAGGTGTGGTAAAAGGTTCTTACTCTGCTCCAACCCTTCAAATGGCAATGAAGTGGTTGAGAGAAGTACACGGATTGCATGTGGATATTGACCCATTAGAAGGGAATTGGCGTACTAAAATTGTAGAATTGGAAGATTTGTGCGAGGTGGATAGAGGTATCTCATTATATGGTACATATGAAGAAGCCTGTGAAGCGGCTATAAAGTACTGTTTAGAAAATTTGATTTAGATATGAAAAAGATTTTGATAATTATTTTTACTGTGGTTTTGTTCACAGGTTGCACAAGTGGCATAAATTACCGCATGAGCGTTAAGAAAGGAGATATAAGAAAGACCTACACGAATGAGTATGTTCTTACAGAGATTTGTAATGGCTCCAATGGTTTTGGTACTCCAACTTGGGATAAGGTAGCGGTTGAAAAGATTGATTCGTTATCATTAATAATGAAAAACAATTATAAATAAAATTATGAAATACGAAGATTTTAAGGAATTGTTTGAACTAAAGTTCTACTCAATGAAAGATAACCACATTGTTGAATGGCAAGTGGAGAAAGTGATATTGTGTAATTACAACAGAGATGAGTTTAATAATTTATGTCCAGTTTATAATGGAAATCTTGATGTGGAATATGAGTTGAAAAGGAAAGACAAAAATAATACATATCAGTATGTTACTATACACAAGAACATGATAGGAAAAACATTTTTTACTTCAATCACAGACTTGGTAAATCACATAATGCCTGAATAATTAAGATAAATAATTTAGTTATGACAAGAGAAGAAGCAATAAATATATTAAGTGAAAGATATGGCAGTGCTTTATTTTCGGAGCGCACGGCCCTTGAAACACTTATCCCAGAACTCCGAGAGAATGAGGATGAGATGATAAGGAAATGGCTATATGACTATATAAGCAATTGTCCTAATAATAACTTTGCCTTCTATGGTGGGGTCGGGAAAGATGCTGTCTTGAACTACCTTGAAAAGCAGAAAGAGCGTGGTGAAGCAAATTTTAGAGAAGGATATCTGCATGGATTTGAAGATGCACAAAAAGAGCAGAAACCCACAAATAATAGCACCAGGGAAAAAATCATTAGTAGAGCAACATCCGAAAAACAAGTGGTTCTTATTTCAGAATCAGGCGGTGAAGCAGAAATTGGTTGGGACACTCGTTCCTTGGAAGATGCAAAGAAGTTGTTAGAGTATGGACTTGCGTTTATCAATAAGAGCATCACAAACCCTGCTGAAAAACAGAAAGATAACGCATCAAACAGTTTTGATGATGTATGGGATGAAGAGGACTGCGAAGAGATTATTGCCGAAGGGCAGAAATTGACCCCAAGGTTTAAGGAATTGCTTAAAGAAGTCTGTCATGCTTGGTATGATAGAGGTGTTAAACTCGCAGAACAGAAAGCAGCAGAAACTCCACAATGGATGATTGATTTTCTGAATGATATACTCTCATCTTGTATCATATATGATGATTATGTTAGAAGACGAGAGTATCAAAGTAAAGTTCTTGGTATTATCAAGTGGCTTGAGAATCAGAAAACAAAAACTCCTCAATGGATGATTGATTTTCTGAAAGAGATACAGCCTTATTCTATAAATAAGGAAGAGTATGCAGGTTACGCCGGAAGGATAGAGTTTGAAAGTAAAATTCTTACCATCATAAAATGGCTTGAAGGTAACTTTATTCAGCAGAAAGAGCAGAAGCCAGTAGAGTGGACAAAACTTACTTGGAAAGATGTTAATGATTTAGAAGAAATAATGAATGAAGTTCGTTCCGATTATCGTGGGGGAGGTATAGGACAAAAGAGTTTTGGCTTAGAGGTTCTTGAAAGATTCCGTTACATAAAAGGCGATGAACTTGATGTAAAAGAGCAGAAACCCACAGAGTGGAGCGAGGAAGGCAAGAATGCGATAGTAGATATTCTACGAGGACTTCATAAAGGAATTTTATATAAAGAAGCAGAAGAAATAGCAGACGATATACTCAAATTCCTCAAACCCAAGCCAAAGAATGAGTGGAGTGAAGAGGATGAAAGAATGCTTTCTCGTTGTATTAAGTCTGTAGAATGTTCAAAACAATTTGCTGATTCGGAAACTTATAAGGCGGCAAAAGATGTAGAAATGAATTGGCTCAAATCCCTCCGTTTCCAGCCACGACAGAACCCAGAAGTCAAACTCACAGGATGGGTGGCAAGAGATAGAAATGAAGACATATGTGTTTACGAGGATTACCCTGAAAAAGATTCTAAAAGGCAGTTTTGGTTTGCATCTGGTCATATGTCTCTTGACGAAAAATCTTTCCCAGACATTAAGTGGGAAAATGAGCCCGTAGAAGTTGAGATAACTATTAGAAAAAATGAGCATATCTAAAGTTACAAGGTTGGAAAATGAAACAGAAGCAATAAACTATAATAAGATAGTGATTAATACTAATATTTGGATTTTAACTATAATTAATTACATATTACATTTTGGATTTAAAGTAAGAAAGGAGAAATAGTATGACAAGAGAAGAAGCAATAAGGATACTAAGTGAAAGATATAGTAGTGCCTTATTTTCAGAACGCACTGCACTGGAAACACTTATTCCTGAACTCAAAGAAAGTGAGGAAGAAAAAGCAAGAAAGTGGATATATGACTACATCCATAACTGTCCTAATGAGTCTTTTGAGTTCTATGGTGGGGTCGGGAAAGATGCTGTCTTGAACTACATCGAAAAGCAGAAATACGATAGGATGAAACCTATCTATGATGCAAGAGAATCCTTTGAATCCGCACTTGAAAAGGCTTGGAATGATTATCATAACGGATATGAAAATGTTGACAAGTTGGAAGATGACTATGTGGAATGCGCTCATGCCAAGGGATTCCGTGAAGGATACTTATTTGGCATCGAAAAGCAGAAAGAGGCAAGTAAAGCAATAGAGGCTGTTGAAAACATTGACAAGTACCTTGATGAACATCTTGCCAATGCACACGATATGAAGGATTCCAATCCTGACAAAAAGTATTACCGTGGATGGGACGATTATCCAGAACTGGCAGGAATACTACAGGATGTTTATTCCGAAGAAGAGCAGAAAGAGCCTGATGGGACATGGACAGAAGAAGATGAAGCGACGGGAAAATATGCAAAAGAACACCCAGCTAACCTTGAAGAAGCAGCAGAAAAATATGCAAATAAAGAACATCCAGATGAGTCAAGTGTTGGACAATTTGGTACAGGTGATTATGAGCCACCTATTGATAGAGAATACCCAAGAGAAATTGCAAAAGATGCTTTCAAAGCTGGTGCAGAATGGCAGCAGAAAAAGCAGAAACCAGTAGAGGATTGGAGAGAAAAGAGAAAGGAAGAGTGTCCGTTTAGGAGAAACCTTGACAACAATCTTTATGGCTGTAAACGATATGCTGATGTAATTAGCGAATGTACTGGAGCCTGTTCTTGGGTTGTGGATTACCCGAAGATAAAAGAAATTCAAGATAGGCAAGAACAGAAGCCCGAATCTAAGGTAGAACCTAAGTTCAGGGTTGGTGACACTCTCCGTAAAAAGGGTAAGAGTTATACATTCACTGTAGACAGAATAATAGATGATTGCTATCTTACAGAAAGAAATAGTTTCTTCTACATTCAGGACCAAGACCAATGGGAACTTGTTTCCATCCCGATTGAGGGCGAATTTCCTTATACTGACTCCGCAGACACTTTGGATGGCGAGATAGACAACATTTGGAGTAAATTAAGTTGCAACAACTGGTTTACAGCAGACAAATGCGGCTTTTATGAAGTAATCCACCATTTTGCAAACTGGATTGAAGAGCATCAGCCTAAAGAGTGGAGCGAGGATGATGAGCACAGATGTAAGGATGCTATCTATTTTCTCGAAACGGCAAAAAAACATTATGCTTGTACTTCAGAGATTGAACTCACTATTAAATGGCTCAAATCACTCCGTCCACAATCTAAAGATGAAATACACAAAGAGAAAAATGAGAAACCTAAACACACGGAAGTATGGGTAGAAGGTAGGACAATCTTTGAGCAAGATGCAAATACTTTTGTTAACACCGAGGGAGAATTCGAAGCCAAACTCACAGGATGGGTGGCGAGAGATGAAAATAGAGAAATATGGGTTTATGGTAATTACCCTGAAAAAAATTCTGAAAAGCATATATGGACAGAAAGTAGTTGTATGCCTCTTGACCAAAAATCTTTTCCAGACCTCAAATGGGAAGACGAACCTGTAGAAGTTGAGATAACTATTAGAAAAAATGAGTATGTCTAAAGTTACAAGGTTGGAAAAATTGCAAAAAATTCCAACCTGTTTTTGTTTTCTCATTTTCTTTTTGTATATTTGCAGAAAAGTATATAAGTAAAGATAAGGATGATTAATTATGTGTTTAACATTGAATAACTATTCAAAAATAGTAATAGCAGAAGAAGACATCATCTGCTACAAGGTATTGCGTGTATTTTCCACAGGGGGTATAGAGGCTCCTTTTCGCAAATTCCAATATGAGGTAGGAGAAACATATCATACAGATAAAAGACTGAAGAAGATTTGGGACCATGCAAATGGTGTATATGTCATAAAAAAAGGATTCCATAGTTTTCCTCATCATATAGATGCAGTTTCTTTCAATAAGAGAATTCTTCCATACACTTTGAATAGTAAGGTCTATAAGTGTATAATACCCAAAGGAACAAGGATGATTTTGGGACATTTTTATGGGATGCCATCTATCGTTTCTGAAACAATTAAAATAATAGAAAGAGTATGACAACAGAAAATAAGCAGCTATTACTCAAAGACCTCTGTGCGAGGTTGCCTTATAGGGTAATAGCATATGCATCTGAAATCAATAAAAATGGAATCATAACAGACGTTAATGTACCATACAATATGGTCAATTTAACAGTTGATAATGAGAGTGGAAAGTATGAATTAGTTCCTTTATTTGATATTAAACCTTATCTTCGTCCAATGTCAAGTATGACTGAGGAAGAAAAGAAGGTATTTGATGATTTTGTTTGTATTGATGAGTTTGCTTGGAACGGTAATGCTGAAAAAGGATATCCAAACCAGGCAGCCATTATGTCAGATGGTATTGACTGGCTTCTTGAACATCATTTTGATTTCCGTGGTTTGATTAAGAAAGAATTAGCATTGGAGGCGCCGGAGGGAATGTATAAAAGGGGAGTAGCAAATGAGCAGCTTTGTTAACAAATACAAAATTGTCTATGATGGCAATGATGGAATGACTTACGAAAAGTTTATTTATTGTAAGTTTGAGAATGTTTGGGATGGCCAATTATGGAGAAATGAAGACGGTACGCCAGTAGACTTTGAATGCGTTACAGACAGCGAGGCTTATGTTACCGCAATGTGCATTGCAAATATTCCAACTGAGGATAAATACTTCTATTGGGAAAAAGTAGAAGAATTTGTGCTTCCAGAAGCAGTTGAAAAAGAGTTCTATAAATAAAGAAATTGAATTATGACACAAGAAGAAAAACAACTATTATTAAAGGACCTCAGTGCGAGGTTGCCTTATGGAGTTATAATGAACTATAAAGACTCTATAGTTGATTCTCATACTTGGAAACTCAGTACTCTATATGCTTTGTCATATAGTAAAGCGGGAATTCCAATAGATACAGATTGGGATGGAAATGTAGAATATGTAGAGTACCAGGGATGTAGTATGTCAACTGCTTCGAGACCCATTTCTCTTGAAAAAAATCTTCCTTATCTCCGCCCAATGTCAAGTATGACAGAGGAAGAGAAAGAGGATTTTGGTGTCCCATTCACCTCGGAAGGACTTGTTACACTTGCTGACACAGTGGAGTGTATGGATTGGCTCAACAAGCATCATTTTGACTATCGTAGTTTGATTGAAAAGGGTTTGGCTCTTGAAGCACCTGAAGGAATGTATAAAACTGAATAGACTATGACACAGGAAAATATACAGAAAATAAAAGATAAACGACGGGAAGAAAGAGAGAATTATATTGCAAAGACTGTCAAGTGGCTAGAGGAGCTTAAGCCTTTTACGGAGGAGTTCATACCAGAGCCGCCGATTCTTGACAAGGAGATGTACGACAAGTATGTAATCCCTAACTTTATCCGTTGCGGAGCCATTCCCAAGGACAAGTTAATCATTGGAGAGACCTACATTGGAAATTGCCGGAATGCAAGTGAAGCGGCGTGGAATGGCAAGGCGTTTACTTATAAGCGCACCAAGTTCGGCTGTACATATGATGAGGATATAAACCATTTCCAGGATGATGACGGTTATGATGTTTTCGTTCCTATAAAAATTAAAGAATTATGACACAAGAAGAAAAACAACTATTATTAAAGGACCTCTGTGCGAGGTTGCCGTATGGAGTAAGAATCAATCATATAATTTATGGTTGGGAGGGGAATGCGGTAAATTTCAATAAAAAATTAGAATCTTTCGCTATTGAAAAAGATAATGGACTTTCTTATGATGTGCCTGTAGAAGAGGTGCGCCCCTATCTCCGCCCAATGTCAAGTATGACTGATGAAGAGGTAAAAGAATTTTATGATGTGGAATGTATGGATGCAGAAGTTGGATATATTAAACCTACTTGGAATTGGCATTTTACAATAAATGGAATTGATTGGCTCAATGAACATCATTTTGACTACAGAGGTTTAATCAACAAAAGATTAGCATTAGAGGCACCTGAAGGAATGTATGAAAGTAAGAATAATTAGAAATATTGGTCCTATTGGCTGTGTAACTAGTCCTTCTGTTGGAACTTATACAGTAGAGAAAGAGGTTACAACAGAAGAATTATTATCTCTATTAAATAATCCAGAAGATTTAATAAAAATAGAAATATTGTATAAAGAGGAATAAATATGTGTTTGATTTTATTTGATACCGAAATAAGAGTAGCGAAGGAAGACATTATCTGCTACAAGGTATTTGAGAAACGGGGTGATGATTTAATATCTCCTTATCAGAATATGCACTATGAATATGGCAGAGCGTATGTGACAGAAACTCCTATAATAGTAAAATACGGAGTTGCAACGAGAGGATACATAGAAGAAGGGTTTCATTCTTTTCTTAAAAAAGAAGATGCACAATACTTTGCATCAAATCTACAGACATGGTTTCTTCCTGTCAAACCTAGTATCCTCCAAGTTGGAATGGAGTTTATAACAGTAAAGTGTTTAATTCCTGCGGGAACAAGATATGCAGCGGGGTTTTTCTGTGAATTTGGAAAGAGTTTTGATAGTTTCTGCTCAGAACGAATAATAGCGGTGGAGGAAGTTTAGTTATGTGTCTTAAAGTAGGAAACAATACTAAAATTGAAACAGCACAAGAAGACATCATTTGTTACAAAGTCTTCAGAACAGAAACATATTCAGGGAGATTTGGACTTCTATCACCCTATCGAAAAATGAAATATATCCCCGATGTATTGTATACCTTAGAAAAGCCTTTGGAAATAGATAGCACCACATGGTTATACCCAATTGTTGAAAAAGGATTTCATTCCTTCGTATCTAGAGAATCAGCACACATGTTTTTGGACGACTACTATGTCAGAAAACCAGCAATACTCAAATGTAAGATACCAAAAGGAGCAAAGTTTGTACGAGGAATTTTTCGGTTTTATGGATTTGATTATGAAAGTATTTGCTCAGACCAAATAATTGTGTTAGAAAGTGTATAAATATGTGTTTGACTTTAACTGAAAATTCAAAATTAAAAGTAGCAGAAGAAGATATCGTTTGCTACAAAGTGGTACTGAGACAGTATTCCGGGGTCTACAGGTCAGAATTTTACGCTTACCTATATGAAACAGGGGTCTTAAATAAGCACCCATTTGGTGACATTACAATTACTACCCTTCCACGTATTACTACCTATCGGAGTGCTAACTTTAACCAACAGGTTATTGCCGGCTATGAGCAGGTTGTTGAAAGGGGATTTCATTCTTTTACATGTAAAAAAGATGCTTACAAGTATGCTGGGTGTGTTATCAATAGGATGTTTCACGGTATTAGCAAAGACGTAGTAGTAGTAAAATGTATTATTCCAAAGGGTGCTAACTATATTGAAGGTACATATAGCGAGTATCCAAATTACGTATCTAATAAAATAATTTGTTTAGGAGAAATTTAGTATGTGTTTGTATGTAACGAGTAAAAAAGTACGGGTAGCAAAGGAAGATATGGTTTGCTATAAAGTTATGATGGAACATTATGGAGACAAAGGAGCGTGGGTGTCTCCTTATCAGGGTATGGCTTATAAGGAAGGATGCGCCTATGAATTGGAGAAGCAATTGCAATTGTTGGATTCCAAATTTGGAAACATCAAAGATTATCCTTACATAGTAGAAGAAGGGTTCCATTCTTTTGCAAACTTATCAGATGCTTTGCTTTTTCGAAATACCTGTGAAGTCAGGTATCCAACTGTGAGCCGGGGTGACGGTTGGCACACTTATATTATAGTAAAATGTATTATTCCTAAAGGGACAACCTATGTAGAAGGATTATACGTTGATAATTGGGATAATAAGTTTCATAGTTTTTGCTCCGAGAAAATAATTTGTGAAGACGAAATTGAAATTGAGTAATTAGGATAGAATATGTGTTTAATTGTAAATAGTGAACTAAAAGTAGCACAAGAAGATATAGTCTGCTACAAAGTCCTTAGGTATTGCGAGCCATTGAAATCACCGTTTCGAGGAATGGCTTATCTTAAAAATCATCTCTATGAATTGGGGAAACCGTTGCAAGTGGATAGTCACCATCGTATAAATGAGGGTTTTCATTCCATTATCAGAGCCGATGATGCTAAGAAACTATCAGATGATATAGGCTATTTTTACGAGCATTATTCCGAAAACAAACATTGCTGTATTGTAGCAAAGTGTATAATACCAAAAGGAACTGTCTATGCGGAAGGACTGTTCAGTTATGGGAATAAGTATCACAGTTATTGCTCGGAAAAGATAAAAGTAATTGATATTGTAGAAGACGATAAATAATTTGCGTAAAAGAGGTTTAGTATGTGTTTGGATGTAATAAGTAAAGAATAAATGACTAATGAAAACTACTAAGAATATGAAATATAAAGAATTTGTAAAGCAGATATGGGATGCTGTGGAAGAGTGTCCTGATAACTGGAGAAAAGGCCAAAAGGTGTTTAATGTGATGGAAACACTCTATGGGGATGTGGCGAGACAAGTTCAATTCATCAACAAGGTGGATTGCTTCTATGATGATAAGCAAATAGAACCATTCATCGACCAGTGCTGGATAAGGGTTTTCTCTAAAGAACATCCAATTCCGCCAAGAGAAGAAGAGTCAGTGGATTTTGATGAAGCAGCAGCCAAGTACATAGAATCTCAAACTCCTGCTGACCAAGGGGAAGAAATGACTATCTATAATGCTTTCAAAGCAGGTGCAGAGTGGCATGCTCGGCAAGGACAGATATTTGAGTCTGTCGTATGGCAAGATAGTGATGACAAACTTTTTGTTGAAGCATTTGTTGATGAAAACAAGTTCAAAATGGCTGATGGTGTAGTCATCCAAGTTATAAGAAAGACAATATGAGGAAACCAAATTTTGAAAGGGAAGCAATAGCGTTTTGTTTTTTTTAAAAAAGTTTTGTATATTTGCAATGTTGAAAAATTAACTAACATTTTATATTAACTTTTAAATTTTTAAAATATGAGTTGGAATTTTTACCCAGAAAATAGGTTTTCATCTTATGATGATTATGTAAAGTATCTTAAAGAAAGGGGCTTTGCCATGGAAGCACCAGAAGGGATGTATGAAAAAGGAAGTAAGATATGAATATAGAAGATATATGGAACATTGATAATCTTTACCGAATGAACAGAACAACAAAAGAGGCATCTGATGAATTAAAACTTCCAGAATCTGATGTTATTGCTGTTTATTTGAAAATAAGAGAACATGAGAAGAATTTAAGAAAAAGACCATTGTATAAAATATAAATTATGACACAAGAAGAAAGACAACTACTACTAAAAGACCTCTGTGCAAGAATTCCTTATGAGGTTCAATGCGAAATTGGTGGGCTTCGATATGGACCATATACATTTACGGGTGATGATATTGAAGACTTAATTGCTGGGAGAATGTTCAAACCCTATCTTCGTCCAATGTCAAGTATGACTGAGGAAGAAGAAATATACTATAACACGATATATATTACTCTGAAATTTTATGAAAGGGAAGATTGGCTCAATGCTCATCACTTTGACTATCGTGGACTCATTGAAAAGGGTCTCGCCATTGAAGCACCTGAAGATATGTATAAGGAGGAATAATTATGTGTTTAGCATTACAAAAACCAGAGATTATTGTAGCAAAAGAAGATATAGTTTGCTATAAAGTTATGATTGAATATCCTAGAAACAACGGTATATGGACATCTCCTTATATGGGTATGGCTTATAGGGAAGGACATTCATATGAATTAGGGAAGAAATTGAATTTGTTGGATTCTTCTAAAACCATCAAAGAATACCGTTATAGGGTAGAAGAAGGTTTCCATTCTTTTACAAGTTTGTCAGAGGCTTTGTTTTTTCTAAATGCTTTTGAAGCAAGGTATCCATGCCTAAATCGGTGCTCGGATGCTAGTCGGTATGTTGTAGTGAAATGTATCATTCCTAAAGGGACCACCTATGCAGAAGGATTATTCTTTGATTGGGGTAATAAGTTTCTTAGTTTTTGTTCCGAGAAAATAATTTGTGAAGGTAAAATCGAAAATGAATAGTTATGACCGCAAAAGATATTCAGATTATAGACAGTCTTCTCACAGAAGTATCCAACTCTATTGCAGTAGGAGAGCTTGAAGAAATGGAGATAGGAGAATACTATCAGGAAGTGTTGAGGAGGTATAACGAAATTAAAAAAGTACAAGAATAATTATTTTGATATGGTGATATGACAAGAGAAGAATCAATAAAAATTGTAAAAGAGTTCATAAATGGCACATGCCTTCATCTGGTGGACCAAGAGGCTCTTAAAACCCTTATTCCTGAACTCAAAGAGAGTAAGGGCGAGATACACGAGTGGATTTTAGAATACCTCTATGATGGCTTGCGGAAATCCGATGAGCAGTTCAAAGGACAGTTCAAGTCAGCAATAGATTGGCTCGAAAATCTAGGTAATATGGATATAGAAACTTATAAAAATGCAGAAAAAGAAAAATCTGATTTTGTTGGAGATGGTTTTATTAAATGTTATGCTAACTTTTTAGATTTCAAAGAAGGAGAAACTTATTGGCTTGAATATGTTGGCAAAGATAATTACAATGTAAGAAGTGACAATCTTCTTGGGAAAACATATCATATAACACCATACCAACTTTACCGTTTGTTTACTCAAGAACATTGTCCAAAAGAAGATAGTGCGAGTGAGGGAACAAATGCACCAACAGGATATGGTAAATATGTTGATGAATGTCTTAATAAAGCATCTAAACATTTCTTTTCAGAGGGAGAAGATAAGTATAGTGTCGCAGATTTGTTTTATGCTGGTGTAAGATGTGGAAAGTCTTGGCTTGAGAAGCAAGGTGAGCAGGAACTGAAGGATAAGTCTAAATTCAAAGAGAATAGTGAGTATGAGAGGGTAAGAAAGGCAATCGTTACACTTATCAAAGACCTTCAACACTACTCTACAAACTACGCTGGTGTTGACCCCGCAGATATGCTTGCTTGGCTTGAAAACCATAATCCGTCATTCAAGCAAATTAGTGATGGTATCAAATGGGATAGCGGACTCAGGACTGGTATTGAACTCGGAAAGAAAGAGCAGAAGCCAAGCATCAATATAGACCAATTGAAATCCATGATGCTCCAATACCTCCAAGAAGCAGCCAATGAAAAGGATGATTCGGCTATAGAAGCGGATACTGATAAGTGGGCAAGAATGATACTTAGATATGACTTCGAGCAGAAACCCTCAGAGTGGGAATGGCCTAACCTATCAAACTGTATTAGGAACTGTAAGAAGTGCCACGGGAAATGTTTATATCGTAAAGAACCATATGAAGAGAAGCAGCCATTAGAGTGGAGCGAGGAGGATGTAAAAAGAATAAAGCAACTTATTTACGACACAGAAGCCATTCGTGCTGGATATGAAAGGAAAAAGGAGCAATTGGGTGAGTGCTTCAACGAATCGTTAATTAAAGATTGTGACGAACAAGTTGCTTGGCTCAAATCCCTCAAAGATAGAGGGAATTTCCCAAAAAGTAACACTAATTCCCCAAGTGAGTGGAGTGAGGAAGATAAGCACAGATGTAAGGATGCTATCTATTTTCTTGAAACAGCAAAAAAGCATTATGCTAGTACTTCAGAAATTGAACTCACTATTGAGTGGTTAAAATCTCTTCAACCGCAAGCAAGGCAGGAACAGAAAGAACAGACTACTTTAGAGTATCTTCCAAAGGAAAAAATTAATGACATTATATCTAAACTGACCAATCTTTCCTTTAGAAAACTTATTCCATACAATAGTAAAGAATATAAAAAGATAAAGGAGATTAGAACTAATGTCCGTGACCTTCTTGACTATCCTATTGAACAGAAACCAGTAGAGTGGAGCGAGGAAGATGAGAAAATGCGAACAAAAATTCTTGAAGCTCTCGATGCTTATGCTGACCATGTGCAATATACGGGTTTTTGGGTTAATTCAGAACTTATACGAAAAGAACTAATGGGTTGGCTTAAATCCCTCCATCCCCAGCCCCATACTGTGAGTATAAAAAATGCCAATAAGTTTGCAGAACTTGAATATGAGCGTGGTGTAAAAGACGGATTAAATCACCATTGGAAACCCAGCGAGGAGCAGATGCAGGCGTTGAGCGAAACTATTGCAGTTACAGTTGACACATTTCCGCCAAAGTGTACACTCATAACATTACGAGATGATTTGAATAAACTGATGGAGGAATAATATGAAAATGGCATTAGCAAAAAGAACTGTGGATGGAGTTTGTAGAGAAGGATTTGCATATAGTTTTAAGATAGACCCTACAACTCTATCAATAATAGTTCCAGCAGATAATGGTAGGGATGCTGTTTTTTTTAATTGGTTTGCAGATAGAGAAGAATTTAATAAAGTATTTGAAATAATTGAATTATAATAGATGTTTACGAAATAAGATACATGCCAGAGAAAGACTGTAGGTATTGTGGTAAATCTGCCTGCAATTTGAAGCCAAAACACAGGAACTTGAACAAGTGTAAATGCTGTCAATATGGATGGTGGAGGTAACCTCTGTACCAAGTAGAAATAATTGCAAAAAATTTATATCTATGAAGATGCTAATAAACAAAGCAAATCCTGCAATCAGGATAACTGCACCAGAGATAGAGGAAGATAAGACCTGTTATTATGTCGCAGAACTTGCTATTGGTAAGTATAACTGGACTCTTGTTGAGGAAGAAGAAAATATTGATAATATGCCTATTTATTTCAAAATTCCAATAACTACAAGATACAGTGATGATTTGTCTTACTTCGATATGAAATTTACTCATGTTGTGAAAACAAATAAATTTTGTGAAAGGGATATTTATGGGGATGAATGCTGTTGTTATTATGTATCTTCTATATATAAAGCGGTAAAAGATAAAGTTTGGCTTTTTAGCGAACTTGCAGAATGTGGATATGTACCAACTATAGAAGATTTTATAAGAGGATTATTTAAAGAAATGAAAGATGAAAACGCTGATAAACAAAGCAAATCCTGCAATCAGGATAACCGCACCAGAGATAGAGTCTTATAGAAAGTTTTATACTTTACCAGATAAAGACTTTCATCATTTATTCAAAATGGAAACTTGGACTCTCGTTGAGGAAGAGCCAGAAATGACAAAGTACTTGAGATTTGGAGACATTCCAGAAAACGGAAAATCAAAAATATGGAGAGGAGAAGAATGTGTTGGTGAGGAAGAAGGGGTTTCTGTATATGAAATAAGATTGGATAAAGACAAACATATCTCTATATGTCTTCCGTTCCCTTTTCATAGAGATACATTAGACACACTATGTGTTTTGACTAAATATGATAATCGTCCTTGCTATACTGTTACAGGAGAATATGTCGGCAAAGGAACTGATGGCGAACCTCTTATCAGTAATGTACAAATAGAGGAAGAATTTCCTAAAATAATTTCTGATGAAAAGATGAAACAAATGGGAGAAGAAATTTCCAAAGCGGCAGTTGATAACATTAGAGAGCGGTTCAATAAGATAGTTGAACCTGAACTAGTTGACTTAGAGAAAGCGGCAGAAGAATATGCAGACAAGCACGGATTTAGAGTTCCTTATGATGGTTCTAACAACTTCTACGATGATGTAGATGTTAAAGCATCTTTAGAAGGTTTCAAGGCAGGCGCCAGGTGGATGGAGGAACAAGGAGAATCAAATAATTGGAAACCAACCAAAGAGCAGATAGAATATCTTTCAAAAGCAATCTTAACTCTTGGAGAAGAAGGGGATGGCAAGACTACTGCCGTATTAAATGGGTTAAGAAAAGATTTGAAAAATTTATAAGGAGATTGAGTTATGACACGCAAAGAAGAAATCCAATTTAATGACGGTGTTTGGTTCGCTATCCAAACTATTGTTGTGGATTATGATGAGCCTACTATTGCGAGACACATCTTGTCTGAGCTAAAAATAGATAAAAAGGAAATGCGTAGATGCCAGAAAAAGTCAGGCTATTTAGATGAGATAATGAGGGAGTTTATTAATAACTGTTAGACACTATGACAATGAGTTAATAAAAGATTTGAAGAAACTATAACAAAGAAATGAAATTCAAACAGATAAGCAAAACATTTAGCGATGAAACGGCTTCCTTTGCCGTAAGTGACTACAAAGCCACCACGATTGGTGAATTCGTGGATGAAGTCTTGAAGGAGAACCCAAAAGAATGGGGGAAGATAGAGGTGGTAGGCGGGTATGAGTGTGAATATAGATATGGCGAACTCCTATCCGAACTACCAGAAATGATAATGGGAAGGCATATCTCCGAAATAAAAGGACACGGAGGTTGGGGTATGATGAATTATATAATCTACTGTAAATAAGTTATGAAGATAGAAGATTTCCATAATAAGATTTTTAATGAAGACTGTCTTGTTGGTATGAAAGATATACCTGACAAGTCAGTCAATCTTATATTAGTTGATTTGCCTTATGGCATTACAGCAGCAAAGTGGGATAATGTTATTCCTATGGACTTACTTTGGGAAGAATACAAGAGAATCATAACTGACAATGGTGTAATTTTGATTTTTGGGCAGGAACCATTTTCTTCTAAAGTTAGGACAAGCAACCTTGAAATGTATAAGTATGACATTATATGGAAAAAGCAAAAGCCTAGTAATTTTCAACTTATGGGATACCAAATGGGGAGGGTAACTGAAAACATAATGGTATTTTCTAAAGCAAAAGCATGTTATACAAAGAACGGAGTAGCAATGACATATAATCCGCAACTAACCAAGCGAGATAAAGTTAGAAGGGCAAATGCCAAGATATATGGAAAGGCGGAAATGTTGCACGCATATAAGACTAACGATAACTTTAAAGAGTATGAATATAAGCAACCTATTAATGTAGTTGAATTTAATACTGTGGTAAAAAATAAAAAGCATCCAACAGAGAAACCAGTAAAGTTGCTTGAATATCTCATCAAAACTTTTTCAAATGAAGGCGATGTTGTCCTAGATAGTTGTATGGGTGTTGGAAGCACTTGTGTAGCAGCAAAGAATTGTGGCAGAAATTACATTGGCTATGAAATTAATGAAGATTACTTTAATGAAGCCGTAAAAAGATTAATATAATGAGTGTGAAGTATTTGGCAAGAAATAGTGTTTTATGCCAAAATTTAGTGAATCAGGTAGAAAAAATTGCAAAAACTTTCTACATGATTTTGTTTTATTTAGAAAGTTTTTGTATATTCGCACCAAAGGAACAACAAATAAAAATATATTATATTATGTTTACGAAAGAAGATTATATGAAATTAGATAAGGAGAGATTGGCTGAACTCCTTGTTGAAAGGGATGCGGAAGATAAGAATAGGCAACCATTTGTCTTTCCTGAATTTCCTGCTACGCCACCAGTTAATCCTGTGAAGTATCCATATGGAACTCCACTTTGTCCGTATGGTGGTGCTTGTACCAATCCATTCCGTGATTGTGTGAATTGCCCAGGAGTGATTAGCACTGGTGGAGGTTATCAATGGCAGACTGACACAAAGACAACAAATGGTACTACATTTTCATGTTCCGTAAATGATGATGGAAATTTTAATTCATCAATGACAAGTCAGCCAAACAAGTACGGAACGATTACTCCTACTTCACAAGAAGAAGATTCCGATAATGACACTTATGAGAAAGGTTATGAGAATGGTTGGGCAGATTGTCTTGAACAGGCAAAGGGCAATGTGAAAGATTGGATATACAATAAGGGGTTCCATGATGGTGAGAAACAGGCAGAAGACAAGATGCAAGAACGCCTTGAAGAAGAATGGGCAAAAGGCAACGATGTCGGTTATGAAGATGGAGGAGATGATATGCTTATGCAGATGCCACATTGGAAGAAAGTTGATGAAGATTCAATTCTTGGAGAAGGCACAAGGGGTTGTATCAATGGCAATATCTATTGTGATGGTTGGTATGTCACCCTCAATGAACTTGAGAAGAAACTGCCGAGAGATGAGGGAACTATCTATTGTGATAGTGTTCATATTGATTATATCAATGAAGAAGAAGGGCTTGAAGAAGATGATGAGAGCATTGCCGAAGGGTGTGATGAATGGAGCAAATTTTATAATAAATACAAGAACAAGAAGAAATGACAAAATTTATTTACATTAAGGATTTGGAAGGAGTGCATACCTATTGGGGTGCCGATGAACTCCTCATTGCAAAGGATGACATTGTAAGGGTTGAGAAAACCAAGAACAAGATTACCGTTGTCAATAAGAACGGCAGTGATATTACCTTGCATTCAGAAAACGAGGAAAAGATTAATGACCTGTGGGGAACTTTCCTGTGGGAGTTAGGAGATTAGCGTTATGACAATAGAAGAAGCAATAAGAGCAAGACTTGACAGGTTTAATAGACTGTGGCTTGCAGCAGAAGGGCATGCCTTTGAGGATGACCCAAGTGTAAAGAGAAAGAAATATGAGGAAGACATCAAGGAATGGAATGAGAAGATGCAGAAACGCTGTGAAGAACTCGGTTTCCATTCTGAAGATGACTATTATTGGTATATGATTGATAAAAAGAATGACAATCCCGATTTCAAGATTGATGAGGAAATAACGAACCTTTGGCATACAAAACCAAACTACGATTCTCTTTATGACTACGAAATACTCTGTATCAATGAGGGAAAAAAGATTGCTGAATTCGTTGCCAACCTTGATGGTGACACCCATAAGAATTGGGAAGAACTCTGTGGGGGAGAGAACCCATCCCTTTGGACTTTGGTGGAAAACATTAAGAAGAAAGGTTGTGATTTAGATGACGGGCATAGCGGAAACTCTATGGGAATGTCAGTTTTATTTGCCAATTCATTGTTATTCAATAGAGATATATTTCCTTATTTACACGGAGCACTTGCACCTTTAGTTGGAGATAAGGGTTATCACGATGATAGGAAAGATATACCAAAGGAACTTATTAAGAAATGAAACCATACGGAAGAGAAAAAACGATTAAGGGGGATACTTGGAAAACTGACTGCCATCCACGGAAAGGTTGGGCTAATTGGTGGGAAAAGATTGCTGAATGCATCCCAAGAAGCACAATGAAACAAAGAATGAAGAAAGAAATAGAAAAGGAGGAAGAATAAAGATGAAAGGATTTTTCAGAAATAAATGGTTAAATCTGGCATACATAATCATATGTATCTTGATTATCGTGGTATATTATTGCTCAATTATCTTTGGATGGCTGAAGAATGAGCCAAAGGAGAAGCCGATAGTTAAGACAGAACTGTCCGCAGAAGATTCTTTAAGGGCAAAGATTGTTTTTGAGGATATTTGGGATTGCAACCTTAACTTTAATAATGATGAAGATATCTAGGATATGGAACTAGAATTGGAAACTACCGGCACAATAATTCACTCTGATGAGGGTGACGGAAAGCCATGGGAAAGGTTTTGTCTGGAGATGGATTTCAAAGATGGCAAGGAAGAGTGGGAAAAACTCAAGGAAGCCGGCTTCAAGGAAGGTGATAAGGTGAGGATAAAGATAGAAAAATCTTGACAAATTTTCAAGATTGGTTATATTTATAGAAAGAAGAACCCGCAGCCGTTATCTACGGGGGACTCGTGACGTTAAGGATAAAATGTCCTTAAGCCACTGATAAGTAAAAATTCATTAAAAATGGAAGCCGCAGGTTTTATTTCCTGCGGTTTTCTTTTGAGGTTATTGGGGGCAACATGTATATAGTTCCCAAAAAATAAAACCGTAGAATTTAATCTACGGTTTTTTCGTATTTAATGACGTTTGAACAAATTCCGTCGCATTCTCGGAAGGTACCTTCAATTATTTCACTCCCCTCAGGTATTAAGCAGGAAACAACGATGTACTTAAACTTCTCGTCCTTATTCTCCTTATTATACTTTTCAGCATTGGCTATTGCATCTTCCTTCTTCTTGAATGAATGGAACGCATTTCCTCTAATAAGGAAGTCACCATTCTTGAGAACTTTCTTTTCCATTTCCTCTCCGGTATGATATTCCTTCCCCAGTGATACCAGCATCATATGAAACGGTGCTGAGTAGATTTTATCACCATGGTCCCGGAGCACCTTGTAACAGGTTATTTCCTTCTTTGCTTTCTTAAATCTCGTCTTTCCTTCAACTTTTAAACACATAGTTTTTTTCCTTCATGAATTATTTTGTAAATTTGTTTCCCGACATGAATTGCTGCCATTTGTTTGGCTGATTTAGGGGAAAAGTCTTTTTCAACACGATTATAAAGATATTCTTTTTCCAATTCGGGAATTATATATTCTATGAATTTCTCTGGATTCTGTAATTTTGCATACTGAACGTTATATTGGTTCTCTGAATTGAAAAGAACCAAAAGAACTTCAAAAGCCGCAGCCACATATTTTTCATTGCCTTCCATAAGCGACTTATCCACAATTTCTTTCTCGATAAGATAATTACCGACGACAAGGCAGTTATATGATAAGACTTTAAAGTCTTCAGTCGTATAGTCATTTGTAAGGTACGCCCCATACTTGTCTTCCCATATTTTAGCCACTTTGTCTATATCTTCTTTAATATTATCCATACATCGCAAATATACAAAAATTTCTTGAAATTAAAAAGTTATTCCCGTTTTTTTTGTTTTCTCGTTTCTTTTTTGTATATTTGCATTAATCAAATAAATGCATATGATAGACGTAATTAAGACTGACATTGAAGATGTTGTAATAATTGAACCAAAAGTATTTGGCGATGAGAGGGGTTACTTCCTCGAAAGCTGGAATGAGAGTGACTTCAATAAGTTCGTAAGGTCAGTAAATTTCGTACAGGATAATGAGAGCAAGAGTTGTTATGGCGTGTTAAGGGGCCTTCATTTTCAGAAAGGTAATTCAGCACAGAGCAAGCTCGTTAGGGTTATTCGTGGAAAGGTAATTGATGTTGCGGTTGACATTAGGAGAGGTTCCCCAACATTTGGAAAGCACGTAGCCGTTGAATTGACGGAAGATAATCACAGGCAGTTATTCATTCCTCGTGGATTTGCTCATGGTTTTGTCGTCCTAAGCGATGAAGCAGTATTCCAATATAAGTGTGACCGCCTTTACAATCCATGGGCTGAAGGCGCAATTGCCTGGAATGACCCGGCATTGGAAATTGACTGGAAGATACCGGCTGAGGATGTCATTCTCTCAGAGAAGGATAAGAAACATCCATTACTCTCAGAGGCACCAGAATTGTTTGATTACAACATTGATTACTATGCTTAGTGATTTATTGAGAATTTTTTTGTATATTTGACAATATGAAACGAATAATCTTTTGGAATTGCAGTGACTATGAATATGTTATCCTTGATGATGATTGTGATATGCTCTATGGGCAGAAAGACAACTTCGTTAGGACTGATATTAAGGTAGGACTGACAGATGCTGACATTGAAAAAGTTAAGGAAATTCTCAAGATAGAAAATAAAGAGAAAGTGGATTTTGAAGAAGGTGCAAAGGCACTTGTTGATTTTGAAAGGAAACTTCGGGAGTCACAGATAGATGATGGTCTGCATCTTTCCGAAGAAGATTTATGGGAACTATTAGATTAAGATATTATGAAAGTTAAGATTACACTAATCAATACAACAAAAGACAAGCAAGGCATCAAGGAACTTAAAGAGTGCAAGACATCAATTGAAAGTGGTGAGTTCTTTGACTATATAGAGGATTATTTTAATGCCAACGCCACTTATGAAGAGATTGGTAATGAAAGACAATTCAAGACAAGGATTACGATTATTGCCGAAACAGATACACCCGAAGGCATTGAAAAACTGATGGAGATAAAGAACAGCATCCTGTCAGGAGAAGTGCAGAGAAAGAACGATTGGAAGATAAAAACAAAGGCAACATTTGAATATATTAAAAAGTAAAAAGATATACTATGGATTTAATTGAAACATCATTTGGAAAAAAAGACAGTGAACTCCAAAATTGGACTTACAATATCCCCGAAGGATATGAAGCAATTATTGAAGGGAATAAGGTAATCGTTAGGAAGAAAGGCCCTATATTCACTCCTTTTGAACAGAAGTTGAAGGAGATTGTGGATTCTTATAATGATGGTGGTGCGATAACTGATAAAGGTGTTGTTTATTATGCTAATCAACTCCTTGCCATCGCAAAAAAAGAATTTGAGGAAGAATTAAAGGATAAGCAGGAGTTGAGTTCAGAAGTCATCAAGAAAGTGGAGAAAGATGCAGAAGAAAAATTCTTGAAAGACAATATTACCGAAGATATGATTTCAGAAGAAGTTGCTTCCCGACTCCAAAAGTGCGGATGGTATGTGAGAGAAAGAAATGATTTTCCTATTTGGAAGAAGATACCATTGGGATTCGTCAGTTATCAGCATCATATGGAACCAACCCTTGTCGGACTTGATGAGATTGTCTATAAGGGTTATATACTTGACAAGAATGAGTTTAGCAAACTGAAGAATTTACCTTTTGATTATTAAGAATATGATTGAAGTTATAAAACACGGAAAATATGTTACAGGGTTAGAATGCTCTTATTGTGGTTGCATGTTTACCTATAATAGAAATGGTGATGATACGGAGTTGGATGATGAAAGTAATGAATTTCTCTATTGTCCTGAATGCCACAAGAAGATAATTGTGAGATAAGTAAATATGGCAACAATAGGCAAGAAAGACAAGTTCAAGTTCACTGAAGAGTTTATTCAGAAAGCCCTGTCAAGGTGGTACTTTTCTCCAAACAGTGTGAAGTACGACATTGACGGGCTCTATGTCTTTAATGATTGGGAGAGTGACAAGATACTTGAAACAAAGTCTGGATACATCTATGAGTTTGAGATAAAGGTTTCAAGGGCAGATTTCAAGAATGACTTCAAGCATAAGAAAGAGAAGTATGACAAGTTCAACTTAATCCTTGAAGGGAAAGAAGATGTCCTTGCCCCAAACTATTTCTCCTATGCCTGCCCAGAGAACTTAATCAGTGAGGAAGAAATACCATCATATGCAGGACTTGTCTATGTCACCGAAGGCGGAACAATAAAGTATATTAAGAGTCCTACTCTTCTCCATAAGAAGAAGATACTGGATGCTGAACTCAACCTAACGGAGAAGTTCTACTACAACATGGTTAATTGGAAGAAAAAGGCGCATGACAACCACGAACTCTTGTTAGAGGAAGTAGGATTAAGGGAAGAAAGAAAGAAGATTCCTTATGCCGTTTTAAAGGCAGAGAATGAAGAGTTGAAAAAGAAATATGAAAGCATCTTTACTGCATATACGATGGTCAATCAGAACTCAATAGAGAACCATCGTTATAATATGCGGTTTGAGAATCGGTTGTGGGAGAAGTTGAAAGAGGTGTGCCCAGACTTTGACTTGCAGAAGTTTAGGAAAGAATTTGATGATGAGTTTTTTGGAGATTAAGAAGAAAATTTGTATATTTGTAGAAAATTAGGTGTTATGAAGAAATATAAGAATACGGATTCGGATTACAGTTTATTTCCAAACTTGGATGCAGAACAAAAATCTAATAAGGTTGAAGAAGCATTAGAAGTAATTCGGAAAAAATTAGAAGGAAAACAAACTAAAATGCAGATTAATGATATTAACGATGGGAGGATAAAAAGTTCTTTTTTAGAGAAAAAGATTCTTCCATTTGTTAAAGAAATTTGTGAGGGAAATAATCTTCCTTATGAAGAAGCAAAAGATAGAGACTTCTGTGATTTTTATCTTTATGGTAAACCAGTGAATCTTAAAGTTTCGGCATTGGACGGTGCTGACAATGTTTGTGGGTTGGCGGGCATAGCGTATGCTTTCACTGGCATAAAATGCAAAAAGGAAAGTGAAGCAATTAAAATACTTAGTGATTTTGTCGAAAACAATAAAGAAGGTAATCCTGAGAGTGATTATTATTTTTTAATAGTGGCGAAAGAAAACTTTTTAGGAGATATTTATCCAATACGAGATGTTTTTTATACCTCAGTAAAGCAATTAGCAAATGTTACGCCAAATCCTAGTAATCCACCATTTCAATGCCATTGGAATAAGAATCGTAATCGAGTAAGACGGACATTTGAAGAGGCAAGAAAATTTATATTTCCAAAAATATCAGAAAGTTATGCCAAGGGTATAGCCAAAAAAATAAACATTAAAGAGTTAATGGACGAATGCGGAAAATAAAAGAATTGGGACAGGTTTTTACGGATGCAGCAATCGTAGATGAAATGCTCTCCTTGAGACAAAATCAAGGAAGGATACTAGAGCCATCGTGTGGTGATGGTGCATTCTTCAATAAAATACCGAATTGTGTTGGGATAGAACTTGATAGTGAGATATGTCCTAAGGGGGCAATTTGTATGGATTTTTTTGATTATCCATTAGATGAGAAGTTTGACACGATTATTGGTAATCCTCCATATGTACAGCATAAATATATTGGACAAGAAACAAAAAGCAAACTTGATATGACATTGTTCAATGAAAAAACGAATTTGTACTTGTTCTTTATTAAAAAATGCGTTGACCATCTTAATCCGAATGGAGAACTTATTTTTATAGTTCCAAGAGAATTACAAAAAGCAACTTCTGCAACGAAGTTGAACCATTTTCTTTTCGATAATGGTTCATTTACATATTTTAGAGAAACTGGTGACGATAAGATTTTTAAAGATGCTTGTCTTAATTGTGTGATATTTAGGTATGTGAAGGGAGACCTATCCCACAAACTTGATGACGGAAGAATTTTCAATATAGTTGGTGGTAATATTGTGTTTTCTAAACAAATTGAAAGCGGTATTACCTTACAGGATGTGGCGACAGTAAAGGTTGGGGAAGTAAGTGGTTGTGATGAGATTTTTGTAAATAATGAATATGGAAATAAGGAATTTGTGTGGTCACAAACAAGGGTTAATGGTACAACAAGGCGAATGATATATGAACTACAAATTCCATATCTTAATCAGTTTAAAGATAAACTATTGTCACGAAAGGCAAAAGTTTATACTGAAGATAATTGGTGGACTTGGGTAAGAACAAATAAGATAGGAAATGAACCTCGTGTATATGTCAATAACAAAACCAGGGTTTCTAAACCATTTTTTACTCATCCTTGTAATAATTTTGATGGTTCTGTGCTTGGTATATTCCCTAAAAATACATTAATAGACTTAGAGGAATTTAAGGACATGCTTAATGATATTGACTGGGAAAAAATAGGATTTAAGGCTGGAGAGAGATACCTTTTTTCCCAAAAGAGTTTATCTAACGCACCGCTACCTAATTCGTTTAAAAAATTTTTGCCAAAGGAGAAGGAACTATCGCAACTATCATTTGATTTTTAAAATTAAGTATATTATGGATTATAGTTTGAATGAGAGTTTTATCTGTAATAGATGCAGAAATCTCTGTAAGGGTCCTTGTGATGGGCTGGTCCAGGAAATAATGGAAGGTCACATTACAGCAGAGAACCAGGATTTGGTTGGAAGAAAACAGAGGATTGTATGTCTTGGAAAATACTGCGAGAACCCTTGCAGCGAGCAGGACCTTACACAATATTCTGAAGTAGATTTAACACCGTTCCTCAACCTTATAAAATACTTAGGAAACAAGTGTAATGAATTAATAGAAGAAAAAAACAAGAAATAGTTATGAGTGTAAGTTTATATTGTTATTTGGAAGTAAAGGACAAGAAAGGAAAGTGGCACCTCGTTAAGACATTTGGGAATAAGAAGTTCGATGACTCGCCGAAGGATGAGAATGAACAGGAAGTGTCAGTTGGCGGAGAAGAATATAGAACAACCAATGAATGGTCCCCAGGACTTGCTTGGAGAGATGAATTGTATCACGGTGTGTATCACGGTGAGTTCGGAACCAAGGGTCTTCCCGGTGACATCAGTCCAGAATTGTTTGAACTGATTGAAGGCGAGAGACTTTCAGCGCTTGAGAATTGGAAGAAGAGTAAGGAAGAAGGAAAGATATGGGGTAGCGAAAGTTGGTATGAGCAGGAAAACTATCATGGGAGATATGCATATGCCATTCTTAAGGACATGTTTGCCATATGTGAGGAAAAGGAGAAGGAATGGAGAAAGACTACGATTGATAGAATTAAGAAATTGAGAGAAGACGGCATCACGAAAAAGCTCGACTGGATTATCGAGAAACTTTCCAATCCTGAGAAGAAACAGAAGGCAATTAACGAAGAAAAAGAGGAAGGAGACTACGAAGAAACACTTAACTACTATTTAGATGAATGGTTATGGGAAGTAATTTCACTCTACAGAGAGACCTGGATGCTTAAAGACCTTGCTGAAGCATACACAGGTGACGATTGGTTTGATAGTAAAAATGTGAGAGTGATTTACCATACCTATTAATAATAATAAATAAAAAAAGGAATAATTGACATGGAAAACATATTTGAGGAAGCGAGAAGGATTATTTCAAAACTGATAGATGAGAAGAAAGTTTCCGGGGATGAAGCACTCATCCTTATGGAAGCCCTCATCTGTAATGGTGGCGAATGTACTTGGGGCGAGAAAGAACATGTGGAGAAGGCTTCAACTGAAGTTACCGAGGAGAAGAGACCAGAGAAAATTCCGGAAACCTTTGACGAGTGGAAGAATTACCCAAATGGTTACACAGTCATTGATGATAGAGGTGTCTACACTGACCCAATTACCGGAAAGTCTTATCCACAGCACAGTTACAAGTACATACAGAACCCATACAACCCTATCAGGACCTATCTCGATGGGAAAAAGATAACAGAGAATTCGCATAATTAAGAAATTATGACATTAATTAACAAAGAAGACAAAAGGATTAAGGTAATTGTACCAAAGGATAAGATTACAATTAAGAAACGATACGCCAGGGTGGTCGATATCTTCGACGTATTCAGATTTGATGAATGGGACCTGGTGGAAGATGAAGAGAATTCCTGACGAAATTGTCGGGAATTTTTGTTTTTAAGAAAATTTTTGTATATTTACAGTGTAAATTTGATTATTAATTTAAAACATTATTTTATGAGTACAATGATTAGTTTTAGAGATAACAATATCTCCGAGAAATTTCTTACGAATGACGAAGTTAAGCGGCTTTGCCCATCAGCATTTAAGACTGCTCCTACAAATCCAGATGTTTCTGAAAAATATACCTATGCGAACACAGCTACGGTAATCAATGACCTTGAGAAACTTGGTTGGAGGCCGGTACAGGCAAAGCAGTGTAGAAAGAAGGAAGGCTCTAAGGGAATTAGAAGCTTCCATATGATTGCACTGCAAAACGAGAATGTGAAAATAGTAGACAGAGATAAGGATGGTGGGGAAACCATCGATTCATACCCAAGAATAATACTCACCAACAGTCACGATGGTTTTAACTCGTTCATGTTCAGGGTTGGATTGATACGTTTATGCTGCAGTAATGGACTTTGTGTTGGTGATAGTATGTTGTCAGAATTTTCAATTCGTCACATAAATTATACATTTGAACGACTTAGGGAAGTGGTTAGTAAGGTTATTGAAAATATACCGAACATTGTTAATACAATGAACCGCATGAAAAAAGTAATCCTTAATGACGAACAAAAGCATAATATTGCAAAAGAAATGATTAAAATTAGGAAAGGTATTGGCCTTAATGCAAAGGTCGATGTTGATGACGACACTATTTCTGATATTCTAACCCCACTTAGACCTGAAGATGATGGCAATAGCCTCTGGAACGTTTTTAATGTTTGTCAGGAAAAGATGACTAAGGGGTTGTTTTCTCTTCCAGGAAAAAATAATAAGTACCGCAAACAACGAAGGATAACGTCAATTAAGAGGGATATAGACTACAATTCAAGATTATGGGATGTAGCGGCCAAATATCTTCCTGAATATGTAACCGTAGATGCGTAATGGTATGGAAGAGTTGCTGTTATTCCCCAACGAGGAAAACGATGAATGGATTAATAGGTACAATGAACTTGTAGTTGAAGTAAAGGCAAAGGAAGCCGAGAACAAGGCCCTCAAGGAGGCCCAACCAAAGAGGAATGATAAGGAACCATCCATTTGGTCTGGTGAAAGCATTGGCATCCATCACATCATTCCAAAGAAAATTCGTCCAGACCTTGTAAAGGATAAGAACAACTTACTCTATGTATCGATTGCAGACCATTGTCGTCTTCATTACTATCTATGGAAGTCAAATCCAATTTACGCCAAGCACTTCTGGTTCATCCTGATTGCTGCAAGGAAATGGGGCTGGTGGGACTTGCCAGGTGGTGATGAAGAATATGAAATGATTAAAAATGACTTAAAGAAGAAATAAATCTTATGCGGGTAGTCGCCTATGGGTAGGAAATCCTCACTAATTTAGTGGGGTTTTTCTTTTATTAACTACTATTTATTATATAATAAAAGAGTATTTTAGTTAGGGATGAAAACTTATATTACAGAGAGCGATATAAAGAACATGGTTTCTGAGTGTGTGAGGCTTCTTACTGAGGATGCCGAGAGCAAGAATATGAATCGTGCAAGGAAGTATCTTGAGGCAAATGGTGTTGAGACACATGAAGAAAGGCATAAGATAATTACAGATGTTCGTGAAGAAGTCCCTAATGCAAGGCTCTTAAATTGTAAATTCCTCTTGGGCGTCACTAGGATGTACTTCGAAAATCAACTTACCCCAAAGGTCACTGCAATGCTTAACAAAGCTCTCGAAGTCATTGTAACACAAGGGCATGAAGGAGAATTTGACTTTAATCTCAATGGCGAAACTGCTGTTTCACTTGTTAATAAATTCAAAGATGAAATACAGAGACTGCTCGATGCTGATAAGGAGAGAGCAGATGGAACGAAGAGGAAGAGAAATGAAGATTACACGATAATACCAATAAACAGCACCCGTGAGGCTTCGAGATACAGCAGATACACAAGTTGGTGTGTTACCACAAGTCAGGATATGTATAATAGGTACACAAATGAAGGGCTCGGAAGGTTCTATTTCTGCCTCAGGAAGGGATTTGAGACTGAAACTAGGATTCATGGCGATGGTTGTCCTCTTGATAGCTATGGATTATCAATGATTGCAGTCTCAATTAATATGGATGGTTCTGTAAATACCGTAACATGTAGATGGAACCATGACAATGGTGGAAATGACCATATTATGACCGTTGAACAGCTTGAAGACCTCCTTGGTGTTAATTTCTATCAAACATTCCTTCCATATACAAAGGAAGAACTTCATGCAAAGGGCGCCATCTCATTTGAAGATATTCAAGAAATGTTGGACAAGAAAGACCCTGCCATATGGAAAAATGTTCATGATTACATTGGGGATTATAAGATAATAACTTTCCAAAGGAAGAGAAACTTCATTAATCCAGAGGGTAAGTTAATGATGCCGATTTGGGCTAATGCGACCGAAGAGGAGGGCCTTATGACTAGACAAGAGAAGACAATTGATAGACCAATTGTTATTTGGGTTGGTGAAAAGAGAAATTTCTTCTCGCTGAAAAAGGGAAGGTTAATATATGGTAACTTTGCTAACATTGATGGTTGGTTTACCTATACTGGTGTTTTCCGGGAAGTTAATGGTGTTGCTGAGGTAAGGAAGAACGGCAAGAGCAACTTATTAACCACAGTTGGTACATTCCTCTCCGATGTTTGGTTTGATAGGATTATAGATGTTAGGAAAACTGCTGCCGTTATAGGGATAGGTGAACATAAAAATATATTCTACTTTAAAGATAAGAGTGTATTATTTGGTTCCATAGATAACCCAGAAGCATGGCCACGTGATGTTTCCATAACTGATAATGGTTCAATTATAGTGGTTAATGCTGAGGGAAAACAGAACATCTATGACCCAGAGAAGAAGAGATTCATTTCTGAAGTATGGGCTGACTCTGTTTATGAAATTGGAGAAGGTCATTATAAGGTGACTGACAGGACGGAAACGGAAAATGGCAATTACAGGTACGTTTCAAACATCGTTAACGGAACGACAGGAGAATTAATGTACGGAAGAAGTGATAATCCTAATACCTGGCTTGACCTTGTTCATAAGTTTGTTGATGGTCTCTGTGTCATTAAGAAGGGAGGAAAGTCTAATTATATTAATAGAGACGGTAAGGTAGTCTTTGGTGAGAAAGATGACCCTAGGACTTGGTTTGACCATGCATTTAATCTTGAGGACGATGGCCAATCTGGAAGTTGCGCTGCCGTCTTTAAGGATAATATGTTCAACATCATTGATAATAAAGGACGATTATTCTTTGGTAATCCTAATGATACAAGCACCTGGCTTGATGATGTATCATATGATATGATTAACTTTGGCGTCTTGGTTGTAAGCAAAAATAACATGTTTAACTTTATGTTGAACAAATATCCAGGAGAAGTTCTCTTTGGTGAAAAGGAGAATATAGGTACCTGGTTTGATAATGCATATTATGGCAGCCATAATGATACCCTCCAAGCATTGGGAAAGACAGTAAATGGTAATGTTGAATGGTATACAGTCAATAATGGCGGATTACTAAGAAAAATCAGTTTGTATATAAGTTAGCAAGAAAAATAATTGGTTCAAAGATTACACCTGGCTCAATAAGAAGAAATAACCCATTAGCCCACCAATTTCGGTGGTTTTTTATTGAAAAATACCTCAATTTTTGCCCAAAATTTACCATTTTTTACCATAACCAGTTTCCTGAGTGATTTTCAGGAAATTAACTGCGCAAAATCATTGCGTTCTCTATAAGACCTCAATTCCGGGACAAGACAATCCCCTTCTGAACCCCGTAAAACCCGGTTTTTCCCTACGTAATTCCATTGCGCACAACATTCTCATTGCGTAGATACGTAATTAATGTGCGTAAAAACCCCTTAAAATGGTCATTTTTGCGTGTGAAGCATTTTCTGAAGTGAAAAAAGAGGGCCCCTCATTGCATTTCCCGGATTTAACCAGCAACAGGAATAAATCTTGACGGGTTTTTCTTAACTTTCTTCACCTTGCATACTATTTATAAGATGTAATTACAAAATAATAAAAATAATAAAACGTTAACGTATGACAAAGAAAATAATGATAAATGAGGCGACATTAAAGAAGATTGTTGCTGAATCAGTAAGAAGAGTCCTCAAGGAGCACGATGACTGGATGATTGGTGACGTTGAAGATGAAGAAACCGATGTCCCATTTGGAGAAGTTAGAAGAAATGTTATCAATGGAAAAATCGAACAGCCAAAGGAAATAAAGTATTACCTCAGCATCGTCTACAGAGATATTGTAAAGGACAGAAACTTTAATCGTTGGTATGGTCAGGGATACAATGATGACCTGAAGGTTATTAAGGACCTTGCACTTAGCTATGTTAGTGGCTGGAAGAGACAGGCATACATCTACGCTTACAAGAAGATGATAGACTTTAAGAAGATTGTAAATGCCGCTGCTGAGGAACAGGGTGTTACAAAAGTTCCAATTGACAAGGGCGAAGCAAAACCTGACATCAGAGAGTCAAGAAAGGCCAAGAAGTCAAGAAAGAAGGTTAATGAGGGCCTTAAGAAGAGAATGATGAAAAATCGCAAGTAATCATCCAATGAGACTAAAAGAGACATTGTTTAAACATAGAGAGAGTCCCACCAGGAATTTCCTGATGGGATTTTCTTTTTTAACTTATTTTTTGTATATTAAGAGCAAAATCAAATAATGATGATGAATGAAAGATTATGACAAGGGAGGAGGCGAGACAATATTATAACAACACCGAACTAGGATGGATTAGGGAAGGTAACTTTTCAAATAAGGCAGAGAATATCATTGACGTGGTGCTTTACCTTAATGAACAGGGGAGGTTGGATGAGATGATGCCTGAGGTGGAAGGAAGAAGCGGTTTCTTGACAATGCTCAGTCAGGTAATTGTTAACTTAAATAATGAAATGCCAAGGATAAAAGACATGGAAAAGTTCATCACTTATGTCAGGGAAAGGGCTAAGGAAAGCTATCCAAAGTATGTTGGTATTCCAAATGATTGTGCTTTAACAGCATTTGACATTAGCAGGGAGTTACGCAAGATAATAAGGAATGATAAGGATGAACAGTTATGATGAATGCAAGGGAACTGCTTGACATGTACAAAGACAAAACCTGTCCAAAAAGTGTATATAATGATAACCTTCAGAATGTGTATGATGCCTTGGAGGAAAATGGGCTTCTTGAAAAGAGAATCTTCGAGGGAAATCGCACCTTGGCGAAGTTTCTCTTTGAAGTCCTCTGCTGTCTTCAATTTTCTGAAAAGAACTATGGTAAAAAATCATTCCGACTGAAAGACCCAAGGAAGTTCATAGAATGGGCAACGTCTTTTGCAAAGGAAGAATATCTCTCTCGCATCAATAAAGGACAAGAGTGGGAAGATGCATTGGTTGTCGCCACAGCGGAGACAATAAAGAAACTATACAATACGCTTCACAATAAGAATAATGATTAAAGAACCATAGGAAAGAGATAATTGCCCGTTGGATTATTCTCTAACGGGTTTTTTTGTCTCTGACTGCTATTTATATTAAAAATAATAGATAAAAGATAAAAGAGACATGACAAAGGTTAAGAAAATAAAGATAAATGAAGCAACATTGAACAAGATTGTTGCTGAAAGCGTAAAGAAGGTTTTATCAGAAGTAACAGACTATGGAAATAATATATTTGGTAGTGGCAATATGAATCCAACATATAAAGAAAACCATGGGGTTGATAGAGATGAATATTATGAGTTACGTTTTTTAAGAAAAAACATTATTGAAAAATTTGCTAATCCTGAAGACGAGAATCTAAATTATGCAAAAGATGGAATTAATATCTATTTGTATGGTGATATTGAAGAAAGACAAGATGATTTGCAAAAGATAGAAAAGTATTGTAGTGAGAAGGGGGTTATGTGTGATTTTAAGAATGTAAAGTATGGGATTAATAATTCTCCTGTTGTGAAAATAACATTTAAGAAATAATAGGGGGGATATATTAATTGATAATAGAAACGCATCCTATTGGGATGCGTTTTTTTATTATAAATGGATTTTTGATGATTTTTAGGGGTGAATTATTGATGGTGAGAAGGGGCTAAAAACCCGTTTCAAACTGTGTCGTATCTCAATTTTCTTACAAAAAATTTTTTAATTTTCCAAATTTTTTACCCACTTTTTTTACTACAATTATAAATATTTCCCTCCCCATTTCTTCGCCAATCTTACAGTTTTCAGAAAACACCCCTATCGATGCTAATATTCATCAATCTATTTTTTACCCAACAATTACAATTTCTCATCAAAAGTTTTATTTTCCTTACAATTCTTAATTTTGCTAAGTGGCAACTTTTCGGCAAATGACATTATTTCCCTAACCATCGTCCCCGGAGTAGTACCATTTTCCTAATCACCATTCCCGGAAAAACTATTACTTCGCCAAACGTCACCATTCCCGGAACAATGCCATGAATGAAAGAGAAATGGGCCAGGAGAACTTCCTGACCCAAGCCAATCTTAATTAATTAAGAAATTTTTTCATTAATTCCCTTCTGGTTCATCCTTATCGGACTCAGTGTTTCCAGAATATTTCCCATATCCATAGGTTTTATCAAGCCTACCGCAACCCTGAATGAGGAAAAATATTGCGATTATGAACAAAGCAATGTTCGCAAAACTTGTAATAAAGGTAACTGTGGTTGCCAAGTAGAAACAGCCACAGGAGAGGAGAAATACTCCCAAGGTAATTAATTTTTCTAAGAATTGCATCATAAAGTATTAAGTTTTAGTGTATATAAATAGTTTAAAGAAGCGGAAAGGTTTTTGGCGAATAGTTGCTATTTATAATACACACTAGTGTTAAAAATAACGTTTTTATAAAAGCTTTTATTAATTATGAAAAAGATAAGATTGAATGAAACGACGCTTAAGAAAATCGTTGCTGAAAGTGTTGTGAAAGCAATGAAGATGCTTAATGAGATGGACCAGGATGTCTACAACAGGGCTGCTGACAAGGCAAAGGAACTTGGACAGCATCAGAGAGCAATGAGGTTTAATAATCATGCAGCAAGTATTGCCAGGCGTAGGGCTACTGACTATGTTGCTGATGTTAACAGGAATTATATCACTTACAAGACCGTTACAGGAAAGGAATGGACTATTAACGCCAAAGTAAGAACTGATGAGAGAAATTATATTTATAATGTAAATGACCTTGCAGAGAATGGTGTTCCTGCTTCTCTCCGTACAACTGATGTTCGCACTGCCAAGTATGTTGCTGACTGGTGCAACAGGTATTCAACCAACAAGAAAGATTTCACGAAGAATGACTTCATTGCGTAGACTTCTTCTCTCTTTAATTGGATATGGGTGGCAAAGAAATTTTGCTGCCCATTTTCTTTTTCTTCCTTAATGTGACATCATTTTCTCTAAATGATTATTTTTCAACTACTTATAAGTATTGTGCAAACCATTTGCGTAGATAAATGATTGTAATGATTATAATTATAGCTACGCAAACCCTTTGCGTAGTGGGCAGGTGCGCAATGTGGTTGCGTAGGGTGGGATGTGGGTGTGACGGAGACTATATAATTCATTAGTCGAGACATGTTGGAGAAAGCATAATCCATTAGTCCCATTGACTCCTGACGCCATTTTTTTTGGCTTCCCCCTGTACTGCAGGTGGGCTATTTAAAAAATTTTAAGCTAAGTCATCCATTTTTAAGTTTTAGTGGCGGGGTCCAGAACCTTCCGCTGGTTAAACAATCTAGTTACCGGAGGGGATTACCCTCCACATTATTAATATACAAAAACCATGCCACAATTCCAAATTTTTTGGGAAAAGATACTATTTATCTAACAGAATGAAAAAAGTGGATGTATATGAAAATTAGAGAGTTATTTAAAAACCATTATACGGTAGCGTTCTTCTCAACGCTGGTAATATCGATTGGACTAATGATAACGTCCTTCTTCATGCCCCCTAAGGGAGTTATTGACTCAAGTGTACTTAAGGCTTCTGCTGAAATGTTCTTATGGCCAACACTTGCATTTGGTGTAAAGGCTGTTTATGAATGTAAGAATAGAAAGGCTGCTGAGGAAGAGGAGAAGAAATAGGGGTCCGCAACTGCGTACTACACATGCCGTGAAACCGGGTTTTCGTCGTTCCGGGGAAAAAATTAGGGCACACCAGGATTTGGTATGCCCATTTTCTTTATGAAAGATATTAATGAAAAGCTCTCTTATGATAAATGTCCTTCCAGTTCTTTTGCCTTATCAAGATACCATTGTTCTTTTCTAATATCCTGTTCAGCACTTTCCCCTGGCTTTGTTCCTGCTCTCATTCTATACTTGAAAGCATTTAGCTTACAGAAGGAAATTGTCTCATGCACACCAAACAACCTTGTCATCATATCAATTACTTCCATGTCGTAGTTGTTGTAGTGCTTTGGGTGATTAACAAACTCGTACTTAGGAAGCTCATCACTTTCAGTAGCTATTGGCTCTTTCGCTATAGGCTCAGAAGCTTCTGGTGGACATGTATTATCCCAGGCCATTGCTGGACGGTTCTTCTTTGTGTAGAAATTGGACAGGTCTTCAGGAATATCATCCACACCGACGATAGCCTTCGTTGCATTATCCAGGGCTGTCTTTGCCTGATATATATCATGTATATCTTCTATCTCACTGCCAGCGGAAGACTTGCATTCATTTCTATGCTTATTTATTTCTTCAGCCATCTTCCTGGAATTCTCGTATATCTTTGTTGGGACATTCTTAAAGTTCTCCTTAGCGATATTTATTCTGCTTTCACGAACCCCATCTATTCCGGAGGCTGGGTTCTCCTTATTAACAGCTTCCCTGGATTCACGTACATCATCTGGGTTATAACCACCGACAAACGGCGTTGGTTTTGGCTTACTATCCATAGAATCCTTAATACTGTCCTGACGCAAGTCACACGGACTGTTCCTCCTCATATCGTCAATCATACCGGTCTCAGCGAAAACCCTAACCTTACGGCCATCCTCGTCGAAGTAAGCTACCTCTTCAAGGTCTTCCTTAGGAAGTTCATTCTTTATGTTCTGAAGAACCTCAGGGGTTGTATGAATCTTGCAGGAACTAACTTTATCAGCAAGGTTTTCTTTTTTGAATGCATTCTTTGCTTTCTCTTCCAAATCTTTAATCTTAATCTTCATCTCTTTATCTGTTTTATTAATAACGTTATTATATTCTAGTTATGCCTTAACAGTGGAAAGAGCCACTTTAAGTTTCTCCTCCGCCTTCTTTCTTATCTGGCGAATTCTCTCAGATGTATAATCCATCTTCTCACCAATCTCATAATCCTTGTACTGTCTATCAACACCAATTCCATATGCTAAACAGAGTATTTCCCTCTCCTTGGTAGATAATGTCAGCATTGCCTTTCTCATATTGTCAGATATCTCATCTCTCTCGCTAGCCTCTTCAAAGGCATTCATGGAAGAGGTCCTGAGGTTAAACTCTTCATCCTGGACCTCACGATTATCGTCGTCATTGTATGTCTCCTGGATATAGCTCAGGTCTACACCGTACAGGTCTGAACGGCTCTTAATCTTAATACCATAAAGTTCCTGGATGTAATTTATTAGCTCATCCTCTGTGGCTTCACGCTCGTGTTCCTGGAAAAACCTAGCCTTAGCCTTTTTAATCTTTGGCTGCATGGTATAGTTAGCTGGAACCACGAGTGGAGCGGTTCTGGTGAGATAGAGGTTCACCCTCTGATGAATATAATGCCTTGCGAGTGTCCAGAATCTGGTACCTGTGGTAGCGTCATACTCTTCGAGTGCATCCTCGATACCAAGAATTGATTCCTGGAAAAGGTCATCGAAATCATTTCCGGTTCCTGCGAAGTCCTTAACGAGCTTGATAATGTATCTGAGGTTACCGGTGATAAGCTTATTCCTGGCTGTCACCTTCTCTTCCTCACTGGACTTCTCATCCTTATAGATGTTGATAAGCATCATTTCCTCCTCTACGGAGATTGTGTCATTTGCATTTGCTGCCTTAAAAATGGCATTCACAGTGTTTGTTCTCTCAATAAAATTCATATCCTTCTCAAATTTTAAAATGTTAAATTATTTCTTTCTTCACTTGTATATACTCCACCTATCACAAAATCTCACATATTAATATACAAAAATTTTATTGATATGTCAAGTCTTTTTCATAAAGATTACTATCAAATCCTGTGCCAGACTATTCTTTCTGCCAAAGTTTTTTTTCGGTAACCCTTACATTAATATATATTGCAAATCCCGTGCCAAACTATCATTTCCTGGAAAAGATTTTTCATTGCGCAACGAAATTGCGTAGCTAACTAGCTCTGTTATAATAAAAAAACCCCGGAAACCACGAGAAGCTTCCGGGGAGGCACGATGTAAGTAAGGTAAACAGGAAACGTTCTCTGCCATTTTTGACCAAGAGGGCCGGGACTAGCAAAACCCATTGATGTTAGTAATTGTTAAACGTATTAAAACAATTGCTGCACGTTTCCTTAACTTTGGTCCCAGAACCAGTTTCACCCAACTCTGGGACAATGAGTAGAGGACAGCAAAACCGGGTTGCCCGGCAAAAAGGAGGTGTTTGGGAGGTTGCCGTCCTCAGAATACCTTTAAGTACAATGTAAATATACAAAAACTTTTTTAAAAAACAAAATTAATCTTCATTTTCTTCTTCAAAATCTACATATCTGTCCAGCTTAATGAATTTAGGGGGGATATTATCTGTGGTATAGAACCCACACTTCGGCATATTCGGGTCAGTTTCGAAGTGGATGTTTTCAGGGAGCTTTTCTGTATTCACCTTAAGTACGGCATATATTCCTTCGTTCCTTGGATTCACTTGTGAGTTTGTCCAGTAGATTGGCTTTGCCCACCCATCCATTTCATTTTTATCTATTCCACCCATGAAGTAAATCCTCTCAGGGTAATTGAACAGTTTATTCTTACTACCTGGCACTAGTCCAATTTTCATTATCTTCTTAAGGTTATACCTAGGAGTGTAATGGTAGAGGACCTTAGGAAGCTTATCCTTCTTCAGCTTATCTGTAAATTTACGCTCGCACTGTATGCGAACCCACTGGTCATTCATGAACATGAAAGGAAAACCTTGGGCAAGATTAATCACACCGGGGTACCAGCCACAGTAATCTAGTGCACGTAGAACCAGCTTAATGTTATCCCCAATGTTTGGAATCATCAGGAAAAATCTGTTCGGGTCATCCTCAAATGTCCCAAGCTGGAAATCCTCTAGCTGGAAATGTTTCTTGATGTAGTCCATGGTTTTCTCAATTGGATAAGTCTTAATGAGGCCTTCGTCGAGTACTCCAGCCATCATCAGGGACAGTGGATTTGACATTGTTGGAGTACCGCTGGTTAATGCATAGAGCTTTACTGCCTTATTAGGGTCACCCTTGCATTCACGAAACCATTCCTTTGGTGCTGGCTTCCTCTTCTTCCAATCAGCATATGCTTTATCAATAGCTTTCTTAGCCTCAGCTACAATATCTACATTATTTATTTTCTTCTTCAGCATCTTCAATTCTTTTATATATTTTATTAAAGACTTCTTCAATCGACGGCAGTGAGAGGTCGTTCAGGATGTTCTTGTTGACCAGCTTCATTGCAATCCTCCGGGACTTATTTCTCTGAGAGAATCTTACCGGACCTGAATTAGCCAGTGATATCAGGACGAAGTCATCTTCAGTAATCCATACTCCTAGGTTAACATCGGAACTGTCATCCCTAAACGCTAGGAGCCAGCCATCCTCAGCACCCATGACATCAATTAATTCGAACTTGTCCAGGTCCAGGGCCCTGAAGAATGCATTCTCATTCAGGAGCATTCCGAGCCTGGTGGTGATATCATATATAAATATCATTGACATGACGATTAATGTTATTGTTATTACTGTTCCCATGTGTCTCGTGTAGGATTCGAACCTACAAGTCCCCTTCGGAACACTGAGGCTTAAACACAGCGTGTTTACCAATTTCACCAACGAGACATGTATTTAGGAAGGGGGTTCGGAGTCGAACCGATATTTCACGCTCCCAATAATTGTATTAATGATTATTGCTGTATGTTTATCTACTCGATAAACGAAAAATAATGCGTGTGTTTTTCCTATTAAACTATCCCCCTTCAAATTAGGTACGCAATTGCGGCCTACAGTATTCGAGATTAAGCCTTAGCCTCAGCTTTCTCTCGCTTCACCTCAGCGGGTGTCTTGTGCCCAAAGAGAGCGTAGAACTGGTCGATGAGGTTGCCAATTGCCTGCCAGTCGTAGAGACCGTTGGAAGCTCCTCCGGCAACGAGACCACAGATTGCACCAAAGATTATATTCCCGGTCATGCTAGCGAACACTGCGAGACCACCAGTCATTGCGATGACCACGCCAGCGAGTACTGCGAGTACCCAGGAGATAAGATGCTTTGCCCAGGCAGCCTGAACATTGAAAGCTCCATTCACGAGACCGGTAAGTACTGTATTACCGGCGATGATTGATGGAACAATTATCATAAGCTGCTGAAGCAATAATGTTACTGTTGTAATAATTTCCATAACACTTTCTTTTTAATAAATTATTCTTCTTCTCATAAATATACAAATCTTTTCTTTATTTTCCAAATCTAATCCACGTCATCTTTGTCTGGAATCTTCTTCCAGTAGCCGGCTTCACTCTTGTCAGGACGCCTATCAAATCCCTTAAAGTAGATGTAGATGACATATGCGAATGCGAACCCGCTGATAATCGTTAGCCAAGCTGTCGCTGCAGCCTTGAATACTATTCCTATTGGAATCAATGTTGCAATTGTTGCCAACGCCCTGATAATCTCCATTACTATTTTCTTAACACTTTCCTTCATTTCCTTCTTTTCCTCCTATATTTTAAAAGCGGTATCATCCTCCGAGTGATTGGAAGACGACACCGCCAAATTAACTATCTTCTTCACGAATCTCACTCCTCAAAACCTATGTAAATAAACCTCTAGAACCTCATTAGCAAATTCCCGTTTTTAAGTAATCACCATCTGGTGTATCAATTGTTATCTCATCGTATTCAAGGAAATGTTTTACCTCGCCAATGTAATCAATGACATCCTCCTCCGTCAAGTCCTCTTGCTCATATTGAGTCGTGTTCTCCCAAAGTAGATTGATATACTCACCTTCTTCGTCTTTCTTAACCTCGTCAATGAATTCCTCTATCGGAATAATCATTCCAGTTCCTTCTACTATTCTCCAAGACTCATCCTCATATTCCCAGATGTAAGCGAGAAGATGAACAAACCTATTACCATCGTCATCCGTAAAGATGTTGTAGAGTTCGCACTCCATTGCTTTTTCTAATTTCATATTGTACCTTCCCTTTTTAAGTTGTTAAACAATAACTGTGGACATTAATAGGTATAACAAATTCCGTGCCAAACTATCTATTTGATGATATTTTTTAGTTAGATAAAATACCATCTTTAATATCAAGAAGAAGCGTAATAATTAAGCCAATAGGTGCAGTAAAGAAAAATCCCCACCAAAAAAACTTATGTTTTGTTTTCACTATTGTTTCAACAATGGAAACAATAAAAATGTGTAGCACACCAAATAAGATAATCAGTTCAAATATACTCTGCTCCGTCATAGTCATATTTTTTTATTCATCCTCTTCACTCCACACTGCGGGTTGCTGCTCTGATTGAATCAGATATTTCTCTGCATACCGTATAATCTTTGCCCAATCATTTTCCTTGAAAGCCTTATCAATGTCTCCGCACTCTCCTTCAGATAAAGACATCTTTCCTTCTGGACGGTTTTCATCCAGATAGTTCATAAACCTGATTGCAAGGTCGTGCTTGGCGGCTTGATAGATTTTTTTACGAGGCTGTGGACGGAGTGATTTGAGGAAAGAATCAAGTTCTTCTTTTTCGTCAACACTTACTTCTCTTCCAGATGCAATATGTACTATTTCAAGAATGTGATTTAACTTATTTTTATCCTCTTCATTCCACTCATTCTTTGGCTGGGGTTTGAGGGATTTAAGCCAAGAAGATAATTTTTCTTTGTACTCATTTGACGGATGCAAATGGCCCGTACAACTTGGAATATCCATTGGAGGAAGTGTATCAGCGTATTTAATCATCTCAAGTATATCCATTAGTTTGTCTTCATCCTCTTCACTCCACTCCGACTTCTGTTCTTTCTGCTTTTCAAGTTGCTCTTTGAGATAATAATTCTCTTCAATCAATTCACCAATTCTTGCATTAGATATTTGCAAGGCTTTCATCAAATTACCTTGCTTTTCAAGCCAAACAAAAGCCTTATCCTTTTCTTCAGGTGACATATAACCACCAACCTGAATAATGCGAATAATTTTCTTTCTTATCCTCTCATCCTCGCTTTCTTTAAGTTCTGGAATAAACAACTCACAAGCTTTCCGTAAGTCACTACCTGACGTACAATTTCTTTTAATGATTTCTATTGCCTCTTCTTTTGTCATAATTATTTCCAATTTATATTATTATCACTTTTCCTTGTAAAGTTTACAATGTCTTGCATTATTTCCTCTACTTTTTGCTTATCCCAGATGAAGACTGAGCCTATATAGTTATTAGGGTCTTCCATAATCTTATTCGTTTTTAGTTTAACAATACATTTTATCTATATACAAATATTGTGCAAAACTATGCAAGTCCTGAAACAAATGTTGAAATTTCTTCAGCCTCATCCTCCGAGAATAACCTTTCAACCTTCTCACCATTCTTGGAGATTGCCTTCCAGACAGCGTTCACGTGGCGTTTTTCCTCATAGTAGTCATACCCGAACTCCTCAGCAAAGTCCTCAGCGGAGCTACAATTCTTCCAGTCGTAATATTCGCTGATGATACAATCCAACGCCCCGTTAATCATATCTTCAGTCTCGGTGATGCCTCTTTGATAGTTGTAGATGCTATCGTGGAATTTAAAGTCCTCAGCGACTTCTCCTCTCTTAATAGTTATTGTATAAGTGTAGTGAGTTGGGTCACCAGAATAACCCCTACCGAAAGCTCTCCTTTCCGTTCTCCTCTTATGTGCAGTTACCGAGAACTCAATACCATTGTGCTTGTAATCAACTTTCATCATAATTGTACCTCCTTTCTTTAATTGGTTAAACTACTCTCTTGTATGCAAAAACCATTCCAGACTGATAAATCTTAGAGTTTATTTATCATCTTAAGCTGTAAATCCATACCTAACTCGGAGAAGTCAACGAACTTTTGTTCATTTCCAGAGTCATCGGTAATTAGGATGCTCATCTTCCTGCTCTTCTTATCAATGAAGACCCCTTCTACCTTAGTATAATTCCCGAAGATAATTTCATCTTCCAGACCCTTCACGAACCAGGCGTAAAAGTATTCATCGTGCTTTCCCTTCCTGATGACCAAGTCAATTATGTAATTAACAAGTGCATCATAACAATAAGTGAAAAGAAAGTCTTGCTCAGTCATTACCTCAATATCTGGAAGGAGATGCCCATCGTCATCCAACCCACCATTCTCGCCAAGCTCATTAAGAACAGCCATTTCGTCACAAAAGATTACTGGCGATTTATCGCCCCAGACCATTACTTGACCTTTATCAAATATGACATAGTTAAAATCCGCCTTATTGACATATTCCCCGAATGACATTCCCAAGTCAATGAGATGTTTAATGAAATAATTCTTCTTAAAATTCATAGCCTATTCCTCCCAATTATAATAATTCAACCACGATATAATCTCGTCCATTACCTCTATGTCAAATTTACTAACCCAAGTGGTCTCGTCAGATACATTAGTGAGTGAATGATGATACTCCTCATCAATCCAACATACATCATCATCAAAATCAACCTCAGCGACATTGTACCCACAACAAGCATCAAAGTCCTGAAGAACCCAGTAGAGAACTCCGTCCTTGACATATATGCGTTTAATTCTCTCAGCGGTAAGTTCCTCATCATAGTACCTATAAACTATCTCGGTCTCTATGCTTCCACCATTTCTATTTACATACTCCTTGATGGTATCTACCATCTCCTTGTAGAGCTTCGTGTAAGCATTGTTAATCTTCGTCTCGTTAATCATAATGTACCTCCTTTTTTCTTATTGTTAAACCTAAGAATACTGGGGGAGTGTCTTTTTCTCCCCCATATTCCGTTAAACTAGTCCGCAACTGCGTACTACACCCCCATATTAGACCATTAAAGTCTCTCTGTCAGCAACCTCGTCACCTACGAATGTGGAAACATAGACATTTCCCTTATTGTCTTCCCATTCAATCCACTCCTTGTGGTCAGCGAGCTTATTAACCCTAATGCCAGTACCATACTTATTAGAGAGAGCTACAAGTCTCTTGAAAGTGATGCACTCAGTCATTGTCATTGACTCATTATAATAATCTTTATTATAATAGGTCTCAGTAAGCTCGATGGTGAATTGATACTCTGGGTCAAGCATACCGATAACATTACCATCATAGAACTGATAAGTCCTCGCCTCATTCAAGTCCATTGGGTAAGCACCATCGCAACACACCTGCCCCACGATGTTATCCTCATAGACAACATACATAAAGACCTCGTCCATATCATCGGTCTCGTCATCGTACTTAATAACGCCTTGCCAGAGTGATACCTCTTTGCCGTTCACTACCACGCTATCAACCTTCTCAAAGATGTCAAAGTCCACATTATCCCAACCACACACTTCGTTAAGGTCACGAACCATATCAAGCACCTTTTCCTTCTCATCCACGATTGGAATAGGAGTAAAGTCATCGTCCATAATTCCCTCAGCAATGTTCTTAATCATCATCTCATAGATGTCATTGTGATAAGGACGAACCCAAGTACCATCTTCAGTATAGACACCCTCGCCCGGAGCATAAGACAGCATCACCTCCAAGTGACCATCACGAACACGGAGAGCAAGAATGCGTCTCTCCTCATAGACTTCCTTCTCACGAAGATAAACCACACTTGTAAATTCAGCGTACTCGCCATTTGGATTATCAACCCTGATAGCACCGCCCCACTCATTTACATAATTAACGATTGCATTAACGAGATTGTCATAACCTCTTTCAACGATTGTCATTGCGTAATTGATAAGATTTTTTCCCATAATATACCTCCTTTTTTAAAATGTTAATAAATCAGTTTCCATAAATACTACTAACAAGTTCCGTGCCAAACTTCTTAGATTATGTAATTTTCTTCAAGTTTTTTGATAAATTCTCTTTCATCCATTTCATAGACCTCGTCTGCCGGAATGTCCAATGTTCCGATAACTCTTTCATTTTCAGCATCAATTACGATACTTCCACCATTTTCGTTACTTCTAAAGATGTAACCGCCTCTTTCAAATTCTTCCATAATGTACCTCCTATTTTAAATTGTTCTCTATTATAATATACTCTCTTTTTCCGAAAATCTTACACTTCCAAGTCAAAAAGTTTATCTTTATCATCATATTGACGAATTAACTCTATGTCGTGAGTTTCTTCCATCCAGATTCTCCTCTTGTCATCAACATTGTCAAAAAGACCACAATCAGTACAAGCTTCTGCCAAGTTGTCAGTCGTTAATTTTCCATCACTTGAGAAGACCACGAAGGAATCTACTACTGGGTCTTCATCGGATTTAATCATCCCCAACCAAGTGTGAAAGGAGTTCTCATCCTTTCCTATGTAAATTATGTAAAAACGATTTTTCCAAATGCACATATCTCACCTCCTCTTTTAATTGTTCTACACTAATAGTCCTAACAAAGACCGTGCCAGAATTTAAAAAATAAGGGGGAAGAATGAAAAAAAATTCATCTTCCCCGCAAAAATCATAATTAGTCTTGGAGTATTACTCGGCAACAGCGGTGGTATCAACGGCAACGCTATCAACAGCAACAGCGGTGGTGTCTTCAGCAACCTGCTCAAGACCCTGCTCCTCAACTACCTCTGCCTCATTGTTCTTGCAAGATACAAGTGCAAGGGCAAATACTACCAAGACTGCAAAAAGAATCTTCTTCATAGCAAACTTTATTTTTAATAGTTATTATTATTATTTCTGGCAAATATACAAAAATGTTTTCAAAAAAACAAATCTACCGGAAAAGTCTTACTCATCGTCCAGACTATTATTAAATAGTTCGTACAAGATATACAACACAAAAAAAGTACATCCAACCGCACAAACTGATAACAATATCTTTAATAATAAGTAAAGCATCTTTCATTTATTCTTTTATTATTTTTGGGTCATCATTATAGTTCTCAAGCACCCACTCTAAAAGCAACTTTCTGTTTGTGGAATCAAGTTCACCATAAAACTTATTCATTCTCGCATATCCATTGTAATCGTATAGAATATAATTCCACTTCCCTATGATATGGTCAAGACTACAAGCCCACTTCACCTCCATAATAAAGGTTGGAAGATAGTCTTGCCTCTTCTCTCCATACATAGTCGTCCAGTCATAATAGTCGGACTTGTAATTCATACTGAAATAAAACCACTTGTTAATTGCGTTAATGTTGTTCATAAATACCTCCTTCTTTAAAAAAGTAAAAATATGTTTTCTACCTTCTTACTATCAACTATCGTGCCAGAATGCTCCGGAATGCCGGTTTGGGTGAAAAAAGTTTTTCAATGCCTTTTTTTTTAAAAAAGGTGTGACGGAGACTATACTTTAGCTATTGATGTACTACTCTGACTCCGGTTTAACCCGAAACCAAACGGCATCCATTTGTGCCGGTATTTCTACCTATCTACTAACCCGGTGACCTTGCTCTCATTTCCATTGAGACCTCCTTCTTTAAAGTTAAACAATCAGTGAACACTAATAGTATATGCGAATATCGTGCCAGACTACTCATTTCCGGAATCTTTTTTCCAAAATTTTTCCTCCTTGATGCCAACCCTATACCACCAAGACTCATCGTCAGCACCTATAACCCAATCAGTTTCCGGATTAACATCTGGAACATTCATCGTCTCTGCCATATCAGCAATAAGACTACAAGCACACTCAAAAGCTTCCTCTCCAGACTTGCAAGGATAAACCTCCGAGTAATAGTACCCATCAGTACCCATAGTTTCCGCAATTACGAAGGTAACCTTCTCATCAGTATCCTCATCCTCCTCTCTCTTGAGAACATTGAGAACATAATCCCAAGCATCGTTGATTAAGTCCTCCAACTCATCTTCATAGTAATTCTCTGCATAAACTGCCAACGATACGCCATCTTTGCAGATTTCGCAAGTGTAACTGCCATCGTGGCAGTAATCAGTAATCTTAATTTCCTTGCCTACTCTTTTAAGGTCTTTATTTGCTTCAGCAAGTGTATTCTCCCAATCGTTTCTTCTATTCATATTATACCTCCTATTTTTAATCAAGATTAAAATTCTCCTTGCAAAACTCTTTGCCATCAAAGATTACTGAAAACATTTCGCTGGAATTTGCGAAACAATAATAGTCCAAGTCCTCCAATGATAGACCATTTTCCTTTGCGATTTCCTCCAGACGCTTGTCAATGAAAGCGATTTGTTCCGGAGTATAATCGTCTTCAAAATCGTCAATAAGGCTTGCTCTAATGCTTTGGTAAGTAATTTTAGTATCTTCCATATTATACCTCCTTTTTTAAGTGTTAGACAATAAGTGTTTCCATATATACTAATAACAAGTTCCGTGCCAGACTTTCAAAAAATAAGGGGGAGAACAAAATTTTTTTCATCCTCCCCACAAACCAAAACACACAAACAAACTATGAAACCCTCTTCTTATAATATCTGTCAGCAGAATAAGTATCGCTTCCATCTTCCTCCGTAACCTCAGCATCCTCAAGGGCAAAACCCATCTCACTCATTAGGTAGTCACAATACAAGTGTTCGTGCTTCCAATCACCCCACTCAATCACAACAAGAACTCCGTCATCGCCATCTGGAACTACATCCTCAAAATAAAGGTCACTCTTCCTTAACTTCTCCCTGACTTTATCAACATCTATCATAGATACCTCCTTTTTTAATAGTTAATAATCTATGTCCGCAACTGCGTACTACACATCCCTTAATAAGCAACAATTGTTCCAGAATGTTAATCTTCGTCAGTTTCTACTCCAACTTCGTTGTAATCAAAGATGTCTTCCTTGTTTTCCTGCATCCATTCAGCGATGTCCACAAGTGCATCAGTGCCTATGTTAGCATTATCCCACCAATCGCTTCCATCACCACTACTGGCAAAGAAGATAAGTCTTCCATTCTTCTTTAGCTCAACACTATCAAGTGTGTATATGAAATAGTCATCTTCATTATCCCTAACGATTGGGCAATCATCCAAGTAGCTGACCTCAAGCGTGTCCTTACCGGACTCCTTCATTATATTGGTGATTATCTCTATTGCTTCGTTCTCTATTTCTGCAAGTTTTTCTCTCATCATATTGTACCTCCTTTTTTATAGTGTTAATAAAATCAGTTATCAGTTTCCGGAAGATGCCGGTGCTTATTCCGGCACTCTCGCTACATTTCCTCGTCCTCCGCAATCTCCTTCTCAATTCTCTTCAAGATGTTCATTGCTTCAGTCTTCGCCATTGCCCTGACCATTTGAGCAACATTTTTACCGAAAGCATCACTCCTGAACTCTTCTACCTCTTTGCTGTACTCTATTATGAGCATCGCAAGTTTAAGGTCGTCAATGTTCTTGTTGCTGAACTCTGCAACCTTCTCATCTACTTTGTCCTTTATATCTGCCATAAGGACTCCGGCAACATTTAATCCAATCATATTGTACCTCCTTTTTTAAGTTGTTAGTAAAATCAGTTAATTCGTGTGGACATTAACATACTTGCGAATATCGTGCCAAACTCTTCATTTCTGGAAAAAATTTTACATTTCTCTCTCAAAAATTTTGCAGATAGTGTGATTTTCACAATAATAGCCGTCCTGATAAATTTCAAAACCTCCGTTCTTGTACTCATCAATTTTGATTTCATCCGCATCAAAATTCTCTACATAAGTTGTTGTTTCATTTTCCAATGTGGAAGCAACTTCTGCAAGTGCTTCTTCCTTTGTCTTGAAGACATCAACCTTTAAATTTTCGTCAGTTATATCCCAGACCGATTGTGTTACTACTACAAATACTTTCATATTATACCTCCTTTTTAAGTGTTAATCTACTACTCCATTACCATAATAGAGATTGAAACTTCTTCCTTCTGAAATAAGACATCTCCAAAGATAATAATCTTCTTCCATTTGTTCATCCTGAAATTTATGATAACTACCATTACAATAGCGTAACCTATTATTTTCCCTATACATTTTCTCGCACACCTCATCAAATGTACCTTCAAGTTCATAAGTCCTGATAGTATCCTCCTTATGCGGATAGACGTGATGCCTTACAACGCCATCTTTGTCGGCATATTCCCATACATCGTGTTCATAGTGGCTTTCACAGACTACTTTTATTTTTTCGTTCCACTTCTTAACTATGCGAATAATGTTATCAATTTGCTTACAAGCAAGGTCAATAGCATAGTCATCGCTTCTTAAATAAGTCCAACGACTTTTTTCATACTTGAGTTCCTTTGTAACATAACCAACAAAGTCCTTTTCGTGATACAACGGCATTTTGTCAATGTGATAGAACGCCATCAAATACTTTAATTCTTGTTTTGTGTAACTCATAATGTACCTCCTTTTTTAGATGTTAGACAATCGTGTTCATTAAGATATACCTGAGAACTCCGGAAATCTTACAAGGGAAGGTTTTTTTCAACCCTCCACTCTTCTATATTCAAATTCTATGCCACACTTTCAAAATTCCGGCATTTCCGGCAAAAAAATTTATCAATCTCCTTTTTTTTAAAAAAAGGCGTGACGGAGACTATACTTCAGCGATTTACTTACTGCTTGGTCTCCGGTTTAACCCAGAAACAAAATCCGGCACACTAATACTATTGCAAATAGTGTGCCAGACTACTCATTTCCGGAAATTTTTTTAATAACACTTCACAACTCTCTCCGGCATTACCTTCTTGGGAAGCTTCCCCTCCAGCGTTGCCCACTTCACATCGTGGTCTTCAACATATTCCGGAATAACCCAATCAGTAAATATACCATCGCAGTTTGCTTTCTTCCCATACTTAATCTCGGCAATCTTCGCCTTGACTATCGGTTTCGTGTCAATCCTCATTGAAAGGGTAAAGCAAACATAATCGCCCTCTTTCAACTCAATACCAAACTTGTCACATACCTTCCTGTCCATATTATTTCTCCTCCAATGCTTTAAGAATACTCTTTAAGTCCTCAAGTGAAAAGTCAGCAAGTTCGTGCCAATTCTTCTCATTTGTCATAATGTCATCATCTCCGTAGATGTGGAAATAGATAATGCCTTCTCCCTCCATTTGAAACGCAAGGTCAACCTCCGGTAACTCAAGACTGCTCAAACCACAAGCACCCTCTTCGCCAATAACGGCAGAAAGTTTCATTGGATGCTCCTCGTCAGTATCCATCAGTATAGCAGAAATCTTTTTCCTGACATCCTCCCACTCTTCAAGGCCATCGTACTCATCAATGCTATCAAGGATGGAGATGATAGTATCTGCCTTGTAAGTGAGACCATCGCTACCATCCAAGCAATACCAATTATCCTCGTCAGCAATCATTTCCTTTTTCGTTGGGGTTTCAAGATAAGTCCTCATAATAGGAAGGAAATAGCAAAGTATGTCATTATCTACAATGCGAAGGGCATAGCAATAATACTCCTCCAATCTATCTTCCTCATTGATTGCATAACCATAGATTGTATCAAAGTTATGTTCAGGACTTGTATTCAGGAAACCTCCGTTCCTGATGACTACTTCCTTAATCGCAACGTAAGCATCGTTAAGGGATTTAAAAATTTCCTTTCTCGTCTTTTCAATTTTGTTCATAATGTACCTCCTTTTTTAATGATTATCTACTCTACTACTAACAAATATCGTTCCAAAAACAACAAAAAAGTGGGGAAGACCAAAAATTTTTTTAATCTCCCCACAATTCGTCTAACACTGGAAACCTCCGGAAACCATTGATTACTTGACTATCACTTCATAATTCCTTACCAAGTAGTCAGCAAACCTCTTCATTGTGTCAGTATCAAACTCGTCAATGTCAGTTTCAACCTCTTCCTCGTCGCCCAATGTGATATCTCCATCCTCATAATAGATGATGTCAAGTTTCCTCCTCTCATTGTACTCGTTCCCCTCGCAATCCTCAACTTCAACATCATACCGGAAACTACCACCCAAGTCAGTCGCATCAATGGTAAAGATACCTTCTGCATCTTCCTCAATGCCCAATGCACTACGGAGCAATTCAATCTCTCTCTTAATGAAGCCTTTAAGGTCTTCTCTCGCCTTTGTGATAATCGTGTCAGTGTAATTCATAATGTACCTCCTTTCTCTTTAATCGTTAGTAATATCGTAGCAACCAATAATGCCATCCACATCCCCATAGAAGAAACGAACATAAAAAGTCCTCCCCTTGTAAGTGATGTCATAGCACATCTTCATAATGTACTCGTTAGTACCATCATCGCAACCATCGTCTATTCCGCAATCAACATACACACACTTGTCAATAGCATCCTTTGCCATAAGACTATCAATACAAGCGGAAATCCCTCTATCGTCATACACATAGTCATCAAGGATGTCCATCAACTCTCTCTTCACTTTCTCGCCATCATCCTCATCTTTCTCGCCATTGAGCAAGTCAAGACACTCGCCCAACTTCTCAAGGACATCTTCCTCTGCATCAGTAAGACCTTCCTTACTAATAAGGTCGTGATAGATACCGCTAATTCTTTTCAATAAGTCTTTTTTTATCATAATGTACCTCCTTTTTTAGATGTTAGTAATCAAGTGAACTACTTTTTAGTATGCAAATACTTCGCCAAACTTGGTATTTCCGGAAACTTTTTTGCAAAATATACCGCAATTGCGTACTACTGAACTCGTTAGAAGAAATGTATCTCCGCAAAGTCGTTGTCCTTGTCCATCTCCTCCAAGATAGTCTTGCAGACCTCCCCGAACTCTTCGTCCTCAAGATGACCTTCCAAGAACTCTCTTCCTAACTCCATATAACCTTCATCCTCCGAGAGCCAATAATCTCCGTTGCTGTCATCTCCCACTTCTTTAACCCAAGAAACGAACTCGTCACAATCTCCGTAACTTGATACCGGAACTTTGTCGCTATACTCTACCTTGTAAGTCTTGCAGATGTGTAAACCATAACTCATATTATACCTCCTTTTTTAATAGTGTTGAACAATCAAGTGAACTCTCTCTCTTCATTTATACTCCGGAACTCCGGAAACCTTACATCAACCTTTAAGTTTTTTCATCTTTGTTGTAACTCTTCTTCATATAGACCTCCTTCTTTAAAGTGTTAGACAAATAAGTGTGAACTATGCCGCAACTGCGTACTACTGATAACCTCTTAACAAATATCGTTCCGGAATTTAAAATCTCCCAAACTTTTTTTCGTTCCACCAATGATATATACTCATCCTCTCCGGAAATCTTGCATCATACCTTCAGGTTTCTTCATCTTTCTCATCATCATATGGAGTTTCCTCGTTGATGGAAACCTTCGCAGCTTCCTCTGCTTCCTCCTCATTATTATAGATAAAGTCACTCTCATCGTACAAGCATCCATCCTCTCCATACACCTCATACCCATACTTCTTCTCATTGTTAGTGATAGTGATGCCGCACTCTTTGTACTCGGTGGTCTTTACCACGTTCTTGGAGTCATAGATAGTTTCATCATCTCCCTCATACGTAGTGTAAAGATATCCATACATCCCATCAATGTAGCTCTCAATGGTCACAAGCGTATCGCCTTTCTTCCATACCTGGAAGTTGATGTCATCGGTATCAATTGGGATGAAATGCTCCTTCTCAAAGTATTCCTTAATCTTCTCATAGCTTTCCAGTTCATAGTAAGCGTGAAGTGCCTCCTGGTTATAGCTGCATCTACTATCAAGACCACCACCTGCTGGTTCAGACTCTTCGGAAATATAAGGTTTTCCATACCTATCAACAAATCTACTCATATGATACCTCCTTTTTTAATGGGTTAAACAATTAAGTGTGGACAATAATATACTTGCAAAATCCGTGCCAAACTGATAAAAAAAGGGAAGATTAAGTTTTCATCTTCCCCCCTTTCTGCCCATTACACTTTCTACAAATCATCTGCAAATTCTCAAGAATTGTCTTTCCACCTCGCCACCAAGGAATTATGTGGTCTCCCTCCATCTCTTCAAAGGTATGATGCTCTCCGCATATTGGACAAACCCCCTCTTGTTTCTCATAAGCCGTTCTCTTGTCCACATTGCTAAATGTCCTCTTGGAAAGCTTCCTTGCAATGTCCTCGCTCTCATTGGAAAGCACGTACTCATAAATGCCCTTCTTGTCAGTAACTTCCTCGTTCTCCATCAATGAGTGAATTTTCTCCTCCAAGGTCTCGCAATCATACTCATTGCCCTTATAAGTGTCATAGAGCTTTCCCCAGTTTAAGCCGCACATCTCCTTTCTATAATACTTTCCGGTATTAAACGTCCCCTCAATCCAAGAAATCACATTGTTGAAGTAATCCCAAAGCTCACTGGCATCCTCATCGTGCTGATGCTCTGCCATATAGTCAGCAATCTTTCCATCACTTATCCAGGAAAGCGCAGTCTCAAGGTACTCTTGCCTAATCGGACTTCCCTTTACAAACCTATTACCAATCTTATAGGCCACACAATTGGTCTTGCTGAACTTCTTCTTTGCATCGGTAAGCCACTTTCCGGTATAGTTGATATTAAGCAGCTCCTGGTCAGTAAGCTTTTCCCCGGCAATGTTAATCGTCCTAAACCAATCCAACCTCTCCTTGTCATTGCCATTGCAGACGTAGATATCCACTGGATAAGATAGAATTCTCTCCTGCTCAACGTCAGTCAAGTTATGGAAGTACATAGGAACACCCTCAACCTCAACCGAGAAGTCCCCGGAAACGTACTGGCAAAAGGAAATAGTCCTCTGCTGTCCATCAAGGACTTCATAAGTGCCATCCTCATTTTCCGCCCAGTACATAACGTTAAGCGGAAACCCCTTAAGGATAGTTTCAATCACTGCTGCCCTTTGCTTGTCCTTATAAACGAACTCCCTTTGATATGCCGGACGGATGTTAAGCTTTCCACTGAAGCCGGAAACTCCACCCTCGGCATTGTCAACGTAGTCCTTGCTAATCTCCTTGATTGTGTAATTCTTGTGTTCTATTCTCATAATGTACCTCCTACTCTTATTGGGTTAATACTTTATCGTCTATTGACGTGTATGCAAATTATGTGCCAAACTTTACTTTCTGCAGAAAATTTTAGTCTAATAGTACACAATTTGAAATAGTAGGGTTAGATAGGTATGTAGAAGATAACCCTCATTATGGACATAGATTTACTATTAGCGGAAAAGAAACTTACGCAAGAATTTTAATTAAGCGGAAAGTTTCTTAATAAGTATTCTTGCATAGACACCTTTATTATTTACATAGAACTTTACTCTGCCATCGTTTCCATTTATAAGTCCTTCTCCTCTCGCACCACTCATAATTCCCACTATTTCAAATTGTGTAGAAATGCTGTTAATCTCTATATGAATAGTACCATCACTCCACAAATATTTCAACCCCGTAATCGGAATACCGATAACTCCGTTATAGTCCATAGGAAATTTCTCCATCCTACCACACTCAATAGCATCGTAATTATCGTACTTTGGAAAATCTTTCTCGTTGTACTTCTTGTAAGTGTCAAGTGTTTCTCTTTTATTATCATTTGAAACATTTGTGTACCAACAAATAGAATTTACTTGCTTGTATATTCCATCTGCCTTTGTAATATACCTCTCATTTTCAATAGGATAATTTGCGGGCATTTTGAAGTATGGCATTTTGCCTGTGAATAAAGTTCTGCCAAGCCAAAGTTGTCCGTTCTTTATAAGTGGAAATATCTCTTTGTAGGTAATTGCGTTGTTATTCCCCAAGATAATAAATTTCTTGTTGTACTTCATAAGTTGAGCAACATACTCCCTGAACAAGCTAAATGGTGGGTTGGTAACTACCACGTCAGCTTCCTTAAGATAAGCAATGCACTCCTCACTCCTGAAGTCCCCATTACCATTAAGATAGGTAACCTTTACCTCTTCATCATCCACTCTCCTATTGCCGTTCTTGTCCCCCTCATATACCAATACCACACCACGTCCATCTGCCTTATATCCAGTGCTGATGAGCTTCTTCAACCCAAGGTGCTCAAAGTTAAGGGAGAAGTATTTAAAGAAGTTAGACTCCCTGGCATCATCACAATTACAATAAACCACCTTCCCCCTGAAGAAGTCCTTGTAATGCACCATCTCTTTCTCAATATCTGACAATTGAGTGTAGAATTCGTCTTGCTTTGCTGTCTTTGCCTTGTGTAAATTAGAGTTCTTTGCCATAATGTACCTCCTTTTTTAAAGTGTTAAACATAATGATACCTCACAAAAACCATACCGCACTCATCAAATATATAGAAAAAAATTGAAAAAAGCAAAAAAATCAACCCCTCAATCCCACCAGGAAACCGGAAACCCGGTTAATAATAGCCGCATTTGCGTACTACACCAGGTTTCGGAAAGCGGCAGTCCCAACTGACAAATTGTCCACTCTTTCAGCCAGGAACCGCCGGAAACCTGGATGCTACTCGTTACTTGATGGCGGCAATTGCCTTATAAACCTCTTCCACCGCCTTGTTGACCTGCTCAATTGTCTCATAGACCTTCGCAATGACCTCGTCAGCTACCTCGTCCCTCTCGTCTTCCTCCTCTTCCTCGTCATCATAGCCAACCTCATAGTCATACCAGTCCACGTAGCCAAGCCACTTCGCAATCTCGTCCTTTTCGTACCACAAGATGTCGTTCACTTCCTCTTCAGTGAGCGCTTCTACGCCCTCTCTATCCTCGATGTACTCCTCCACCTCATCGCAGTCGCCCTTTTCCTTGAGGACTTCAAGTGTGTCAAGTCCGCCACCCCAAGCCGGGAATTCATTGAGGGACACTTCCTCATACTTCTTAATTTCTACCATAATTACCTCCTTCTTTAAAATTAGACAATCTAGTTAACTATGTACACTTGCATGCATGCATAAGTACTTTCAAAAATAAGGGGATGAACCATGGACTGCTAACTACCAAACCCCACAATTCATCCCCACACACTTACATGGTAACAAAAACCATGCCAAACACTAAAAAAGGATATATAAACCTCAAAAAAAAAATAATGCATGTTCATGAAGCTATTTCCTGGACTACCATGGGAGCTAGTTACTCTCTCACTTCATCTACTTCGCAAGCCAACATTGGCCCCTAGCTCCCGGTGTCACTCCCCTCTCGCTTTCTCCTCCTTTAACACTAAAAATGGAAAATACATGAACACACTAATACTCTTGCAAAGACCATGCCAAACTTTACGGAAAACCCATGATAGATAAAAAATATTTACAATTGGGGAGCTATACCTATATTATATATAGAGAGGGAAGCTCATGTACATGCATGATAGGCCTAGAAACCATGGGAGCTTCCGGGTATAGACCCAGGGATAGCCGGGGTACCCGGTGGTGTAGTCCCCCTCCCATAGTCCCCCTGGCACTTTTGAAGGAATATGGGGGCACAGTTGCTTCCGACAAATCTCCCTATTTTTTTCGTCATTTTCCATTAGGGGGGTACCCTTTCCCATCAAAAGGTACTACTTTTCCAAAAATTTTTCCACCTAAAATTTCCATCATTTCCCAAACCTCACTTTCCTCTCAAAAACCATCGTCACCCAAATTTCATCTTTCCGAGAAAAAAAAAATCCCTAATGGATTACACTTCAAAAGCCATTTTCCATTAGGGGGGGGGGTCTAAAAATTGAGTAGGTACTACTTTCGGAATAAATTTTTCCCAGAATTTTTTTCATCTTTTCCAACAAAATATATCTTGACTTTCACCCACAAAATATGTAAATTATTAGAAAAAGACAATATGTTGATGAATTTAAAAAATGAGGAAGAATCCATAAAGAAATATTTGGCTGAAGATATTTCGCCTGAAATAAAAACATCCCCTGCAAAAATTGCTTGGATGGCGCTATCTAACGCTCTTTTCAATATTCAGCAGTATATGAAACATCGGGAAAACGAGTTAATCCCGAATCCCAATAATCCAAAGGAAGGAAAAAGGCACCCGATAACTACAGAAGATGTTAAAAAATTGCTTGAGTATATTGATACGACTATCAATAACTGTATATCAGCAACCATTCCAAATATAAGAAAACAAGGATAACTTTATGAAATACTAAAAAGAGGCCACAGAAAATTTTTAATCAACTGTGGCTTCTCTCTCACTTTAAAAGAAGTTTTTTCTATGCATTAACAATCACTTCCATCATGTCTGAAGAATATTCTTCCCCGTCAATGCTAAGGTAAGCGATAATTGGCTGTTCATAGTCTGGATGGGTTCCGGTGTTGATATACTTTTCTATTTCCTGACGATTGTGTTGTGCGACATTTGCTATTTCACTTGGTGATACTTCTGTGATGGCATATGCCTTCGGGCTGTAAGGGTTCGTCCATACGCTGCTGTCAAAACCATCATCATCGGCAACCCAAAGATAATATGTACCTCCGTCATAATCTATTCTATCCACATACCAATATCCGTGATTCTCTGTCAACCCTTCACCTTCATAGTAGTTGTCGATATCTTCTTCATCGTAGTCTTCCACGCCGAAATATTCTCTCGTCTGGGTATTATGACTTTTCACTTCAACGGTATTGAAATTAGTGTTAACACCAACGGATTCAGTTTCTGTTGACGAGATAAAACCGTCACAAGAGTCACAAATCAGATAATCTATTGTTCCTGGAACATCAGAAGAATATTCTGAAAGCAAAGGAGAACCACCATTCCATTGATTTGGACTTGGTGCGACAGCCCCAAAGTCAACTCTTTTCACCTTAGAACACCCGTGAAAAATACTGTTTAATTCAATTCCGTGACCTATCGGATGGTAAATCTTAGGTGCCTTTACCATATTACTGCAATTATAAAACATTGATTCAAATACGGATGAAGAATCGCTGGTTGATTTCATCGCCTTCGGTGGATATACAAGGCTGGTACAACCATAAAACATATAGTCAAATGTAATACCAATAGTCCCTTGCGTCGTTGGCAGGATAAGGTTTTCAGCATTAACCACTGCGCTTTGTCGGAATAAACTCGACAAAGGTACATTAACGCTTGTCAGCGATGAATAATTTGTCTTATTAATGATAGACAGCATATTTCCTTCAACATTAAATGGCGTTGAACATTGTATCCTGGTACTATAAGAGTAAGCGGTGTTTGTTGTTCTCCTGAAGGAAATCTTATCATCTTTAACAACACTGACTGTTCCGGGCCAAGACGCCCAATCACCGTCGTTTTTCCTGTATTCCATTCCGCTTACACTACTCCATGTAATTGTACCTGCGGAGAGCATGACCAGTGTCAAGGGCTTCTTTTCATATCCGCTATCCATAATTGTCTGATGCATGTCAGCGATATAGGCAACAAGCGGATAACAGGTGTCATCACAAGTGCTGATATAGGCGTTATATTCTGCTACTGTTGCGAATTTCCTTAATTTCTTCATAATTTTCTATTTTTTTACATAAATAGCGCTTTTTCCTGAATAATTTTTTATAAGAAAACATTAAATAACGACCGAGGTTGGCTTCCGCCAACCTTTTTTTATCATCGGGCCTAACTTATTTGGTTAAATAAACTATTTATAAAGAAATTACCTTTTAGTTAGAAATGACATTATTTGAAAATATATGCCTCGACCTACTCCTTGAGGGAAAGACCCCTGAGGAAATCCTTGCTGCGCTTAAGTACAAGTTTAAGGACGTTCCTGAGGAAGTAATCCTCAAGTTGTTCGAGATGGATACAACGAAGAAGAAGTCTTATACCCAGTGGGTATTGTCCCATTGGGCTGAGGAGGGTGCGGAGATTGAACAACTCATCGTCAGTGGGAAAATGAAAGAGGTCTTTGACTTCATTAAGGAAACCCATGACATACAGATACAGGGTTATAAGTCAGTTAAGGAACTCGTTGAGGACCTTAAGTATAAGATGAGCAGCGGGCTTGACCTCCTTGAGAAAAATGGAACTGGGTCTGAAAACGACTTTACAATCCTCTACAATAGCCCTGAATGGGTGGTCGTCACCCCTAATACTTATGAAGCGTCACATAAGCTTGGTGTCGGAACTTCATGGTGTACTGCTGGATGGAGATATAATAATGGAAAGTATTATTATGACAGGTATCTTAATGACTACGGTGGGAAGTATTACATTAACTTTGATAAACGAGGTGGGGAGAAGGATTGTGCTGGGGTTGAACGTCCGTATAAGAGATATCAATTCCACTTCGAGTCAAACCAATTTATGAACATCTTGGATAGACCAATAAGCCTCGTCAGCATAAACATGCCGGAAGATGTCATTGAGTTTTATGAGAAAGTTGAACCCGTCAAAATGGAAAAACTTGTCAATTCAGCAAAACATGAGAAGAGAAAGCAAGCTTACCTTGCTGCAAGACGTGAATATGCAATTCATGTTAGTGGAGATTATTCAATTCTTCCTAAATATGATGATACTCTTAATCCCGAAAACTTACCTAACATAAGGGAATTCGGTCTCTATGATATGGAATACGATGAGGTTGACCCTATTTCGCTTGATTATTTCAATAAAAATATCTTATTCTACGGAGAAATTAATAATTACTTTGTCCTAATTGTTAATACTAACGTTGATGACACAACTGACTATGGCGGAAATTTGAAAACATATTTTAAAGGCGAATACCCATGTAATCCGACATTTTATGTTTCTAGGGGTGACGGCCCCTTCGGTAGGTGGTATGGCTTTGATAGGTGTGACAATGCCTTTTATAGCGTCTTAGAAAATAACTTATTTGTTATCACTGGGGATAGAGTTTGTGACCTTCTAACTAACATCGAAAATCCATTTGATGATGAAGCCACACCACAAAAAGCTTTTTTAAATTGTGAAATTGACGGTAAACAGTATTTTGAAGTAGTTTGGGAAAATGGTTTCCATTCTCTCTATTGTTCCAATACTAATTTTTCTAATGCCTTTTCACGAGATTATAGTCACCGAGAAAGGTTTTACCCTATAATTTCTTTGGACCTGCCACCAGAAGGTAAGGAAAAATTTGAGGTTACAATGAATTCAGCTAAAGGTAAGCTCATACACAATTATGATATATCACCCAATAACAATAATTTCAAAATCATAAAACAGCTATACGACAATTTTTATGTTGCCACGACTCTGAAGGATAGTAACTACCGTATGGTTTATGACATTACAGAACAATGTGAATGTTTTTTTACTAACAACGCTGGTAGTAGCCAGGTTAGAGATTTTGACTGGATAACAAAAATACCAGACCGCCCATTTTTTATTGGTTCATTGGGGAGTTATTCGTTTTTATTTTCTTTACCATTAAGAAAGATGGCTTCTGCTGTGCTTTATGAATATGAAATCGATTATGAAGAAGGCAAAGTTTATGATTATGATAACAATAAAGTAACCATCCTACATGATAATGGTGAATATGAGATAAAAGATTGGAATGAGGACGAAGGAGAGGGTGAGGAAATGACCAGCAAGGCAATCTCAGAGAACTTTAGCAGATTCTTGAAACGAATAAATGATGTAAAGTTCTAAGGTAAAGAAAATGCCGTAGGGAAAAAATATCTCTACGGCAAATATTTTAAACTTTTTAGTACTCATTTCATCTTTAAGCCCCGAAAAGGCTATTCCTATTACGAATTCTTCTTAACATGTCAGCATCGACCATTATCCATCCCCAATAATCATTGCTCCTATTCATGTTAAAGTGGAAATCATTATCTTCTTTTCTAATTGTTTCCCTATAATGTGCATTATTTGAGCGGCCATTATATGTTACTTGCACCCTAAAGTGTCCATCGCAAAAGTCTTTGTTAGCAGTTAATATATAAGCACGTCTGTCGAAATCATATCTATCTCTCAGTTTATTAAGTTCTTCGCTAGTTATGCACAACTTAGGGCTTGTAAAGTTACAAATATATTCTCCCGGAGAGAAATTCATCTTAGTTCTATCCATGATGATATCCCAGGCATCTTCCTTGGTAAATGTTGACAAGAATTGTTTCTCTTGCTCTTCCCAAGAGCGTTCAGTTTCATTAAGGGCTTCGTTTACATATTCTACTTTCTTTCTTAAACCACCTTTCAACGAAGATTCATCTACACGCCTAACACCAATGTACTGGTCATTTTCATCATAGCATTCAAAGTCTGGGGTAACCTTGGCAAAATTGGTATCAGGGTCAATCTTAACGGTAAATGTAATACTCTTATAATTTGCATCTATTACAATAGTGCGCTTCTCGTTTATATCATATTCATTAAATTGATTGCAAAGCATGAAATTACCATTTTTAAGTATCTCCTTTACTTCCTCTAAGGTCTTTCCATTGAACATTCTCTGTACTTCGCTATAATCTCGATAACATTGCATCTCAGACTTAAGGCCCCTCTTTAAACTGTTTTCATCAAGCTTTTTCTTCAAGAACTTCCTCAATGAGCCGCTTTCTGGCCTATTAAGATTATCACCATCAATTTTTCCGAAGCAATACATTGCATCGCCATAGGTTATTCCGTCTGTTCTTGCCCATTCGTCACCATATCTTTCCGTCATGAATTCCCTAATACGTTTATTAAGTTCTTCATCTGCAGATATTTCTGAAAGTTTTGGATATGTAATTGTTATTTCTTTAGGAGAATTTTCATAACCGCCAGTATAACTGTTGCTTCCTTCTGTTGCCTCTAAGTTAAACTGTCCAGTAGCATGCCCATCATAACAAATAACATCATAGACACGTGGTTTGGAATTGCCAAAAAAGCGTTTATCCACAAATCCAACTTCCGTTTCATAATTAGAAGTTTCTTCATTTAACTCTTTCTTCTTCAGGAAATCTCTTAATGAACCCTTCTGCGGAACATAACCAAGTGATACTTTCTTACGATTTTTCATTTCTTCCCCATTGGAAATCTCTATATTCTTAGGGTCCCATAATGCAATCATGACATCAGCATAATCTACTTTGTCCTCGTCCATATCATCATAATTTTCATAATGGACATTCAGAACATTTTTCTTCATTTCCTCATCAGATAATACTTCCGCTAACTTAGGATATGTCATCTTTAAATATTCTGGGCCATTATCATCTGGCTCCCTCTTAAACCCAAATGCCACTCCGTCATAACATTCCCAGTAATATGTATGATAATAACTCCCGCCATCCCTAAAAATCTTTGGGGAAAGGACGTCAAAATCAGCCCAAGTTACTTTACTATCATTGCCTATTTCTTCGTTCAATTCTTTCTTTTTCATAAAATCCTTCAATGAACCCTTTGTTGGTTGTTTATTTGACGATTGGTTCTTTGGTGGCCTTCCATCAATAATTGCTCGCAAATTTTCATACTCTTCTAAGGTAATTGCTTCTATGTTTGGGAACGTGCGCATTATGTCACCATAATTTATCTGTTCTGGCTGGTCTTTTTCAAGATTATAATAATCACATGTGCTGAGAACTTCTCTCGTCATTTTCTCATCTGCTAATACCTCACTTAATTTAGGGTATTCTGCCTTTACTATGTAGCGCACTCCATTTGGACCTTTAAAATTTTTTATAGAAAAGGCCGTTCCGTCATAACACAAGAAGTCAGACCAGAAATCATCTGGAATACCATCACCATATACATCCATACCATAATGAATTGGTTCCCCCAGGCTGACCTCGTTCAATTCCTTCTTTTTCATATTTCGCTTAGCAGTTAAAGAACCCATAACTTCAATTATCTCTTCTTATAAAATTCAACGACGGTTTCCTCGTCCTCATCATCTTCTTGCCAATTATAACCAAGTCTATCCATGACATCATTGCAAATCTGGACGTCTTCCCAATCCTTTCCGTAGATGTTGATTGCAACCATGTCATAACCAAATCCTATGACATCATCATCGTCAAGGTCCAATCCAGCAGCTTGAAGCTTAATTCTTATATTATTACGTTCATTAATATCAATAAACTCATTAAGTGCCTTACGTTCTCCATAAATTGCCTCGTTGATTGCACTCATGATAAGTCTCTTTAATTTATTTTCGCTTAATGTAATTTTCATAAAAATGATATTTCTTTATAAATAGTTTAAAACCCACTAAAACATTGACAAAATCATGGCTTTAGTTTATTTTATTTATAAATTACACATGAATTATGAAGGAAAAAGTTAAGTTTAATATGGGTTCATCATATTTTTTTGAGGGCCTTGAGGGTTATAAGGCAAAGGACCACGATGAGCTTTGCATAATGGAGGGTTTCTCTGAGAGAATTAAGAGTAACGTCTTGAATATGAAATTGAACGGAAATGACGTATTCTTCTTCAGGGATATGGATAAGGATGGCTTCATTAATGATACAATTAGCTGCAAAGTACCAATGCGTGTCGGAAAGTTCCTAATCCCGGAATTTTGCAAGTATATTAACTTTAAGGTGGAAGATTATGAGAGACTGAAGGAATGCTTTGATGCTCTTGATGAAAAGCACCAATACGAGAAGCTGATTAGGGATTATTACATTGAAAATGGTGATTTCACGCTTACTGATGAACAAAGGAAAAACGCCTATGAACTTTACAAGAAGGAGAGGGATAAGTAAAAACCGCATTAAATGGTAAAAAAGGGGCTGTTTCATAATGAGAAATGGCCCCTTCATACTATTTATAAAAAAATATACTTTAACAATTATGATATTAAATGAGTCAAGTAGGGATAACCTATTATTACCATACTTAGAATTGTACAACAGCAAGGTTGGGGAAGGAGAGAAGAGGACTCTTCCTGATATGAAGAAGGCGTTGTTAAGGAAATTTGTTAACGAGGCCCTAATGAGGAACCTTTCCCTTGAATCAAATTATTACCTTGCCGGAGTTGCCAGATATTACTTCAATGGGGACCTTACAACGAATAAGGTTGACATCCTTAATGTATTTAGCGGAGAGGCTGGAAGTACTGACCAGTTTAATCAGGAAATATGCCAGAGGCTTAATGCTCTCATATTGGTGTTGAGAAATGCTTATATTGACAGCGTTGGAACCCAGTTTGAACAACCAGAGGATTTTGGAACATTATCAATCGCTAAGTTGCTGAGGAAATATAACAAGGCAATCAATGCTGAACTTGGCATTGAAACCCCAAAGAAGGGAAAGAAAGTAAAACCTGTCGAAGAAATTGATAGAAATGACAGTGTTGGTAACGGTTATACTTTCGATATCCTTTATTCATATGATGAGGCAAGGAAGTACCATTCCGCAACAGAACCTGGTGCATGGTGTATCACATACGGAGAACATCACTATAATTATTACATTAAGCAACTTGGCATCCATTATGTTATATTCAGGAAAGATGGTTATGAAAATGTTGAGAGGAAGAAGGGGCCTAATTGGACCCGTCAGAAACCACAGGATGAATATGGAAATTCGCTCATTGCCTTTCTCCAAAGTAATAAGACAGGAGAACCAGTTTACATAACATCAAGGTGGAACCACGGGGCTTATGGCGATGATAGTAGTTGTGAGGCCGACCATGCTTACACTAAGGAAGAATTCATGGAGAAGACTGGTGTAACGGAAGCCGACATTCAGAGAATTTTTAAGATTTGGAAAACCGATAAACCAAAGAAAGATGCTGAAGGTGGTGGGGTTGATAGGAAGGCAATAAATGCAGCGAAGCTTAAGGCTTCTAGAATAATTAAATATACACAAATGCTGTTAGCTCAGGGTGCAGACATTGAGTCGGCCCTTATGCCACATAAAGACAATTTATCTTCAATGGTGTTGACAAATAATGATAAATTAGCCGAATTAAGGAATAGTATTTACAAGGCAACTGATGAAGCAACAAAGGAAAGTCTTAGGAAATCTGTACGTAAACTCTTAAGAAAGTCAAGTGTTGGCTGTCTATTAACCGTTGATAATAGGAAGTTTGCATTCTTAATTGATGGCGGAAAAATTTCAATTGATACCATAACAGACTTCGGTGATTATTCTGGCCGTGCTAGTTGGCTGTTTAATAAGGGTAATGAAAATGTTATATTGTTCGGTACTGATAAACATGGTTGGGTTGTCTATGATAAAATTAGAAAGACGCCATTAGTTGTTGATGGGAAAAAGAAGTTTAAATATGTGTCTTTTAGCTTACCTTGGGAAGTTAAGAATGAGAGGACGAGTGATAATGGTGAATATGTCGTAAATAAACCAGATTACTATGTGGTTGGCACGTCAACAACATCATACGCCCTCATTAATTATAGGACAAATGAACCATTCTTATTGCCAAATGGCTCTCCATGGTTTGAAAAAGTTGTTTCTGAGAACACTCACTTAGTTGACCATGGCTACGGTAATGATTATGCTATTAAACTTGACCATTATTTAGCCTTGGGGTTCACGTATGACTCAGCTAGAAATGAATATTATGTCTATGACGTAAAGACTAGGTCATTCCTTGACCTTCCTAATACTAGCTATTTTTTATATTGCGGTGGAATAGGAAACTTAGTAGAACAAGGATGTTATGTTATACATGGTTATACAAATAATGATTATAATAGCGGGGTTGACCTCATATATAAGGATGGTAAGCGTTCCAGTGAATTTCCTGACATGTATAGCATGCTTAATTTTGAAGATGACGAGTTTACCGTCATGAGGACAGTAAATGGCGAAGACTACATTAACATACGTGACGAACATTCAGGATTGGCCACAACACTTAAAGTGACTATACCAGAAGAAATCCTTCAAGACAAAACCCCTTATTTTAGATTTGCCGAAAAAATTGGGACAAACCGAGTTATTGTATTTTCACTCACGAATAAAGATAGGGATAACTACGGTTACAGAACTGCCTTTGGTTATGTTGTATTAGTATATGATGGTAATGGGATAAGATTGTTAAAGAATGGGGTTGATAGGAATGGCGGATATATATTCCCTAAGGTTACCAATTGGTATTATAGCGGTAATGATTTTGATGGATACTTGCTTATTGGATTTTTTCGTGGCAATGGCGGCATTTATAAAATAGCCAATTCAAATACTAACAGCCTTGTTCCTTGTAAAATCGACAATGATACATTGGTAATTGATAGAGAAGCACAAGTTCAACAAGTTCGTGAAAGTAAGAAGAGTGTTGGTCTCACTGCTGGTGACGTAAAGACTATGGTTTCAGAATGTGTTAAGAGAATAATTGAAAGAAAATTATTAAAGTAATATGTGGGTATTAAATGAATCAACGAGAGATAACTTGTTAATTCCATATGTAGAATTATATAATAGCAAGGTAGAAAAGCCTGAGGAAAAGACAAATGTTTCGCAGATGAAACAGTTCTTATTGAAGAAATTCGTGAATGAAGCATCAATGAGAAATCTCTCCCTTGAGTCAAATTATTATCTTGCTGGTGTTGCGAGATACTATTTCAATGGCGACCTTACAAAGAATAAGGTTCTTAATATCTTTGATAATAGTATTACAGATGAGTTTATTGAAGAAATATGCCAGAGGCTTAATGCTCTCATATTAGTATTAAGGAACGCCTATATTGATACCATCGGAACTGAATTTCCACAACCAGAAGATTTCGGAACATTGTCAATTAAGAAACTTCTTAGGAAATATAACAAGGCAATTAACGCAGAGCTTGGCGAGGAAGAAAAGAAAAACGGTGAGGAAGAGGAGGAGAATAAGCTAGATACAAGTGATAGGGTTGGAAATGGTTATAGCTTTGACATTCTCTATTCATTTAATGACGCAACAAGATATAATAAAGCCACCGAGCCAGGCGCTTGGTGTATTACTTACGGTTCAGGACACTTTGAATACTACACTAGAAACTTGGATGGCCACTTTGTAGTCTTTAAGAAAGATGGCTATGAAAGAGTTAAGAGAAAGAAAGGCGAGGGTTTTCCTCGTGATGAGTACGGTAGTTCACTCATCGCATATCTCCAAAGTAATACCGGAATAGCACCAAAACAAATCACTTCGAGATGGAACCATGGGGCTGGTGACGTTGATTGTCGTGAAGGTGACCATGCATTTAATAAAGAACAATTCCAACAAATTACAGGGGTTTCAGATGCAGACCTCAAGAGAATCTTTGAGATTTGGAGAGCAAATACCAACGAAAAATTAAAGAGAGATGCATTGACCAGGAAGGAGAAAAACCTTGAAATGAAGAAGGTAACAAGAATTCTTAAGTATGCCCAAATGTTGCTTAATGAAGGAATGTCTATTGAGGAGGCATTTAAGGAATTTGCAAAGGATAAACATAAGAATGTCGAAGACATATTAAATACGACAATGTTAACGAACTCTGATAGAGCTAGCGACCCTAATACAACACCAAAGGCATTAAGAAAGTTAATGAGAAATTCGGTCATTGGTGTAGCATTAAATGTATCAGAAGGCGTTGATTATTCATTCTTAATTGACAGGAATAAGATTATATTTGAAAGCGTTGTCGAAGGGAAAAATTCATTCAATACATATGACGGGTTATCGTTAATTGAATTTTCTAGGGAGATAGGTGGTAGAATGCAATATACCTTCTATGATACAATAAATCATAAGATATTGAACATTGACGGAGTAACTAAGTTTAAAGTTGCAAGATTTAATTCTAACTCCACAAATAACAGTGCGTCTAGAATATTATGTATAGGAGAAAACAACGTAAAATGGGCCGCAATTGATGCTGAGACAAATAAACCGATAACACTTCCAAATGGACGGGTATGGTCCGAATGTATTAAGGAAAATGGTGATAAGATGTATTATAGGTCAACTAGATATGGTACAGAAACAATAAAAAGAGATACTTCTATAATTACATTTACCTATGATAGTTCTGCTCGTATTTTCTACACTTATGACGTTAAGAGTAAGAAGTTCATTGATATTCCAGATGGCTGGAATGTGTATCAATATCAGCCTCGTTGTTTTGGTCTTGTTATGCTAACTGACGCCAGTTGGCAATTTAGCGAGATTATGTTCTATGAAAATGGTGAGAGGAGTAAGATACTCCCAGGGATTTATGCGGCTAGAGATAAGCTGATATACAATTATTATTCAGCATTCCAAGTTAAAAATTATATAGCACTTGAGGATAGTGAAACCCGTGAATGCTTTATCTTTAATACGGAGACAAAGGAAAAGACTGAGATACCATTTGTGGGTGGGTGTAATAAATATGAAATTGAAAGCGAGAAAATTTGTCGTAGTAGTGGCGTACTTAAATATCCGCATAGTAATGGCATTGGTTTCATCCTTTTCAAAAGAGTTAATAATAATCAGTACGGAATGAGAGATTGTCCAATACTGTTTTTCTCAACGGCTGCTGGGCGTTTCTTAAAAAACCCACTTGATAATTCATTATCATTTGCTACTCTCAGACAAAGTTATTGCTGGGGGGAAGAAGAATTACGACAAGTGTTGGAAAATTGTAGCTTTTTATACAATCCTTATGATGATATCTTTTACCTCAACAAAAAGCCATACAGACTTAATGTAGATGGTAGTGAGCTTGTTCCTCTTTACGCAAGGGAGGAGGCCCAGTCCGCAGCAGTAAATGAAATGAGAGTTAAAATTACCGAAACCGATATCAATAAGATGGTAACGGAGAGTGTTAAGAGAATAATTAGAAAACGATTATTAAAGTAATATGTGGTTAAACGAATCAAGTAGAGACAACTTACTTCAACCTTATGTAGATTTATACAATTCAAGGGTTGGGGCACCTGAGGAGAAGGCAACAGTATCGCAAATGAAACAGTTCTTGCTGAGGAAGTTTGTGAATGAGGCTTATATCAGGAACTTATCAATGGAATCAAATTATTATCTTGCTGGTGTGGCGAGGTATTACTTCAATGGTGACCTTACAACGAACAAAGTCCTTAACGTCTTTGATAAGAATGTAACCGATGAATTCATCCAAGAAATATGTCAAAGACTTAATGCATTGATACTTGTGTTAAGGAATGCTTATATTGATACGGTAGGTACACAATTTGAACAACCAGAAGACTTTGGGACATTGTCGATTAAGAAACTTCTTAGGAAATATAACAAGGCAATTAATGCTGAATTGGGGGTAGAGGAGAAACCGAAGGAAGAAAAACCAAAGGAAGAACTCAATAGAGATGATAGGGTTGGAAATGGTTATACGTTTGATATTCTCTACTCATTTGAAGATGCAAGAAAATACAATAAATATACAGAGCCAGGTGCTTGGTGTATCACTTATGGCCAACAGCATTATGATGGTTATGTAAAGAGACTCGGTATCCATTACGTCATCTTCCGTAAGGACGGGTATGAAAGCCTTGATAGGAAGAAAGGACAGGATTTTCCACGTGATGAATATGGTAGTTCACTCATTGCGCTCCTCCAAAGTAATAGAACAGGAAATCCAACTTACATAACATCAAGATGGAATCATGGTGCTAATGATTGTGGTTGGTGTGAAGCCGACCATGCGTTTACTAAGGAACAATTCATGGCAAAGACTGGGGTAACAGACGAAGACCTTCAAAGGATTTTCAAGATTTGGAAGACTGATACCGACCAGAGAAGCGAAAGGGACATGATAAGTCGTAAGGAGCGTAATGCTGAGGTTAAAAAGGTGACAAGAATTCTTAAGTATGTTCAGATGCTTATGAATGAGGGTAACTTTGAAACTCAGTTTGGCGATTATGCTGACGGAAAACAGGAAGTTCTCTTAACGAACAGGGAAAGATATAACCAGCTTAGGGACACTGATGAAAACGGAAGTAACAAGAAGGCGATGAAGAAAGTATGGAAAAATTCGCTTGTTGGCGTCAGTCTTAAGATAAGTGATGGTGTATATTATGCTTTCCTAATTGATAGGGGAAAGGTAATTTTCAATTCAATGGTAGATAATAGTAATTCAGTTAATAATATTTTTATAAATGTTGGAAATTTAAATATTGTAGCCATCAGGTGCGGAGAAAAGAATATGTATTATGACTTGGTGCATCATAAGATAATTGATATTGATGGCGTTACTAAGTTTAAACACATTTCAAACACGTCAAGACGAGATGATTATCATGATACGAGATTAGGTTTACAAGCAACTCAAGAGGTACCATATTACCTGCTTGGCGATAAACTTAATAAGTGGGCCATGCTTGATGCTAAGACTAACGATGTCATTGTCCTACCTAACGGTTCTTCGTGGGCCGAGGATATTCAACCATATGGAAATAGACGTTATAGTACAAGGGATAAACTTTTTGCAATAGATGATGGTGATAACGTCATAAGATTTGTCTATGATAGTGCTTCTGGCGAGGAATATTATTATGAAAGAGACCTTAAAAAATTCATTGATATCCCTGATGGTTGGATACTTAACCCAAGTGGTATTGGAAGAGTAAATGGGGTTTATACGTTAATACGTAGGCATCCTGATTATGGTTATTATTATACCGGAGCTACTGCCATTGAAATGAAGTTTTATAAAAACGGTGAACCTTATCAAGCACTTCCTGGCATTTATGATGGAATGATTAAATATAGTTATTACTGGGATAATGAAAGTGACCCATCTAGCAAATTTTTACTTATTAAAGAATATAATAGCCATGTTGCCTTTATGTTTGATTTTAATACTGAAGAAAAAATTCCACTACCAGAAGGTACGTTAAGCAGTAATGACGTTTATATTTCTTCAATTCGTGTTCAAGAAGATGCAAAAGACGAAGCTTTGAGGGATAACTTACTTATCATTGCAATGAATAGGAGTTATAATAGATATAATGGCAGCAAAAACAGAAGTCTTCTCTTCTCCGTTAAGAATAAAAAATTCTTGATAAACCCTTATAATAATCAGTATATATTCAAGAATTTTATTACATCTTGGGGTAACCAGTGGCAGGTCAGCTCATACGATAAATTTGTATACTTTACAAGTGTAGAAAATTTCAAATGTGAAGGTCACACTTATTTCTTAGATAGTTCTGGTGAATTTAAGCGTGGTGACGTTGAATTAAAGAGAAATGAAGTAAATGAAATAAGGAAGGTTAATATTACAGAAAGGGATATCAAGAAGATGGTTTCTGAATGCATTAAGAATGTCCTCTTGGAAATAATTTAATGAATATTTTGTTTTCTCAAATAAATTTTATATATTTACTCTAGAAGTTTAATTAAAATTTTGGAGGAAATAATTTATGTGTTTGTATTCAAAGAAAAGAAAGAAGCTGATTGCTGAGGAAGACATACATTGTTGCAAGGTCCTTATCATTAATCTTAATGAAGGGAAATGCCGTTTCTTAACTCCATATATGAAAAATGAAGTGGAAAGTGGTGTAGTTTATGGTTCAGAAAAAACAAAGGAAACCTGGGGAGAAACATACCTAGCTGAAGATGGCTCTCTATATTATACAGTTGGAAAGGGTTTTCACCATTCTTTCAAGAACCGTAGTGATGCGGAAAAGCAATGGGTATTTTCTAAGCGAATAGCTATCGTTGACGCCTATATTCCAAAGGGAAGTGAATACTTCGTTGGTTCTTCTGGACCCGGTAAGGATGAAGTGGTCTATGCATCAAGTGCAATTAGATACGACTTTGACAAGGATAAAATTCTTGCAGGAATAGATAAGTAAAAAAAAAAGAACCCAGACTAATAATCTGGGTTTTTTTATTTCCTCTTAAACAGTTGTTTAAACACCATTCACTCTATAATCATCTTGTACATATCCCAAATTTTCTCCTTCCATTCATCAGACAAGTCATCAGTCTCAAGATATTCTTGACACTCTTCAAGCTCTTTCTTAATAGCTTCAGCCATTTGATATAAAACCTTTGTTTTTTCGTCCATGATACCAGTACCCCCTTCTTTTCTCTTATTAGAAATCGCCATCTTCGTCATTAAAAGATTTATCCTTGAATTGGTTGATGCGCCCATCAGCATACTCTTTCATTGCGCTGATAATTGTTACTGGTTGGAATGTAAGACCAACCATTAGACCATAGAATGCGTCAAGAAATTCTTCCATCGTGCAATCTGGATTGTCCGACTCCCAAGTGTAAGTGTGCCCATACATGCTAGCTGACATTTTGCAGTTTTCTTCGTATCTACCCATAATTCGTTGCTGTTTTTCTTCTCTTCTTATTTTTATAAAAAATATAAATTTTTTTCTTATTTTCAAAATAAATCTTCATTTAAAAGCCATTCTTTCAGCATAGTATTTCTCTTACTGTAAGAAGTGTCGGCGACAGCCTGTTGTAGTGCCCTCTTATCCCCAACAATTATGCAAATGTCCTTTGCTCTTGTTATTGCTGTGTAGATTAGGTTTCGTTTCAACATGATTGAAAAGCTCCTCAAGAGCGGAATTACCACTATTGGGTACTCAGAACCCTGTGACTTATGCACCGTGCTTGCATATGCGAGAATTACTTCATCCATATCAGCAATTTCATAGACGACCTTGTTCCCATAGTAATCAACAACCATAATTTTTTCATCTGGGTCTAGGTCGACTATATAACCCATATCACCATTAAAAATTTCCTTATCATAGTTGTTCTTAATCTGCATAACCTTGTCACCAAGTCTAAATGTAGTATTACCGTATTGTATTTCAAGCGTGTTCTTGTTAAGTTTTTCCTGAAGTATTCTACTAAGTTCATTTGCACAACAAGATACGTTTCTCCTCCTCGGAGAAATAACCTGTATATCCGTTGGTTTAATGCCATAAGCCTTTGGTAGTCTGTCAGTTACCAATTTTCCAATTGTTTCTTCGACCATCAATGGGTCCCTCTGTTCAATGAAAAAGAAGTCATTATCCTTCTTGCTATTATCAAAGACAAGTGGTTTATTGTTTATCATGTTATGGGCATTCCTTATAATATAACTACCCTCAGCCTGGCGGAATATCTCAGTCAATGTAGTAACGTGTATTGTTCCAGACTCAATTACATCATGCAAGATGTTTCCTGGGCCAATTGCTGGTAACTGGTTTTCGTCGCCAACCAAGATAAGTTTTGCCGATGGTCTCACAGCCTTGAGAAGCGAACTCATAAGGAGAACATTTACCATTGATATTTCATCAATAATTACAACATCCTCCATTAGCGGATTGCTCTCATCCCTCGTAAAACCCTCTCCTGGTCTATATTCCAGTAATCTGTGTATTGTCTTCGCTGGTCTCCCGGTAACCTCTGACATCCTCTTTGCCGCCATTGCTGTTGGTGCGGCACATGCAATTGAAAGACCGATTAACCTCATGGCAGTAATCATACCAAGCAGTGCAGTTGTCTTGCCAGTTCCTGGACCACCAGTTAATACGATGACATTCTTCGTTAAACTAGCCGTAATAGCTTCCCTTTGTCTATCATTATACTTCACACCTAACTGTCTTTCAAGGTCCTCGATGGACACATTAAATAACGCACCATAAGAAGATGAAGAGTTTAATGTTTTCAACTTCCTTGCAATCTGCTTCTCTGCATAATATAAGTTTTGTGAAAATACTTCTTCTCCAGTAAATGTCTTGAGTGAGCCTTCCGTCACGTGGTCATCAATTATACCACTGATGTAGGTTTTTTCAACTTCGTGGTCCAACATTTCCCACGATGCGTCAAGCAACTGATTTTTATAAAGAAATGTATGCCCATCTTCGCCACTTTCAGTGAGAACAAAGTCAAGACAGGCACCAATTCTCTCAGGATTGTACTTATCAACGCCAAATTTAAGAGCCATGGCATCGGCTTTCTTGAAACCAATTCCATCGACTTCATAGCAGAGGCGATATGGATTTTCCTTTACCTTATCAATGACTTCTCCACCATAAACACGATACATTTTCATTATCATGGTAATGGAAATACCATGTACGGAGAAAAATTCAACAATTCTCTGGATTTCCTTGTGTTCCTTTACACCGTTAATAAGTGCCTCAGCCTTCTTCTTGCCAACGCCCTTTATCTGAGTAACCCTTTCAGGCTCATTTTCTATTATACTAAGTGCGTTCTCCCCAAGAGCGTCAACGATTTTCCTTGCAAACTTTTCGCCAATGCCCTTAAAGATACCACAGGACAGATATGCAATCACACCAGCCTTTCCCCTCGGCTCTGCCTCAGCATAACGCTCAACAACAAATTGAAGACCATATTTATCAGTATCTTTCCACTCGCCATCAATTTCAATGGTAATACCCCTTTTTGGGTTTAGAATTCCATTCCGAAAAACGGCAGTAAATTCTGTGTTAAGGTCATTATCCGTTGCTGCTATAACTGCATATCCGCTTTCATCATTCTTGTAAATTACATTATCTATTGTACAATTAATCCTTATCATATAGCCTTTTTATGCCTTACAAATATACAAAATTTTTGTCACAATTCAAAATGAAACTATTTATAAAAAAATATGTTTTATGAAACGTTTATTTGAAATAATTGCGAAATTCTTTAGAAAAATGTTTGGAAAAGAAGAAGAGGTCATTGTTAATGACCAGGAAGCCATAATTCCAGAAAATGAAGTAATTGAGGAAGAGGCTGAAGTTACCGAGACTGAGGGACCAGTAGATACTGGTGAAACTGAAAGTGTAGTGGCTGGAACTCCAGTTAGTACCGTGAAGATATTAATAGATAATGGCCATGGGTTTGATACCCCAGGCAAGAAGAGCCCTTATTCATGTTATGGTGTTAAACCAGAACTTGCATTTGAGGAATGGGAATGGAATAGAGAGATTGCAAAACCGCTTGTTGAAAAGCTTGTTGCGTTAGGGTATAATGCTGAGTTGCTTGTTCCTGAAAAGAATGATATATCACTTAGTGAACGTTCAAAGAGAGTAAATGACATCTGCCAGAAACTTGGAAGGGATAATGTCATACTTATTTCAATTCATGCTAATGCCGCCGGTAACGGTAAGGAGTGGATGAATGCAAAGGGATGGTCAGCATTTACAACCAAGGGAATAACTAAGAGTGACAAACTTGCTAATTGCCTCTACTCTGCTGCTGAGGTATTTTTTAAGGATAGGAAGATTAGAGTGGATTACTCAGATGGTGACCCAGATTGGGAAGAAAACTTCTATATAATAAGGAAGACCTTGTGCCCAGCAGTTCTTACTGAGAATTTCTTCTATGACAATGTTGATGATGTGAAATACATACTTTCAGATGAAGGAAGAGAAGCGGTGATTAATACACACATTGACGGAATAATGAAGTATTTGGGTGACGTTTAAAAAATTTTTATTTGACATAATGAAAAAAACCGCAAGAAGTTAATTCCTGCGGTTTTCTTTTTGTTATTGATGAAATTACTTTTTGTAATTTACGTCAATACGCTTTGGTGTTTTCTTTTCGGGTTTTTGTGGAACCCTGACGGTAAGCGTTTCACCATCCAACTCTGCCTCTACAGATGTCATATCAGCATCCTCAGGAAGTGTCTCGCTCGATGCAGCAGAAAACTTAGAGCCCTTGTCTGCATACTTGTAAGCCACCGTTACCACATTTCCTTCGACATCAACGTCGATGTCTTCTTTCTTTACTCTCTTGTCAAGAGTAACTTCAAATACATAAGCCCCGTCTTTCAACTCAAAACCATTGATATAAACCTCTGGCTTTGGGAATTCATACTTAAATGGGTCTACGAAATGAAAATAATCATCAATTAAATCAAACATAACCTTAAATTTTTAAAAATTATTATTAAATCCTTGCGATGATTCTGCCTTTAGAAAGGTCGTAAGGTGAAATTTCAATCTTAACATTATCCCCTTCAATGATTTTTATCTTGTTCTTCCTCATTTTTCCGCAAATGACGCATAATATATTTGCACCATTTTTAATGTCTACCCTAAACATTGCGTTTGGTAGTGCTTGTGTTACTGTTCCTTCTGTTAAAATTAGCTCTTGTTTTGCCATATTAAATTATCGATTTTATTTTTGTTTCATAACTATCTTCTCCATAGTGGAAGATATCTGCAAGTGAAAGCGGCTTTGTGAGCTTAGCCTCAACACCTCTTTCCTTAAGTACCTTCTCGGCCTTCTCAATGCAAAGCGGACGGAACTCATACTTGGACACTAACCTTCCCTTCCTTAGAAGCGCTGGGTCAATGGTTTTCATATCATCATTGAACGTACAAATGAACTTCATTGAGAGGTCATCGGAAAGAATGCCATCAGTCATATTCAAGAGCAATGATACTGATGATGCTCCCTCGTTAAGTTTCCTGTTCTTAATGATGTTCTCACAATCTTCGAGTACGATGATGTCATTGTTCAATGATGTGAGGAACGAACCAAATGATGGGTCACCAAAAAGAGGTACAAGGTGTGCTGGAATATACACAAACTTCTTGTCACGATACTTGCTTACAAGGTGCTTAATATATGTGCTCTTTCCGGTACCCTTCTCTCCATGAAGTATCACGAGTCCACTTTTCTCGTCTTCCTCAAGGAACTTGCATATCTTTTCATCTTCCTTTTTAAAATCATCATTGTAAAGATTTTCAAGGACAAAGTTTTGTGGGCATTTAACCTTACCCTTATCAAGATAATAACCCCCTTGCGAACTACATACTCTCCAATAAACGTCTTTTGTACTTTCTGGCATGATGTAGAACTGAAGCATATCTTCAATAAACTTCTCAACATCTTCTATATTCTCGTTCCCGAAGAGCACATATGACTCACTTACTGACTTTTCAAAACGAGCATAAATGTTACTCTTCTTCAAGATAACACAGAAACCAATCTCAAGTTTATCCTCGTCCTTTCCGAGCACCTTTGTAAAGTAAGGTATAAGTTCAAGTTCGTCCTTATACTCACTCTCATTCAAGAAGTTTAGCATTTTCTTTGTGTCAAAGATGTAATCTCCATTGGTCCTGGCCTCATAATCAAACATATAACATGACGGAAAGAAACCATTGTTGGTATAGAACAGGTTTTGTAATGAAAGCCCGTCAACCCTTCCGTAGGTATCAACTTTGTCATAAGGCATGCTTATGTTAGGTATGTTCTTAATCTCTTTACTCATATTTTTTTCTCCAAATATATAAAAAATAAAACTATTTTACAAAAAATTTTCAAATATAAAGTCACCAACATTCTCAATTTCCGGGAAATTCTGCTTCTTAAGCCGGTCTGTGCTGTTCTTTTGGTAGTTAATCTTACCCATATAACTTGTCGAGGTATGGAACGACGTTGACTGCTTTGCTCCGTGATTAAACTGGTACATAACCCCTATTCCTGGCGACTCACTTGCTCTGTCTCTCTTTTTACTCATAATCAAAAAATTCTATCACACTATCTAATAAACAATACATATAATTTTCATAGTCAGATATCATTGGTGGCTTATCTGAACCGAAATAATCCTTCAGGAAGTAACTAGGAAGCTTATCGTGAAATGTCCCGGTCCCTGGATTAAGAGAGGGCGCATCCGATTTATCTAACCAATTTTTCTTACTCATCTTATTTTATGCTCTTTAAGCTACCATTCTTTTTACTTATCAATGGTTTATTTGACATTTGGATATTTACCTTACAACTGTCAGTAATGTGTTTAATATAATACCATTGCGATAATTCTAATAGGTACATTGAACCACCGCAAAATGTAAGCCACGGTGACCTGCTGTCAATGTGTGGGGAATCCAAGTCTTTAAAGTGAAATTTCATCTTTTATTTCATTTAACTCCTTATATAAATATTTTGAACCAAGAAATGCCGCTGTTGGTTTAATTTCTTCTTCATCAACAAACCTCAATGATGACTTCGGCCTCGTACACATCACATATTGCAAGTGACGTTCCTCCTCAATCTGCCAAGGAAGCTTCGCCAGCTTGCTAGGAATCAATGACGGGCATACGATATAGACATTATCAGCCTCAAGACCCTTTGCCTTATGAATTGTTGAAAGCATAATTCCTTCCTTTTTCTCAGAAAAGACATCATTGATAAATGTCAGCATATCCTGTCTAGTCTTAATGAATTTAGGAAAGAAATCCAATGTTCTTATGGCATCCAATCCACTAACGATATATTCATTGAACATTGTTTCCTTAGGGTCTGCGCCTTCCTCAGCATTTAACCTATTCCATTGCTCGATTACAGACTTTTTCATGTTCTTTGAAATTTCTTCAACGGTATCACCCTCAGTGATTAAGATACTGGATTCAATTTCCCTCTTAAGGTCCTCACCAACAAAGTACATCTTCTTTCCACTTTCAATTCCTTTCTTATAAACCTGCATAAGCGGTGCTGCGTTTCTACACAATATCATATCCCCATCCTTAGCGGTCCTGATGTGGTCGTTGAATACTACCTCGCCATCTGGCGCATTATCCATTGCATGAATATTGCTATTAGTGTATTGCTTTGCGTATTCAATAATCTTCTTTCCGCAACGATAATTCGTCGTAAGTGTAAGTTCCTGTGCTGGTCGTCTAAATTCAGTTGCATCCGATAAATGTTCAAATACTTCGCCATCACTACCACACCACGAGTTTATCATCTGGTCCTTGTCACCAAATGCAAATAACCTCGTCTGCCGTCCAAAACACCTTTTTAGTACATCCTCTTGGGCTACTGAGACGTCCTGCGCTTCATCAAGCATGATTACATCATAAATGTGTGCCTTTGTAAAGTAGCCAAATTCATATGGAAAGACAAGGAGGTCAAGGAAATCAACTTTATTTCGGTTCTCCCTTCCCCATTCAAGTATCTTTGCTGCTGAGGCACACTCATCTGCAACTAGGCTAATTCCATACTTCTTGACCGCCATCTTCCTTATCTCCTTCTCCGTCTGTTTAAGGTTCTGTCTTGCCCTGTCAATTAGAGTTAGGAGGTTTGCCTTATAAATTCTCTTCTTCTCGGTTGAGAGATTGCTATATTCCTCTGGCGCATCATTCAAGAATATCTTTGTAATGTAATTCTTATACTTATGCTCATCATCAAGTTCAGGTGTAACCCCGAAGTGTTCGGTGTATAACCTCCAAGCAAGTCCGTGAAGAGTGTAGATGCTTACATTCTTTGCATCACCCATCCTCTCCTTGAGAGTGTCCCTTGTTGACCTATTATGTGCTACGAGGAGTATCCTCTTGTTCGGGCCTATTCTCTTTGCGCACTCAATAAGTGTAGTTGTCTTTCCAGCACCAGCTACGGCCTGGACAATGAGATTTTTAATGCCCTTCTCAGCAAATTCAAATATGTCTTTCTGTTCTTGACTATATTCCATTTTTCACTAATTTTTAGTAATATACAAATAATTTTTGTATTTCGCAAAAAATCACTCTATTTAATATAAAACCCAGAGTTGATTGAGCACATATAATAAAGAGACAGAGTGCCTTCTCCTTCGTGTGGTTTTTGGGGGCGTTTTTACGCCCTTTTTTGTTTAGAGAACTATTTATTGTAAATTAAGAATTTTATAACATGAAACTTATTATATCAGAAGAACAGGAAAAGCATTTAGCAAAAAATATATTATTAATTGAAAATCGTTTCGGAACAGCGAAGAAACGTGTTGCTGCTGTTATTGAACAATATTTTAACAAGGCACCGTGGCTTTATGAAACATACCTTTCACAAACTAATCCTCGTGGATTGGACGGTTTAACGTATAAACGTGATGCTTTCCTCAATGACTTTTATCATGATTCAAATAGGAAGGAGTCGTCTGCTGCAAGATTGGCCCCATTGTTTGCTAGACTTGCATTTGAGGCTGGTTACGGAACGGTAGTAGCTGACGAAACTAAGATTAATAAGCTTAGGATGATTCTTAAGTATGTCTATGAAAATGCCGAGAGAATTGTACTGAATAAGGCTTTCCCAGAGGAGTCTCTTTACACAATGACCTATGATGAATTAAACAGGACCTATGGCGAGGCGGTTGATAGACAAGAAGCCGAGGAAATGGAGAGGCTAAAAAATACCAAGTTTGCTGGTGAGTCAGATTATGAAATTCTTAGAGACGTTGATTATAAGACGGCACATGAAATAGGAAACTACTCAAGTGACAAGGGCCGTGGCGCACTCTGCTACACCCAAAGTGATGGGACATGGAAAAGCTACAAGTCAAATGATGTAAACAAAGTTTATATACTTTTGAAACCGGGATGGAAAGAAATGGAGCCAGTCCACGATAATGGTTCTACTGGTCCTGATGGCGATGCGTATGATGCTTATGGTTTAAGTATGATTTATATCTTCGTTGGCCCGCCAGAGGTTGAGGGAGGGGTTGGTACATTAGCATACTGTAATGTTAGATGGAACCACCTTGCGACGTATGAAAAGGCCGAGGTGGACCATGCGCTTACAAAGGAACAAATTAGTAGACTTATTCAGGCTAACTTTGATAGCGTGTTTACGCCATATACAACTGAAGAATTGGTTGCCAAGGGCTATGAACCAATTGACGAAGAAAAAATAATTAATGCTATAAAAGACGGGACAAAGAACACACATCGAGTTGGTGGTAGTGACTTATATACTGTCAGTGCCAGAAACCATAAAGAAAATATATATGATAGCAGAACGGATACCTTTGTTCTAAAGATGTGGGTTTATAGTATAAACAGTATTAGTCTAGGCGAATCTGGTCAAAAATACATTCATATTGTCACGGATTCTAACAAGAGAAACCTCGTCGACACTAAGGGTAACTTACTATTTGGAAATCCTATTGACCCTGATGCATGGCCTATTCACATACAGACCCCGTATGGCTCCTCTACTAGTAATCTTATTCAGGTAATATATAGGTTAGGAGACCATGTTAAATTTAATGTATTTAATCTTGGTACCAATTCTTTCTTATTTAGCCAAAAGAACGGAATGTTATTGCCAGATGAAGTAGCAATTAAGAACAACGGTTATGTAACATACATATTAAAAACCGAAGACGGCATGAAACTTGGCGCTGTGGACATAAATGGTGAAGAAGTTGAAGTTGATACTGACTTTATCATGGATAATTCGAAAGAAATTGGTCGTGACGGTAACCTCATTGCTGTTAGATATGCTGGAGTATCTAATATTTTTGACAATAGTGAAGGACGTTTCTACTTTGATACTTGGGTTAATAATGTAAGCTTGTTTGATAAAAGTGACTTAGGTGAAACCTGTTATGTAATAACAGAAGCGGTTGGTGATAGAAATCGCCATAATTTAGGTTTCGTTGGTGGAAGAACATTATTCCCGATGGATGATAAGAGTGTTTGGGCTGATGGTTATGGGCGTTTATACGGAAGGAATGTAATAGCATTTTACTTTAGGGATGGAGCAGAAGAAGGTTATTGGAACCATGAAAATGGTTTCAAGATGTTAAGGGATATAGCAGATAATGTAGAAGAATTGAAATACTATTATCATGACGCATTTGTTTATGAACAGACTCCGAATTTATTGATATTAACGGAAGGAGATAATTCGTATAAGATTTTTAACAAGACCACTAAGACGACCTTTGAACGTGGAAGATGGTTTGACATTGTAAGACCATTCAAACATAACGAAAATTATCTTTGGGCCGCTGATTGTGATAATTATGGGCATTTCATTGACAATGATATGAATTCTGTCTTTGGTAGTTACGTCTGGATAGATGATACTAGGACATTACAAGGCTTTACTCATGCAGTAAATGATAGTCCAGAAAATGATTTACACATATTAGTTGATTATAACTTTAAACCTTTATTCGGAAAAGTAGATAATCAAAGAACTTGGTCAACTACTTTTAAAAAGTACAATGATTATACCGTCGTGATAGAGGTGGATAGTAAGTTTAATGTAATTTACGGTGGTAGGAAACTCTTATTTGGCGATGTTGATAATATAGATAATTGGGCAACCAGCGTATCTTTATTCAATGGTGCTCAGGAAGTTAGTGCTACTTTCGAGAATGGTCAGCATAAAGTATATAATTTATCTAGTGGTAGTCAGTATGATGTTAATAAAGAGTCATTGACAAATAGATTTAACGTTTTGAAAACACTTAATGATGGTAGGTTTTCTATAATATCATTAAAAAATGACCCTAAGGCGGTTAATATATATGATGCAGAAAATAACAGGATGGCATTAGATACATTTTTCACAAAGGCATTCTTGAAATTTGCTGGAAATGGTGTAATTGTCTTACTGTCTGAAGGTGAGGAAGGGGGTAGTTTTTATAGTATGTACAACTTGAATGCCAATAAATTATATGCTACTCAGGGAATTAAGAAGTTCAAAAGGGTTGTTGGCGGAAATAATTGCTTAATTGTGTTCATAACGGAGAATCCTAGATACACATCCTTTAACGTCATTGACTTTAGGAGGGGACCAGAGTTTTTCTTGGATTATCCATTAACTATCAATGGGCAGTCAGCATATTACAAATCAAAGAATGAGTTAGGCTTCAATCTATGGCGAAACAGTACTAAATATAAATATATTTTCAGTTTAACCGAAGGTATAAAAGAACTCAACGGGTCAACACCGCAGAACACCGACGATGATGAGCCAGAACCACTATTTGAAGGGAAGAAGCTCGTAATTTCTAAGGACCAGGAAAATTATCTCATTGATAAGTTAAATGAAGAGGTTTATCAAATGCCGGTTCCTAAGAAGGCAAATAAGCCTTATTGCATAAATCCTGAGAAAGTGCTGATTGTTAAGAAGTTCCTTGATAATACATTTACGAAACATGATTATGAGAAGATAGGTCCTAATGGGCTTCCAACTATAATTAAGATTGTTTCAATGAACGCAAGCAATGGTGAGCCATTGAAGTATATGTATCAGGACCAGCTCTTAGACCTCTTAATTGACAAGTTCCAGAAGATGTTTCTAGATGTTGATGAAAGACAAAGCTTCCTCCAGCAAGTGATGAATGATTGGTTTGGGGACAAGATAAGCGCTTATGGCGGTCTTTCAGTTAATAGCCTCAATGAAATAACCTCAAAGGAAGTTACGGATGAGGCTAATAACGCTAATGTAGAACCAACCGACCCTCAATTAGAAGCAGGAAACTACAAGAAAGGACACATCTCTATCAAAGGAATGAGGATTGCGATAGAAAACCCAAAGGGGAGTAAGAGAAGCTATGTAGATAAAGATGGTAAGAGGAAATATAATGTAATGAAGAACCATTATGGCTACTTTAATGTGACAAAGGGAAAAGACGGTGATGCAGTTGATGTATTCCTTGGTCCAAATGTCGAGGATTTTGAGACGGTTTATTGCATTGACCAAAAGAATTTCCACGGTGACTTTGATGAAACAAAGGTAATGCTTGGTTTCAAGTCAAAAGAAGCCGCTAAGAAGGCTTACTTGAGGAATTATAGCCCAGATTGGAGAGGTTTTATGTATATTACTGCGGTTTCAATACCAGTATTTAAGAAGTGGCTCTACAGGGGAAGGAAGCAGAGAATCCCATTTGCTAAGTATGTAGAGATTAAGAAGAATAAGATAAGGGAAATTAATAAGGCAGTTAAGTAAATATGACACAAAAGAAGCAACAGCAGAAAGACATGATACCAACCGAAGAGTGGATTAGTGCAGTATATGATTTCTTCAATGAAAAATATTTTAATGGAGAGTTAAGGTTCCCCCTATTCTATGCGGAAAAGAATTGTGTGTGGCAAGGGCAGGAAGCTTTTGGTTATTTTAAACCATATATTGAGTTTAATAATATTACAGGAAGGGTTACGTGTGTTAAATCACCAGTTGGAAAGCTGGTATTGTCAACTAAATATGCTCGGCCAGTGAAGGCTGTTCAGGAAACGCTTCTACATGAAATGATACATGTATATGTTAACACGGTATTAAAAATAGTACCAAGGAATCCACATGGAAAGGCATTTATGGAGAAGGCAAAAGAAATAAATGCAGATGGCTGGAATATAACTGAACAGTCCGAAAGGCTTGATACTGACAGATTAGCTGGTGATGATGAACAGGGGGTAACAGATTTTGTTGGCGCCGAGGATGCTGTATGCATTTATTATCAATATAATAATAAATGGTATTTTATAAAAGTTGATGCTAACGATACTAACTTTTCTGAAAGAAACTTAAAGGCCCATGGTGCTAAGTTTGTGAATATACTAAAGTTAAACCATGGCGGCCTGGATTTCTTTCCAACATCAACAGCACAAAACATAATTGGACTTGAAGCTAATGTGGTTAAAGACAACGCCAATGACCTAGCTCCGATTAAACAATGCCTTAGAAATTTTCTTGGTAGTACAGAAACAGAAATAGAAGCTGGTTATAAAATTCGTAAAGCTAGACCAACAAGACAGCCACAAAACTAATGAAAAAGCCACAATCACTTGTGGCTTCTTCTTTTTTATCTTACAACAACGTGTTTCATCTTTTTGTCGGTTGTTGCCTTGAATTTATAACCATTGTCATAATCCTTTTCAAGGAGTAAGTCGGTTATTGTATCTTCGATGTTCTCCTGAATTGCTCTCATAATTGGTCTTGCTCCAAATTCCTTTTGTTCTGTTACTATATTGAATAGGAAATCAACCACCTTATCATCATAAGAACATTTATAGCCAATGCCACCAAGATTCTTGATAAACTTATCCAATTCAAGTCTTATGATTTGCTTGAGGTTATCATCAGAAAGACTGTTAAAATAGATGATATTATCAAGTCTATTTAAGAATTCTGGTGGAAACTTGCCCTTAAGCTGTTTCATGAGTATTTTCTTTGAATTCTTGCCTTCATCCTCAGAGAAACCAATGCCCTTTGAGAATTCGGTTGCTGCCTTTGTACCGATGTTAGAAGTAAAGAGAACAATCACATTCTTAAAATCAACCCTCATTCCTGAATTATCTGACAAGAAACCCTCATCAAGCACTTGAAGGAAAATGTTATAGACCTCAGGGTCTGCCTTCTCAATTTCGTCAAGCAAGAGGACGCAGTGTTTCTTATTCTTAATTGTTTCAGTAAGCTGACCACCTTCCTCATAACCTACATATCCTGGGTTTGAACCAATCAGCTTATTGACTGATACCTTATCAGAATATTCAGACATGTCAAAACGGACAAGATTATTTTCGTCGCCAAAGAGTTCTTTCGCAAGTTTCTTAGCAATGAGGGTCTTTCCAACACCACTCTTGCCAATCATTATCGCACTATACATGCAACCACCCTTATGAAGTCCAATTCTATTCCTCTTTAATGCCTTGCATATCGTGTCAATAGCTTCATCCTGACCAATTACCTCGGATTTAAGCCTATCATTCATAGTAACAAGTCGTTCCTTATCATCAGACGTCAAATTATTTACTGGTATTCCTGTCTTAATTGACACAATGTTGAGGATGTCGTCCTTTGTAATGTGTGGTGGGTTCTTCTTCCTGTCAGAAGCATCTTTCTTCTTGATGCTGTTATACTCCTTCTTGAGCGCTTTCTCATTTTCCATGAGTTCATCCACCTTATCATACTCTTTCTCAACCTTAGCTTTCTCAATATCCTTCTCAACATTAACAATTTCACTTCTCTTCTTCTTCAATGCGTCGCTTTCCCACATTGTACCAATCATGGCGCCTATTTCATCAAGAATATCAATTGCTGAGTCTGGGAGATTTCTCTCCTTAATATACCTGTCAGCTAGATATACGCAAGCATCAACGGCTTCATCGTCATACTTTACTACGTGGAAATCTTCATATGACGCCTTTAATGCTCTCAAGATTTCAAGGCTCTCATTGACGGTTGGTGCTTCTACTACTATCTTCTGGAAACGTCTTGCGAGGCTAGGGTCCTTATCAAATGTCTTCCTGTATGATGCAAAGTCAGATGTACCAATTACCTGTATTTCCCCACTTTCAAGTGCTCGTGACAACATTGCAGAAATTTCATAATCATTCTTCCCCTTATCAGCAAGCATGGCACCAATGTTATCCATAAAGAGAATATAGTTCTTGTCAGCTTTCACTTCATCAAGCACACCCTTAACTCTTTCCTCGAACATGCCTCTGAGTGTTGTTCCTGCCATGAGAGCAGTCATATCAAGGGAAACCAATACCTTGTTTGAGAGGAATTCCGGTACTTCCTTGTTGATTATCTTATTTGCAAGCGCCTCAGCGATGGCTGTCTTTCCAACACCTTCTCCACCAACAAGTATCATATTATTCTTCTTTTTCCTGCCGAGGATTCTTATAATCTCATTGGTTTCCTTTTCCCTCCCAACAAGCGGCTCAATCTTACCTTGTTCAGCAAGTTCGTTAAGATTAACACAATATTGTGATATAAACTTAGACCTTCCACCATGCTTTGGCCTGCCTGGGTCATTGACATCTATGCTACCATCAAATATGCCTGAGAGGAAATCTTCAGCGCTCTTCTTATCCTTGAAATTAAAGACTCTCGCCCTTGTCTTTCCCAGACCATCAATATTAATCTCTCCATTTGGAACTCTATCCATTGATTCGTATGGCCTCCAAGCACCAACATTGTTCTCTACTGTCCAGCTAAATAACATATTTTCGCTTAATACAAGCCCGCTTTCTCCGACATTTCCGGTTGGTCTGCTCTTGATTAAGTCATCTAGAGTGTCAAAAATTCCAATGAATGCACGTAATGTTTGCTTCTTAGCATTACTCTCAATTTTATCATTTCCGTCAGAAAGCATCTTACTCCTTAATATATTATATGTAATACCAGCCTTGTTAAATGCTTTTTTTACTTTGTTATTGTCCTCATTATTGTTAAGGATAGCCAAGAAAACATGCTCGGTGGTGATTTCGTCACTTCCCATATCCTTGGCAATATCTTCGGAGTCGATGAACATCTTTGCTAACTTTCCATCAATGGTTGGTATCCTGTTCGCCTTTACAGCAGTAAGTGCCTTAGATGACACAGTGCTATACCACGTCGAATAAAATTGGTCAATCGTCGTTGAAAGCATGGACATATTCAATCTCCTGAATATATTCGATTTTCTCTCAACAAAGATACCAAGTATAAAATAATCAATGTCAATGTTCAATGTAGGAAGTTCCTTTGAAAGGTTTTCCCTGATAAATGTCATTAAGTTATTAAATTCATTTGAAAACGCTAATTTCTTTTCCTCTTGCTGTTCCATTCTTCTCTATTTTTATACAAATATACGAAAATTTTTCGATTTTTCCAAAATAAGGCTTGACAATCTTCTCCAATACATTTATTTTTTAATAAATCAGTTTATTATGGTACTTAAGAAGATTTATGACGAGGAAACCAAGACCCAGAAGGTTTGGTATGACTCCTCAATGATAGTTTATTCTGAAATGGTAGAAGATGCTAACGAAAATGTTGGTGACCTCTATATTGTCTTTAAAAATGGAAGCAAATATAAGTATTCTAAGGTAAAATTTGAAGATTATCTCATCTTCATTGGTGGTGGAACCGATGCATCACAAGGAAAGGCGCTTAATAAGGTTATTAAGGGAAAGTATGAGTACGAAAACGTTGGTACTGCTGACCTGGTTAAGATAATGGCTGAATTGCAGGAAGCTAACAATGAGGCGGACAAGATAAAGGACACGTATTTCATATCTGGGCATAGGGATATTACTGAGAACGAGTTTGAGTACAATTATAAACCAGTCTTGGAAGCATTGGCTTCATTGGACGTATATTTCGTCATTGGCGACTATCACGGCGCTGACATTATGGCGCAAAATTACCTCTTAGACGTGCTTCAGGTGGCCCCTGAGAGGGTTACTGTCTATCATATGCTGGAAGAACCGAAGAATAAGAACCCTAAGGTGGTTAATCTCGTTGGTGGTTTCAAGACTGACGATGAACGTGATGAAGCAATGACCGCAAATTCCACCTATGATATTGCATTTGTTAGGAATATTAAGGAAAATTCCGGAACGGCACAAAACATACTAAGGCGCCACATTCTCAAAACTTTCTAATTTTTGGTACTATTTATTGTTAAATAAAAATAACGATAAATATATCAAATAATCATGACTGAAAATAACGAATTGAAAAATTATGACTTCATCGAAGGTACCGAGTTTGATGGACTCATGCCAGAAGCGATGAAGACCGCCCCAGGTACTATTGGTAAATCTGACGTTGGCGTACATTTCTTCTTTGGCGGTCATAGAGGTGCTGATTCAATGGAAGCAATAGATATTGAGGCATTCTATGGTGATAACCCAGGTCCAGAGCCAACTCCAGGTCCAGAACCAGCACCAGAGCCAACCCCAAATACCCCTGAGCAGCAAGAAACAGCCAACAATATTGCTGACGCTGCTGCTGGTGGAAGTGGTTATACCGCAGGAGAAGGTGAAACAATTAACAATTTCACAATTCCAGCAGAAGCGCCTAAGACCACGACAGTGACTGGTCCAATTCAGAGTGGTGCAACCATTACAAATAATAGTTCTAAGGGCTTAACTCTTATTAATACAAGCGAAGAACCAACTACAATCGTTGTTGATTCTCCAAATGCAGTTATCTATCCAAGAGGAGAATATGAAGATATCTATGTAACTGGTAAGGGAATTAGTGCAGCATCTGGCCAATATGCACAGTTACACGGTGACGTAAACATCGAGCCTGAGACAACAGGAAACGTAAGCGTGTCCGTAAGTTTCGTTGGTGACGAACCTCAGCAGATTAACTATGCTGGCACTAACACTGTTGATATCTCTAATGCAAACACTACAGAGACATCTCAGGTTGAGATAAACGCACCTAACGGAAGTGTTAAGATTGGTGGCAAGTATGATGAGGTTACCGCAAGTGTTTCAGATAACACCTTAGAGTTAAAGAATGGCTTCCATGCTAAGAAACTCGTTGTTAAGAAAGGACGTGTTATCTTCAATGGCATTGATGTTAATGACTTCGCAAACGAAATCGAGTTAGCAGAAGGTGTCGTAATGGAACCTGTAAGTTATGAGATTACCAATGCTTCAATCGCTGGCTTCTCAAAGAATGGTGTTTCAAACGTTGTCGAGGACGTAGTAAGCAACAGTAGAGTTGGTTTCGGAATGTTTGCTAATGGTAAGTACAGATATAACCTTAACGGACACAGCGTCTCATTGAAGGGTGGTAACGTAGCAGCAATGCTCCTTAGAGGTAACAGCCCTTACATCGAGATAAATGGTCCTGGTAAGATTGTTGAGTCAAGTGGAACCTATGGAATATGGGCTTCTAAGACTGGTACAACCGTTGTTATCAATGGTGGCGATTATGAAGCATACACTCACGTTCTCTATGCTGAGTATGGTACTATCATAGTAAACGGTGGCTCATTCAAGATGCTTGATGAGAACCCAGAACTCGACCCTAAGGGACACTGCAAGTTCCTTCTTAACTGTCTTGACGCAAATTATCAGAGTGGAGACGCAAAGATAATTGTACGTGGTGGTAAGTTCTATAACTACAACCCTGCTGAATCATACAGTGAGCCAGGTGGACCTGTAAGTTTCGTAGATGCAGGATACAAGGTAATTGATTCAGTTGAAGATGGCGTTCCTGTATTCACAGTAGTTCCAGATAATGGTGAAGGCGAATAAAAATAACGAATAATAACAAGAATAAAAATATAAGACAATGAATACCGATTTAAGAAATTATGATTTTGTTGAGGGCACTGAATTTACAGCCCTTATGCCAAAAGTTCTTGAGCAGGCACCAGGAACCGTAGGACTTCCTGAATCAGCAGTAGCCGTACCTTACATGGGAATGAAGGTTAATGGTAACGAGCCAATGGAGGTTGTTGATGTTGAGAAGTTCTTCGAAGGTGAAGGTGGAAATGAAGGCGGAGAAGGTGGTAACACTGACGAGCCATAATAAGAATACGATTTCTTAGAATGAAATCCCCGATGGAAAACCATTGGGGATTTTTCTTTTAATGAGAAAGCCGCTTTTTTCATTTGAAAAACTATTTATGAAATAGTATAAATGTGTACTTATGAAAGCAAAAAAACTGAGCAGGCAACATATTATTAAAGAGTCTCGTGAAGGGAAGAACATAGCAAAAGCAAGGCATTATCTCGAATCTAATGGGTTAAGCAGAAGGGAATCTTGGGAAAAGGTTGATGATATTCGTACAAAGATACCTAACGTGAGAGGCGCACAATGTAAATTCCTTATCGGCGTTGCAAGATTATATATTAATGGTGAATTGGAAGACAGCATGGTTGTTTCTAATCTTAATAAAACACTTAAATATGTAACTTCTGAAGCTCATGTTAATGAATATGATGAAAATCTGAATGGCATGTCTGCCAAGGACCTTATTGAACGTTTTAAGGGTGTTGCCGCTTCAGACCTGGATGCTGAAATCGAAAAAAGTAATGCAAGAAATTTAACTAGAAACGAGGATTACGTCATCATTCCAATTGACACCCCAGAAGAGGCTGTAAAATATAGAAAATACACAAGCTGGTGCGTAACTCGTTCTTCAAATATGTATAATAACTATACATCTGATGGCCTTGGAAGATTTTACTTCTGTCTCAGAAAAGGATTTGAAAACGAGCCAAAAGCAAGGGGTGATGGCTGCCCACTTGATAGTTATGGCCTTTCAATGATAGCTGTTTCCATAAACATGGATGGTAGCGTTAATACGATTACTTGCCGTTGGAACCATGACAATGGTGGAAATGACAATATTATGACCGTTGAACAGCTTGAGGATATCCTAGGATTAAATTTCTACCAAACATTTAAGCCTTATTCAAGGGAAGAACTTCACGCAAAAGGTGTTATCTTTTTTGATGAAGTACAAGGACTTCTCGATTCCGGAAAGAAACCTAAAGATATTTTTGATTGGGCTGGTTATTTCTATAATGGATTTGCATGTGTGCAATTAAATAGAAAATGGAATTTCTTAGACACTGAAGGAAAGCTCCTTAGCAATGTCTGGTTTGATTGGGTTGGTGATTTCAACAAGGATGGATTTGCAAAGGTAGAATTAAATGGAAATTGGAATTTCTTAGACACTGAAGGAAAAATCATTAGTGATAAGTGGTTTAATTTGGCTGGTGATTTCTATAATAGAGTTGCAAGGGTTAAATTAAATGAAAAATGGAATCTCATAAACACCGAAGGAAAATTCATTAGTGATACATGGTTTGAATGGATTGGTGAATTCCTTAAAGGACTTGCATGTGTGGTATTAAATAATAAATACAATTTTATAAACACCGAAGGAAAACCTATTAGTGATACATGGTATAATAGTGCTGCTGATTTCCATGAAGGATATGCAATTGTAGGATTAAATGAAAAATATAATTTTATAAACTCCGAAGGAAAGCTCATTAGTGATACGTGGTTTGATAGAGCTTGGGCTTTCCAGGATGGGTTTGCACTGGTGGAATTAAATGGAAAATGTAATTACATAAACACTGAAGGAAAGCTCATTAGTGATACGTGGTTTGATAGAGTTTGGGCTTTCCAGGATGGGTTTGCAGTTGTAGGATTAAATGGAAAATGTAATTACATAAACACTGAAGGAAAACTCCTTAGTGATACGTGGTTTAATTTGGCTGCTGATTTCCATGAAGGATATGCACAGGTGAGATTAAATGGGAAATTGTGTAAATTAGATAAGGAAGGAAATTTATATGATTATTTTACAGGAGAATTAGTGAAAAAAGCAACTCTCCAAGAAAGCCATAAGACACTTTATATAACTGAAACACAACTTTCTGAAATAAAGAAAAGGCATAAGAAGAAAAAGAAAGACTGTTCTGCAATGGCACAAGTACATAATAAAGTAAATGCAGGAATTATGGATGGAATTACCTGTGGAGGAATGATGGAAGCCGCCGAACCAGAATCAAATGAATATAAAATTGGTAGTGAAGGTGGAAATAACGAATATTTCCATGCAATCAATGAAAGCCCAGAAGTTGTAAATGTATCTGGTTATGATTTATCATTCCAAAGCAAAGACTCCCACACATTCTTATGTATAGATGGTTATAATGATGTCTTTGTTTCAGATGGCCCTATAACCCACGGTGACTTTGTTGAAGAACTCCTTGATAGCGGTAAATTACCGGAAGAGGTATATGACATTATTATTGACAATGGAATAAAAATCCCTTACAATAATAAGAAAACTGGACGTTATTGGGAAGAAGAGAATATACTGTCATTTTGGAAAACACCGTTGAAAAAGGCCGATAGAAACAACATCTTAGATGTCATTGATGCATTGAGGGAAAAATTAGAGGTTGATACAAATACTTTACTAATTGAATATTGGGATAATACGATTAAATCAATGTTGGTACCATATGCTTGGTTTTTCAATAACACATTAGATATTTATATTGATAGACTGCGTGACCTTAGACCAATAGATAAAAATAGAACACTCTTTATGATGAAGTTAGATAATGGGGTGTGGTGCATAAATAGAACTGGTAGTGAGATTGAAGAGTTTAGTAAAATGAATATGATGGCGATTAGGGAAAATAAGATGTTAAATGAGGGTCTTTCCTCAAAGGACTATGACTTTAAGAAAGATTTTAAATCAATCCTAAAGTTCATGAGAAAGGAAGGACTCAAGGTTTATCCATACCCTAAGGTAAAGCTTAATTGGGAAGACCAAGATGGTTTATTCATTAGAACTGGTTACTATCTCCCTGATGAAAAGACCGTTGTCATATTCTGTAAGGACAGACACCCAAAGGACATTCTTCGTTCATTCTGCCATGAAATGATACATCACATGCAAAACCTTGAAGGAAAGGACCTTAACTTTACAACAACCAATGTAAAGGACGATGGTCGCTTGGAGAAAATTGAAAGCGAGGCATACGTTAAAGGTAATATCTATTTTAGGAAATGGACGGAACATAAGAACAAGAAGGAGATGCTTAACGAAGGAAGAAAGAATAAAGTAGTAAAGAATGATGAAGGTGAAGTTGTTCCTGAAAAGTGTGATAAATGTGGCGGTGAGGTGGTTTTACAAATACATGGCGAGCCAATATACTTATGCCGTAAGTGCAAAAAATACTTTGGCACAATGCCATTCCCCGAAAATCTTAATGAGGAACTTGAAACTGAGATAAGTTCTGATGAGGTTGACCTTTCATCATTTAACATTAAACACAACCTAAATCCTAAATTCTGGAAAGATGGTCACCTTGACTCAAGAATAAGACTGAAGCTTCTTGACATTTCCGATGACTTTATTGATACACTTAACGTTGATTGGGTAAAACCGGTAGATACAATCATTACTGGCTCAATAGCAAATTTCAACTGGCATAAAGACTATTCTGACATTGACCTGCACGTACTCTATGACTTCTCTGAGATTGATGAGAATACTGACTTTGTAAAGGAATACTTTGATTCAAAGAAGAAGCTTTGGAACGAGGAACATGAGGACCTTAACGTCTATGGTTTTCCTGTTGAGGTATATGTACAGGACGTTAATGAGAAGCATGCTTCCTCTGGCGTCTATTCACTTGATAAGAATGAATGGATTACCAAGCCAGAACGTGATAAACTTGCTAAATCCAAGATAAATAAGGAATATATTAAGGAAAAGGTTGCTCACTACGTAAATCTCATTGATATCTTAAAGTCTGATTACGAAAAAGCAAATGGTGACGAATATAAGATAAGGAAGACAAGTGAGAGAGCAGAAAAACTCTTTAAGAAGATAAAGTCTGAAAGGACAAATGAATTTGATAAGGGTAAGGGAGAGATTTCCAATGGTAACATCATCTTCAAGACATTAAGGAGAATGGACTACATTGGTGACTTGTTAGACCTAAGGAGAAAGTGCTATGACAGTCTTAATTCAATAAATGAAGGGAAGCTCTTGACCGAGAACACACAGTCAAAGGCAAAGGAAAGGACACTTAAGGTTATCCGTGACTTCTTTGAAAACTCTCCATTTCTTGATGCTGAATTGGGTACTGAACAGGAAAGCAAACTTTACATAATGCAAATTCTTCGTAACTTTGAAGACGTCTTCTATCATGGGGAGATTAAGGACAGTAAAGTTAGAAGGCTTGAACCAATGATTGCATTGATAGCATTGAAAGCTGGGTTTGGAAGCCCTCTTGTCGATAGGAAGAAGATAGATAGGCTTAGGGAAATACTCAATTATATCTACATTGCAGATATGAAGGGAATAATTAATGCTTCAAATATCTCCTTAGACACTACATTTGAACAACTTGAAAATCAATTTGGGAAGGCAATAGACTCTGAATCCGCTGAGGAAAAAGAAGTCAGGAAAAAACAACAATTCGCAATAAGAAATGATTATAAGGTAGTTCAGATAAAGAACTTTAAAGAGGCAAACAAGTACGGAAATCACTCTTGTCCAGAATCTAAGCTTTGTTATACACAAGGTGAGCATACTTGGAATAACTATACCAACAATGGTCGAAATAGTGCATACGTAATTCTAAAGGATGGGTGGGAAAACATTGAGCCAGTACATGATGACAGAAGCAACTCTCCTTATGATACTTATGGCCTTTCAATGATATTTGTATTTGTTGCTCCAAATGGAAGGATAGCATACTCTAATACGAGGTGGAATCATAAGGCAGACTACGGAAAATTCCACAAGACTTGTGACCAAGCATTTAATGAAGGTGAAATAAGCAAACTAATAGGAGTTAACTTTGAAGATGTCTTTAAGCCCGCCAATTTAAGTAGTTATATAACAGTTAAAGAAATACAGAAAAAGATTGATAATGGTGCAAAAATAAGTGATTATCTTTACATCTCAGAAGAAAGATTTGGTAAAAGATATTGTACTGTTAGACTTATAGTGGAAGGTGAACATGAGTGGGCCCCTGGTTATTCTAATATTTTTGACAAGGAAGAGAAAAAGTTGTTGTTTGATGATTGGCTTTATAGTGCCTATGGCGTTATGCAAAATAGATATATTGTGGTTAAGGCCGATAATGAACATTATAATATATTTGACCCAAAAAACGGTATACTTATGTTTAAGTTTTGGGTAGAACAAATGGATTATGTCGGTGCTAACAATTTACTTGGAATAAAATTATCTGGAAAATTTAATATTCTAAATCTTTTAACCGGTAATTTTATAAGTAAACAGTGGTTCGATAATGAATACATTAATAGCTTCTATGATGGTTTATTAAAGGTAAAGTTAAATAATAAGGAAAACTTTATAAATGAACAAGGAAAATTATTCTCAGAACAATGGTTTGATGAAATTCATGGTATCTTTTATCACAATAATGTTGTTTCAGTTAAATTGAACAAGAAGTGGAATTTTATGGATAAAAACGGCAAATGTTTGTCTGAAACATGGTTTAATAGTGTAGATAAATGGGATATTCATGGTTTTAGAAGGGTTAAACTAAAAGAAAAAGGATTCAATTTCTTCAATTGTGAAACAAGAGAACTCATTTCAAAACAATGGTTTGACAAGGTTTACGCATTTAAGGCAAATGGCCTTGCTCAAGTAGTGAAAAATGGAAAATATAATTTACTTAGAAGAAACGGAACGCTCGTGTCAAACGATTGGTACGATTATATGGGAGAACGTAAGGGAAATATCTTTGTTAAAAAGAACGGAAAGTATAATATTATTAATGATAATAACGAATTATTATTTGATGAGTGGTTTGCATCAATTACAATTATAACTAAGACACTTATTGCCCTTTATGATGTTAATACTTGGAGTGACAGCCATTGTAAATTATTTGATAAGGCCACAAATCAGATTGTTGGTGAATATGATTATGTTTCCCCATGGAAGATGAATGGGGCTTACTATGTAAAAAAAGGCAATAGATACAACATCATCGACGGAAAAGGAAAACTCTTATCAAAGGTTTGGTTTGATAAATATAATGATTATTACAAAGAAGGGAAAAATATATCTATTAAGATAAACAATGAATGGTATAGACTCGATAAAGATGGAAATATTATAAGAAATTAAGCAATATAATGATTTTTGGTGATTTTTTCACTTTTCTATACTATTTATTAAAAAAATATTGAAAATAATTTTATTACAAAAAAATAAAAGAATATGGCAAGTTTCAATGAAACTCTAGAAAGAATGAAGGCTCTCTACACCTATGGTAATGAGGTAAATGAGAACAAAAACGTGAGTACACATTCACTTGAATATCATACTATAGGTGCTGATGGTAAGGCTTATGGTATTATAAGAGAGAACAATAAGTACTATATCAAGACCGCTCCTAAGAACAAGGAGATGATTGCTGAGGCTTACGATTATATCGGTGGCTTCAATAATAAGTCTGACTATGAATACAAGAGCTATTCAAATGCCTTTAAGAATATTGCACTTAAGATGGCTTCAGTCAATGAGGCTTGTGAGGCTAATGTGAATATCACTACTTTGGACCCATTCAAGAAGAATGAGTTCCTTGTAGAGGGTACTGAGGCTATGAAGAATGAGATTGCACGTCAGCGTCAAATTATGTACAACACTTCAATGCTTATGAACGAGGCAACTGAGATAGGTGCTGCTCGTAAGCCTAGCGGAGTTGTTATGTTTGACGGAAAACAGCCAGAGGCTGAAACCGGAAAGAAGGGTGACGAGGGTTACAAGAAGACCAACGCAGCACCTGACTACAAGGGCTCAAAGACTGGTGGTGTTAAGAAGAATGCAGTTCCATTTGAGAAAGGCGCAAAGGTAAATGAAGCTTGCGATGCTGCTGGATGCGACCGTGAAAAGAAGGACTGGGGTTCAGTAGGAATTGGTAAGGGTGAAGACCCTAAGACCGTTGGTTGGGACATGGAAGGACAAACTAAGGTAAACGAAGGCGAAGCATGCCCTAAGTGCGGTTGCGAACCTTGCAAGTGTGAAAAAGTGAATGAAAATGAAGATTGGGCTTCTCAGGGACTTCCTTCAACCCCTGGAGTTGGTGAGGCAGATACTGACCATAACAACGACCCATTCAACAAGGCTATCAATGAGGATGACTTCGACGATGAATTGAATTCAGACCCAGAGGATGGCGAATTTGAGGATACTGATGACTTTGATACTGATGAGCCAGATGTAGAAGGTGACGCTGAATTTGAGCTTTCTTCTGATGATGAGGAAAAACCAGAAATGGACGACATTGATGATGAGGAAGATTTCCCAGAGGATGATGAGGAACCTGAAATGGATGATGACCTCGAAGACGAGGATGACCTTGATGACGAAGATTTTGAGGATGAGCCAGAAATGGATGATGACCTCGAAGGTAGCGAAGACCTCGAAGGTAGCGAAGACTTCGAAGATGAGGATGACTTTGACGTAGAGGACGACTTTGAAGACGACGAAGAAGATTTCGACGATGACGAAGACATTGATGCAGAAGGCGAAATTGATGACGAGCCAGAGAGTGACTTCCCCGAAGATGATGAGGAAATGGATAATGAACTTGATTCAGAAAACGATTTCCCTGAAGATGATGAGAAAGAAGAACTTAATGAAGCTAAGAGACGCCTTATGGAAAAGACCGTTAAGAGCGTTACTTCCAAGATACTCAAGGAAGACGAGCTTCACGTGTTTGGAAAGCACCCAGGATATCGCAAGAAACCTATGGAGCTTCCTTCAACTGGTGAGGACAAGAATCAGTGGGGTGAAGATTGGAATGACGAAAGTGCACATTCCGAAGAGCCATTTGGAAGCAAGATTGGCGATGGTAACCCATTTAACGTATTAGTTAATTCAATTACTAAGAACGTTATGAACAAGCTTATGGAAGGTAAAAAAAAAGTGAAATAAGCGAGAAGAAAGTCATAAAGATTCCGAAGAAAAAAGCATCAACGGAGGGTCCAGATAATGCACCTTCTGCTGATGCTTCTTCTTTACCTCCAGAGGACTCAAATATGGGTGGTAATGACCCAGCAATGAACCCAGAACCACCAATGAATGACGATGGAATGGATAATCCTGCACCAGCAGATGATGGAATGAACAACTCTGCCCCAATGGACGGCGGAATGAATAACGAACCGCCAATGGATGAACCTATGGGTGATGAACCTATGAATGATAACCCAGAAATGGGTGGTGGTGAAGGTGACGACAGCACAATGTCAATCATTAATCAGCTTAGCCCTAAGGATAAAGAGGCTGTTCGTGCTTATGCTGAGAGTATGCTTTCAAGAGATGAAAGTCAGAATGGCATTGGTGATGAACCAATACAGGAGTCATTTATTTTTACAAAGAAACAACTTGCCCATATAAACGAGAATTTTGGGCCAATGGCAGATGAACTTAATGATAAAGAAAAAAACGTTAGGCGGATGCCCGCAAAGAAGGAGAAGGGAAAGCTTAGTAATAAGTCACCATTTTCTTCACCAAAATTCAAAAAATAACAAGAAACCCCTTTAAAAAAAGGGGTTTTTTAATTTTAATACCTATTTATTATAAATACATTTTTATTATGAAGGTAAGAAGAATTATCATCACGAACAAGCAATTGAATGAAGTGATGAAAAGGACTAAAAATGATATAAATGAAGAGAGCACCGTTACCATTGCAGCAAAGGCTAAGGGTAACTCACTTACAGATTATTCAACAGCAGCGACAAGTCCTAACACATTGAGTGATATAGAAAAAGCAAAGGCTGTTGGTGATGTAAATTTAAAGGTTACTGGGCCTAAGGAAGATGATAGCCAGCCAACACAGGAAATTGATGTGGCTGCTGGTGATACTGTGCAGAACGCCATATCAACACAAGGTAATACCGCATTAGTACAAAATGGTGGTGCTATTAAGATTACCGGCGATAACTTCGGTGAAGGAAAGGTTTATACAAAGAAGTCTATTGAGGAAGCAAGATTGAAGAAGATGAGAATGGAAGGAAAGACATTCACCAAGAAACAACTTAATGAAACATTCCTTCTTGAAGGCTTTATTGAGGATAAACTTGACCGTGTCCCAGTTAGAAAAGCCCTTAAAGGGTATGAGGCACTTGGTGGTGTTCCACAAGACTTGGCAACAGAACCAGATATGGCTGCTGTAATAATAAGAAAGTATAATGAAGCAACTCCTGAATTACAAAAAGCCTTCATGAATATAATTAATTCTTAATGAGTAAGAGAGGCAATATAGTTAATGAAAACCTTCTTAAGAGTGGTTTACCTTCTGATATAATGCATTCAATTTATCAGAACCATACTTCCATTGGTAATAATCCTGCAATACCCGATATCTACGGGGTTCCATTCTTATATATGGTTGTTAAAAAAGCATTTGATGAAGCAAAGGAAACATTGAAGGAAATTGGGACAATTGATGATGTTGATGGAAAAGGGCCAAAGGAAGTGCTTTCACAGCTTATAATATTATGTCAGAAGGAGGAAAGGCCGTTCCGTGATAGACTTGAAAAGATTTGTCTTGACCACCTTATTGACATGTTTGGAATTCCTGAGGACTCAATGGAGATGACTTTGGAATTGAAAGATAGGATTGAAATCAATAACGAAGTAGTAAATCTTGACCCATCTGATGGCAGCGAAGAAATAGAATTTAAAGATGTAACCGATGCAAAGGCAATTAAGAAGGATGTGTTTAAGAGGAGAATACTTGACGTCCTCGCAATGGGTTGCGCAATGAACGTTTCTTCCAACATAAATAACTATAAGGAGGACATTTCCAATGTAAATCCTAAGTTATTGGACCTTTATCATAAGATAATTTCACTTAACACATACCTGCTTTTCGAGGGTGAAGTTGAATTAACCAATGAAGATAATAAGCAAATTGGAACATGTGAGGTTTTCCTTGGAAGTGAAGAAAATAAGGTAAAATTAATTGCTCAAGGAACAATATTTCCGGTACTCCTCTCAGAGGCAATTCGAGGTTGCATCGAACTTTTCATATCACACGGACTTCCAGATGATAAGGATAGGGCGGCGGCCATATTAAGTAAGTCAGATTACCTCAAGGCAGAACCTTGGGATATGAGAATTGGGCCTGGATTGTGGAAATTGTTAGAAAATTCATTTAATGACATATCTTTGGAAGAATTGCCCTATTTATTAAAGAGAATATCTTGTCTTGAACCACAGAAATTTAATTTCTTAATGAAAGAGGTTTTTGCTAAGACAAGGAAGGGAAAAGATTTAATGTCAATACTTTGCAAGAAGGCTAAACATGACATTGAGTATGATAAGTTCCTTGATAAGATGGACAAGATGAATAAGGATAAAGGAGTTATAACTGACGAATTTATCCACGAAGAAGAACTTTGTTCTATGAAAGAGTCACATGGAGGAAAGAAGCACAATGGCCCAAAGGATGCTGTTGCTGCAATGAAACACGGTGAGTGGGAAAAGAGAAAGGATTATGTGGGGGATGGTTTTAAATCAAGCGATTCCACTTACAAGAACAGAAAGAACAAGAGAGAAAAGAAAATAAATAAAAATAATTACGAAGAATTCATTGATGAAGTAATCAGTGAGTTATAATAAATAATAAGGAGAAATATTATGAAAAAAATGAACGAAAACGGCAACAATTGGAAAGATAGCAAGTTTGAGGATGAAAGAATAAGAGGGAAAAAGCTTCAGAAACAGGCAAAAGCTCGTGCTCAGAAGAAGAGTGATAAGAACATGAAGAACAAGTTTAAGGATGAGGCTGATGAGGATAAACTCAATGAGGCTATTAATGAAGCAGTAAGGCAAGTAATAAATAAGTATAAGAAATTGCTTGGATAATATATAAAGGACTATGGCAACGAAGGTTAGAGATAATATAGTTGAAATCAAGAAGGGCCAAGAAGGACATGGTCTCCTTATTGAACGAGATGGGTATGTCTCTTCCGAAGTTGGCAACAATAAACAACTCTTTGAAGCATATAATAAGATGAATGAGGCAGAGGGTGGTGAATTTCATTGCCCATACCCATTTATCGTTGATGCAGTTTTCCAGAAGTTCGGGATTGAGAACGCTAACGGTAGAATTTATCCCGAAAAGGTACTTAAGAGGGAAGTGGAGAGGTATATGGCCAACGTTAAGGAAAAGAGAGCCATGGGAGAACTTAATCACCCGCAAGAGCAGGTGATTGACCTTTCACGTGTGGCAATAAATATCGTTGAACTTCATTGGGAAAACCATACACTTGTTGGTAAATTAGAGGTTATTACAAGCCCAGGTTTTAGAAAGCATGGAATCATTTCATGTCAAGGTGACCAGGTTGCAAACCTCTTACTTCAAGGTTATAAGATTGGTGTCAGCAGTAGAGGGCTTGGAACCGTTACAAATAACATGGGAGTACTCTATGTTGCTGATGATTATGAGATTGTTTGCTGGGATGTGGTTAGTGACCCTAGTACGCCAAATGCATGGATTACTGATAGCTATGAGAAGCTTCAACCATTCATTGAAAGCAAAGAAACTGATGATTCAAAACCAAAATTATTTGAAGAACTTGACAAGTTTAATGAGTGGTTAAGTGATTAAACATCTAAGATTTCTTAAAAATCTAGCAATAATTGTGATAAAATAACACTTTTATTGTGATAAAAATAGATTTTTTTGAAATTGAATGATATTTATAAAAAAATAATTTGGAATAATTGTTTTATTGCAATGAAATCAGAAAAGAAAAGCATAGCTTCTCAGGCCCTAATGGAGATGGATAACATTATATCCACAATAAGGGAAGAGAGCAAGAAGTCACTCGGTAACGTTCTTAAGGAATCTGTAAAGGATGCCCTTAGAGAGGAATGTGAAGAAGATGACGAAAAGGATTATGAAGTAATAGACGATAAAGATACAAAGAAGAAATCCAAGAAAGATTCTGACGTTGATGAACAAGACCAGAATGTGGAGGGCGAGGAAGAGGAAATGCCACAGGCAGAACCTCAGCAACCAGCCGCCCCTCAGCAAGCACCTCAAGGACAGGAGGAGACTCCTGCCGAAGGAGAAGGTGAAGAGGAAGGATGGGATGACTACTCTCAGTATCAAGTAGGTAATGGCGCATATGACCTCACAGGTGAGAATGACTACGACAATGTAGTAAAGGTTTATAAGCTCCTGAAACCAGAAGACCAGGTTGTTGTCAGAAAAGAAGGCGACACCATTCAGTTGCAGGATACAGCTAATGACACCGAATATGTAATCGACCTCGGTGACGAGGACGAGGAGCCAACCGCAGAAGAAGTTGGTGGTGAGGAAGAAAATGAAGCCCCTGTAAATGAATCAACATTACTCGGTCCTGATTCAGAGGATTTCGGAGATGAAGACCCTGAGGAACCTGAATTCGATGACGAAGAAGAATTCGATGACGAAGAAGAATTCGACGATGATGAAGACTTTGACGACGACGAGGAGTTCGATGATGACCAGGAAGATTACAATGTTGACGACGAGAACTTCGGTTCAGACTTCGACATGTATGAAGGCGCTGCAACTCCAATTGGTTTCCCAGAGGATGACTTTGAGAATGACGATGATTCAGAATTTGATGATGACGAAGAATTCGACGATGATGAAGACTTTGACGACGACGAGGAGTTCGATGATGAACCTGAGAACGACTTTGATAACGAAGAAGAATTCGATGATAATATCGACGATGAAACCTTCGGCTCAGAATATGACTGGGATGAAGATGAACAGGGAATTTATGAAAACAAAAAATCAAGAAAAGTTATGAAAGAAAACAAAAAGAAACAAGAGGTATTATTCGAGGTAGACCTTGGCTATACCGACAACTACCAAGATAAGGATGTTATCTCAGGTCTTTCAAACGATGAACCAGCTAAGAGTGGTAAGTCTTGGCATAAGGGCGTTCCTACCGGAACAAAGAAGCCTTGGGCTGGTCCTTCAGAAAAAGAAGGTAACCCATTTGACAAGACTGTTGATGAATGTGGTGCATTTAGTATGGACAATGCTCCTATTCAGGAAGAAAATGTTCCGGGAATGGATGGCGAAATGCCGGTAGAGGAGGGTGCAACAACTGTAAGCACTCAGCCGTCAAGAAAGGCTACTAAGCAACACGCCCCTAATGAAAGGAAAAACTATCTTCCACAGAAGTCAAAGAAAATTTCTACCGCAGCAGATGGTTATGAAGCCGAAATCAACGAAAGTAAGAAAGTAAAGGCTATAAAGAAAGAAAATAAGGAACTGAAAGAAGCTGTCATAGCACTCCGCAAGAACCTTAATGAGGCTTATATTACAAATGTAAACCTTGGCAAGATAACAAAACTTTTCTTGGAAAACACAACTTCTCATGCTGAGAAGGTAGACATCGTCAATCGCTTCTCAAATGAAGCTAAGACAGTAGAAGACTCTAAGAAACTTTATGAGTCAATAAGCAAAGAACTCAAGAAGAAGACTATTTCAATCAATGAATCAACTTCTAAGACCGCTAAGGGAACTAAGGAACTTAACGAGAATAAGACTTACAAGTCAAATGACCTCATGAAGACCCTTGACCTTATGAAACGTGTCAATGAGTATTAATAATTGAATAATAAAATAAAACAATAGTAAATTATGAAAGAATTTTTAGCTTCTGGACAGGTTGGGAACATTGAACTCAACGAACAGAAAAGAATTAGAACTGAAATTGCTAACCGTTGGGACTCACTCGGAATGACTGAGGGTCTTAAGGGTGTAGTAAAAGAGAATATTGCAATGCTTTATGAGAACGAAGCTAGACAGCTTCTTCGTGAGGCTTCTTCTTCAGAGAACAGTGGTTCTTTCGAGACTGTAGTATTCCCTATCATCCGTCGTATCTTCAGCAAGTTGCTTGCTAATGATATCGTATCCGTACAGGCAATGAACCTCCCAGTAGGTAAGTTGTTCTATATGCTTCCTCAGACTTCTGAGAGAGAGTGGGAATTCCTTGGTGAGGAAGGAAGAGTAAAGAATGGTTCTGTAGGTCGCCACAAGGGACTTATGGGATACAGCCGTGAAGACCGTAACAATAACGGTAGAACTAGCGGAAATAGATGGAATCGTTTCTATCTTCCTGATGAGGTAGTTAATAACATGGAGTTTGAGTATCAGAAGGCTGACGGTACTTGGGAGAAAATCCCTGCTGACGGTCCAGTTGATTACACTTACTATGATGAGGCTGCTAAGGAATGGAAGACTAAACAGGGTCCAGTTGATAACTATGACTCCGCTCTTCAGTATGCAATGAATACTGCTCCAAAGATTACTCTTCCTGATGGAACAAAGGTTGCTCCTGTAGTTCGCCAGGTTAAGCCAACCGTTACTAAGTATCATAAGAGGACTCTCTATGACCTCTTCTACAATGACTTCCTTTATGACAACTCTAAGGGAAAGGTTCGTATCCGTGTTTCTGACGAGGTTGAGCCTGTTATCATGGTAGATTTTGAACCAGTTGAGCTTACTGACGATAACATTAAGCTTTATGCTGACGGTACTCTCCGTAACGTTATCCTTAAGATAAAGGGCTTCTCTGATTACAAGCAGGGTAAGCTTATTGGTCCTGACGGAAACGAGATGGATTCTGAGGCTTTCTTGGCTTCTCTTAAGGTTTATGCAAAGGAAGATATCACTGGTGATAACACTTGCTTCGACAAGTATGAGGGAATTCCTTTCCGTGTAGTATCTCAGAGATATGGTCACGCTCTTGTAGAGGAAGGTAACTTCATTCTCCTTGACCTTGACCTTGCAAAGCCAGCTAAGAAGCAGGGTGCTTCCCTTGACGGATATCTTGGAATTGATAACCCAGGTGCTGACAAACTTAAGGACATGTTTGAAGTAGCATGGGCACAGTATGATAGCCTTGAGCTTGAGACTGAAATTGGTGAGGTTTCTTTCGCACTCAGCAGCGTAACCGTTTCTGTAGAAGAGAGAAAACTTCGTGCAACTTGGTCTCCTGAACTTGCACAAGATGTTAGCGCTTTTCATAATATAGATGCCGAGGCTGAATTGACCGCATTGCTTTCAGAGCAGATTGCTGCTGAAATCGACCGTGAAATTCTCCGTGACCTTCGTAAGCTCGCTCCATGGCAGGCTCGTTGGGACGTTAATGGATGGAGACGTCAGGCTGGTTTCTCAACCAACTACACTCAGAAAGACTGGAACCAGGAACTTATCACTAAGATTAACCAGGTTTCTGCTCAGATTCACAAGTCAACCCTCCGTGGTGGTGCAAACTTCATCGTAGTTTCATCTGAAATCTCTGCAGTATTTGATAACCTCGAATACTTCCATGTTTCTGATGCTAACGCTGAGGCTGACCAGTACAACATGGGTATTGAGAGAATTGGTGCTCTCCAGAACCGTTATCAGGTTTATCGTGACCCATATTCTCCAGCATGGTCTATAATCATTGGTCATAAAGGCAAGAGCCTTCTTGACACTGGTTACATCTATGCACCTTATATCCCTATGCAGTTGACCCCAACTATTTACAATCCTGAGAACTTCGCACCAGTAAAGGGTATCATGACTCGTTACGCTAAGAAGTGCGTTAATAACAGATTTTACGGGGCCGTCAAAGTGGATGGACTTGTACAGTGGGACCCACAGGAAATCAGATAATTTTGAATTACTGATTGTAAAGAAATAAGGACTCAGAAATGGGTCCTTATTTTTTTGATATTATCCAAGAATAATCTTGACAAATTTTCAAGATTGGTTATATTTTATAGAAAAAAGACTATGAAAATGTATTCACCAATATTAGTATTAGAGAATGAAGACACAGGAAAAATAGTTAAGATATTTGGAATTACTATTTATCGTAAAATTTACTTGCCTTCAACCAATCACAAATAACCTTCGGAATAAAATTCAGTTGGTTATATTTATGGAAAATAACCGTTATCATTTAATATATTATGGAAGAAAAAGATTGGAACGAGAAATTTAAGAGAGCAAGAAGAATAATTAACATTCTTGGAATAATCATCGGTGTTGGCTTTATCACTGCAGCATTGATTATTTATTTTGCTTAGTATATTATGAAGATTATAAAATTTATTTGGCAGTTACCACAAAATCTTGCAGGGTTATTATTCTTAAAGTGCAAGAAAGGCAGAAAGAGTGTTAAGTTCTTCGATAAGACTGACTGCAAATTCTTTACTGACAATAACGGCTCAGTATCGCTTGGTGATTATATTTTCGTGCTTAACCCTAATAGTAGTGAGACTGTGAATCATGAATATGGGCACCATAAGCAGTCTCTTTACCTGGGGCCATTATACCTTTTGGTTATTGGACTTCCTTCAATCATAGGATATTGGATTGATGTTCTTTTCCATGAGAGTTGGAGTTGGATTAAGAGAGACAAGTGGTACTATAATCAACCTTGGGAAAAGTGGGCTGATAAACTCGGTAGTGTGAAGAGATACTACCCGAATATTTAATAAATTAAAAGTCCAGACAAAAAAGTTTGGACTTCATTTTTTTCATTGGCAACGATGTAGCAGTTTACACCAACTGGTCATTATACTCTCCATTTACCCGTGCCATCATAATTGCCCTTGTAAGCCCATTTAAATAACGGCTTTTTATCTTGCTGCTATCATATACATATTGCATAACTTGAAATGGTGTTCCCAATTCATTTTGTCCTTTAAATGTCTGTGGAATACAAGGCGTGATTTTACAATTATCACAATTAGGCATAGTCTTGCAATCTTTGGTTATGTCTGTTCCATTATCAATAAATACTATTGAGATATTGATACAAGTTGAAGGGTCTTCTAGTCTTGTGCTATTTGACAATTCTTCTCTATCAGTCCAAGTCTTCAAATATGTTCCGTGATTTGATAATCTAATTTGAATTGCGGGCAAATCTTTTCTTTTCTGTATCAGATAAAACGAATTCCCCTTCTTGCTTGCACTAAATGAAGCCGCATGTGGATACCTTTGGCGTAAGTCCTTATACCTATTTAATATTATAGAAATAATTGAAGTTGCATTCATAGTTGCCTTTATTTATCTTAGACTTTATTATTTATTAAACCAAATTACATAAGGAAAATCTGTTCTTATGATATTTTCTGTTACGTCTGAAGGAAGGATTTCAACATCACTTTTACTTGTCTCTGTGGCATAGTTTCCATATCCATCATCATCAATTAATGCTCTTTTTTGACACATTTCTTTAAATTCTTCTATTGTGTACATATCACCATTCCATTCCTTTCCATATTCTATGACTGGCTCCTGTTTTACTCTTTTATACTTTGAAATAAAGTAGAGTCGTTCCAAGATATCATGTGCTCTCTCACAATATTCAGAAAACGATTTCCCTTCCTTGAGGCATTCATCTTCTATATCCTTTCGCCTCTCTTCGAGGCGACCTTCCTCTCTAATGAGTTCTTCGTATGTATGTTTTGAATAATCCATAATTAACATATTTCTTATAATATACAAATTAAAAAAAGAAAAAGCAAGAGTTTTTCTCTTGCTTTTTATTATCTAGTTACGATTGCTAGATTATCCTTCTGAACAAAGTCATACTCGGTTTTTAGTTCATATTGGTTTATCTTCTGCATTATTTCTGGCTTATTCGATATTACCCAATATCTATACTTGCGCATAAAGTTTTTATATCCGGCATTATAAAGGTATTGTTTAAGTTCGTCATCGTCACATGTTTTAATGACCTCGTTTGTCGTATTATATCTTCTTTCCCTTGCAATTATTGCATCAGCAACTGTCCTATTTTGTGCAAAGATAAATCTTACTTCACCCTTGTTAGGCATATAAATGAACATCAACTTTGCATTCTTCAATTTATTATCAACTTTTTTCTTATTCCTTGCTGCAATGTCACTATCCAATTCCATTTCCTGCATTTGTTCAGCGCTTGCAATTCTTTCAACAGTAAATAGGTCGTCTGACCTTTGAGAAACAATGTGTGCGATGTTCTTAAATTCAATTCCATGCATTTGTTTTGGGCAGTATCCATCATACATTGTGTAATAATGGCACATTTCATGAAGTAATGTTGAAAGTGCGGCTTTCTCGGTCCATTTGTAGTTTCCGTTCAACTCAATCTTTGGTTTTACAACATCAACAAAAATGTTCCTTGTAACGTAAATATCTCCAGCAAATGCTGGAAGAAATATTCTTCTGTTTTTACGTTTCGCCTTAAGCCCAATTCTTGTCATTTTAAACCAACCAAGAACCCCTCCGTTGCAACCCTTACCGGTTGTGAAAATGCCCATTTCACAATCACCAAGTTCTCCATCAAATAACTTTTCATTCAATTCTTTGTACTTTTCTTTTAACCATTCAGGGGTTAATGTAATAAACTCACTTTCTTTAACTTCATTAGGTATTCTTAAACTCATTTCCATATTTAAAATATTATTTACAACATAAAAATAGCATTAAATAGCTGTTTTTCGCCGAAAAAGTACGTTTTCCAGCTATTTATTGTAAATATACAAATAAAAAATTAATTTTACAAATGGTAATTGATTACGACTATCTTGCGAGTGAATATGCGAAGTGTTGGAAAGATAAAAGTCGTATCTATATGATACAAAATTATCTAAAGACTTATGATGCAACACAGTTTAAGGAAGTACAGTTTAAACTCTTCCCTAGACAGCAAGACTTATGCCACACACTCGGTGATGCTAGTAATGTTGTGACCACCAAGCCACGTCAGGCAGGAATTACAACAACTGCAGGTGCATTCATTGCTTGTGAAATGGTACTTGCAAGTAAAGATAGCCCACAAACGGTCCTTGCAATTGGTAATACATTGGACCTTGCACAACAGATGCTTTTCAAGATAAGGGACTTCTTGCTTCAATTCCCATTATGGATGTGGGGTGATGAATATATTGACGGAGTAAAGAACCCATTGGAAAAACCATCAAATAAATATGTAATTTTTAATACATGTAATTCTAAGGAACTTATTTTAAAGAATGGTTGTAAGGTTGTTGCTCGTTCATCAGGTCCTGATGCATCTCGTGGAGTCGGTGGTGTTACTTGGCTTATCTTTGATGAGGCGGCCTTCATTGAGAATGGTGTAGATGTTTATGCATCAGCACTTCCAACGGTTTCAACTGGTGGCCACATCATCATGATATCAACGCCTAACGGTAAGGACTTGCTTTATTATGAAACTTGTAGAAGAGCAGCATTGAAGGGTACTTCCGATTGGAACGGTTTTGAACTTGTTAAATTGAAATGGTACCAAGACCCAAGATATAATAAATTCCTTGAATGGACAAAGAAGAATTCTGAAACTGGTGAAGTTGAAGTAAAGAAAGAAGATTATCTTGATAAGGCTGGAAACATTAAGTATGACCAAGTACATTGGGATAAGATGATTGAAGAAGGATGGGCACCACGTAGTCCTTGGTACATTAAGATGTGCCAGCAATTTAATAATGACAGCCAAAAGATTGCTCAGGAATTGGATGTGTCATTCCTTGGTTCGGCTTCCAATGTTGTTGAACCAGAATATATTGAGATGCAAATAAAACTTAATCAAAGGGACCCACTTTATGTAGACCCAATGGTTGAAGACACTTGGATTTGGAAGGAACCAATCCCTGGCCATAGATATATTTGCAGTTGTGATGCCTCAAGAGGTGATGCTGCTGATAGAACAGCAATCGAAATACTTGACCTTGATGGAATTGATGATGACGGAAAACCTTGTCTTGAACAAGTGCTTGAATATCACGGAAAGATGACTGGTGATGATGTCGGTGAATTAATTTTCAAATATGCTAACATGTATAATGAAGCATTTGTCGTTGTGGATTGTATTGGTGGCGTTGGTGATGCTGCGATATTGATGTTACAACGATTAAAGTATAAGAACCTTTATTATGATGATGCAGAATTGAAGAATTATACTGCACAGAGGGAAGCGTCTTCATTAAAACCGAGGAGGGAAGATGGTAAGTTGCCGGGTTTCCATTGTAATTCAGTTCGTTTCCAGATGCTTACTCAATTTGCTTATATGGTAAAGACCAATCAATTTAAGATTAGGTCAAAGAGAGTAATCGCAGAACTTGACACTTGGATTTATAAGGGAACCGCAGCGAGAATAGACCACCAGGATGGGTGCCATGATGATACCCTTACCTGTCTTGCAATGGGTATTTTCGTTATGAAGTATTCAATGGAAGTACAAATGAGAGCAGTTGAAAAGGATAAGGTAATACTGAAGGCTTGGACCAGGGGAAGTGAAATACAGGACCCTAAAGCTGAAACTCACGAAATATCAATTGCACCAAAGAAGAAGTTTACAATGCCATTTTATACCGGAACTTCCTCAAATAATGATAAATTTGGTGCTTATAGGTGGTTAATAAAGTAAAGAAAAAAACTATTTATCTAAAAATATTTGACAATGACTAAGATAACAGATGAAATAAAAGAATTGTTTAAGACCGTGAGAAACCTTCTCGGTGCTGGCGTTAGAGCTGTAGAGCTTACAGATGAACAGTTATGTTCACTCTTGTCAGTAGCCATTGGTGATTATGGTGAAAGGGTAAAAAATGAGGTTATAGCTAACTCCTGGGCTGGTTTTTATGGAAAGAACACAGCAAATTCTCTCGAACTTGCACAGGCATTCATGACACGTAGCCTTGACCTTACTAAGGAGTATTCCTACTGGTTTTCAAAGCAGGTAGGACTTCAACAAAACGGTCCTTGGGAGCTTAAGAAAGACTTTATAACTATTGAGAGGGGAAAGCAGGTGTATGTAATCCCTGCTGGACGTGTCGTTAATAAAGTTATGTATGTTAATCCTCCAATGACTGACACTGCCATGTTTGCTAATTACATGGGTGGTGGTGTTGGTTTCATGCCTGGTCTTGGTCAGGTTGGTGCTGGTTATGGTTATGGTGCTGGTATGGGTGGTTTCTACACTACTCAAGCTGCCGACGTTGCTTATATGGCCGCCGACCTTAACTTCAAGAGCAGATTATTCAGAGGTGACCTCACTTACAAGGTTACTGCTGGACCAGATGGAACTCACTTACTTCACCTTATGTCAACTCCTGGAAGTAAATTAGCATTCGGATTCTCAGGTTTAATGAATGGAAGTATTGGACTCGTTGGTTGCCAGGTTTGGTACACCTACTATGATACAACAGATGCTGATGATGCTGATGAATGCATGAGGTATCACGCTGATGATGTAATCTTGTCGCCAGACCAAGTTCCAATTGAAACTATGGATTATCACTTCCTTAATGAACCAGCAAAGGTAATTGTCCGTCAGTTACTTGTTGCAAAGGCTAAGGAATTGCTTGGCCTTATTCGTGGTAAATTTAGTGGTAAAGTAAATATTCCTCAGGCTGAAATGAGTATGGACTATCAAATGCTTATTCAGCAGGGTAAGGAGGAATATGATAAAGTTATGGAGAACTTGATGAAACGTCTTGAAAGAATGCGTCCAGTTAATATGATGAAGGAACAGGCAGACCTCGCTGAAAGTCTTAACAAACTACAGAGTTATACTCCACTTGGAATATATGTAATTTAAATTATGAAACACTTAAAAGTATTTAATACAAAGGAACAGTACAATCAGTATAAGCAAGCAGGTAACATTGAATACCCGCTTACTTCCTATATTGAAGAAACAAGGGAAACACTCTTTGATTATTGGGTACCTAACAATGTTATCATATATTTAGATGACTTTGGTGAAAAAGATGGTAACTGTCCGCCAGAAGAAATCCAATGGTTTATAGATAATGGCTATCACACAAATCCATATTATTTTGTAGATGAAATATTTTATGATGGTAAATATTTTTGGTTATGGTATCATCCAGATTATGAAGAATATATTTTAAGCTACTGTTTTAATAATTTTGATGATTTATATCAACATAGTATCTATTATAACATTGAGCTTAAATATAGTCCTATTGTTTGCCGACTAACAAAAGATTTTAATGAGTTTGATTATGATGATGTAGAAGGGTTTAACAATTTTAACTATACCAAGGATGTGTTGCTTGATGTTGTACAAGAGCAATATTCTCCAATATCATTACCAGTAACAAGCCCCTATAATAGTAAAATCCCAGCCCCAACAATGCGCATGGTAACAGGGGACGATGAAAATATGTGGCGCTCTTATTTTGAGGAAAGAGACCAACGTGGTGATATCTTTAATTTGGTTGATAATGATTTCAATTATAAAGAATTTCATCATTGCTGTTTGTGGCACATGGACAACGACCACATGGGTAATAATTGGAATAACCCAATTTATATTTTAACCACTCAAGTACCAAAGGGCTATGATAAATATAATAGTGATTGCTCTGTTACTTATTATCCTGTTTTAGCAAAGTTTTCAGAGGATAGAGATATGGAATATATAACTAATATGCAGCAATACCATAATGACGTACTAATTTACGTAGCAAACAATGGAAGCTATATAGAATTAGACAGTTATAGCTTTGTTGAAAATTTTAGATAATAAAGCAAAAGAGTAAATTAAGGCCGTAGGATTTCCTGCGGCTTTTTTCTTATCCAATTTTCATAGAAACTTAAATACAAAACTATTTATAGGAAATAATAGTGCCCAAAAATCTTTATTTTTTTGAGGTAAAACGTTATATTTTAATTAAAACTTTTAATTATGGCTGAAAGAAATCAAACTATATTTCAAAGACTGAATAACATATTCAGGTCATCTGGGAGAAGCGGTTCAATTGCAGATAATATGATTACCACACCAGCAAGTGATGTGGCTGAAAGAAATCGTGTCTTGTATACTACAAATGACAAGGCGGATTATGAGAAAAAACTTAAGTCACTCCAGCAGCAGAAGTACCTCGCTTATCAATGGAAGAAGGCTGGTGCTGAAAATGCAATGGAGAGTCTTGCTGGCTATAACGCAGTTAAACTGATGTATAGGGATGTTGACCTTATGGATGGTTGCCCTGAAATTGGTACAGCACTTGACATTATTTCAGAAGAATGTTGTCCATTGACCAGCGATGGAAATATGCTAACAGTATCATCTCGTTCTCAGAGAGTTAAATCAATTCTCGAAGACTTGTTTGTTAATAGGCTTCATGTATATACAGAATTACCAATGATTGCAAGACATGTGACAAAGTATGGAAATACATTCATGCTTCTTAATCTTGACAAGGACAATGGTGTAATGGGTTGGATGATGATGCCAGTTTATGAAGTTGATAGAGAAGAAAATGGTTATAGTGCATCTTACACAACAACAATGACGACAGGAAATGACCTTAAACCAGATGAAACAAGGTTTATTTGGAGAGGTCACAACGGTGATAACCCATACATGAATTGGCAAGTAGCACACTTCAGATTGTTAGAAGACTCATTCTTCCTTCCTTATGGTGTGTCAATGCTTCACAAGGCTAGACGTGCTTGGAGAATGTGGTCAATGATGGAAGACGCAATGCTCATTTGGAGACTTGATAAGGCTATCGAGCGTAGGGTGTTCAAGATATTTGTCGGTGGAATTGATGACGCTGACGTTCCTGCATATGTAAATCAGATTGCAGATAACTTTAAAAGAACACCAATTGTCGACCCAGGAACAGGCCAGATTGACCTTAGAAAGAACTTCATAGATGTTACTGGTGACTTCTTTATCCCTGTTAGAAGGGAAGACGCACCAACCCCAATTGAGAACCTTGCTTCACCTAATAGCCAGGTACAGATGGAAGATATTGAGTATATGCAGAATAAGATGCTTACCGCAATGAGAGTTCCAAAGACCTTCCTTAACTTCCAAGAAGCACAGGGAAAGGGCCAGAACTTATCATTTATGGATGTTAGGTTCTCAAGAATGATAAATCGTATTCAGCAGTTCCTCCTTATGGAACTTAATAAGATTGCGATGATACACTTGTTCCTCCTTGGTCTTAGAGATGAAATTGGAAACTTTACTCTTTCACTTAATAATCCTTCTTCTAACATTAAATCACAGGAACTTGACGACCTTTCAAAGAAGCTTCAGGCATTACAGACTGCAGTTACCGACCCAGGTATTGGTATGCCGGTAATGTCACTTCATAAGGCATTGAAAGACATTATGGGTTATAGCGACTCAGAAATCAAGGATATGCTTAATGAAATTCGTCTTGAAAAGGCAATGGCAGCAGAACTTCAACAAACTGCGGCAATTATTAAAAAGACGGGAATATTTGATACCGTTGATAGAATATATGGTGATGTAGATGCACTTAATGCACCGCAGCAAGGACAACAGCAAGGACAAGGTGAAGAAGGTTTAGGTGGTGGAGGCAGCCTTGGTGGAGGCGGTGGCCTTGGAGGTGGCTTAGGTGGCGACCTTGGCGGAGAAGACCTCGGTGGTGAGGGTGACCTTGGTGGTGAGGGTGACCTTGGTGGTCTTGGTGAACCTGGTGGAGAAACAGGGCCAGATATTGGTGGAGCACCCGGCGAAACTGATATGGGTGGAGCACCAGCGGCAGATATGGGTGCGCCGTTAAGTGAAGCAAGAAAGAGAGCTAAGTCTTTTACCCAGCAATATCTTGAAATGCTTGCAGAGAATGAGATTAAGAGAGGCGAAGCACCAGAGAAGATTGAGGAGCCATTTGACTTCGACGAAAAGAACTCTCTCATGGAACATAGCATAAACAAGTTGTTTGACAAGATAGACACTCTTGTTGATGAAGACGAAATGGAAAGAGAGAGAATATTAAACGAAGCAAAAGAGATTGAAAAAGTAGGTAAAAAAAGGAAAAAATAACACTATTTATTAGAAAAAAATGTTATGGCTATAAACGAGATAAATAAATTGAAGACCATTAAGGAAGTAGAAGAGTACAAGAAGTCTATGAACGAGGCTTGTGATAAGAGAATGGAGTTCATTAACGCATGTGTAAAAGCTGATGAACTTTCAAAGAAATCCTTCGGTTATATCAAGGAAGCCTTTGAGTCAATTTCTCCAATGCTCTTTGAAACAGCACAGGGAAAGAAAATAATCAACAAGTACACTAAGGCAATACGTGAAAATAAAAATCTTTCCTCTCTTCAAACAATATACGAGAACATTAGAAAATCTAATAAGAATACTGACATTGATTTCTTTGTAAATTCAATTGCAAATGAGAACTGGGAAGTAAATAAGAAGGACATTGACAAGGATACTTATTCAGTTGGTAGAATTCTTGCTGAGGCTTACCTTTATCTTGGCAAAGACGCTGACGAGATATTACCTGAGGAAAATCAGGAACTTTACACCGCAGTTAAGTATATTACAGAGAATAAGAAGGGGAGGAAGAACCTTTCAGAGTATGGAAATGCAGTTAAGGTTATTAGAGAAAACGTTGAGAAAAACGAAGGAACTGCTTCAATGGTAAGTGAGAGCCTTGATAAGCTTGCTGAGCGCTTGCTTAGAGAATTTAATGAGAAGTATTCTGGCGAACTTACTGAGGAAGAAGTAAATCTCTTAAAGGAGGTTTCAAAGTCAAATGACAAAGAGAAGCTGTTTAATGAATATAAGGAACAGTGCAAGGCAAAGATTTCTGAAGCCAGGGCAAACTTTGAAAAGAGTGGTGATAGTAAATCTTCAGAGAGGCTTGCTGTTGTATTAGAACAAGTTTCAAATAAGCAATATTCTTCTGATACAATCAGTAATGATATCTGTGCATTGTTAGAAATTAGCAACATATTTTAGCCATGAAAATTATATTGAACGAACAACAGTTTAATAGATTAGTTACTGAGGAGGTAATGATAAGCGTCCTTAATGAGTCTATTTTTGAAAAGGGCGACCTTAAGCTTGCATTAAAGAGTATTAGAAATGCAATCATTGGTGGTGTTGCTGCTGCTACAATCATAGCTGCCATTGGACGTGCGAACATGCCAAGCGAACAAAAGGATAGGCTTGTTGATGAAGTTAATAAAATTGAAATGGCAATTAACGGAGAAAAACAAGAGAATACAGCAAACTTAGAAGAAAAGATTAGGGCTTGTGAGGAATATATGGCTTACGCACTTAAGAACCAGGGCTATACCCTTAAATCCACCAAGTTAAAACCAGAAACACTTGTTAAGGTTGCAACAGAAAATAATTTTGACCTCCCGTTCTTGATGGCTGCTGCTCATGATGAAAGCTGCTTTGGTGCTAACAAGAGGGCACAGAGAACAAATAGTGTGTTCTCAGTCGGTTCCTATGATGATGGAAGAAATGTTGTGACATATTCCGACCCTAATGATAGTGTTGCTGATTATATTAGTCTTCTTGAAAGACGTTATTTACGTAACGGCAAAACTATCTTTGACCTTCTGGTTCCTGGTCAATTCGTTGACGTTGATGGCCATCGTTATGCAGGCAACAAAAATTATGAAAACGAATTAAAGAGCATAAGAAATAGAATTTTAAAGATGTTCCCGGTGCTGGGTTCTTAAAAAAATGTTAATATTATGAAGAAGAAACGTATTATAAAAGAAAGTCATATCAGAAAGATGGTTAAGGAGTGTGTTCAGCTTCTTACTGAGGAAAGGTATGATAAAATTAAACCAAGAGTGTTCCAAGTGTTTAAGGATTACTTTACTGGAGAAAAATTTGCAAGAAAGAATAGAGGTTATGCGTTCCAAGAAAATACACTTTTACACAGGGAATTTGAACACGTAGATAATCCACAGCACTTTACATATATCGAATACATGATACATCAATTCGAGGAAACATTCTTCCATGATGAAAAGTTTAGAGATTGTGCAGTTGCTAGATTAGCCCCTATGATTGCAAGGATGGCTCTAGAAGATGGTAATTTTCAACAATTGGGATATAACTGTTGGGTAACTGCTAGGTTGAGTAAGATACTTGGTCTTCTCTACCTCATGCAGAAAAATGGTCAAATAAAACTTGAAAAGGCTTTTCCTGATAACGTTATTGATACAATGACATTTGAAGAACTCAATGCAAAATATGGTCCAGTACTTGATGAACAATTAAGAAAGATGCGTGAGCAAATTAGGGAGAAGGCAGCTTCTTATACAGGTCAAAGCGACTATGAATTAATTGAAGATGTTGACTTTAATACTGCAAGGGAAATTGGTCAACATTCCGGTATTAATGGTAATGGTGCCATCTGTTACGCCACCCAGCCAATTACTTGGAGTAATTATACTGCTGATGGAAAATATAAGGTTTACGTCCTTCTTAAGAAAGGATGGAGGGATATTCCGGCAGAACATGATGATGAAACTAAGTCGCCTTATGATACTTATGGTATGAGTATGATTTTTGTTGGTGTTGCACCAGATAAAGAATACACTGGTGATGGAGAAATCGCTTTCTGTAATACAAGATGGAATCACGCCGCAAAGTACACACCTGAGAAACCAATGGATTACGCATTAGATGAATTAGACCTTAGTAATTTAGTACAGAAACCATTTAATGATGTATTTACACCTTATACAAAGGAAGAACTTCGTGCAAAGGGGCTTCTTGATGATGAAAATGAGGAGGATGACAAATATGAAGATTTCGATTAAGGAAAAGGACGTTAGAAAGATGGTTAATGAATGTCTTAATGTCATTCTTGAAAACCGTGCTCAAACTGCAAGGAAACGTGTTGAAGCTGTCATTAGGAGCCGCTTTGGTGGGTTTCCATTAGATAGAGTACACCCAAATAGAGAGGAAAACCCACACGGACTTACCTTACTTGAACTTGTGGTTGAAACTTTCTTTGGTGAATTCTTCTCGGTAAGTGATATGGAGAATACTCCAGTTATAAGACTTGCCCCAATGATTATGAGAATAGCATTTGACCTTGGCTATCAAACGCCACAGGGAGATGCAGAGAAGTTGGAGAGACTTAGACAAATTGTGTTCTACCTCTACCTCGAATATAAATATGGTAGAATTGACCTTGCAAAGACATTCCCTGAAGGTTCATTAGAAACTGTTACATACGATGAACTGAACCGTACATTTGGAAGAAAGGTCGATGAAAAGTTTGCCGAGGAAGATGATGAGATTGAAAAGACTGATTTTAGTGGAAATAATGATTATGAAATTCTTGAAGATGTAGATTATAATACAGCACATGAGTTAGGCAGACATTCTTGCCCAACAAGTATCATTTGCTACACTTCAAATCAATTTGTGTGGAATTATTATACAAACGGCGGAAGAAATAAGGTATATGTTCTCTTGAAACCAGGTTGGAGGGACCTTAAGCCAGTTCATGATGACGGAAAGGAGAAGGGTAGTGCTTATGATACCTACGGACTTTCAATGATATTTGTAATCATTGCCCCATCGGGAAAGATTGCTTGTGTAAATACTAGATGGAACCACATGGCAACATTTAAAGAAGGTTGTTGCTGTAATCAGGACCTTACGAGGTTAGACTTAAGCAAATTAGTTCATGATAAATTTAGTAACGTATTTAAACCATATACTCCAGAAGAATTAAGGAGAAAGGGTTTGAGGTAAAAAAAGAAGCAGAGGTTTTCCTCTGCTTTTTACTTTATAATGACCCTAAGGTCTTCTTCAATCGGTACCTTTAAGTTTCCCGTAGGATATTCAACACCGTCAGATGTCAAGTCCCCATTGAACTTAATTTCAAACCACGCTTTATAATATCCCTCCCTAGCAACATCCCTCTTGGTCCATGGATATTGGAGAATGTACTTTTCTTCGCACCCCTCACCACTGGCAAGTACGACATTTGCTGGGGCATTTGCTACCTTTAAAATCCCGGTTTCTTCATCTATCATTGAAAAGGTTACGATGCTATCTTGTAATGCATCGTTCATAAGAGACTTCTGGAAGTCATATCTTCCATCCTTAATGAGTTCCATTTCCAAGACAGGGTTTAACGAACCTTTATTTATAAAAAATTCTTGCATAATCTTCTTTTTACTGATAAATAGTCCTATTTCTTTGTTTTATAGATACTGAAGCCTTGTTTATTTATCATTTCCTTAAATTTTGGAAGTAAATTAGATACTATTCGTGAAATCTCATCATAATATTCCTTAAAACCACTGATGTTCCTTCCAATGTTTAATTTTTTTGGCTGGAAAAATATCTGAAATGAGAAACAGGACCTCTTTCCTTGTGATATGTGGTCCTCAGCGATTTCAAAATTGCTTACATACTTTGCGTCGCTGGTCAATGCAACGTTCTTGAAAATACCACATATTTCCTTATTAATTGAATTCACCAAATCCTTTACACTTGATGAATAATTTTCTCTTGAGAAATTAGGCATTAGATAACAACTGCCTTCGATGTAGACAACACCCATAATCTTCTTATCTGTTGTCCCAACTTTTAACTTAAATAAATCATCCGAAATGGCCTTTTCGCTATTAATTTTTTTCATTCTTTCATCCATTTATTAACAATATAAGGATTTTTTCAAAAAAGTCAAGAGGTGGGGGTAAATAAAAAAAGGGACCTTGCGCATAGGTCCCTATTGCGGCTAACCTTGTGGCCTCACAGCGAGACTTGGGCGAGTGCCGCTATCTAATGTCACAACATTTCCCAATCTATATATAAATAGTTTGTTAGGCTTATTTCGCTGTAAAATAAGAAAAAAATATTTCCTTATTCCAGACTATTTATAAGTAATAAAAAGATTGAAAATGATTAGGCATTTTTTCCTCGATAAGACAAATAGTATTTTTGAAGGTTCCTTACAGAACGTTGGGATAAACCCTGTTTTGCACATTGGCTACGGAAAGAGTTTAATGAGGGGACTGTTACATTTCGACACTTGTCAGGTGGGAGAGCTTATTAAAGATAAAACTTTTGCTAACATTGAAAAGTTAAAGATAACCCTTAAGATGACCAACTGTTTCTCAATTGATGGACTTCCTTATGAAAAGAACTTAATAAATCCATTAACCAGGAGAGCAGCGTCATTTGACCTTATGCTAACCAAGCTGCCTTGCGACTGGGATGCCGGAAGAGGGTTTGATTTTATCAGTGATTTTTGGGTGAAAAACAACCGTTCATACTCACAGGAAGCCTCCAACTGGTATTGTCCAAAAGACGGCCTATTATGGCCTTATGAAGCTGACTTATTAGACCTCAATAACCCCGAACTTAATTGGGCTGAATTTAAGATAAACAAATTCGGCGCAAAGGGTGGTGTATATCCAATGATTATGTTAAAGGAAGAATATGAAAAATATCTTGACGGAGAAGACTCACTTGTAGTGGGAGTACAGCACTTTGACTTCGGTAATGAAAACCTCGAAATTGATGTTACTGATTATGTAATGGGTGCAATAAAGTCTGGCAATAATCCAGGACTTCTCCTTTCCTTTACTCCTAGGTTTGAGAATATGAACTTGGATAACGAAGAATATGTTGGTTTCGTTACTGATAAAACTAACACTTTCTTCCATCCTTATATAGAAGTTGAATATGATGATTTTATTTCAGATGATAGGGAGTCGTTCACAATAGGAAAGAAAAATAAACTTTGCCTTTATGTTTCTGATAACGGTGAAATGGTTAACTTAGATGAGGTTCCTACTTGTTCAGTTAATGGAACCGAGGCTGAGGTTAGGCAAATTACAAAGGGCGTTTATGAAGCTACCGTTTCTTCTGATGGAATGTCTGAGAATGCAATTTATTATGACACTTGGTCTAACATCTTACTTGATGGTGAAGAACAGGATGATATTGAGCTTGAATTTGCAACAAATCCTAAGGAGAGGAAGATTAAGATAGGAACTAATGTTGATATTAAGAGAAACTTCGTTCCTTCAATATACGGAATTAATGACGATGAAAAACTTGGAAGGGGTGAAACGAGGGAAGTTACTGTTGACTTCAGGAAGCAATATGAAACAGAGAAGAGAGAATTAATTGACGGCGCAATGTTCCGTCTCTACGTGAAAGATGCTGATAGGGACATTGATATCATAAATTATCATCCAATTGAAAAAGGTTTCTTGTATAACTACTTCATGATACATACAGAGGACCTTATTCCAAATGAATATTACATTGATATAAGAATAAAGACTGGTCGTGAAATAAAATACTTCAAGAGAGTATTGAAATTTACGGTTGTAAGTAATGTAACTGAGAGATATAATTAAGTATGACACTATTTGAAGATATATGCCTTGACCTGCTTCTTGAAGGAAAGACACCAGAAGAAATACTTGCAATGCTAAAGTATAAATTCAAGGATATTCCTGAAGATATAATTGATAAAATCTTTACCATTGATGAGACAAAGAAGAAGTCTTATACCCAGTGGGTGCTTTCACATTGGAAAAACGAGAGTGAATTGATTAAACAACTCCTTGATAATGGTAAGATGAAGGCTATGTTTGATTACATCAAGGAAAAACATGATGTTCAGATACAGCAATATAAGACTGTGCAGGAAATGTTTGATGACCTTAAGCTTAAACTTCCAGCAGATGCTGAGGGCATAGATTTACTTAAAAAAGATGGTGATGGCCCAGAAAACGATTTCGACATATTATATAACGATGAAAATTGGGCAATCGTTACTCCAAATACATATCCAGCTTCACATAAGTTAGGTGTTGGTACTGCTTGGTGTACTGCCGGATGGAAATGGGATAGAGGTGAATATTATTATAACAATTATCTTCAGAGGGGAGGAAAATATTACATCAACTTTGACAAGAGAGAAAGTGAAACGGATAGAGACGGAAATGAGAGACCTTATAAGAGATATCAATTCCACTTTGAATCAAACCAGTTTATGGACATTGAGGATGACCCAGTAGACATTAATGACCTCGATATGCCAGAAGGTGTGGTTCAATTCTATGAAGATGCCGGTTATGATGTAAATGATATTGAAAATGATGAAGAACGTTATGAACGTTATTCCAATGCAAGATATGATGACGGAACACGTCTCTTTGGTGATTACTGGCTCTTATGTGACTTTGACGATGATTATGATGTTGATACTATAGGTGATGGCGGATACAGAATTTATGACGTCTCTAATGACGATAGAGATAGTGAGTTTCCTAGACTCTATTTTAACGATAACCCTCTTTACATTGGTGATAGGATAATAATCTTAAATCAAAATTATCGTAGCCATAATGATACTAATGTAAGTAGATTTATATCTGAAAGGGGTGAGACGGCTAGTCCGTGTATCTTTAATTACGAAGAAGGTAGTGGAAGGTATGGTAGCGGAAGTATAGGTCTCATTGGTGGCGAAGATGAAGACATTGAATATTATGATGTTATGGATGAATGGAACATTGTATGGGCTGGTGATTATAATATTCATTTTGGCGACCTGGATTACATTGAATATCCTAATGGTTGTGATAGATTAGTTAATTGTATTTCTATCGATTACCTTGATGACAAATATTATTATGAATGCATCTGGGATAATGGTGAACATTCATTAATTGTTTTTGATTCATATAATGAGAGTGCTAAGTATGTGATAACACTTGACCAACCTAAGGACGGTGAAAGATTTACCATTGAAGAAGATGAAGATGGAGATTACTTTGTCGAAGGAAGACGCAGCACTTATTATTTAGATGAAGACAATTATGAACAAAAGGGAAAACAAAATATTCAAATCATCAGGAAGGTCCAATTTAATGCTGGTGATTATTATATTGTAAGGCTTAGTGATAGTAGTGTGAATGTCTATGATGCTGAAGAGAGAAGATTAATCTTTAAAGAGAATTTTTATAACATTTATGATTTAAAGGATTTTACTGAAGATACTGGTGTTGTTTATTGTGCTAATTGGGAAGAAAATACTAAGCTTTATCTTTATTCAATTACAACCGGTAAAGAAATTTGGGATAAGCCGATTTGGAAGGCTGAGCCAATAAATGGCGGTTTATTGATACAAACATCTGTAGATAATAATCTGGTGTTAATGGATAAAACTCTTTATAGATACGAAGCTAAGTATATAAACCCAACAGAAAGTTGGGACCATGCAACTTTCATTTGTAGAAATAAGAAAGGTGGTTGGACTCTTTATAGTAAAAGGTATGGTCCAGTCGTTGACGGTATAATTGGGGCTAGTACTTATCTTGACAAATCCGCTAGTTGTGCCGTATATAAATTAGCAAATGGGAAGTTTAATATCTATAAAGATGCAATAAATGGTAAAATATTTGATGTTGATGTAGATAAAATGGCAACCTTCCAAAAGAGATATAGTGTTTATATATTTTCCTTAATTGGGGAAGAGTATTACTTATATTGGTGGCAAGGTTGTGAAACATATAAATTAGGAAAATATGATGAAGCAATTGAAGCATTAAAGAAAATAACATTGGAAAGTGAAAGAGAAGAGTTTATAAATAAATTTAATGAATTTGCAGGGAAACCAAAACAGGCAACTGCAGTAACCGAAAACTTTAATAGATTTTTAAAGAGAATAAATGACGTAGAATTTTAATAATACTACAAATACATATAAGCATGGAAGAAGATGTGTTTAAGTCTGCTATTGCAGCAATATCTTCCAATGAGTTTTCTGAAGAAGATGTTAAGACTGTAAAGAAATGGCTCGAAACGCTGAAAACAAAAGAAAACGCAGTAAAGCGAAAGATTGAGCAAGAGAAAAACACGTTTGTAAAGAATAAGAGTAAAAACAACTCAAAACTAAAAGAAATTAGAAGTGAAATTAAGACAATAAAGAACATACTTAAAAATAGTAATGGGGACCGTTAAAGTCCCCATTTTTATTATTAATTAATTCTTATGCCGTCTGATAATAATCGTTGAGAGTCTAGAAGTTCTGCCTTCTCCGCTAATAATTCAGGCACCCTAGTTCCGGCAATCACTGGTTTCCTCATAACATATGAATGTGTATGTGTAATAAACGCATCAATAAATACGCTTAAGAGTTTTACAAGCTTCTCTCCGTAAGGTATTCTATAATAATCTTTCAATACTTCATTAAGTTTCTCATCAGTTATAAGCTCATCTGGGTCTATATTTCCAAGTGGTTTATCATTTGAATGTGTGCTTAACAAGTTTATCTTATCCGCAACAATTGTGGCAGTACTATTGACACGATTATCTAATGGGGTATAGTGATATTTCATCTTAATAAATGCTGGGTTCTTTTGATTAAAAGTAAGTAAGTATTGATTATCAGCAGTAATCTTTCTTATTCCAGCCTTAATTCTAACATCATCATCAGTAAATTGCATCTCAGCACTCTTACGACCCCTAACAACAACATCCTCATCTCTTGGCAAGATTTTTTTGACATTATCGTGGTCAATTAAATAAGGATTAACGTCAGAACCTTCTTTATAGGCTTTCATCGCTGGATTATTGTCAGCGCTTTCGTTTATTAACTTATGTTCCTGCGAAATGATTGGGCCGATATAATATGCTGGTGATTGTTCATCAGAACCATCGGTATGAAAGATAAATACACCCTCATTAACCTTTGGTTTTACATGAAAGACCTTAGGAAGAAGTGGAAAGGCATAAAAATTTTTATCACCATCTTCTTTAGCCCCGAATGGCGCAACGAGTATTTGCCCACGACCTTGGTCGTCTTTAACGTCCAATACCTTACAATAACTTACACCTGGATTTTTTTGTGCCATGTTAATTCAAAATATTTTTTCTTATTTTTAATTCTTGTTCTGCCTTTGTATATTCGTTCTCTAATTCCTCCATTTCTTTGCAGATTGAAACAACCTTACTCTTCTTTGCTTCATATTCATTCTTCAACGTTTCGAGGGCAAGGCGTATTTCAGAATTACTCATATTACTATAATCTTTCTTTTCCATATTTCAAATTTTTTACTGAATTATACCACTTGCTATTGAGTCTAAAAGGTTAGTACCAGTACAGGTGACTGGCCCTCCAGCATTACCACCTGTTGCCTGGATTAATAGGCTCTGCATTGGAATTGCCGTCGTAACCTTTGCGTCATATCTTATAGCCTCAAAAATATTTTTAACTATAGCATATATTTGGATATTGTTAAGGTTCGGAGAACCATCTGGATTTGGGCCAGTTGGAATTCCCGCTGCCTGAACATCTTCAATTATTTTAGCCGTTGTATTATATGCTGAAAGACCAGTCCTCTTTAATGAGAGGCATTTCAAAATTGGTGCTGGGAGAACATTTAATGGTGTTTTCCCAGAATCCATTGTATCACTAATCTTTTTAACTACTGTACTAATATTCATAATAAAACTAACATTCTGATGAGGTTTCAGGAATGTCTTGTGTTTCCTCTGTGATTATATCAGCATAATCAACATCATCAATTCCATTCTGAATACCATTATTTCTTCCATTAAAGAGGCTTGCAACTCCGCTAATACATGATGCTGCCTGTTCCAATAATTTCCTCCATGCCTTAAGCTGTTCCATCATCTTCAACCCTTCCCACATGAGAAGTATTATTGCGATAGTTTCCTTAAAAAGTTTTAACAGTTCAGTAATAATTATATTTTTTACAAATATAATGATAGACTTAAGCAAACCAAGAAGTTTATTCAACATTACATTGATAAGTTTTCCGGCATCGATTCCAAAGAAATCACTACTCTTAACCATACCAGTAAGATTAAAGTTAATATAAAGTAGCAACATTACTTGTGGCGTGAATAATGCCTCAGCAATCGGTTCTGTTATTCCCCAAAGGAGTTCTTTAAGAATGTTTCCATCAAAATTAGCCTTCACGCCATAATCAATTGTAGATTCGATTCCTGGGTCGACTGTAACGTCAGTTACCAATTTTTGAATTGCCTCAACACTACCCTCTGGTGTTGCGGTCGCATTAACCTTATCTATTGAACTTAAATAACTATTAATATCATGAGTTCTCACAATGGAATTTTCGCCACCATAATATGTAGCATTATACTTACTAAGGAGTGTTTCTTCCATCATTTGATTAAATTCATCATTTGTGAATGTGAAGTAACAATCCTCGACTTCCATATCATTAGCCTCTACAATATTTTTAATCGCTTTTGAAAGTTTGCCCTGGATTATGCTCTTTGTCAATGTTACATTTAACATGTCATTTGTTGAAAGTGAGAAACCTAATAGGTATTCGCACATCTTGACAAGCAACAATTTAGGATGAAGTATTCTAATACTTTGAAGATAATCCCAATCAAACTTATAAACACTTGCGTTGAGGTAAGGCATTCTCCTTGTAATTGTCTTGCCATCTATAACCCTCTTTCTTATTCCGGGAGCAAAGTATCTTTGTGCTGGCATGTGAAGCTTGAGTACCCCCTTTCCTTCAGCTTCCATCTGTAAGATTGGATAAAGATTATCTGGCTGCTGACCATAAAGTGAAAATTCACCATCAGGAAACTTTAAACCAGGTGTTGAGTCTAGTGCCTTTGATTCATACCACTTGTTCCAATCACGTGGCGTTTGTCTATCGGTTTTTGTGTCCTTAGCAAGTAACCTACTATCCCACATCATGTGATTATATTCAATATAAGGAGTCTTGGAACCCATATTAAGAACATACCAAATAAATGCGTTCATATCCCTCGTCTGATATAGCGTTTGTGGCATTAGGCCATCATAGCAAACAATATATTCTGGGTCTTCTTCAGTAGTACTCTTATAAGATGGAATAGCACTTACACGAGTAAATGTTTCACCAGAAGGGATTGCATTTCTATCACACTCGACATATTCAAGAACTTTTTTCTTTTCATTTTTAGTATATACTTCTCCTTCTTGCTTCTCCTCCTTAGTAATTTTTGGTATTGTCTCGGCATTAACCTCAGAACCTGGGCCTAAGAATAAGTCACTGTTTTCCCACCCATTTTTAAACCAATCTTCACCGACAACTTCTTCAACTCCCTCACTATCAAAGAAAACTCTTGTCCTTTCCGTTGTGGAAGAACCTGTACCAATCTCAGTAAATTTACTGTCATCATTTACATACAATTTTTTAATCCATGTATAAATACGAAAATTAACAGTAGATGACACATCATTTTGGGTGAATGGATGCATTTCAAATTCTTCTGAATCCAGTTCGCCAGCCTTAATTGTTACTTCTTTTTCCACTAAGGGCGCCTTATAAATTGGTGGTTCATAATAAATGTGAATACGAAGGTCGGCGTCAACAACATCTGAAAGTGTAAAATACCATCTATGTGAATTCTGCGCACTGGCTTTAGCTATTTTGATACTCACATTTTGAGCATACTTTGGTACTTCTGAAATTACTTCCTTTACACCACTAGTCTTAGCTGATGTTTCGATTGGTATATCCTTTTCAACTTCTTCCTTGTGATAATATTTGTTCCTACCCTCAACCGCATAATACAATAAACCTTCTTCTGACACTGGGTTTATATTAAGCATGCCAGTTTTATCTATTAATCTAACAGGTATCCTCAAGGGAAATTCTGGTCTTCCATCAAAAACCCTATTATCAATCAAATCCTTTAGTTTAACCTTCTGTGGTATATTATACTCTTGGTTCATTAACACACCAGTTACGCCAGAAAGATTACTTGAGTCAAATACTTGATTTGGAAGAATTGGGAGAGCAGAGCACGAATAGAGGCTAGTTAAAAGTCCCATAAGCACTTCTTTAATGCCATACTCCAATGTGTTAAGGAATGTACTCTGTTCAAATTCCTCAAAGCTTTTATCGCTTAAAAACCCAGATGTTTCATCCCAAAGTTCATCTTTTGACTTTTCCTTAACACCAAATACTTTAACAATGAGCCATTTTATAAGTTCATCAGTAGTAAGACCACATGACTTCAAGACATCCATTAAGAAGTCAAATACTGAAGAGTATGGCCCCTCAGTATTTAAGTCTAAACCATCAAATAATGACATAGGGAACTTTTCGACAAGTGTTTTCATTGTCGAAATATCTGCTAAAACTTCTTTACATGTCTTGGTTGTTGCCATTTCTCTTAGTTCTTCTTAATATTATATACGTCAGCGTCACCGCCTTCATCGTTAATAGCGGCCTTAAGGTCGTCAAGCCTTAATGCTGTTCTCTTGACAAAGTTTTTGTCACTAACAACATCAGAGGCGTTACCATTATGCTTTATTACTTCACCGAGAAATTTAGCAATTTCAAACTTTGAAGCAATGGCCTTTCTCTTATCATCTAAAAAATTGTGAATGGCGGTTGCATACTTAGTTTTTTCTTCCATGGTAACACCATCGGCAGCTAAGTTTGTTGAGTTTGTAATCTTGTTTTTCTCATTATCAATCTCATTTATCTGCCTACAAGCCTGGTCATAAATCTCCTGGAGAAGTTCTTCGAGCTTTTCTGTTGAATTTAATCTTACCTTGTACCTTTTAGTTTCCATAGTAAATTATTTTCTCATAAATAGCAGTAAGCCATTTTTATTCTTCTAATTCTTTCTTCTTCAACTGGAAATAAAGTTCATAATATTTTTTCATATTGTCCCTAATTTCCTTTGTTGTCATCATTGTTTCTTCCCTAAGGAAGTAAAGAATTGTACTCTTTTGAAGTTTATTGCTTCCTTCAGGGAGTACCTTGTCCCAATTACGGAATAAGTTTACCAATGCCATACCAACGGTCACCTCTTCCTCGTCCAAGTGATATTCCTCAGCATTTTCTATCATCTTTTCAATACCATCTGATACTTTAACGAGCACTTTCTCAGAAATGCCAAAGTGTTCATCTTCTTCTGTTGAGTATTTTGAATTATTATTCAGTTCCTCAAACATTGTATCATAGGACATATTTCTCTTTCTCTTTTTACTGTATTGGCTACATTTATACATAAGGTAGTTCCTGCATACGGTTCCACAATATGAGTAAGCTTTATATCTTTTTTTAACTTTTTTGTAGTTTTTCTCAGTTGTTTCTCCAGTTTCCATGTCAGTGAAGATTACCTTTATATATTCAGGGTCCGCATCTGTTGCACCGTTTTTCTCTAGGTCGTGAAGCTCAGCGTCAGTTAAAATTGTAAAAGTTTTACCAGCAGCTTCTTCTACTGGAATTTCCTCATACTCGTTTATTACTGGTTTATAATGGCTAATCTTCGTTAAAAGATAGGAGATTGTATCATTAAAGTTCTGATAGAACTCTTCATCCGGGACAAATAATTTATAGCGTCTTATAATTGATTCTATCATCTTAGTAAGTGCTGGCTGGAGAATGGTGTTGAATATAGCATTTCTATCATCTTCACTACCAGCATTTATGTAATTTACGACTGCTTGTTCTTCTTTTTCACGGAAATAATTTTTTTCCTTTGGTTTTCTTCCTCTTTTCATTTTTTTGCTGTAGTTAATCCCTACTTAGCAAACATCACTTCTACATTATAAAAATGTACTTTCCAAATATCACACTAAAAAGCAAGTGTCTTTCCTTTGATGTTCGGGGAGTGTTACCTCCCCGTTAAGCATCTTAGGTTATTCTTCATATTCATAGTGTGATAGGTCTCTCTGACGTAAGAAGAAGTAATCCTTTTTAGCCAGTTCAATCCACCACTCTGCCTCATTATCACTTATTTCCTTATTATATCTCTCAGAAATTGAGTTAGGCCTACCCATTCTGTGTATGTAACCAATCTTTGGAATGACATACATCTTCTTTCCCTTGTAGAGGGCTCTAAGTATGAATTCATACCAGAACACTAACTTGATTGCTGGTTTAAGCTCTCCAAGTGTCTTAAAATCTTCGGTTCTAAAGATTGCACCTGAAACGTTGAAGTTAAAGTAGTCCATAAATGAGTTAAGGTCGAGATAACCAACTTCCTCAGAGAAAGACGTTGCCCAATATGCCTCATTTGCAAAACCAACCTCTCTTCCGGTAGCGTCATCAAGTACTGTAGTTAATGGGAGATATGCAAACATGTTCTCAATATCATTATTGATATATTTCTCAACGTTCTTAAACCAAATTGGACTGTATCTATCATCAAATTCAAGTACTGAGAAATACTTTGTCTTAACATTTTCCACTGCATAATTGACTTGTGATGGATATGAAAAATCATTTGTTTTATTTTCAAGCAATTCAAGACCGTCGGCATTCTCAACGGTTTTAAGTGCGTCTGCACTACCCACTACAAGTATCTTCTCGGCGTTTCCCTTAGCACTTTCAACTGCTGAAGTAAATAGCTGTTTTGTTGTAGTGTCATTAAGTTCTATAATTGGTATAATAATAGTAAGGTCTTTCATCTCTTATTCCTCCTTAGCTTTAATAACATTATTTTCTACATCAATTCTCACTTCCTCAAACTCCTTAAGTCGTCTTTCGAAGAACCCCTTGACGTAAACTTCCTCAATTTCTTTTTCCTGAGCTTCCTCTGAATAAAGGCCAAATGTCTCCTTTGCGCCATCATGAACTTCTGCGGGAACCTTATCGGTAATCCAGGTCTGAACGACATTTGGAAGAATGTTTGAAAGTTCATCAACATTATTAAACCATAATACTGATTTACTAATCTCACCGTCCTTAACCATCCAATCTGATAATTCATTAGGTACTTTTGCCAATACAATACCACCGCATCTAAGTGCTTCAAGGAGTGAATAACCAAATGTTGTAGAGTCATCATCCCAAATGGTGATTGCGGCTTCTCTCAATGCTTCAGCAAATGTTTCCTGTGAAAGGCCTCTCAATTCACGGAAAGATACCCACTTATACTCAGGATTTTTCCAGTAGAAAGGTTTAACTATTCTATTCATTTCACTCTGGTCCTTGCAGATGACGTTGATAATCATCTTTCTTGGGGTTGTTTCATTGTCCCTAAACACTTTCTTAATAGAAGGTGAAACAATGTGGGTTCTAAGTGTAGGAAAATACTCCTTAATTCTATTCTCCTGCCCCTTAGTGGTTACAACAGCATCTATAATATTAACAGTATCAAATGTGTGCGAAATTGGAAGAAACTCGGTTACGTGATAAGCATTTTGAACAATTGCGACTCTCTTGCAAGAGAGGGTCTTTGTCTGTATCATTACATTTGCAAATATTTCAGGAATGAAGATAAAGTCACAAGGACCAATCTCAACATTGTCAGTTTCGATATTAGAATGTTTCAATTCAGCATATTCCTTGCCGAGCCAATCACCAACACCGACAAAGTCCTTTTCCTGATGGAGCATGGTTACGTCATAACCCTTCTTTGATAGAACTAATGCGGTTTGGTAAATATATTCCAATGCACTGGAAGGATTTCCCTTTGTATCAAGAATAAAGAAAAATATCTTGAATGTCTTGTTTTTTAATTTTGAGATGTTTTCATCTGTTATTTTCAGCATCTCACTCTTAGTTAATTCTGCCATATCTTATAGTTTAATCATATTATTCATTTACTTCTTCTAAAACTCCCCATGAAATTAATGTATTAGCTGCAAGTGCGAGGCTAAATGTCCATTCAAAGTCACCTTCAGGGGCTGCATTGTCTAACAATGATAAAATGAGAAGTTTTACAAAATCATAGATAATCATATCATTTTGCGGATTTCCCTGCGTCTTTGTCTCATGTTCAACCTTAGATGCCAATGCAAATTCACCGTTCTCCTGTGCCTCATAAGCTTGAGAGATTTCCATTTCACTAGTACCACCACTCTTTGAAGAACTAAGACAGATTTCCGTTAGTTTCTGAAGATTTAATGCATATTTCTTTCCTTTAAAAGAAATATATTTCTCGTTTTTGTTAAAAAGTTTCATTTTTCAAATAGTTTTATTGTATTATCTTTATTCTTTAAGAATGAACTTAAACTCTTATAAGAATAATCAGCCTCAGCATCCTTATTATAATCAGTACTTATCTTAATTGCCGTCTTTCCCTCTGGCTTAATCGCTAATAAGTCTGGGTTTGCAGTAATTAGGATATCGCATTTATCCCAAATTGTCTTTGAATCTGTTGGAAGATAAACCTCTCTTATCTTAGTTCCTAATTTTGAAAGGAAAAAGTAAGTATTCCCAATTGATAGGCCATATTCCTTAGTTGATACAAATAACAACTCAATATCTTCGTCAGTATCAATGTCCTTGAGCGTCTGTTCAGTCCATTCATTAAGCTCGGTAGCCGTCTTCCTCGAACAAGTACCGCACTTTCCAAAGAGTTCAAACGCATAGTCAGCATATACAAAATTATTATATGATGCTTCACTCTTAAATGGAAAAACAGCAGACATATCATTACTCCAAAACTCGAAGTCTGAGAGGTCAAATTCATGATTATAGCTTTCCAAATAATACTTTATGAAGTTATTTGAAAAATCCCTCACAACATCGTTTAAATCAATTGCTATTCTCATTTGTTATTTTCAGTATTGTTTTTTCAAAATTATTTTTTTCTTCTTCTCTCTTCTGTCTTCTCATGAGAGTACCTAAGTCGATACCATCACGTTTAGGGGCCTCAGATTTATATTTTTCAGTTAATTCTTTCTTTTCAAACTTCTTAGGAATATAAGTTCCGTCCTCTACTATGTTACAATCAAATGTAATGACAAAATGCCCGTCAAACCTGTTAATACTTTCTGGCTTAATGTCATCATATACAAATCGGCAGAGGTCCTTACTGTTCCACGCCTTATAAGAAACCCATGACATTTCATCAAAGTTAATTATATCAGACCTGAAATTCTTGGTTTCCTCGATGGTATGGAGGTTAGAAATTAATATCGCATCAATTTTACCAAACTGGCTTGCCATGATTGGTAGGTAAAGGTCAACCTTAGCTCTCTTAGCCCCTTCTTCTTGTCTTACAACCATCTTGAGGACAAACTTCTCAATTTCAAACCTTGAAATAAAGCCATTTCTCTTAATTGTAAGCGTTGTGTCATAGTCATAGAGTCCATTTGGCATCTCTGCATTGTAAATCATTGTATGTTTTGCAGTATCAAAGTTGTCCTGAATTGTCCTTACCGGGAGTTCATCTTCACCATAGACTTTTATTCTCTTTTCAAAGTCTAACTTTGTTTTTTTCTTCATCTTCTTGTCAGCACCGATGAATTCTAATTCACCATCAGGACGTTCTACCATAGTAATTGTTGAGGTATCTACATTCTTTGATTCTTCATAAACACGATAGTGCTTATCACGAACCTCTTCCACTTCTTGTGTTACCTTTTGCTCAAGCAAGTCATTCATAACGCCCCCAGACCGTAGATTTTGGTTAATTTCAACGTCACTATCCTTTCTATCGGAAGTTCCATTAAAAATCTTATCTGCGGATATCATACCTTGGAAAAAGGAAAACCAGAGTAATGTAAAAAACCTCTTTATCTTACTTATTATCTTCATCTATTACCTTATCAAGTTCTTTTTCAAGCTTATTTAAGATTTCTGAATAAAATTTGTTATATTTTTCAAACTTCTTATTAAGTTCACTATCTTCCTTAATGGTCCAGTCATAGTTTCTTAATGACCTTTCATATTTCTGGCAAACAATTCTCGCTGCCTTCTCTTGTTTCAATAATTCTTCTAACTTCATGATTTTTTATTAAAAAAATAAATGCGGATAAATAAAAAGTCAAGATTTTATACTATTTATAAAAAAGTATTTTTTAAAAGATGTTAATTTCAGAAGAAAAGTTAAAAAATATAATAGCTGAGAGTATTGCTGAGGAGTTGGACGAGTCACTTTTTACACAAAAACTTGGTGGTGCAATTAGAAAAGGTGTAAATTGGGCTGGAAATGCCTATAATAAGACAAAAAACTTCTTAAGGAATGGATATAATGACTTTAAGAAGGGTTATGGTGTTCAACAAAACACGCAAAGACATACTAATGCTACACCTCAGCAGCAACAAACAGTTGATTTAAGTAAGCCACATCAGTTGCCAAACTTGCTTCAAAACCCAGTTGTCAAGAGACAGAGGACACGTAAGCAGCAGCCAGCACAGCAGACACAACAAAACCAAAACACCCAGCAACCACAGCAGCCAATACAGCAAGGACCAACATTTACTAATCAAAACGATAATAAAAACTTTGGTGGCGGTTATGGAATGGATTATGGTACTGAAGAATAATTTTTTTAACTTATTAAACTATTTATTAACAGTAAAAAAAAAACAATGTATTATGGCAAGTTCAAGGAAAGGGAGTTCTGCAGCTAAACGAGTAACATCTGTTAAACAAGTTGTTAAAAGACCATTAGCAACTAGGACCGCTGCTACAAAGAAACCACAACAAAGGAGGGTCACAAAGAGAATAATCTATAAGAGGTATATTTAAGAAATAAGGCGCAAATTCTGCGCCTTATTCTTTATGTATATCTATTCTAATCCTCGCCATTACAGGCTCGGCATCTTTCTTGACCTCTTCTATAAATAATTCACTCGGTAATTCAAAGGAAAAAGCTCTTGGCGGGCAATGCCAACTAACTGAATCCTTTTCCGTTGGCTTCTCGGTATATAAGGCAAGGCCAACCTCATCCCTAGCGAGGTAGCAAAAGTCCATAGTAGCTGATTTGACATTTTCTCCATCGTCTTGAAGCGCTAACAACTCAGCTAGCTCCTGTTTGCTTTTCCTAAGGTACATATTTACCTTATCATTAAATGTCTGTGGAACTTCAGTATAATAATTCATTATTCAGCGGCTTTAATTTTCTTATATTTTTCCTTTTCAATGGCGTATGCAAGTTCATTTGCCTGACGAATAATGGTCGTTATGATGTTCTTGAACCCATTCTTCGTGACATCTTCTTGTTCATCGAGAGCCTTTACTGCCTCAAATTCAATTGGAGTAATCTTAACACCATTATTTAATGCTTCAAGGAGGCTTCTCTCACCACCCTTAAGTACTCCTTCGTTTTTGTCGTTAAACTTGAATAACAATCCACGGTTATTAGCTTCCCATTCATTGTCATTTTCAACAAACATAAAACGTTTTGAGAGGTGAATGATACAACAGCATTTCAATAATGTTGGGATGTCAATGTCAAATGTTCCAGAAATCATCTTCGCCATCCTCTGTGCAATGGCAATAAACATATTGATATGCATTAGGAGAGCGCCCTTGTACGCAACACCAGAGTCTTCGTTTAAACCACAAGGAGCGTTGGTAAGCTCTTCTCTAAGCTTATCAACATCATAAAATTTATCCAGCCCAACGCTTTCAAAAGTTTTATAAAATTTGACCCATTCGTTAATGGCTACTTCTTCTGTTAATTTTCTCATATCTTCACGTTTTTTCCCAATTCGATAGCAATATATAAAAAAAATACTAGAAAAACAAACTTTTAAGACTATTTATGTAGAAAAATAGGCCTAAGAGATGAGAGTTGCAATAAATGAAAACGACATAAGACGAATGGTGAGTGAGTGTGTGAGATTATTGACTGAAGACAGAGAAGGAAAGAATATAAATCTTGCAAGAAAGTTCCTTGAAACGAGGGGTATTGATGACTTAGAGAGAAGACAAGAGATACTTGATGATGTTCGTAGGGCAATACCTAACTCAAGGTTGGCAAAGTGTAAATTCTTACTTGGCGTCACAAGGATGTATGTCGATAAAGAATTAAATGCTAGAGTTAAGGATAGATTAAATCAGACACTTGAAATTATTGCGTCAGATGCACACGTTAATGAATATGACAGTAACCTCAATGGTGAGAAAGCAATAACACTTATAGATAGGTTTAGCACTGCAATAGCTAGTGAACTTTCAAAGGCAAAGGCAGCTTCAGATGCCCAGGAGAGAGTTAGAAATGAAAATTATAGGATAATTCCAATAGATACCCCACAGGCTGCCGCTCAATACGGGAAGTACACCAGTTGGTGTGTTACTCATAGTAGTAGTATGTATAATCATTATACAAAGGAAGGCCTTGGACGTTTCTACTTCTGCCTCAGGAATGGTTTTGAAAGAGAACCAGAAGTTAAGGGTGATGGGTGTCCACTTGATAGTTATGGATTGTCAATGATTGCTGTATCAGTTAATTCTGATGGTTCTGTTAACACAATTACTTGTCGCTGGAATCATGCCAATGGTGGAAACGACAATATAATGAAGGTCGGGCAACTTGAGGACCTTCTTGGTGTAAACTTCTATAAGACATTTGTACCTTATAGTAGCCAAGAACTTCGTCAAAAGGGAGTAATTCCACTCGAAGAAATACAACAAGAACTAGATAATGGTGCTGACCCTAATAGTCTTTTCAAGTCTATTTCTAATTTTACTAATGGATATGCTGTTGTTGAAACAAGAAGTAGTCGTAAATACAACTTCATGTCAAAAGATAAGAAGATTCTATTTCCTGACAGGTGGTTTGATTACGCTACCGCATTTAAGAAGGGACTATCAAAGGTTACTATTAATTGGAGACGTAATATAATATCTAAGGAAGGGAAGTGTTTCATAGGTGATTTCAATGATATTGATACCTGGCCAAGAGAAATTTACGGCTTCCATGAGGGATTTGCTAGAATAACTTTCTACGGGCAAGAAGAATATGGTTGGAAGGAAAATTATGTAAATGAAAAGGGGAAACTCTTATATGGCACATTTGATGATAAGAAAGACTGGTTTGACACCGCAAGAACATTCTCAGGCGGTTTGGGTAAGGTTAGGAAGAAAAATAAGTACAACTTCATAAAACCTAATGGTAAGTTTTTACTTAAAGTTTGGGTGAACACATACCAGAAACTTTATGTTGGTAGTAACAAGTATAATGCACTTATAAAGGTAGGAAGTAAGGGTAATATTCTCACCAGTGATAATAAAATGGTATTTAAGAATTGGTTTGATGGTTTAAAGAAAATAAGCTATATAGAACCAGGCCAATGGTCCAGAACACAAGGTCTGATAATTAAGACAAAGGGAAAGATGAATATTTTTTATCCTGCAACCGAAAGTTTTCTCTTTGGGAATAAGAAGATTAGTACTTGGCCAAAGGACATAAAATATGTTGATGATGCAAATAGTTACTGGGGTGATAGAGTAATTATTGGTGTTCGTCAAACTGATAGAGATAAATATAAATTAATATCCTTAAAAGATAAAAAAGAATGCCCTTACCTTGTTGATAATTTTGAAAAAATTAATAATTATTTTTACTTTGTAACAAAGGATGGTGTCAAAAATATAATGCGTAAAAGCGATTTTCATATTGAACTAGATAGGTGGGTTGATAGTAAAAGCATTATAGCAATAAAAACTTGGTGGCGTGAATACTTGTTTATAAAAAATGGGGATGTTTTTGACCTTTTTGAAATCTCTAGTAATAAGCTAACAAAACCTTTGGATAATATTTCTGAAATAGAAAAAATAGAAGATGGAGAAGGAAGGGGAGATATTGCAAGAATAAAGTATAAAGATGTGGATGGCTATTATTATCTAGATTATAGAGGTAATATACATAGATAATAAAAAAGGTGAGATTAATTCTCACCTTTTTTATTAATTTCTTTATACCACTCAGCCCTTCGCTTAGTGACGTTCCTGATATCATACTTATCTTTAACTGTTTCATAAAGATTATCTGTCATCATTTTAACATATTCAGGATGTTCAACAAGCTTCTTAATTGCTTGTGCCCAGGCTTTATGCTTTTTAGATGGGTCAATTAACATACAATTTCCTTCAGGGTCAATCTCCCCGCCAAACTTAATGAGCGGCTTTGTTCCAATTGTATATGGGCCAAACTTAGTACAAATAACGGCAGTCTTAGTAAATCCACCTTCAATGAGTTTCAATTCAGACTTGACCTCGTTAAAACTATTACACTCAAGTGGGGCAAAGAGAACATCAAGGTTACGATAATGCATTGCAAAGTCTGAAACGTCCTTAGTCCATTCCCTCCTGTATGGTTCATCTTCAACCATAGGCCATTGAACACCTTTCATAAACTTCATAAGGAAGTCCTTATACATAGGGGAACAAATCTTGTAATTATCGGTACAAGTCTTTTCATAGGAATACCAAACTGACTCCTCTGGCTTAATTGGCCTCTGTCCAGTCATCTTTCCGTCCTTTCCAATAATATTTACCGTACCTCTAAGGTCATAACCACAAAGTACAATCTGAATTTTATCTAGGATGTCCTTTCCAAGTACATTTACAACACCCTTGAATTGTTCCATATCCTTTTCGTGAGCACTTCCCATAACGAAACCAAAGCGGAGGCGCTTAGACGGGTTCTTTGTTGGTTGATACTGTTCCTCAGTAGGGTCAATAGCATTTTCAAAAACAAAGACATTTTGATTATACTTCCTTATCTTCTCGGCAAAAATTGGGGTTGTTGTTGTTACATAGTCAAACCTCTTTATATTCTCAATTATCTTTTCTGGAATACCAAGCGACTTATTTGTAAGATAAAGTGGGTGCTGAGGACCAACATCCCAATTATCATCGAGGTCAAGAACTGTGGTTATATTGTTTTTCTTGCAATAATCAAGAAATGCCCAAAAGATATTCATATTAGTACAAAGTCCCTTATGAACGTGAATGATATTATATTTATCAAATGAATGAAAGTCCCCCCAATTTGGAGAATAATTGATTTCAACATCAAATTCATCGTGAAATTCCTTATCAAGATGCACATGAGGGCTTACAGAACGATATAAGCCTACACCGAAACGGTCACTTGGCACCACTAAAACACTAATCTTTTCTGCCATATTATCTAATTTTTATAAAATAATTTTCTTTATGAAGAAGATATACTCATTTTTAGAAAAAGTAAAGAGAAAAATCTATTTAATAAACTATTTATATGAAAAAATAGGGTTTTATTATGAAAAAAGAGTATATAGATTTCGTTTGTGCCTTGCATGGATACCTTATTAGGTCAAAGGAAATACATTGGAACACAAATTCTAATGCAGAGCACCTATTATCTGATGACTTCCATGCTGACCTCCTTGAATGTGAGGATAAGTTTATGGAATGCTGTATGGGTATGGAGGGAAAACATTTTCAGTTAGGCAAATTACTTCCAATGGTACCTAATGCTGAAGCGTTTATACCAATGTTGAAAGAATTGGAACGTGATATTCTTGATATGAAGAAGAAATGTACTGCACCAACTGATGGTGGCCTTAACAATATCCTTGATGATATGTTAGAGTGTGTTAATAAGTACAAATATAGAGCAACACAGAAGTAATATGAGGAAAACTCTAATTATAACAGAAAAACAGCTTGATGAAATATGTGGCGGTAACGGTGCATACCTAGATAATCTTGCTATAAAGCCAGATGTTGGCGGTGACTTTGCTAATAAAGTTACTACTGGTGGTGAGAATAAGGAAGGCTATTCAAAACCACTTACTGGCGACGACTTTGTTAAGGATGTTGGTGCTGCTAATAACTGGAGGTTATACACTAGAAGTACATTAAACCGTGGACCTATGGCTGGAACAATGTCCCCTGCGGTATGCGAAATGACAAAGCGTGAGTGGGAAGAGAAAATTTTAGAGGCCCATGGAAACAAGAGACTAAATGATAGAACATTTGATGGCCAAAGTTATGGCGCAGCAACAGTTGCTAAGTGTAGAATGAATAAAGCCATTAAAAAAACGGCTTCACTGGACCCAGAAACCAGAAAAGAGGGATTAAGGACACTTAGTAAAATGAAGACAAATGGTGTTAAAAACCTTGAAGCCGCACAGGGTCTTGATAAAATCATACAAGATAATAAGCCAGAGGGTGAAAAGATAACCTCAGCACCTAAGACATATGGAAATAATGGTGCTCATAGTAAGAAGACTCCAGGTGTATTCCTGAACGAGCATAAAAAGAATAAAATAAAATAAAAACAATATATTATGCAAACTTGTCTAGAGAAAAAAGGTATTGAAGCAAGAAATGAAACTATCGTAAGAAATGATTATCTTAAAACAGATGAATATTCTGCAACACACCCAGATGCATTAAGTGATGGTGACCCTCAGGGTAAGGGTACTGGCCATGGTGGTCATACTTGGTCTACTCCTGATTGTACCCGTCCTACCGGTATCAGTTATGCAAACTTTGATACTGAAAATGGTGGTGGTCTGTATGACATCGAAGGAAGAAATGGCATTGGTGGACGTAATTTCCTCATGAACATTTCAGTTTATAATAAAAATAAGGAGTATGGCCCAAACTTAGTTGATACTGCACTTAACGTAGCTGATGGTCAGATTAGGATTTAATGAGTTTATTTAAAGACATAGCAAAGCAAACCCTACTTCTTGAACTTACAGATAGCCAAGAAAGGGATAAGGACATTGAAAACGCAATTAATAATGTCCTTAGGGTAAGAATTGGCTATGACGATGAACAGGGTGGCAAGGGTAAAAATCTTCGTTACATTCTTCCAGTTGCATTTGGACTGAGCAAGAGTGGAAATAAGGTAATTCGTGCTTACCAACCTTCTGGTTCATCAAAACGTGGTGTCCCTAACTGGAAACTTTTCCGTATGGATAGGATTTATTCATGGGATAATGGAAAAAAGACGTTTAAGGACTATAAAGATAAACTTATTGATTTAGGTTTGAATACACATGGTGATAATAGCATGACAAAACTATTTGCAATTACACCGTTTGCCAATGATGATGTACAGGTTGCTGATACAACAACACAAATTGGGCCAAATCCAGTTGTAAAGGCTGATATTAATCCTACAAATAAATTGCAAAATCCAACAATTAACAAAGATAAAGAGAATTTTACTCCAAGCGGAGTAATAAATCAGCAAAAACCTATTGACAAAACCGCCCCAACTTCTTACTTTAAAGATAAAGCGGAGGCTCCTGATACGAAACCAGTATATAAACAGGATGTTAATCCACAAGATGTTCAACCTACAGAGCCTAATGTTGGACCTGAGACAGGAAAAATTGAAAGTCCAGCAACTGAACCAGTTACAAGGGATGACATTCAGAACAATGAGTTTACAAGGACTTATAGGGACCTTACTGATAGGATGAACAATCTTTATAAAGATAATGAAGAAGAAAACGAAGAAGGAGAAGAATAGAATATGGGACAACTTTCAACACAAGAAATTGCCGCTGTTTTAAATAACAGGACAGTACAATTAACAAAACAACAAGGTAGTCAGCCAAGAAGAGCAGCACAAAGCTTAGACGAAGATGCTGCTGTTGCTAGAGGTGATAAATTCCTAGAAACACTTGGTTTTGATGGTGACGGTGATAGTGAATATGCTTCACATCCAGTTTCCATAAATGAAATACAAGAAGATATGTCAATTAGTCAGGAAGCTCTTAAGAAGAGCAAGATGAATCCCGCAATCAAGAACATGTTAATGGAAACAAGTAAGGTGGAGCAGTCTAAAATTACTGATAACTTCAGTGGGGACAGGCTTAACAAGATGAAGGCCCTTATGAAAGAGGACGGAAGAAAGGTAAGTTCTGCAGGTTCATCTTCAATTGACTATAGTGTCATTAAGGCGATAGTAAATGAATGTTTAAATGAATATTTTTCAAAGAATAAACTTAATGAAAGCGCAAATCTTACCGGAGTAACAATTAAAGATAATAAAATTTCATTGGTAGATGGTAAGGGAAATGTTTTTAGAGCAAAACTTGAATTTGTTGGAAATAAAAATGACAAAAGGAAGTAGAAGTGAAGATGGGGTGAAAAAATCACCCCATTCTTTTTATACTTCATATTCCTCAACCTCTTCTGAACGGTTTTCTACTGCATCATACAAGTCATAGAGTGTTCCAATTATAATATCTGGGTATTCTTTTGAAACAAAGTTTCCTGTATTTGGGTCAACATCAACAATTCTCTCCAACTCAGCAGGAAGTTCTCCTTCCTCAATCTTTTCAAGGCCCTCACTTGTAAGTCCATCAAGGAACTTGTTGAATGCGTTACGGATACTCTCTATTCCAAGGTCCTTCTCCCTCTGAATACGTGCATCATAATCGTTTACAATCTTTTCCCAATCCATACCACATTCTTTTAAGAATGGAATTTCCCATTGTGGATGATTTTTCCAAAATCTAATCTCCTTATCCTCCATTGTCATGAGTTGTTCGTATGTATCCTGGTCACTTGCCTTGTTAGGATAACCACCGCAAAGCTCACATTCTTCCTTTGTAAAATATTTTCTCTCGTCTGGCTTTGCTACTAATATATTATTTCTAACTTCTGGCTTAAAACATACTAACAATGGTGTAATTCTCTTATTAAACTGGTCGATGTACTTTGGAACATTATATTCCTGACCTTCCTCACATAATACATCATTATCGATATCAATAATATTTTGTGGAACAAGCTCGCAATTAAGTATTATTTCTTCTTCAATACTAACATCTGGATGATGCTTCTTCACAAAGTCATTAAATGATAACTTCTTTCCATCTGGAGCTAGCTTACCATCAACATTATCTTTTTTCCATTCCTTTTCTAACGTCGTCCTAACATCCTTCTTTTCATTGAAAAGTCCATCGCCACTCTTGAAATAATGCGTAACCTTCTTTACATCAGCCTGTGACTTCGATTTACCAGTGTTGATGTAATAAACGACCTCGCCCATATTAGCATTGACGTTATTCTTCAATAATAGTTCCATCCAAGCCTGTCTTGACTTTGGTCTGCCTGCCTTTGTAATTGTTTTACAATCTTCAACATATTCCTTAAGCGTTTTTTTAACTTTACCCTTTGAAGCTATCTGTTTCAACGGAATTTGATAATTGTAAATTTTCTCAATATAAGCATAATACTCGTCTATAAATTCCTGACCCTTATTTTGAAGAAGAAGTCGCACACCTTTATTAATAAAGTTCTCAATATAAACTGGCATCTTCTTACTCTTAACTGTATTTCCCACAATTTTAACGTCCTTCGGAAATGGCTTCTCTGGGAAGTAATCAATATAGTTCTTTCTTGAGATATTCAATGAACCTGCAATCTTTTCGTCAAGACCACAACCCATCTTATTAATACCTTTCGGACTATAATGTTTATCACACATATAAATGTCATTAAATTCCGCAAGGTCAGCCTCGAATTCTGTATATTCCTTACCTTCCTTTGTTTCCCTCGAAAGACCTGGGCTTACATATGGATGTTCCTTTGTATATCTATACTTTTCTGGTAATCTAAAGTTAAAACCATCGGTATCACCAACAATTGGTTCATAATTATATTCTTCACCTAATCCATTATCAGTTCCAAGTTTTGCAAAATGACTAATCATAAGCCTCAGTGACTGTCTTCCCGTACAAGTTGTACGTTCTGCGCAATCCACAGATTTCCACGGATAAACCGAGCCTACATTACTACCATAAGAACCAAAGAACGAGTTACAAAATACCTTTCTAACTGCCTGCATATTATCTGCAACAGCATAATCACTCAATGCTTTGTCATAATCAGCCTGTTCTTCGGCAGTTAACTTCTCCCCACTGTTCATTTTTTCTTCATATTTTTCAACAATCTTGTTTGCCGCCTTCTTCAGTCCCTTATAATGCTCTCTTGATGTCAAGAAAAAGTTCAAGAATTTCAAGGTTGCACCAGAAATATCCTTTGTATCCTCAATTCCCCAAGTTAAGATAATTGACGGGTAAAGTGAGTTATAATCAAGTTTTACAAGGCCCCTACTACCAGTACTTCCAACCTTTAAAAGTCTTGAAAGACCACCAGTGAATGCGCCTGTATTCTCAGAATATGGAATTGCTAAGTTATTTTCATAACTCCATGCAAGCATCAATGCTTTCCACTGACCTGCGGTTCCCATTGTACAACACTTCTGAAACGGTAATGGAAGACATTTACAAATGTTAAATGCACTCTGATTAAGTGCTAACTCAACCTTATCGCACTCCCAAAGGTCATCAAGAAGATAACGCTCTACAATATATCTTCCAGTCTTAAGAACATAGCCCTCAGCTAAATTATTAAATATTGGGATAAAGTTTCTCTTTGTTTTCCCATCAAATGAAAAACTTTTTTCGCAATTTTCATCTAAAAGATACCAATCACCATTATCATTATTAAATGCATAATGTGAAACATTATCATTAAATACACTTGAAATTTTAGCACCCGGAACATACACACGATTGTCCTTTTTAAGGTCAAGATATGCCGTTGCATATTTCAAATTTGCCTCTTTAAAGTTTGAATCCACTGCCTGTGCCCTTCTCACTGCATGAAGTGAATCTGTTATCACTGTATATGGAACGATTGTTTGATGAAAAGTTTCTACCTCGCCACCAAGTTTGAGAATTGTTTCTTTATCATTCTTCACAATTCCCCTTCCATCAAAATATTTTTTTGAAAGGTCCTCCAATGTTGTTCCAAGACGTTTGCAAGCACCAATAATCAAGTTCCAGTCGAATGCCTCTCCATTATGTGCTGTAATAATATCTGGCTTAAACGTATAAATTATTTTCAAGAATGTTTCTATATTTTTCAACTCAGAAGCATCCTTTTCTTCCTTAGTTTCACCTTCAGTTGTATAAATCTTCTCAAAAATATACTTTTTACCGTGATAGATTACTGGACGATTAAACCTTATACCAAACTGTTCTATTCTATCTTTTTCAGTATTAAGACCTGTTGACTCCAAGTCAAATACCATTCTTAAAAGTTGGTCATAATCTTCAAGACCCTTGAAAAATCTCTTTCCTGTTGATATTAAAAACTGTTCCTGAGGTGTAACACAAAGATATTGTTTACTATCGCTCTTTTTATCTTTCTTATCTGAATAAACTGGGTTCCTTGCTTCACGAAAAAATGATAGGAAGTCTGAATAACTCATTGGCCCTAATGCAAAAAACATAAAAGTATAACCATTGAGAATTTCCGGCACAACCTCACCCTCTGTATTTGTTGTATCAAGTGCCTTTACTCCAATTCTCTTTCTCCTCATAAGGTCCTTGAGTTCTTCTCTATCACCATCACATAACTTTACACACGCACTCTTCTTTGCCCAGAGAAATGGGATAAATGGATGCGTTGTCATACATTTTTCATCATTTTCATTGCGATAATATACTTTTATGAAGTCGTCTTTATAAGAATATTCAAGATTGACAATCCCCTTCTGAGGGTCATTACCCTCGATAAATGAGTTTATAACATTTGTTGTTATTTCTTTTTTAATAAATTTTTGTGGCATAAATTAACTTTCCTTTTTTTTATCTTATTTTTCCATCCTAAATCACTTAGGATATTTTCTCCGATGGTAAATATACAAAAGTTTTAAGAAAAAAACAAGCCCAGCCACGAAAAACATGACTGGACTTTGAAAAGTATTATTTTCACAACAAAACCATGGCTGTACCCATAATTTATTTTCTAAATTTCCATTGATATAATGCCAATTTTTTTTCAATTTCTTCCATTTCTTCCCCAAAATACATTGCCAACCTCCCAAATTCTGGGTATTCCTCAAGATTTTCAATATCAATCCATGCGAGCGGAAAAATCTTATATGTTGTATATTCCATAGAATAACAAGTCGTTTCTTGAAATGTCTTAAGCGGTAAGTCAGTCTTAACACGATAGACAGTTGAATAAGTTGTCTGGTCGGGAGTAATGTCACCTAATGATGAAGGGTTTACTTCGTCCCAGAATGGTCCCCAAACGTACTCAGGGGTGTCTGAAAAGAAGAAATCGTACTCATAAGTACCATCAGTATCCTTGCAAATTGGCTTTATGTATGCTAATACACTCATTATTCTTCAAAATTTTCATCTGGTATAGAATCAATGAGGTCGTCAATGGCTGTATCATCACCCTTTTCAACTTCCTCAAAGTCAGTTAATTCAATTCCAACCTTATTAAGCTTCTCTTTTACTGTGTCAATTGGTTCTCCAAACCTTAAGAAGAACGGAACATCATCAATTGAGAGTCCGTCTTTCTTAATTTCAGAAAATATTAATGGGGTAAGCCCATCAATACAATCTTGAATGGAGAAACAAAAACTTTTCTTTGCAATAATCATTTCACAAGGAAAAATAGCTCTAGCTGTCAATGAAAGACAATTTTTCTCAGGACGAAGGTCAGGAATAATGACAGATGGGACAACGTTAAAGAAGTCACCCCATACAACATCAGTATCTTCAGTGAAGTCAAACCTGTAAAGATACTTTCCGTCAACTGTCCGTCCTATTTCATCAACAAATGCTAAATATTCCATATCCTTATACTGGTTGTTCTGGTTGCATTATACCAATAAATTCTCCAGGAGTTATAACGTGCATAACAGTATCCCTAATTGTCTTTGATGAAAATACTTGATAGAAGTTGTAGTCAGCCTTAGGTGGATAATATAGGTCATTTGAGTCACCATCATATTGGAGTATGCCACAGCCACAGTCGGTATCGACAACAAAGTAAGTTATATTCTGTTCTCTCAGCATCGGAATAACTTTCCATACACTTCCGTTCCAAACAAGAGTATGTCTATTCTCGTCCTGAGCATCTTCATCAGCAGGAAGGCAGTCATGGACTACAATACAACCACCCTTATTAAGGTGTTTAAAACTGTTTATAATATCTCTAGACACCTGTTCCTCAAAGTGAAGTCCATCAATGAAAATGATGTCATATTTCTTATCTGGAGGACACATTTCAAAAAACTCGTCAGATGTCATCTTATATGTAAGAATATTGTCCTCTATATATTTCTTGATTGACAGGTCATATCCACAGTCATTACCAATATTAGGCTCATAAGGGTCCACACACTCTTTATATTTGCAGTTAATCCTCATAAAGTTGAACTCAGGCTCTGCAATACCTATCTCAAGATAAGATTGATAGTTAAACTTGTCAATCAACATGTTAATGATGTCGGTTCTTTCCATAATTTATGCTTTTTTAAAATCTAATATTCCTAACTCCCAATCCTTAAATTTAGCACGATACTGTGATTGGTAAGTAACACCAAACCCTACATTAGCAGTAAAGGCGCAATAAAATTCATTTCCCTTATTATACATATACCTCTTATCTGGAATATGTGGAGAAGCATAATATTCTCCATGTTTAAAGTAAAAATTCCTTTTTCTCCAACCTTTAATAGCCATAAGCCATTTTAATGCATAATATTTAAATGCTCTACTCCGTTTCATTTTTATTGATACTTGTTTTATTTATTTTTCATCTTCTTTCTTAATAATTTTATTAATATTTAGCTCCTTTGTCAAGACTAAATCCCAGATTTTTTCATATCATCTTTAATATCTTTTATCATTTCTTCATAGGAATGATAAAGTTTTTTACCTAAAAAGGTATTTTCTTTAAAATTACTAAAATAGAAGAGTTTTATACCATTAGTTTTACATTTATTTAATTTTCTTATATCTCTTTCTTGTATTTCTTTTAAAATTTGTTTTCCTTCAGTTTCCTTTTGGCCTTTATGAAAATATTTAGGTATAAAATGTTGTACACCTTGAATTTCAATTCCTATTTTATATTTTGGAAAAAATATATCAATTTCTTGAAGTCCTAAAATATCTTTGTTTTTATAGTTTCTAATACATTCCTCATTATTAAAATCCTTTTTAATCATCATAAAAATATCAGTTTCCATAAGGTGTCCCTTTTTATCACATTCAGGGCAGCCATGACCTTGTAGGTGTTTATCTGGTGTTTGCCAAAACTCTCCATGTTCAGGGCAAATTATACAAACTTTGGTCTTATATCCATTATAATTAACTTTACTATAATCGTATTTTTTGTTTTGTATTTTCTTTGCTTTTTTAATAAAAGTACTATTGGTTACCCTTCCTCGTGTATTCCACATATCTATTTTACCACATTTAGGACAACCAGCACCGCTTAAGTGACTATGGGGTGTTTGCCAAAACTCTCCATGTTCAGGGCAAATTATACAAACTTTGGTCTTATTGTTATAATATGTAACATTAGAATAATCATATTTATTTTTATGAATTTTTTTGGACATGTTTATAAAATTTTCTAAAGTTGAAGAACATCTATTATGTGTATGTTGGCTTTTACATTTAGGGCAACCTTGTCCTCTTAAATGTTTATCTGGCGTTTGCCAAAACTCTCCATGTTCAGGACAAATTATACAAACTTTAGTTTTACAACCTTTATATTCTACTTTAGAATAATCGTATTTATAACAATGTATGGTATTTGCCTTTTCTTTAAAAAGGTCTATTGTGTATTTTAACGGCATTTATTTATCTTTTTCTGTTTTTATTACTGCATTTATAACAAGTTCCTTTCTTAATACAACATCCCATATTTTTTCATATTGAGTATTTCTGAATATCTGATAATAGATATCCACGTCCTTTGTCTGCCCAATTCTGTAGCATCTATCCTCAAACTGTCTACAGGCTGAAGGTACGTAGTCAATGTCGTTGAATATAATAATATGAGAAGCAATAAGATTTATACCAACGCCAGCAGCAATTATCTGTCCAATAAATACCATTACATTTGGGTCGTTGGTAAATGCTTCCTGTGCCGCATCTTTCTGCTTTGAGTTCATCTTGCCATTATAAACAACACACTTATCTCCAAAATGCTCTTTGAGAATATTTAACTCATCATCATAGCAAGTTGCAATTACTACTTTTTCACCGTTTTTAATAAATTTTTCAGCAAGTTTTATTGTATTAGGAACCATTTGGTTAGAGCAGTATCTTCTGTAGATAGCACCTTCAAGAAGGTCTTTGTTTATTTCCTTCGTTGGGTCTGTTTCGAGTTGTGCTCTTTCATATTCTTCCCAAAGACGTTCATATTCCATTGTCTGTTGCATATCAAAGTCGTAACGGAGTTCGTGAAGTATTTTTTTCGGCAGTCCTTCGTTTATTTCTTCTTTTATTCTACGGAGGTAAATACTTGAAATGATGCTTTTTAGTTCATCCAAATTTGATGCTCCATTAGTTATAGTTATCATTCTTGCATTTCTTCTGATATAATCTTTAAGTTCTTCTTTTTCGTTATCTGTTAACTCAAACCAATTATTTTTATGTTTATTTTTTAAATAAATAGTAGTTAATCGGTTTTTTTCGCCTTTTGCGGGTATTTTTTTACTATCACAAAATCTACTCATGTAATATTCCCAATCTTCAGCAATATAATGTCCTATTAATTGGAGAAGACAGTACAGATTTTGAGGACTATTTGTAATCGGAGTGCCGGTAGCAAGGTAAATGCTGTCAGGATTACCTCTCTTGATGAGGTCCTTGATGATTTTATATCTTATGGAAGTATTATTTGACAATCTATGTGCCTCATCTATAATGATAAGTGACTTCCGATTGAATATATATCTTAACAATGGACTATTTTGGAAAGCAATTTCAACGTTTTCCTTGCTTCTTGTTTTAGGGATTTCATAAAATTTATCAAGAATGTCAAAATTAATAATAATGAAACGATTTTCTTTCCAATTTCCTTGTTCTAATGCTTCTTTTCTTAATTCTTCAACCGAGAGGCCACTTTTTCCTTCTGCATAACCAAGAAATTTTTCAAGGTCACCCTTAGTTTTTCCATTAAAAGAGTCAATTAATGTTATATCACGCTCTGGAACATACCACATAAGTTCCCTTTTCCAATTTGTCTTAAGAGAAGCAGGACAGATAATCAAAATTGAGTCAAAATTCCCTTCAACAGCGGCAACGGAAAGTTCATTGGTGTTATGAGTAACTATATAATTTTTACTTGTTAAATAAGTATGTTCTGAATAATCTACCATAAGACATCTAGCATCTCCGTTACGTACATATTCTGCAGAAACAATATATTTAGAGCAGTATTTTAAAAAAGTTGGATGATATTTTTCCGCTTTTCGTTTTAGATAAAATGGGTTAAATTTTACTTGTATTCTAACTTGATATTCAGGATTTATTTTACCTTTATGAATATATTTTCCTACTCTTGCAACACCTCCAAGTGAAAAGACTAATTCGGCGATATCTTTTGCTAAAAGTTCAGAATTAGTAGAAAACGTTATCCTATTTTGTTTTCCAATAGTTCCATCAGTATCCATCAATCCCCTTAATAAGTCAATTCTTTGTTCTACAGAGCCAAATTTATATTCATCAGGAATAAATTTTTTAATCCCTACTATATTTAACCCAAGCCTTTTAATTTCAGTATAAAATTTGTTTTCATGCTGCCTTATTTTATGCTGTATTCTATATCTTGGACAAGAACTACTTCTATCTTCTTTGAGAATCATATCTTCATTTAACAGTAAAGAAATACGCTCTGATGTTTCTCGTTCATTATCTGGTATCGAAATATTTATACTGCCACTGCATAAATTTCCATCTCCTATACAAGCCCCAAGAATATAAGGATGTATTAAATATTTTTTTTCTTCGTATTCTACGGCATTTGAAACAGGAATTTCATATTTACTTCTTGGTTTCAGACCTTGTTTAATGCGATATTCATCAGAATATTGCAAACCGCTTTCAATCATTTCTTTTAAAGACATTGTCTTCCATCCCTGTTTCCTTTGGACCATATTTTTTGTTCTAACTTTCCATAAATGGTCAAGACCGCATTCGACTTGTGTTCCATCACTAAATTTAACTAAATATATTTCTTTATCTTTATGTTCAAAGATTTTAGTAATTGGATGCGTCTTTCCGTCTTCACCGTAGATAAGGTCACCTATTTTAAGGTCCCCCATTAGTTTAAAGCCTTCTGTAGTGGGTATTAAAGAAGTAATTGGCTCCATTTTACCCAATCCCATGTCATCTGCCAATATACACTTTTTGCGGGATAATAAAAATTTTATAGCCTCCTTCTGGTGGTCCTTCAGCTTCCTGTTAGGGTCTTTCGCTGAGGAAAGTCTATCATAACGGTCAAAATCAACATTAACATTATGAAAATCTTCAACAAGAAAGTTATTAAGCACTGCCTTTTTAGGAATAAAGAGCCTCAGCGGGTTCATGTTCTGCCTATATTTAACAATACAATGAAAAGCCCCATCTGTTACGGCCAATAATGTAAAGATTTTTAACTTTTTAGGAATGAATTCTATATCATATTCTTCCTGAAGCTTCTTTCCAAAGAAATCAACGATGTCAATAGTCTTGTTAATGGTTAGCGGGGTGAAGTTATGGTTCTTCAAGATATAATCAACATTAAATTCAGTAAGCAATGAAGTCCTACCCAATAGAAAAACATCCCTTTGCATCTCCAGGAGATGAGGGTTATTGCCTTTGTAATTTCTTAAAAGGTCTATTGCTTCATTTTTTGCTTTATTCGTCATCTTGAGTAACTACATAATTTAGGTTATTGTAAATATATAATTTTTTTATTTTAAAAACAAATATTATTAATAATTTTTATATTATTTAAATTATTATAATATTATTATATAATATTATTTTATTAAAATAATTATCACGCATGCGTGCGTGCGTGTGAGGTTTTTTGTTTCTGAGAACTATTTATGAAAAATAAAACAACTAGAGATGGCTCTTCAAAATAAAGATAAAAAGAAAAAGGTACCTGTTACGAGGAATAATAAGTTCTTCAGTGGGGAAGATTTTGCCCTTGAACTGGATTTTGCTACTGAATATTTGGAACAAGATGCAAACCAGACAATAATTCTTTATCGTGTGGACCTTGAAAAGACAAAAGTAAGTGACATTTACCATGAAGCAAAGAAAGATGCTGTTCGTTTCCTTCCACCAATAGAATTACCTGTTATCTTTGAGGTTGAAGATGCTGAATTAAAGGCATATAATACTAAATTACAGAAAGGTATGTATGCTCAAACTGGTAAATTAAAATTTAGTGTATTATTAAGGACCCTTGAGGAAAATAACTGTGACATAAGTCGTGGTGATTACATTGGTGTCCAAATTACGCCAGAACATCGTGAGTATTTTACTGTTTCTGATGATGGAAGAGTTGAAATGACCGCAAATAAGATGACGATGTACGGTACTATGCCTTATGCAAGGACAATTACCTGTGCTTCTGTCGATGCTAATGAATTTGAAGGATAATTGAGATATGAGTAGAGAGTATAAAAATGTCCTTGACCTACGAAATGAGGCTTATGGTCCTGAGAGGAGAAGAAATATAGCAAAGGAAATGCTTAAGGACTCCACTCCGTTTCCAAATCCGCTAGAATATAAAGATATTGATGAGGAATTTAGGAGATGGGTTGAAGAGGACCTTGATATTTCTTATGACGGGGAACGCCTTCCTACCATTGCATTATTCTCCAACCAGAGATTTTCTGAATATATGCAGTCTTGGGCTAGCGTAGATGTAAAGAAGAACATATTGCTCAATTTTAAGACCATCACAAGGGAAAATAATCCAAAGGGTGGTTCCATCCTTGGTCAGACCAGAAACATTCCAGGAGATAAGACCTTTTTAATGCAGAGAGTAGAGCGTCAGGACGATGCCGGCAGAAAATATTATATTGATTATCGAGTAAAACAGCCGTTTGCAATTGATATGCTTTACACAATAAGCATTGTTACTAACAAGTATGAATTACTTAATGAGTTTAACCAGAAGGTAAATGATAAATTTAAAGCAATTGACTGCTACATTAGACCAAAGGGACACTTTATTCCAATGAAACTTACTGATATTTCCGATGAATCAGAATATAGCATTGATAACAGGCAGTTCTATTCCCAATCCTATGCTGTGACGGTGATGGCTTATATAGTTCCTGAGGATAGTTTTGAGGTTAAGGAGCAACCAAGGCTTGCATTTTTGGGTTACGAAGGGGACGATTTGAGAACATCTTACGCTGACATCGAAGAATTACCTTGTGATTATGACGAAAAATGCCCTTATGGTTATGTTCCAACTGATATTACTATTCACTTTGGAAAGTGTGATAGTTCCTATAAATTTAAAATAGATACTGACTTTAATACTAAAAGTTTTGAATTAAAAAACGTCAGAAGCTTTAAAATGTATGTAAATGATACAGAAGTAGAGCTAAATGATAACCTTAAGGTAAAAAAGAATGATGAAATAAAGATTAAAGGTTTAAAAAAGACAAATCCTTATGAGGATTCTGAGATAAAGATAGCTGGTTATTGTCCAAGTGAAACCTATGAAATGGAAAAAGCCTAATATTTTAGCTCAAAAAAAGATTTTTTGAAATATTTAATCTATTTATTAGAAAATAATAAAGTTAAAAATAAGTTTAGAATATGATTAGTGATGCAAGAGGTGGCCACGTTTCACCTGGTATTTACACAGAGGAGAAAGATGTTACCTATTCAGTCAAGAGTCTTGGTATAACAAGTCTTGGACTTGTTGGTGAAACTCTTTACGGACCAGCATTTGAAAATGTAGAAATCAAGGATTGGTCTGAGTTTGTTGACTACTTTGGTGGTACATCTCCTGAGAAATTCAAGGGTAATGGCCTTCCAAAATATGAATTACCTTATATAGCAAAGAGCTATCTTGAACAATCAAAGAGTCTTAACGTTGTACGTGTTCTTGGTCTCTCTGGTTATGACGCAGGAAAGGCTTATGTTATTAAGTCAACCAATACTGGAAATCCAGCTATCATCCTTAGAAGTAAGATGACATATGATTTTAATCCAAGCGATATTTGCAACCCTAACCCAGACGATAAACCTTCTGAGGTTGTTGAGAGTATTGAAATAGGACCTTATACACCAGTTGTTTATAATTCAGTATGTCTCCCAGAGAACAGTAAAAGTGAAAAAATTAATGCAGACGGTAAGTTCAGCATTATAGTTAATTGTGTTAGTGGATTTGGATATTCAGATAAATATGTTTATAATGTTTCATTGAATTCAAGTGATAGTGATTACATTTATAGAGTAATTAGTAGTGACCCTTCAACTGGTACTACCCCAATCTACATTGAGGCTGTTTATGAGAGTTCATTTGAAAATAATTATGAATATTATGAAGTACTTTCAGCAGGCACTGAAGTTTCTGGTAAAACTGAAGTTCATTGGGAATTTAATTGTACTAAGATTGATGAACTTCCATCAGGTGCGACTAATATTTTCGAAACAACTGATTTTGAAAGTCATAAACTGAATAGTTCTTCTTCTACAAAGCCTTATGACTACGTTATTTATGAAATAGTTGATAAGGTTGACCAGGAAATACTTCCATTAGATGATGAAAAGTTCTGGAACTTTAAGGAAGAATATCGTCCAGCCCAGACCCCTTGGTTCGTATCTGAGGCGTATGCTTCTACTGAAGGTGACGGAGAGTCTGCAGCCACAAAGGTTACAATGAAGAAACTCTTCAAGTTTATAACAATTTCTGATGGTGATGCCGCTAACTATCAAGTTAAGGTTTCAATTCAGAATATTAAACCTGAAGATGGTACATTTGACGTAGTAGTTCGTGACTTCAACGATACTGACGTAGCACCAATAATTCTTGAGAGATTTACAAGGTGTTCATTAGCAGAAGGAAGTTCTTCTTATCTTGCTTACAAGATTGGTAGCTTCGACGGTGGTTATGTTTCAAAGTCTAAGTTCATTACCGTTGAGATGGCAGACCAGGAAGACCTTTCAGGTTCAGTACCTTGCGGTATAATTGGTTATCCAATTCCTGAGTATGTAGAAGGAAAGACAGTAAAAGTTGGTTACAATACAGTATTTAACCCATCACTTAAGGCTAAGAGACAGTATTTTGGCGGAATGGATGACATAGACATAATCAAGTACAAGGGTAAATATGCTTATGATAACCAGGGTGATGCAGACCCAGATAAGATTACTAATGGTTTCCACATGGACTCCATTATTTCTCACGCTACTTCTGCAACAGTTTATGTTGACGGCGTTAATAATTATGTATTTGATACTGTTTCAGTTAATAAGGTTACTTCCGATGATTATGAACCAAGAATGATTAATGCTTCTTATATTAACAACACAATTTATAAGGACATTAACACTCGTAAATTTACCGTTTATTTCTACGGCGGTTTCGATGGTTGGGACATTAATCGTGAAGCTCGTACAAATACTGACGATTACAAGGCTACTAAGTATGCTGTAACAAATTCCGACGTATTTACAAATGTTGAAACAAATGGTCTTAATAGAGCACTTGACCTTCCTTCAACCGCAATTACCAGTGACTACTATGCATACCTTGCAGGTTACAGAGTATTTGCTAATCCTCAGGATGTCGACATTAACTTGTTAGCAACTCCTGGTATTGACTGGTATAATAACAATCTCCTTGTTGAGGACGTTATTGACATCGTTGAAGATAGGGATAACCGTGGTGGTGACGTACTTTATGTAATGAATTCACCATTCGTTGTAGATGGCGAAATGCTTTCTCCAAGTGAACTTGCAGACGAGTTTGTTTCAAGAGAAATTGATTCATCATACGTATGTACATATTATCCTTGGATAATGTATTACGATAGCTCTAACAAGAGATACGTAAATCTTTCTCCAACCAAGGACGTTGTTCGTGATATGGCCGAAACTGATAACAATTTCTTCCCTTGGTTTGCACCAGCAGGTATGCAGCGTGGTGAAGTAAATTGTATCAAGGCTGCCTTCAAGACCACTCTTGATGATGAAGATACTCTTTATGAGAATATGATTAACCCAGTAAAGACATTTGCTAAGGACGGTGTTAAGATTTGGGGTAACAAGACTGCTTACAGAGCAGAGAGCCCACTTAACAGAATTAATGTTCGTAGACTTATGATTAGGGTTAAGAAGCTCGTAACTGAGGCAGCTAAGGACCTTATCTTCGAACAGTATGATGACACTCTTGAAAAGCAATTCAGAGGCCTTGTAGAGCCTATTCTCGCAGACGTTAAGTCTAACAGAGGTATCTACGATTACAGAGTAATCACCGAGGTAACTGAAGAAACAAGAGACCAACACATACTTCCTGCAAAGATACTTATCAAACCTACACCAACTCTCGAATACATCAGTATATCATTTGTTGTATACCCAGAGAGTGTATCTTTCGAAAGTGAGTCTTAGTAGTTAAAAGATTTTGCAAAATGAAGAAATCCGTACAGAAATGTGCGGATTTTTTTATCTAAATTGGTCTTTATAAAAACAAAGTTTTTATGTATTTAAAAACTCGGCAATTTAAGACTTGCTTACTATTTATGTAAAAAATAGTCTATTCTATTGCAATGAGAGTATATAATAAACGAAGCAACATATTACAAAATAACGAACCAGTACTTCCCGCCCCATCTTCATTGGAATATGGCGAGTTGTCAATTAATTATGCTGCAGGGCATGAAACAATAGCAATAAAGAACGATAATAACGAGATTATAACCTTTTTACCTGGTAAACAGGGTCCTCAAGGTCCTCAGGGAGAACAAGGAGAAGTTGGAGTACAAGGACCGCAGGGGATAGGTGGTGCTCAGGGACCACAGGGTGCTGATGGTACAAGCGGTGATGAAGGAAAGCAAGGACCTCAAGGTGCTAACGGTTCTAATGGAACTGATGGTAAGCAAGGCCCACAGGGTGCCGATGGTATAAATGGAAAACAGGGTCCTCAGGGAGTAAATGGTTCTAACGGAACCAACGGTACTAATGGAAAGCAAGGACCTCAAGGTCCAGAAGGGCCAAGCACAATTCCTACAATTGGAACAGGAGATGAAGGAAAGGTACTTAAGGTGGTAAACGGCATTTGGGCATTAGTTACACCAATTAATGTATATTCAGGTTCAGGAACCCCTCCTGCATCTGTAGGAATTGGCGGAGATTTATATTTACAGACAAGTTAGTTCTTAGATAAGGAAAATAAATATTGGGATAGTAAATCTTGTGTAAGCAAGCATATTATTACTTATTAAAAAAAATTGTTACTATGTCGTATTTTATTAAGATAGATAATATATGGACAAAAATATTGACTTGCTATAAGAGAGAAAATAATGTATGGCTTGAAATAAATCAGGCTGAACTTACTCAATATTTAAATACTAATATTTCCTTTTATGCAGGACATATTAGTGGTGACCATACCCTATCGGTAGTAGGCGCTACAAATGTCAGTGGAGAGACAAGTTCTTATATTGCATTATATGATGGCCGTTATGACGTTACAAGTGCCGCAATTTGGCTTATCTTAACGGGTAGTACATATGCAACCATTGGGGAGCATACAGGTATTGTAACAATATTATCATCAGCAACTGCATCTAATGTTTCGATAGGGGCATCTTATCAGGGATTAACTGATGTTAAAGACTTAGTTCTTACTTATAAATCAGGAAGTAGTGCCCATACCGACGTGGAAGTTATTGTTGATGAAAGTGGTAACACAGAAACAACCACAATTACAGTAATTGAAAATGAAGATGGAAGTTCAAATACAACTTCAACCACAATTATTACCGATGAAAGCGGAAATACCATTGGTTCGCAGAAATCTGAAACAAATACCAACGCTGATGGCTCTTATAATGGGTCCACTACCAACTATAATGAAAATGGTGAAGCAACTGATACAACCAACGTTACTGGCGATACCCAAGGAAACGTTGACACTCAGGATATCGTTTACGATGACCAAGGTGTTCCTACGGTAACTGGATATACCATTGATACTTCTAATAATCCTGAAGGAAGTAAAGACATTACAGGTGACGGAGTTAATACGGGGTTCTATCCGTTTGATGGCGGAGACGGATTTGAACTACACATTAAGTTTAGGTCAGCAAAGTTAGAACAGCCAAATCCACCACTTGTTGAGGATACAGAAGATAAAGGTAGCAACTATCACTTTACTATCTTGTGTTCCAAAGACCCACGTTCTCCTTATCCAGGATTCCACATACGGTGGACACTTTCTAAAACCAACTACAATTCAGGAAACCTTGTTTTTGGATACAGAGGAAGAACGGGAAGTTCAACAAACAGAAGTCTTGCACTATCCAAGCATGACAATTTGTACGAATACCGTATTGTCTATGACCCTGAATTGAAGAAGTATCCTAGTAAGTTTAGGTGTGAAGACCTTCTAAACGGTGCTGCTACAATTTCGTTGAATATCGACTTTAATCCACTCAACTACGGACTTACCTTAGGTTACAACATTAACATGTCTGGAGAGCCTTACAGATATTCTAATGTAGATATTCTTGAATTTAGTGTTACAAAACTATAGCAAAAATTTTCCCATTTTTGGCGATTGTTTATGCAATAAAATTCTCGAATTTGAAGTACATAAATTGTATTTTTTTTACTATTTATAAGAAAAAGAGGACTGTTATGAAAAAATTCGTTTTACTTTTATTTTTTGCCTCAATAGTAGGTAGCTGTTGTTTATTCCGTCATGGTCATAAAGACAAAGATGGAGTAATCTCTGGTGCTAGTATGAGGACAGAGTTCTCATTTGAGGCTACTATGCAGCAAGTTGACTCTGTATGCATAGCTGATACACTTCCGACACTTAATAAGTGGCTTTCAAGAAAGTTTGAAGACTTTGAAACCGGGTTCATTAATGAAAAACTCATGTATATCAAAGTTTTGAATAATAAGAAAGAGGTAATCTACATTCTTCTCATTGATAAAGAAGAACCTTACCCATTTGAGAAAAGAGTTGCGGAGAAATAGTTATGAGAAAGAAGAATTTAGTCTTAGGTTGTACACCATCAGTCCTCGATGGAACAGAATATCACTTTACAGGTGACTCACAGCAGGAATTACCAACAAATTATTCTTATAGAGAATATCTTCCACCAATACTCAATCAGGGTGAACAGTCAATTTGCGTTCCATGTTCAGTTTCTGCATATCTTAATTGGAAGGAAAACCTCAAGGATGGGTCAACAAAGGATAATAAAGTTGCCTTAATGGACATTTATAACAGTAGGCCTAATAATACCAATGGTATGACCTTTAAGGATGCTCTCAATTTTCTTAGACATAAGGGAGTAAAGAGCAAGGCTGGTAAATTAATGATAGATACTTATTCACTTGTTCATAGAGTTAGGGACCTTCAGTATGCAATTGTAATGAATGGCCCTTGTCTTGGTGCTCTCCCAGTATGGTCCAATACCGATGATTTCTGGAAGGATGATAATGCTAATAATTTTTATGGTTATCACGCAATTTCCATTGTAGGTTATGATGAAGAAGGCTTCATTATTAGGAATTCCTGGGGAAAAAGTTATGGTGATGGTGGTTATTATAAGGTGCCATACTCTGACTTCCTTAAATTTGTGGAAATTTGGACAATAGTTTAAGTAAATCATTGATTTTTTAACAATTTTTCGTTATTTTCTCTTAAAAGAAGTTTAAGAGATATGAAAACTATTTTAGTTACTGGAGGAGATGGCCAGTTAGGACTTACATTATTTGAACAATCAGTGCTTTTAGGCAAACCTGAGGATAATTATGTCTTTCTTGGACATAAAGACCTTGATATTACCAGTAAAAAGTCAATAGAGGAAGCATTTAAGAAGTATAAACCAGACATTGTAATCAATTGTGCTGCATTTACCAATGTAGAGAGTGCTGAAACAAAGAAAAAAGAGGCATATAATATTAATAGCACGGCAGTTGAAAATTTAAAGAAGGCATGTAAGAAGCATAATGCCTTTCTTTTCCATTTTTCAACTGATTATGTTTATGACGGTACAAAGAATACCCCATACACAGAGGAAGATGATGTAAATCCATTAAATATCTACGGTTCTTCTAAACTTCTTGGTGATATGATGCTCTTAGGTAATGAAAACGTCATAATATTTAGAGTTTCATGGCTATATTCCAATTATGGTAACAATTTCTTCAAGAAAGTTATGGAATTTGTCAAAGAAGGCAAGCAAATGAGTGTGGTTATCGACCAAATTGGTACCCCTACTTACGCTAGAGACCTTGCAAATACCATTATATTCATAATAAATGATGAAAAATATATTGGTAAGTCAGGAATATATAATTTTTCAGAAGAGGGAACGTGTTCTTGGTATGACTTTGCAAAGGCGATAGAACTACTTGCAAGAGAACATCAGTATGGTCCATTAAATAATAGTATTTTTAACCCATTTATCATTCCTTGCAAAACTGCAAGCAGAAAAGATAAAGCAAAACGTCCAAGTTATAGCGTTTTAGACAAAAGTAAGTTTTATGAAGACTTTCATTTTTTAAAAAGGCCGCATTGGCTTGAGGCACTTAATATATGTATGAATATTGAGCTGTCAAAAATGGTATTAAATTAGGGTGTCCAAACATATTTTATAAGTCCACAGTCATATATTTTAACATAACCGAGACTATTAGTCATTTCAGTTTCTGTCATAGTTAATGGTAGTCCATACTTTTTATGGAGTGTCTGTTTTCTAAAGCCGAATTTATGTTGTCTTTTAGCTCCATCATAAGGGCTATAATATCTATATTCTGCCGGCGTATAGCCACAAAACTTAAAACCTATTTTAGTATATAGATTATCACTTTCATTTATTGTCCATCTTCTGTCAGCGAATGATTTTACTTCGCTTGGGGCATATTCTTTTGTGAAAAACTTAAATATTTTTCCACCAATTCCTTGACAAACGACATTATTTTTACTTGCAAACCTTGTAAGTTCCCACTTATCTTCGCCGTCTTTTTTAAAAGTCATTACTGCAACGAGTTCTTCAGAAGAAAATGCTCCAAGATATATGCTTGAGCCAACAAATCCTTGTATGTGATTTTTTTCAAGAAATACTTTTGCTGTTTCTTTATCTATTTTCTTGACGATGCATTTTCTTGCCATTATTTTCTCTGCATTTTCATATTTTTTTAGAATATGCCTTATTTTTGATAGCACGACATCTTTTGCATTTATATATTCATCTTCGAAAATCTGTAACAGCCCAATTCCCCTTTCCTTACATTTTTCTGTTTTTGATAAGTGGTAGTTTTTGTCTTTATTATGCCAATAAAGGCCATTATATTCAATGGCAACATTGAGAGATGGAATAAATATGTCAAGCTCTTTTCCATCTAAGACATTTCTATCGTGTTCTATAACATTTTCTTCCCCTATAAGCGTCTTGACATAGTTAAGTATCTCTATTTCATTCTTTGAGAATGGCTGAGTACATTTTGGACAGCCATTTCCTTGAAGATGCTTATCTGGCGTCTGCCAAAATTCTCCATGCTTAGGGCAAATTATACAAACCTTATTTTTGGCAGTGACATATTTCACTTTTGAGTAGTCATATTTATCACCATGTATCTCCTTAGCACGTTTTAAAAAATCAATATTTGTTAATCTTCTACTTTTTGCGTTAATTTCTTTTGCACACTTTGGACACAATGTACCATTAATATGAATGTATGGGTTTTGCCGAAATTCACCATGTTCAGGACAGATAATTTTTACTTTTTTATTCATCCCGTTATATGTGGTTTCAGAATAGTCATATTTATCGCCATGTACTTCTTTTGCTGCTGCAATAAAAGTTTGTGTTGTGTATTTTTGTGGCCTTTTAATAGATTTAGAACAACTAGGACAACCTTTTCCCTTCAAATGGTTATGCGGGTCTTGCCAAAATTCACCATGTTCAGGACAAATTATGCATACTTTGGTGGTATTGTTAATATACTTCACTTTTGAATAGTCATACTTGTTGCCATGTACTTTAATGGCATCAGAAATAAAGCGCTCTAGGTCTTTTTTCTTATTCCCGTAGCAATCTGGACACCCCTGCCCAGCAAGGTGCTTATCTGGCGTCTGCCAAAATTCTCCATGCTCAGGACAGATGATACATACTTTTGTCTTATTACTAATATAATTTACTTTTGAATAGTCGTATTTATTTCCGTGAATTTGCCTTGCTTCATTTTTAAATTCTTCAGTTGTCTTTTTTTTACTCATATAACAGTTCTTTTAGGGTCTGATATTTTTTATAAATATACAAATAAATAGAAAGAAAAACAAAAAAAACGTGCATAAATTTATGCACGTTCTCTTTTTCAGATAAATTGTAGATTAGTAGCAAAGTATGCAATAATCTGGACGGAGTGTAACTGCGATTGTAGCAATATCATCCTGGCTATAACTCAAATCATTGAAGTTAATGTTGGTAATGAAGCAACCCTTAAGAAGCCACTTCTGTACAACAGCACCTGTTGGGTCAAGAAGGTCCAACTCAACATCGCGTTTGTAACCTGCAGCATAACCCTGACGTCCAGTAACTGTTTCTGAACCAAGTCTAACCCACTCCATCAATGCCTGAGATGTTGAAGGTCCGATTGGGTCACGGAAAGTTAACTGCATTTCCTGCCAAGTATATCTACCAAGAACCCATGTTGAGGTGTTCAAGAACTGAATTTCAGTTGCGTTCTGGTTCAAGTTTGGACGAGCACCAGATTCAACGGTCCACTCCTGAATACCGAGGTCTGAAGGAAAACGGAAGATAAATCTATTTTTCCTTAAGGGTTCTATCTGATTCGGCATTTTAAGTAATAAATCACTCATATACGTATATTATTTAATCGATTATTTTATAATAAATAGTGTTATTTTATTTTTTTAGTTTTGTTACAATAATTTAATATTAAAGTACAAAAGGTGGTCTGAGTGCTTGTTGAGGTCATAATAATCATCAAGCATACCTTGTATTTCTTTATCAGCCTCTTCTCTGCTTACTTTTCCGCCATCTTCTCTTGAAACACATATTTTAGCATTGAAACATGCCTCTTCAACTTCCTCATCATCGTACTCATCATTGTAATCTGGGTCTATAGTGCTCATTGGTGTTGATGCTGCAGCCTTAGCGGCCTCTCTTGCCCTGTCAGCCATTGTATTGATATCATCAATATTGGCATCTTCTTTTAAGGTTTTTTTTCTTGACTTCTTGGTCTTTCTTCCTTCATAAACGCCGTCTTTTCCGTACATTAATTTTGCCTTATATGTGCGCAATGTTTCGGTTGCCATGGCGATAGGCCCCTCATGAGCATCAAGTGCTTCAAGCTTCTCAAGGTCCTTATCAAGTTTATAGTGTTCCCATGCGTCTATGTTTCCTGGTTTTACGATGTCGTTATAGACATTGTTAAGATAAAGTGCAACGTCTCGGTCACTAGCAGTTCCGTCTAATGTCTTTTTTCTTGCTTCTTCCACTTCAGGAATTCCAGCAGGAACGTAATCTGGGTCAGCTTCATCATCACCATCTTCTTTATCCATGAAGAAATATTCGTTAAGTTTTAACCCACTATCTTCTTTCAACACTCTCTTTACGCTTTCAGCAACAATTTTCCTGAGAGTGGCCTCGTTTATTTTAACTCTCTTTTTCATAATTATTTCATTTGCTGTGGATTATTCTTTTCTTGCTCTGGCTTACGGTCTGTCATGCTCCACACTTTCTTAAGCATAATGTAGTTTTCGTCCTCAGGTGTGTCAGCTAATTCAGCCATTGCTCTCAATGACATCTTTCTAATATCATCAATAAGTTTCCTTGCTTTCTCACTAGCATTTCCGTTTCCAGTTTCAGGTTCCACTTCCGTGGTTTCCATTGGTTCCTCGTGCTCATCACTAGGCATAAGGTCCTCATCTCTCTCTTCATAAGGTTCATCATTGAAGTGAAGTGCCTCGTTAATAGTCTTAGGCATCTTCTTTGATAACTTCCTTATAGCAGAAACGTTCTCTTTTAATGTATGTTTTTTCATAGTACTGCAATATTTTTATATAAATAGTTATAAAAATCGTTTTTTCTTGACAAAAAACCAATAGTTTCTTATATTTTTAGAAAATGTCGACTGACATATTTATTTTTGAATAAGATTTAATATAATTAGATATGGTTGAAGAAAAAAAGTGTATTGAAAACGAAAAGAAAAAGCGTAACATTGAGGCAACAATTAAAATGATTGATAAAACCCTCTCAGAAATGAGGGAACGCCAAAAAAATGGAACCACAAGTGACATGGCAATTAAGATTGTTGAGGATGAAAAGAAACAATTAGAAATGGAACTCTCCGTACTTGAATCACCGATAAATGATTGTGAACAACGTAGTGAGTACCCAGAAACTAAGTCTAACAGCCCTAAGGCTTATGTAATTAACAAGGAATACCTCCCAAAAGTAGATGACATTACCCTTAAGTATGAACCAATATTTTCAAATATGTTCTATTTTAAGTATGAGGACGTTCCGGAATATTTTGTTAAGGAAGCTAGGGTAGTTGATGACAAGCATGAACTCATTGTTACATATAATGAGGCAGTTGAGTTCGACGCATTCAATTATTTTTTAAATTTAAAGCGACTTAATAAGGAAGGAACAGCAACATTAGAAAAACTAAACAGGGAAGGTAAAGTTGTTAGGGCAGATAAGTGGAATTGTGTTGTATCTAAGGTCTTCCCGGCAATTCATTCTTATGCCAAGGAAGATGTATTAACGACAACCATTCTTTTTAAGATAAAAAATAGACTATAATGGCATTACAACCAATAAAGAAAAGCGGACCTTATCAAAAACCAAGGTCCAAGACAGTAAAAAAGAGAAAAACGACAGCCCAACCTTCAAAGAAGAAGACAACAACTAAGAAAACCACTAGGTCACACCCTAAATATGGAACTTCAAAGCTGGAAAAGAGATTTGAAAATGACTTTTTAAAGAAGTTGGGCGTGAAGTATGAAAGACAATTTTATGCACCAGACATTAAACGATATTATGACTTTTATCTTCCTGAGAAGAACGTTATAATTGAGGTTGATGGAACATATTACCACTCCTTTGGGCTAGTTTATGAGCAAATGAGTCCAATGCAAAAGAGAAATCATCGTGTTGATGAAATAAAGAACGAGTGGGCAGCAATGCATGGCTATGCGTTGTTAAGGATTTGGGAGCATGACATTAATAATAACCCAGTTAAGGTTATGGAAATGCTCAAGGAATTCTTGGGTGTGCAGGAAAAGAAAAATTTAATAAAGGAAAATAAGAAAAAAAGACATTAATAGAGAGAGATATGCCAGAAAGAAATGAAAAAATGCTCAAACAGCTAAAGAGCAATTATGAAATGTACGAGAGGACAAAGAAGGAAACGGAGAAGAATATGCGTCGTGCCGAAAATCCTGATGGTACAAAGAGATTTACCGAGGAAAAGATTAAGGAAAATCTTGCCCTTATTTCTGAAGCTGAAAAAGATATAATTGAACAGTTTAAGAACTTCGGAGGTACAATGGAAGAACTAACCGGGAAGCAACAGGAAGTGAGGATTGAGATTACCCCTAATAGAGTTGAACCAACACCAGCCATAAAGAAGGAAGACATTGACAATGAAACACTCATGAAGGCGAAGGCTTCACTTGAGGAAGCTGAACGTCAGCGCAAGGAGATAATCGAGTCACAGGAGAGTGCAACCGCAACAAGATTGGAGCAGACTTATATTCCGCCAAAGGACACTTATAGCCGTGAGGAAGCATTTGACGTAATTCCACTCCCTTCAAAGGGTGAGGCTTATAAGGAGAAAATTGCAAAGGTATCAGTTGCATACCTTACTGCTTATGATGAAAACATGATTGTTTCTCCAAACCTTTATCGTGATAATCTCATTCTTGACTATATTATCAATGAAAAGCTTCTTAGCAAGGAAATAGACCCAATGGACCTTCTTGAGGGTGACAGGGAAGCTATCTTGTTATTCCTTAGGGCTACTGGTTATGGTAATGAATATCCAATTACAGCAACCGATGCTGCAACTGGAAAGGATTTTGACACGATAATTGACCTTTCAAAGCTGGAATATAAAGATTTTAAACTTAAGGGTGACAGTAATGGTTGGTTCCCATTCACACTTCCAGTAAGTAAGAAAGAGATTAAATTTAGGTTTCCAACACATAGAGATACCGTACTCTTGGAGAAGATGCAGGAAGCTGAGGAACCAAGAATTATGAAGGAAACAATAAGTAACTATGTTGAAACACTTGATAAGTACATCGATGATGAAAAGGAACTTCCGAAGGACCAAAAGGCGAAGGTTCGCCAGGCAATTGCCACAATTACCAAGTGGGGTGAAGATATGCCATCAGAGAATTCACTTAAATTCAACCATGCATTGACTAATAGACTTAACCTCTTGATTATGGCAGTTGATGGTATTACCGATAAGAAGTACATCGCAGACTTTGTTAGGACAATGAATGTTAGAGATTCTTCTGCGTTGAGGAAGTATATGACACAAAATGAGCCAGGTGTTAATTATAACATTACAATCAATAGACCTGAGGAGTTGGGAGGTGGCTCCATGACTACGTTTCTGCAATTTGACAAATTTCTATTTCTTAATATCACCTAGTGAATATGAAAAGAACCTTAGGGATGAGATTTATGGCTGTATGAAGCACATTGGAATGTCCTATGACATGATAATGAAGCTGCCAATTCAGGACCGAAAGGCAATAATTCACAAGCATAACTTAGAGCAGGAACAGATTGATGCCAGAATTCATGATAATGGCCAGTCTTCAACTGAAAGACACTATGAAGGAGAACAACTTAACGATTTCGCAAGACTTGAACAAATGCGAAGAAAAAATGGGGGCTAAGCCTCCATTTTTCTTTTTAGAAAAATCACATAATACTATTTATTTGTGATAAAATGCTTAAACGTTAAATATGGCAGAATTAGATGACTTACTAAGGTCGCAAAAAGAAACTAATGACCTTTTAAAAGAATTAATTAAAGGTGGTGGCTATTCTAAAGATAGTGGCCGCATCTCATTTGGTGATATCTATCGTCCTAGTTCTGATTTTGATAAAAAATCATTTAAGGAAAGAAAAGAGGAAATTAGGAAATTATATGAGGAAGAAAAGGAAATTGAAGAAGCTTCACTTCGTAGACAGAGGCAAATTTTAAAGGAAAAGAGGGCCCAGAATGACGCAGATTTAAAGAGGTTAGAAAAAGAAATTGAGAGAGGGGAAAGGCGAATCAAGCAATTAGAAAAAGAAGTGGAGCTTGAAAAAGATGCTGCAAAGGCAGCAGAAAAGAAAGCTCAACTCCAAAAGGAAAGGGAAGACCAGGCCAAAAAGGAAAAGGAGTATATAGACGATGCCAGAAAAGAGGCGGAGCTTGATAGAAATATTGAAAGAACAAAGAAAAGCTTTCAAGACACACTTAAGACAATAAAAAGTAGTATAGATAGTGCCGTAAGTGGCGTAAGGTCTTTTAATGAGGCTTGGGCAAAGGCAGACCATGCTGCCGCTAGTTATGCCAGGACCATTGGTGGTACCGCAGCCGCAATGGAAAAACTCCGCAAGCAAGGCATTAATACTGTTGTACATAGTAAGATTGGCATTAAGTATGACATGTCAATTGATGAACTCCTTAAGGCACAAGAAGCATATTCCAAGGCGATAGGAAGAAACATCATGGTTGATGTTACCCAACAGGAGAGTATTGCCGCTATGTCTAAGATAATGGGCCCTGAAGGTGCAAATCAATTAGCAACAGCGTATGAAAACTTTGGTCTTAGCCTTAATGGGACAGCGAAACATGCCGGAAGGATGTTTAAGGAGGCTGCTGAGGCCGGTATTTCATTTGACAAACTTTCACAGAATGTTCGTGATAACATTCACATAGCGCAAAATTATACATTTAAGAATGGTATCGCTGGTCTTGAGAGCATGGCAAAGAAAGCCGCTGCAATCAAGATGGACATCAAGCAGATTGAGAGCTTAGCTAATAAGGTAAGTACAATCGAGGGTTCAATTAATACCGCTGCTAAGTTACAAGTTCTTGGTGGTTCATTCGCTGCCTTCTCAGACCCTATGGGAATGTTGAAAGAAGGCCTTACTGATATGGAAGGCCTTATGGACCGTATCATTAAGATGACTGGTGGCCTCGGTTCATTTGATAAAAAGACTGGTGAGGTTAGAGTAACAGCATTTAATAAGGCTAGAATTAAGGCTGCTGCTGATGCTATGGGTATGGATTATAGTCAGATGATGACCCAAATTAATGCTCAAGCAAAGAGAAAGGAGATTGAAGCACAAATTAATTCATCATCAAATGCTCGTGGCCTTAATGAAAACATGAAGGAACTTCTCAAGAATTCAGCAACGTTTGAGAATGGTAGGGCTGGTGTAGCGATTAATGGTGAATTCAAATCAATTGATGAATTGACGAATGATGACTTCGAAGACCTTAAGCTCTTAACACAGGACCAGAGTGCTGATATCAAAGACATTGCTCAGAATTTAAGAAGTTTGCTCGACATTAGGTCTGGTGCCCAGAAACAAAAGGATGCTAATAAGGCTAGGATTTCTGAAAGATTACGTCTTGGTGAAATAGAAAAGAAATTAACAGACACAATTGCGCATTCAAATACCTTATTAACACTTTATCTTGCTGGTGGAATGCTTAATGGTATAGGCGGTTGGCTAAGTAATTTAGGCCAGGGTCTTGGTCTCTTTGGAAAGGGTGGTCTTACTCGCAAGATTTTTAACCTATTCGGTAGAAGAGGCGGTGGAGGTAACATCATTGGTGCTACTAGAGGGGGTGGTTTCTTCAGTAGAATTTTAGGATTTGGTGGCGGTGGAACTGCCGGAGGATTTAGTACTAGAGGGCTACAAAGAATAGTTAGTAACAGCGGAAAGACATATTTTACAAATGGTGCTGGCCAGATATGGAATGCTGCCGGTACTAGATTAACTGGCCAAGTTGCTAAAAATGTAGCAAATAGCGGTCACGCAGTTGGAAGTACGATTTTTAAGGGTGGCATTGGAAGAAGTGCAACTAGATTGGCAACTAAATTAGGAGGAAGAGGGGCAGGTAGGGCTATCGGTAACTTTGCAAAGTTTGCCGGGGGACCAGCAGGTGCTGGTGTTCTTGCTGGTGTGACTGAAGGTATTTTTACTGGAATAGATGAATTTAGTGGAAATAAGAATTATGGAACAGCAAAGAAAGTAGGTAGAACTGCTGGTTCAACGATTGGTGGTATTGGCGGTGGTCTTGCTGCGGGTGCAGCAATTGGTTCATTTGCGGGACCAATTGGTGCGCTTATTGGCGGTACAATCGGTGCTATTGCTGGTAGTTCTATAGGCAAGTGGATTGGTGGTGGGTTTGCAAGTCAAGAGAGAAGAGAAAGGAAGAAGAAGGAATATGGACTTGAAGAATTACAAGGTGACTATAATGTTAGAAAATTAAAGAAGATTGAGGATGCAGTAGAAACAGGAAATATTGATGCAAAACTTCGTAGGGAACTTAAAAAGAAAGGCGATACTGCAATATTAGAAAAAATTAGAGCAGCTAAGAAAGCCAATGGTGGCGAGGATGCCGAAAAGAACATCGCTGAGGCTTATTTCACAGTTGAAAATGCTTACTTTGGCAATGGTGCTGGAGGAGCGGAGAGCAAGAGTCGTGGAAAGATTAAAGGTGCAAAAGAATCTTCTGGTTTTGGACAGGCCATTCTTGATTCAGCTAAATTTGGACCATTTGCCGGTCTTGCAATGGGTGTTAAGATGCTTAGTTCCGCAGGAGAAGGCATTAATATAAGGGGACGCTTAGAAAAAGGCATTGGTACATTAGCAAAGGCAACACCAATTGGTATGGCCGTAGATGCGATTGGCAAACTTAGGGGTGGCGATGCTCAAGCAGGTGCTGGTAATGCCACAGCTAATACAACAACCCCAACATCATCTGTGCCTTCTTCAATGAATATCAATGTAAATGGTACAATTAAACTTACTGATGCACAAGGAAAGTCATTTGATATTGCTGGCCAGTTATTGAAGGATAATGTATTCATTAAGGAACTTTCATTACGCATTAAAGAAGCAATCGGATGGAACGAAACAATGACATACAACAAGGATAGAGAGAGGACATAAAGTGTTGAATTTTTTAACGAAATAACTTATATTATATAGAGATAGATATGGCAGATTTAAGTTATAGAGCGAATAACCTTAGTATTGGTACTGGTGGTATTACAAGCTTCCTCGGTTCATTATCCCATAGGGCTTGTAATAATGGCCTTTTTACCTTTACTACAGCAATGAACTTCCGTAGGGCAAACACGGTTAATAATTATCAAGGTGGTGCCTTTGGAAGATATGACTACAGTAGTTATTCAGATGGTGATATAGATGATACGACGAGGGCTGTGGTTTCATTACTTGATGGAACCATGCTTGGTCGTAGTTATACATATAGAAGTTTTATTGGTGATGGTTACACGACAAACGGAGCACCAATGAATTCCGGTTTAAGGTTTATTTCAACTGATGAATTTACAAACTTCAGTAGTTTATTGAGAGAAGTTGCTGTATCAAGAAACTATGACGAAAACTATAATTTAGACAAGTATCATGACAATAGTTCTAAGTTTGTTGCTGAAAACTATGAAAATAATACTCTTGATGATGGTTTAGGCGTTTCATCTTATTCAACATTACCATATACATTTCTCGGTGACCAATTCAACGTTAATGCCGCTTATAAGTTAGGTGTTAATCACAGCACATTAATCAAATATGGTGAGCGTTTCCGTGAGGTTGCTGAAAATAATGAAACACTTGTAAAGGAAGGTGTAGGGAGAGAAGAAGAATATAGAACTTATAGTGAAATACAGCCAGACGTAGAACATCCATTTGATAATAATCTTAAGAATTATTTTACACAACTTCCAAGGGAAAAATATTATAGGGAATTTCCTGGGTTAGAATCATTTGCCTTAGAAGAACTCGATAAATATTATGACTTAAAGAGTTTTGATGGTGAAAATATCACTAATCCTTACGTTAAGAAGATGTTTGACCGCTCGCTTCCTGAAAACTTCAAGAACAAGAATACATTTACTGAGGATTTAGAGTTTGGTGATGAATACAGTACCCAAAGTAACATAAGAAATCAATTAGCAAGTATTAAATATAATTTTGCTAGAAATGGCCTTTATGAATATTATTCAAAGGAAAGAGAAAAATATTCTTCAGAACTTGAAAATAATTTGGCTAAGTATCCTTCTGGCTGGATTGTTTATTCATACTTAAAAGAATATCAGAGACCTGGTGATAAAGGGGAAGAATTCTCAAATTATAGTATTAATGATAAAAAGGCTCCAGTGATAAATGGGACTGTCAGTATTGGTGGTGATAAGTTTATTACTAAAAATAAGAAGAGCTCATTATTCTCATTCCTTAATGAAGCAGAGAATGGAAATGAAATAACAATCTCAGAATCTGAGACTGCTGATAATTCTGCGATAAAGATTTCTGACGATTTTAACAAAGCCTCATCTGGATTATTAAGAAAAGTGAATGCAATGTTTAAGCAGGAAAAGATTGGTACTATTGTAAATAGGTTCCACACATCAATAAGCGGAGTTACACTGAAAGATAGCGATGTAATAAGTGCTTATGATGAAAAGTTTGGCATGTCCAGGGGACGTAACTTGCTTAAAAAGACAACGAGTGATAAGACAAATGGTTATGAAAATCCTTATTGTAGAGTATGGACAGCACATCATCAATATTCTAAACTTAAACATCGTATTCGTCCATTTTATAATGACTCAGAAGCACCAATGGATATAAAGGATACCCAAGCAAATTATGGCGGACTGAGACCGAATGGTGGTGCGACTCACCTGAATGATTATTCTGTGTTAAGGCCTAACGGCTATGTAAGGATAACGCCAAAAGAGGATATGGTTTCATCTCCAATAAAAAATTACATGTTCTCACTTGAAAACCTTGCATGGAGAGACGCCCCAGAATTAAATAACCTTTCCCCAGAACAGCGTGGTCCTAATGGTGGTAGAATAATGTGGTTTCCTCCATATAATTTGAAGTTTTCAGAAAACATTAATGCTGAATGGAACGGAAATAAGTTCATTGGTCGTGGAGAACAAATTTTTACTTATGTTAATACTGACCGTGCTGGCGTATTATCATTTACATTGTTGATTGACCACCCATCCATTCTTAATAAATGGGCCCGTGCCGTCAAGAATGACGCTAGCGATAAAACAAATAGGGACTTAGAAATCTTGAGATACTTTGCTGGATGTGACGACCTAAGTAGTCAAACAACTGGTGAAGTAAAAGTTCCTGGCCTGGTCTATTCAACGCCGAAGCCAAAGGAAGATAATGTGGAACCAGACCCAACACCGGAAGGTAACAAGAAAATTGCTTATGTAGTATTCTTCCCAAACAATTATTCAGGAACGGATAATAAGAGTGTTAGTAAAACAATAGAAACGTTGGATGGTTATGAAATAGTCAATGGTGCTAAGGAAATAAGACCAGAGGATAAAGACTTAGCAAATCAAGATGAGAAGTGGAAAGATGAAAACACAAGCGAATATTCATTAAATATTAGTCCATCAGGAGATGTCGTTGCAAAGATAAGAAGCGAATTAAGCTTGAAGGACGAAAATATGGAAATAAGATTCCTTGCCGGTGATAATGGGCTTGTTAATATTAAGAATGAATTTACTGGTGATAAGATATTTGGACAGCCAGCTTCTACAGTTAAGATATCAAGTATAGAGGTTGCTGGTTTTGCATCAAGCCATGGCTGGGAAACCGAGGGTAGAAACCCTAAACTTGTTGAAAGAAGAAGGGCATTTATTAAGAACGCACTTCTCTATGAGTCAAAGGAATTAAAAGACGAAATGTTTAGGAACCTCAGGACAGGAGAAGCATGTATCATTAAGATGCCAGACGATGTTTTGAAGAGCGAAAGACAAATTAATGCCCTTGAAGCTAAGATTGCGAGGGCGGCAGTTGCGATTTTTAACATTGAATGGAAAGAGGAGATAAAACCTTCAGATGAAAATACAGGACAAGAAACAGGTACTGCAAAAACTGCAAGCGGAAAGACAGTTACCGGCTCCAACGAATTGGATAAGGAAAAAAATGAAAAGAAAGAAGAAACTCCAGCACAGGAAACAGTTGTGGTTGAGCCAATAGAAAGACCTTCTGACGACCTAACCTTTGATAATGAATTCCTTTATTTCCAAGAAATAGGAAATGGTAATGAAGATATGGTTAAGAAGAATATAGTTGACAAGGTAAGGTACTTCAATCCAGCCTTCCACTCAATTACCCCAGAAGGTTTTAATGCTAGACTGACGTTCTTAAATCAATGCACAAGACAAGGGCCTACACATTCAACCTCTCAAGCTAATACTGAAAGTTCAGATTATCTTAAGTATGCTGGTAATTTGTCATTTGGTAGACCACCATATTGTATATTGAGAATTGGTGACTTCTTCCATACGAAGATTTGTATTGATTCTATAAGTATAACATATGGTGCTGGTGGTGACGTCTTATGGGACCTTAATCAGGAAGGTGTTGGTGTTCAGCCAATGTTTGCTGATGTTAATATTAGCTTTAAGTTCATTGGTGGTCAGGATATCGGTGGTGTTGTTGAGACATTACAGAACGCAGTTTCAAGTAACTTCTATGCAAATGCTTCTGTTTATGACTTTACAGCAAGAAGAAAGGAAAAATAAAAAGATAATAGTGCTTAGATTTATGGCTACATTTGACAGATATTCACAATTTAGAGTTGGAAATGAAATAAAGTTAGTATATTTTGGTGAGATACCAAAGAAAACTACTGACATCATAGAATATTATAAGAAAGGAATAACGAGGCTTGACCAGCTTTCTTATCAGTATTATAATAGCCCTGATTATGGGTGGCTCATTCTTCAAGCAAACCCTCAGTATGGGGCTCTTGAATTTAATATTCCAGATGGAAGTGAGTTGAGAATACCGTACCCACTTAATACTTCACTTAGTGACTATCAAAAATCTATTGAGAATTATAAGAAATATTATTAAAATTGTATTTAAGAAATGAAAAGCGAAAGTTTTGGAAGAGTTAGATATGTAGAGCCAACTAGCCCACAAAATGTTAATGGTAACATGGACGGTGGTGTTGATGATTCAATAGCGTTTCCATATGAAGATTATAGCATGGCCGTAGACCTCTCAATAGAGATTGCGGATAGATTTTCATGTGGTAATACCTGTGATACAAACAGTATCAAGACATATCTTTTTTCCAGTGAAAACGGAAGCTTATCATTTGTTGGTGGGTCAAAGGTCGATGGTCATTACAACAATGAACGTGTATTAACCACAAACTATACGGACGTTTCAATGACCAATCCAGTGGATAACACGCAAGAATGTCTTGGAATTGAGTCTATCAATATTACATACAATAGCTGGCTCTACCCACAAGTAACAATTAGGTTTGTTGATGTCAGGGGTGCGACGGTAATGCAACAAGCAGAAGAAAATTATTATGCTAAAGACGATAAGGATTGGCACATCAGCAAACTCTACCAAGCATTATTTACATTCCCATATCCTATTTTTACCTTGAGAGTTAAAGGTTTTTACGGCAAGGCAGTTAAATATAAGCTTGCTTGTCAGAGTACAGATATTGAGTTTGATTCAAATGTAGGAAGTTTTGTTATTACAGCACAATTTGTTGGTTATATGTTCGGAATATATGCCGATATGCCAATGACATTTGTTGCAATAGCACCTTATATGAAGGGAGGAAAGGAATATTGGCAGGATAACATAGATAGTGGGGTATTTAGGTTTAAGGACGTAAATGGAACCCCAGGCAGTGCCTTCATTACAATTCCAGAATTGAAGAAAAAGCTTAGAAAAATTGTCATAGACGAGGAATATACATCTGCTGCTGCTGAGGGCCAACAAGTTGAATCAAATTATGATGCAAGAGTAGAAGAATTAAAGGGGATTAGTGAGAAAAATCCATTCAATACTTTTACTTGTAAAACATTTGGTATGCCGAAAAATGTTTCCTACAATGTTGGTATAAAAACAAATTTGCTTGAGAATATAAAGGCAACAACGGTAATCATACTAAAAGAGGGAGATATTAATAGTTTTACGGCTAAAGTTTCAGAATATTATGCCGCTATAAAGGAGTTTGATAAAAAGTTTTCAACTAATTATTGTGTTAAAAATTTAGGGGCTTTTAAATATGTAATTGAGAATTACCTTGATACGCCAGTTAATTCTAAAAAAGGTGATTTTGATAATCTATTAAGGACGATTGTTAAATACGAAGATGGAAATATACATCTTGCTGGTAAGAAGGGGTTTTTTGGTGTCGCTCCAGACCCAGGTGATTTAATTGGTTGTATGATTTACAAATATGCAACCGCAGCAACCGTAGAATACGATAAATGGGAAAAGGAAATAATGGATTATGTGGTCGCCACCCAAAAAAATACCGGAGCATATAGCTTCTTAGTATTGCCAGGAAATTTAAGCGAAATAAGTAACGATATAGCGTCAGAAGAAACTAAACGCCTTTATGCTGAAAAGACAGAAAGAATGAAAGAGGCGAGGGAAAAGATGAATGAAATCATCGAGAAAAAACTAGGTTTCAGACCATCAATAAAAAATATATTTGACTTAGTTTTTGCCCATATAGATACATTTACACACTGTTATTATGAAACATTGGATGAAATACGCTCACAATTAGAAAGTGACAGCACAAAGAGATTAAAATCAACATACAGTGTTGCTCCTGGTTTTTCAGATACAGAAGATAATTCTGAAATTAGTAAAAGAAGTGATTACCTTCCTCCTTTTACTGCTTATTATAAATATAGAGACACTGATAAGATAAAAGAACTTCAATGGGCAGGTGAATTGAATAATGGAGATGACTTATCTGAAGTAAAGTTTGTCTATAATTTATTAAGTGCAGCAAAAGATTACTATGACGCAAACCGTAAAGCAGATGAAGATGAGGGTGATACAACAACTAGTAGTCTTCTTAATGCCGGCATTGATGTTTCAACGGATACGTTTATACCAGCGACCCCTTATGACTTTGCTTATAAGGGAAAGGGAAACCCATACAATGATTTAAAGGCTGATATAGACTCTCCAGATTTCTTAGGAAAATTATTCTTTAAATTTGCATTGAGGGCAAAAGAATATGATATGCCATTAGATGTAAATGCAGAAGAAACCCCTTATTTTGCTGGTTTATTTGGCAAGATAGAGGCAAAAAATCTATATAGGGCCATTGGAGATAAACCATCAATAGGTTTATTTAAATTTTTAAAAGCATATGCAGACGGGGACAATAAATTGGCGGATACTAAGTACTTTATGAATGTGATAACAGGAAAGAGAGATGAAGAAGGACTTAGTAAAGTATGGAAATTCGGTGCGGATAACTTAAATGATAATCTTTATACTGGAAGCGGAAATAATTTCCAGTATTGTTTCAATAAGAAGGATAAACAAAAGTATAATTTCTTGCCTCTAGACCTTTCTAGTATCAATAGAATAAAAAGTGACTTTGCAAAGGGCCCTAATTTGATAAATGACCCAGATTATGTAACACTTTCAGATAGAGAAAACCTAGAATATAAAGGCAGTTTTGAATATGGTAAGCCATTAAAATGTGGTGACTTCATTGTCCTGAACACTGGAACATATGTTGATAAAATTTTAGAGAATGCATTAAGAGTAGATAAGGATGAAGCCAAGAAACAGCAGAAGGAGAAGGAAGAAGAAGCAAAGAAAGAGAGTGGTGATAATGCTACTCAAGAACCAGTACCGGTCAATGAAAAGACTAAGGATGGTGTTTATATGGCGAAAAGAGAAACAAAGAACTTTAGTAAACTCTTTGGAAAAGATTATGCGCTTATAAAAGATGACAACGACAAGTCTTATATTTGTGATAAAAATATTATAGTTGCTGGCCATAAAATCGACGAAGATAGTGGCGAAACAGATGAAAATTATAATAAAGTAGGTACTGAAGCATTACAGAGTTGGATAGCTGCCGAAAGTCCAGACTTAAATAAGGTCTTTTTACGTTATCCATGCCAAATTAATGATACGACGAAAAGCCCACTATATTTTAAACAATATGACGGTAAGAGTTTAATAGACTATCAAGATAACAATCTTTCAAAGGCATTTTTATTTTTAATGTCAATCCCTGTCCAGGGTAGGAATTTTGCCCTTTACGGCGATGGAACCATTAAGAACCCTAAACAGAGAGTAAGTGTGGTTCTCAAGATAAGGCTTCTTAGGGAGGGTGCGATTTATTGGAGGCAGGATATGATTAAGAATAATGGTTCAGATGACCTTAATCAATCAGACCCAATAAAATTGCCAGATGGTTATGCTCATCCTGGTCCTGACGAATTTTTTACACAAGGAAATGACAATAAGGAGACAATCCAAATTTCAACAAGTAGTGGTTACGTCAATATAAAAGAACCAATTGACCTCATACCAGGTGGTAGAGTAAGTAGTAGAAGGGAAACCATAAAACAGTTGTTTATGAAATGGGCTACTGATACAAGTGATACTGGTTTTGTAAAAAATAATACAAGACTTAGAGACGAAAAATTTTATGAAGACCCAAAAACTGGTAAGTTAGACATTAAACTTGCTGACCCAGCTCTTAAAAACACTACAGCCATTACTTCATTAAATAAAGAAGCTCAAAGTCTTCAGGCCTTTTTAAGGGATGTCTATTTTGGCCTTTATACAACCATTACTACCCTTCCAACGGTTAGATTTAATGAGGCCCATATGCAATATGCGTTTTATGATTTCATGAGAGCATTGAGGTCCATATATAAAGAAGATGTAGATGCAGTTGAAGACAACCCAGTTGAAGAGGCTAAGAAAATAACGGAAGCAGCAACTCAAGACCCATTTAAGAGTAAAGACATTAGGTTGGCAATATATATGTCATTAAAGAGTCTGTATGATAAATGGATTTGTTCTGCTTGCGGGCAAAAGACATGGAACCTTGCAGATTCTAATAGTGACTTTTCTAATTTTACCTATATAGATACATATTATCATGACATAGGATACTTACTCAACGTCAATATTGATACTGTTTCTGATTGGCTTCAAACGCTTCTGCCATCTTCAGAGCTTTATGCCCAAGATACATCATTCCATTATCAAGGAAAGAGTGTATTTGAATTTTTAGCTGGTGTTGCTGAAAACTGTGGCGGACTTCTAATGGCACTCCCACAAAGGTTTGGGCTTGCCTCAGAAGATGATGTTATTAATATGTTTACACCACAGCCGATAACAACCAATTGGGATGAGGATACATGTTCATTCTTGTTTATGTATAGTTATAAACCGTCTGAACACTTAGGCGATGGTGAGGACGTTGATATGAATGGTTGGTCACAGAAAGGTGATGGCTTCGACTTAACCGATGAAGAAGTCACTGGTGAATTATTCAACGATGATGGTTATGCCATTCCTGGATTTGGTGTAACCTATGCAAAACAAAATCAATCAATCTTTAAGAATATTACACTTACCACAAAGGACGCTGGTGTAACTGAAGCTTCATTGGCTGCTACATTTAACATTGCTGCTCAGCAAGAAAAGAAGGGGCCAAGAGAAACAATACTTTATGGACAGGACATATATCGTATATATAGTCAGTATTCTTATAGTTGTGGTGTTGAAATGATGGGTAATATGCAGATTACACCACTTATGTATTTCCAGCTTAATAATATTCCAATGTGGCACGGAACATACATGGTTAAGAAGGTTACACATGACATCACTGCCGGAAATATATCAACGAAGTTTGAGGGTATGAGGGTTAATAAATATGCAATCCCATTAAGCGATATCGGTGTTATTTCAACGGCACTTGCTCCTCCAAGAGAAACAACTTCTGGTACCTTAATGACTGCAGATGGTGCTGTCTTATCAGAAGAACAACCAGGCGACCCTAATGTTCAAACCCCAGAATTGGATTATACCATTGCTAATGCTATAAGTGAAACAAACCCATTATTTGTTCTCACACCAGCACATAGTAATGACAGTAAGGATGCAAAGAAAAATGAAAATTATTGGAGTAGTAAGGTAATTGAACTTGTTAAAACGGCGTTAGACGGCTTGAATTCCGGCAAGCCAGATAATGAGAAGTATTTATATTATATTTGTAATACAAATACACCAGGTCAATATAACCTATCGGACGCTAGGGCGTTTGCAAATAAATATGGCTCAGAAAAAGTAGTTTCAATCGTACCACATTGGAACATAGGTATGGGTAATCGTTTTGATGTCTTCTATGGAATTGACAATGGCTCAACATATAAGATAAATAAGAAAAGCCCATATTTAGCACAATGTTTTAAGCGTGGTGCAGAAATAAATAAAGAAAATAAAGACTTTAATGGAAAACGCACGAAGGGAGGTCAAGATGGGGCAATTAGTACAAGCGGTAATTTCCAGGCAGGTAATAAGAATGACGTTAAGGACGATGCATTAATTTGGGATAATGTTACACCACCAGCAGTTGTTCTTGAAATGTGGTTTGGTGACTATTATAATAAAGATTGCAAGGATAAGATAACATTTACTAATGGTGCTGTTGATTTAATCCCAGATGGCCCTAATTCACAAGTATTTGATGGTGATGGAAATTATGCTGTTATGGGATACTGGTTATTAGACTTACATGGAGGTAGGAGCGAAGCTGCAGCTATTATTGTTGATGGAATAATGAATTATGTTTCTTGGCTTAAGGGAGGTAAGGGTGCAATGGAAGGCGTTAATATCACGGCTCAATGTGGCTCACAACAAACGGGCGATACCAGTAGTTTTACCCCAGAAGGTTATAATGGTGAGATTACCAATGAAAAAATGAAGGCCGTACTTAAGAATTTTAGTAGTTTTACATCACAACAATATGGTGAAAAATATCGTGAAAAAGTTAGGAAAGGAAAGCCTGGTTATACATATCCTAAACGGATTGATGGTGGTGAATATAATGGGGAATGGATACTTGAAAAAGGTACTTATGTTGGGTGCTGTACCTCTGGTCCTTCAACTTGGTATAAACGTGAAGGCTCAGATTTATCTTGGACATGGTGGGGAACTGGAGGCGTTGGTGGCTCAACCTACCAAGAAACTAGTGGTTATCTTAGAGGTGCAGGCTTTAGATTAATATGGCACGGACATCTCGCAGATACAGCGAATGTTACGCCGAACATGTTAGCCCCTGGAGATATTGGCACATTCCATGTTATAGATAGCAGTGGAAGGGCAACATCACATGGAGTAATGTGGACAGGAAAAGATTGGAGAAGTGATTGTATTCAGAACAGATTAAGTTGCTATCCTGGCGGTAAAGATAGGCAGGGTGACCACTCAGTTTGTATTTGGAGGCACCCAGATTACCAGGAGCCAGGACATACAGATTTCCCTGACTTACCATAATATTTATATTTAAAAAAGAAGAACTTATGCCAGATAATGTAAATTGTTCAGTAAGTACGACAGGAGATTTTAACCCACCAGTTGCTGGTGGTTCGTGGATGGAATCAGTTGTAAATATGGGTAATTGGTACATGGAAAATGTTTTCACTTATCACGGGGCATGTCACAATAAGTGTAGTAAAACAATACATAGTTCGTACTATGATTGTCCTTTGGTGCCTAATGGAAGCGTCCGTGATGATTGTAGCGGCTATGTTTATGCTTGTCTTACTCTTTTTAATAGAAACATATATGTATCTGGTCTTGGCACTGGCTCATTAGCACGAACATATACTAGTCAAGATACAGAAATAGCAAAGAAATTAGCAGCAAACGGTTTTACTTATATACCATTTGACTATAATAAATTACAACGTGGAGATATTATAGCAAGTCAGAAGCACGTTGAAATAGTTGATGACCATACAAAAAATAGGTCATATTCGTGGGGAAACGTGAGAAATGGAAAATCACGTGGCGAATGCTGCATTTCTGGAACTGCGGCCCAAATTAATGGTACTTCATGTAAAATTGCATCAAATGGTTATACAGCAATCTGGCGTTATACTGGATAAATTTGTTTTTCTAAAATTTTCTTTGTATGTTTGCTGTGACATGAAACAGATTGCAAACATATTAACGAAGAATAAGTTTTCAGGCAGTACATTGTATAATGTAACAGCAACTAAGGGAGGTCTTATTGAGGGGCTTCCTACATTGGTTATTGGTAACTCATTGACAAAGGACTACTTCCCGAATTATAGTATCATTGATGCAAAGGTTAATGATGATACCTTCTGGACTTATGGTCCGAGGGAAAAGAGGGATAGATATGAAGAAAACCTAGTTAAGTTTAACAGGTATGCAGTCGATAATGCCATCAAGAACGTGAAGTATGTCTTTGTTCCAATTATAACATTGACAAAGAAGAGGTTTGATGACCTCATTACGTTCATTGAGACAATTAGTGGGAAGACATTTATATATAATAATATGTGTTATGTCTATAAGGACGGTAGTGACGATGTGTTAGGTATATCACTTTCAGACCTTGAGTATATTGGCTACGATATCAAGGTATTCCTTTCAAAGATTTATAATAATACTAGTTTAATTAATATTTCTTCAAAGGATATACCATTGGAAATTAGGGACCTTTTTCAAGGAAATATGTATGTTATACCTTATATAATGTAATTTTTTCTTATTTCACTACTATTTATGTAAAAGAATTATTATGGGATTAAAATTTGTACATAAGAGATTTCCTAAGAGGGAAGCCGTAGAGGAAAAGCCTGCGGTAGTTGTCCCTGCACCTGTAGTTAAGGAAAAGAAGGTGGAGGAAAAACCCAAGAATAAGAAAGCAAAAAAGAGTAATAATATGATTACATTAGAACAAATCGAAGCCGCTGAAACTGCAGTTGAAGCTATTGCTCCTGAGACTGTAAAGCGTGTTAAAAAAGACCGTGGTCTTATCGAAAGAACTGAATCTTCAAAAATAATACTTACCGAAGATAATAGGCAGGTACTTAACGATTAATATTAGTCATGTTGCTTAAAGAGGATTATAAGAAGAAATTTAGACGTTGCATATTAGAATATACTTCACTCGACAACGGACTTTACGAAGTTGGAGATGAAGACCCAAATGCTGCACCAGCAGGTGTGCCTGGTGGCAATATGGGTGGTGACCCAGGAATGGGCAGTCCTGATGCCGGAATGGGCGGAGACCCTAATATGGGAGGTGACCCAGGAATGGGTGGAGACCCTAATATAGGCGGAGACCCTAATATGGGAGGTGACCCAGGAATGGGTGGTGCTGCTCCAGGTGGAGACGGACAAGGCCCAGAAGGTTTCCAGCCACAGAACGTAGACCCTAATGCTGGTCTTGATGGCATGGGTTCAGACCCAAATGCTGAGAATGGTGGTGAAAATCCAGGGCCAGAACCTGGCCCAGATGCCGCACCACAGGGACCAGATGATGAAATGCCTGAGGAAGGTGGGGAAGAAGAGGAAGTGATTGATGTTGATGAATTAACTGATACACAGGAAGAAACCGAAAAGAAAGTTGAAGCCCTCTCAAAGAAATTTGAAAAGGTTATGAATTCTCTTGACAGTATCGAGAAGCGTATTAGTGACATTGATGCTCACACCAATCAGTACCTTGGTTCTCTCAAGACCGAGTTCGAGAAGAGAAATCCAACCCCAATGCAGAGAATGACAATGCGTTCAGCAAAGTCTGCACCTTATGGCATGACGCCTAATGAGTACATGAATAATTACGCACCAGATAATTATAGCTCTGAGAGCGATAACAATGGTGCTGACGACCCACAGTATAAGATTACCAAGGACGATATTGATAACTTTACTGATTATTCATCAATTGCTAAGGAATTTGATGGCAAGATGGGTCTTCATGATATTTTAGGCTATTAAAAGGAAAGGCAATTGGGCTGCAAAAATTTTTGTGGCCCATTTTGTTTTTTCAAAAATTTATTTGTATATTTACTAAAAAATATTTTAATAATAATTTGTTTAAAAAAATTTAAGATTATGGGAAATTTGATTGATTTACCGAACATTAATCCTGAATCAATAGTTATTGATGGGGAAAAAACTTCTAAAAGTGTAAAAAATTCATCATTCGATGAAAAGAATTATTTGAACATTCGTTTGAATAAAGATGAAAGTGAGAAGACAATTACAATTCGCCTTCTTCCAATGGACCTTCAGACAGGTAATCCATTTGTAAAAATTCACGTTCACAATGTTGAGGTTAATAAGAAAATGGTTGCACAGGGTGCAAAGCCATATAAATCTTATATATGCCTTCGTAAGACAGAGGACATCGACCATGAGAAGTATGGAAGAAAGTGTCCTTATTGTGAGTTGAATTATCAGGCTTATCTTGAATCAACGAAGGAAACCGACCCAATTAAGAAACAGGAGCTTCAGAATGCTTCAATTGCAAATAGAGAGCGTGAGGCTGTCATTGTTAGATGTATTGAGAGAGGTAAGGAGGATGAAGGCGTTAAATTCTGGAAATTTAATCTTCGTGCAGACAAGACTGACCCTTATCATCAGATTATAAAGTTGTACAACCTCCGTAAGGAAGCTGCCGAGAAGAAGGGTAAGACTGAGAATATCCTTGACATTTATGAGGGACGTGACCTTAGTATTACCATTACCGCAGATGGTACCTCAGCACCAACAATTGTTGATGATAGTGATAGAAGTCCTCTTTCTGAGAATGCAGAACAGATGAAGGCATGGATTTATGATAAGAAAAAGTGGCAGGATGTATTTACATGCAAGCCTTATGAGTATCTTAAACTTGTTTCAGAGTTCCGCATCCCTTGGTTTGATAAGGAACATAACATCTGGGTTGACAAGGAAGAGTTTGATGGCGTACATAATGACGAAGTAAAGGAAGCAAATGATAAAATTGCTACCGCCGAGAAACAACTCGTTATTGAAGATATGCCTGAAGCTCAGCCAGAACCAGTTGTTGAGAAGAAAGATGGCTTTATTAATTCAATAAGCATTGAAGAGGACGAGGACGGTCTTCCATTTTAATTATGAGTCACGGAAAAATAATCTTTAAATATGGAACCATGGGAAGTGGGAAAAGTCTCCACCTTCTCGCTACCGCACATAATTTTCAGGAGCATTGCATTCCTTTTATAATACTTAAAAGTGCAGTGGACACTCGTGATGGGGAAAACGTTATACACTCTCGTGCCTTAGGGGATAGGGAGTGTATAAGCGTCCTCCCTTCTGATAACATTTTTGAAATTGTTTCTGATTATTATAAGGAAACATTTCAGGGAGTTGACCTTTTTAAGTGGATACTTGTTGATGAAGCACAATTCCTTACAGAAAGTCAGGTTGAAGAACTTGCAGCAATAGCAGATAAGTATGGTGTTAATATAATTTGCTATGGATTGAGGACTGACTTCCAGAGCCACTTATTTCCGGGGTCTAAACGTCTCTTTGAAATTGCTGACTCAGTTGAGGAAATAAAATCCAGTTGCTACTGTGGTTGCAAGACAGTATTCAATGCGAGGGTTAATGCTAACAAGGAAATTGTTACTGACGGAGAACAAGTAGAAATTGGCGGTGATGATAAGTATGTTTCATTGTGTAGAAAATGTTATTTCAAGAAGATAGGCCATCCATTGTATAATAAGGACATGAAAAAGTAAGCAATGAAGAAGGACGGAAAAATATTATTTGAAATGTACACAATGGACACTATTAGATTAAATGGTGACCAGTATGTTATTTCTGAAGGGCTGATTAGGACATACCCAATTGAAAAAGTTGTTGAATGTCTTGCAAGGTTATTTAACTTAGCGACTGATTCAAAGCTTTTACCACAAGTTGAAGCTGGTCAGTCAAAGTATAATGGCCTTATAAATATTGCTGAAGGAAATAATGACACAAAAGAAATCCTAGTGTTTGTTCCAGATTCAGAATATAATAAGGAAAATATTGATAAGTATATGAATAAGTGGGGATACTTTTGTTCATATAAACGTAAATACCTAAATAAAGCTGACCTCATAATCCTTCAATATGAAAAGAAGTTTGATATTGACGTAACAGACTATATTAAAAAAAGTGGGGTTATTTATCATATTGCCCCTAACAATGTAGTTGAAAAAATTATGAAGAAGGGGCTTATTCCTAAAAATTCTACATGGCAGTTTTCACACGAAGGAAGAGTTTATTGTTTCTATCAGCCATTATCAGACTTTGGTTTTAACGAATTTGTTAACGATTTTCAATATAATAAGAAAATAGGTAAAAATAATAATGGTTTTTCGTTACTTCAGATAGATGTTTCATTACTAAACAATGATGTAAAATTTTATGCGGACCCAAGGCAGATAAATGCTGTCTATACAATGGATAATATTCCTCCGCAAGCAATTAAAATAATAAGAACAAAAAAATTTGATAATTAATTATGGCACAACCATTAAAGAAAGTACCGATTAAGAAGAAATCTACGATTGCAGACCTTAAGTCAAAGATGGGTCTTGGTGTTTCAGTTGAGAAGGGTAAAATTCAGGGTTCAAGTAATGCTGATAAACCTATTGATTGGCTGATTATGCCAAAGGCATTCCAGGAAGCACTTAAGTTACCTGGATTTCCACAAGGTTATGTTTCCACTGTCTGCGGCCACTCAAATACAGGAAAATCCACACTCATTAACCATGCGATTGTTGCTGCTCAGAGACAGGGTCTTATCCCAGTAATTTATGATACTGAGAATAACTTCGACTTCAAGTATGCAATTGATATGGGTATGGTTGCAGAACCTGTTTATGGCGATGTTCAGGTTGAGAAAGTAGACCCAGTTACCGGAGAAGTAAGTTGGGTTACAGAGAATAGGATAATTGAGTATGATGGTCCATTCTTCTACTTTAACAATGCAATCCTCATTGATAGATATGGCGATAAGGATTATGCAACAGGTAAAACATTGGCAAAGAAGAGGAGCAAGGCAATCATTGAGGACATTGTCTATTCAATTAATGAGTTCTTGGAGTATCAGGCAAATGGCGACATTGAACAGGGTCTTGTCTTTGTATGGGATTCAGTTGGAAGTGTTGGTGGATTGAAGGCATATAATAGTAAGGTTGGAAACCCTATGTTTGACGCTGGTACAATCTCAGCAGCATTCCAGGAAATCATGGATAGTTCAATTCCATCATCAAGGAAGGTTTCAGCAAAATACACAAATACTCTTATATTAGTAAATAAGGTATGGCTTGATGCAACATCAAATCCAGTTGGACCTCCAAGTCTTGAAATGAAGGGAGGAAAGTCTATCACTTACAGAAGCCGCTTGATAATTCTCGTTGGTGGGCAGCTTAAAGCATCTGTCAAGAGGTTATCAGCAATATCAAAGGGATTGACTTATAACTATGCTATTCAGACAAAAGTAAAAGTCTTGAAAAATCAGCTTCCGAGCCCATTTAATGTAACATACGAAGGCGACTTCATTTGTACTGATATCGGAATTATCGGAACAAGTAAGGAAGAACAGGATGAGTACAAGAAGAATAGGGCCCCTGAACTCCTCAAGAAGTTGAATGAGATTGCAATTAACAACGGAAAGAGTGAAACCGTTACCAATGTTGAAGATATCTCGTTTGTTGAGGAAGATGGTGAAGAAATGATACTTGAGTAGAGTAAGAAACCACGGATGAAAATCTGTGGTTTTTTATTTGCTTTTTCCGAAAAAAATATGTATATTATAATATATGAATCAACCAGTAAGAAAAATAATAAAGGAAAGTCATCCTGAGGTAGGAGTTAAACCAATCTACACATTGCTTGTAGATGGAAACAACCTACTTAGGATAAGTATGACCGATACTAAGGTCAATGCTGATGGTATTCATTATGGTGGTATATTTCAATTTTTCCTTCAGTTGAAACTGCTCATGAGGGATTATAAATATGATTACATTTACATTGTATTTGATGATACTGATAGTGGAATATTGCGTTACCAATTATATAATGAATATAAGGCAAATCGTGATAAGAATTATGCAAAGCATTTAATAAATGGTGCTGAGGAAACTGATTATTGGAAGAGATTAAACCAGACGATTAAGTGCATGGAGAAAGCAATATACGATAAACAAAAGAAGAAAAAGAGAGAAGATAATCTTTCAGAAGAAGAGCTTGCATTGAGAGAGGAACGCAGGAAGAAGAAGGAGATTGTTGACGAAAACTTTGAAAGGGAAAGGAACATCATTATGATGTATTGTATGGAGCTTTTCATAAGAGTTCTCTTTGATGACAAGACCGAGGGTGATGATTTCATTGCATATTATGTTCTCCATAAGAAACCAGAGGAAAGGATTGTCATTGTAAGTACAGACCAAGACCTTACCCAATTAATTTCACCAACCGTGTCCGTTTATAATAAGAAGTTGAGAAAATATCTCTCAGTTAAGAACTTTAAAAACATTAAGGGCTTCCCGGTTGAGAATGTCCTTCTGAAGAAGATATTTTGTGGTGATACTTCAGATAATATAGGTAACATTAAGGGGCTTTCTGAGGCGAGGCTTATGGAAATGATGCCGGAAATTGCTGAAAGGCCAGTTACCGTTGATGAAGTGAAGAAGAGGGCACAGAAATTGATTGATGAAAGGGTAAATGAGAAGAAGAAACCACTTCAATGGCATGAGAACATCATTAATGGAGTATCAAATAAGGAATATAATGGTGACTTCTATGAAATAAATGAGAAAATTATTGACCTGAAGCACCCATTATTGACGAAGGCTGCTGAGGAGAACATTGAGAACATGATGTACGCCCCTATGGACCCAGAAGGTCGTTCATTTGAGAACCTTTATGCGATGATTAAGCGTGATGGTATTGAGGACCTAATTAATCCAAACGTCTTTGCAAGTTTTTTCATTCCATTTAAGGAATTAGCAGATAGAGAAAAAAAGAGATTTGAAGAAAATATTGAATAATTTTTTGGGGAAGTGGAAAATATTTTATATATTTACCATCGGATTCTAGAAAAGATAGTTTACTGATTGTTTAACTTTTAATTTTTAATTTTATGGAAGAAATTAGAAAGAAGTCCAATGAACCTAGGGACTATAAAGAGAGGTTTGAGTTCGTATTAACAACTGGAGGCAATATCATTTGCCAGCGTTATTTTAGAATTAACAATTTTAACGAGAAGTCACTTCGTTCTTATGAGTTAACCAGCGCAATCAGGGAGTGTGTGGCTACCATTGACAAGGACCTGAGGGAGAAGACGCAGGTTTACCTTGAGTTGTATGCTCCAAGAATTTTTAGCTCTGTTGAGGAGATGAATAAGTTTATCTCAAAACCAGAGAATACTAAGGATTTCCACATCGGTGAGGGCATCGTTGTAAGAGGCGAAAAGGAAAGCGATTATGCGTGGGTTGGTAATGGTCAAGTAATGGCACTTGGCTATAAGTTTGACAATGGTGAGTTGTCAGAGAATAGTCCTGAGTCTAATAAGACCACTTATAAGTTTGCCTTTAAAATGGACGGAAGAGAGGTTTGCTCAATGGAGTGGGATGGTTACTACCCTAAGTTTATTAGGGATAAGATTGACCTTGCTAACAAGTGGGGTAAGTTTAAGGATGAGGATGCTGACCGTCTTTCAATGGAGCAGTATCTCATGTATAAGATAGCGCAGGGTAGAAAGGACCTTGTCTATGGACTTATTAAGACCATTTGTTTCGCTTGTAGTGACTTTAATAATGAAAACTACACTACTGATGTGGATGGAATCATTGAGAAGTGGAATAAGGATTCACAGGCGTTGAATTGGAGGGTTTTGTAAAAAAATATTTTTAAGAAATGGCAAGTGAACAGATAAAGAAAAATGATTTTGGGTATCTAGGAACTGATTATCAGTTCAAACTATCAAAGATATTCCTCGAAGAGCCAAAATTCTTTGAGGACTTATCTTCTATAGTTAATCAGAATGCGTTTACTGAGCCACACTTGCGTTTTATTGTTGGTATAATAAAGGACTATTATACATCAAAGGGCGTTATTCCGACATATGAGATGCTTAACATACTTCTTAAGGATAAACTTAGGACAACATCTGATGTGGAGGAATATGATGCAGTTATTAAGAAGATTAGGTTTGAAACATCATACGATGGTTGTGATGAAATTAAGGAAATGGCATTAAGATTTTTCAGGCAACAAAATCTTATTAAGGTTGCAAATAAAATCATTGAAATTGCTAATAGTGGTGATGAAAATAGTTATCAGCAATGCCAGAAACTTATGGAAGAAGCAGCTATGGTTGGTCAGGAAGATGATTTTGGTTTCAATATCTATGATATCGAAGATAAGGCATTGGCAAATGATTATACAGTTTCCATACCAACAGGTATTGACCAGCTTGATAAAGTTCTTGGTGGTGGGCTTGATAAGGGAAAGATAGGTTTGTTGATTGCTGCTGCAGGATTTGGTAAAACAACATTTACAACAGCAATTGATGCCTATGCAGCCACTTATAAGTGCGATATGAATAACCATAATGGTTTCAAAGTTCTCCAAATTTACTTTGAGGATGATGATGTTGATATTACGAGGAAGCATTATTCAAGAATTACGAAGAGAGAAGCGAGGGATATGAAGCGTCTTGACCCAATTGATAGGGAAGAAATTGAGACGATACTTAATAATTTCCAGGATAAGGAGCTTCTTAAAGAAAATCTTCGACTCAAGCATTTCAAGACAGGAACAAAGAGCGCAAGCGATATAGAACTCTTTGTAAAACGTCTTATTAACACCGGGTTTAAACCAGACCTTATCTCAATTGATTATTTTGAATGCCTTGCACCTGAAAAGGGTGGTTATGCAAGCGATACTGAGTGGACAAGAGAGGGTGTGACTATGAGAAAGCTTGAAAATATGGCTCACGACCTTGATTGTGCGATATGGGTGCCTACTCAGGGAACCAAGGACAGTATGAATAGCCCAGAGGTTGTTCGTATGGACCAGGCTAGTGGTTCAGCAAAGAAGGTACATGTTGCTCAGTTGATTTTATCAATTGCGAGGGCAATAACCGACATTGATAATAATAAAGCAGTTATTTCAATTCTTAAAAATCGTTCAGGTAAGTCTGGTAGGGTGTTTAATAATGTTCTCTTTGATAATGGAACCAGTACCATATCTTGCTCAGAGGTAATGGAATATGCTGATGCTAGTAAGGAATGGGCTGATGAACAGGAAGCAGAGAAATATGAAAAAACTAAAAAACAACAAAGAGACCTGAGGGAGAGGTTTAATAAGAGCCGAGAAGGGGTAAATGAGACACAAGGGTCTGGTAATAACTTTGTTGGATACATTAACCAAAAATAGAGAAAAAAAATTGCCCATTTTTAAAAAGAAATGGGCATTTTTCCCTATTTATTAAGAAAAATAAATTGGAATATGAATGTTAGAAAAAGTGATAATTCTCTAGAAGAATTTGATAGGCAAAAAGTTAAGGATGGAATATGCAAAGCATACGAAGCAACCGGGGAACAATGTGTGGATTTAATCCTCGAAAGTATTGTAAATAATCTGTTTCTCTATGATAATATCAAGAGTTCTGAAATCAGAAGACAGGTAGAGGATGCTCTTATGAGCATAAATAAGAAGGTAGCAAAGGAATATTCACAGAAATATGCTGATAAACTGCCTCGTATTAAGAAGCAGGACTTCATTAAGGCGTATATTGAGGCTTCAAATGCTGCTTCTGGCTCAAAATTCGACTCAAATGCCAATGTAAGTAGCAAAAATATCGTCACATTGGGTCAGGAACTTTATAAGGAAGATAATATTAAGCAGAATAGATACATTCTCTGTGATAAAATTAGAAAAATCTACTCAAAAAAGCTGTCTGAGCAGTATCTTAACGACTTGGAGTCACATGTTCTTTATAAACACGATGAATCAGGTACTCCTGGCTATCCTTATTGCGTTGCCATCACTATGTATCCGTTTCTTGTTGACGGTTTAAAGAAACTTGGCGGAGAATCAATCGCACCAACAGACCTCAAGTCTTATTGCGGTGAGTTCATTAACCTTGTTTATTCAATCAGTTCGCAGTTTATGGGTGCTGTCGCCACTCCTGAATTCCTTATGTATATGGATTATTTCATTAGAAAGGACTATGGAGACGATTATATCAACAGAATTGACGAAGTGGTTGACCTTAGCGTCAAGAAGCGCACAATCGGTGCTGTAATTGATAACTGCTTCCAACAGGTAGTCCATTCAATGAATATGCCTGCAGGAAACCGTGGCTATCAGACGGTATTTTGGAATGTAGGTTACTTTGACAAGCCATACTTTGAGGGCGTGTTCGGCGATTTTGTATTTCCTGATGGCACAAAGCCTGTTTGGGAGACATTATCTTGGCTTCAGAAGAGATTTATGAAGTGGTTTAACCATGAGAGAACTAAGTATACCTTTACTTTCCCTGTTGAAACAATGGCTCTTCTTACTGATGGCAAGGATGACTTCATTGATAAGGAATATGCTGACTTTACTGCAGAAATGTGGGCTGAAGGGCATAGTTTCTTCTGTTATCTTTCCGATAGCCCTGACAGTCTCTCATCTTGCTGCCGTCTAAGAAATTCATTGAAGGATAATGTTGATGATGAGCATAACTTCACTACTCACCAGTATTCAATGGGTACTGCATCTGTCGCTACTGGTTCCAAGTCAGTTATGACAATGAATCTTCCAAGATTGATACAAAATGCAACAAACAAGTATTTCAATGCACATAATATTTCATTGGAGAAGGGAAAGAGCATTCCTGAGCAGGGAGTGAAGTATGATAAGACTGAACTTTATGAGTACATCAGAAATGAAGTTCGTGACTTGACCGAGAGAGTGCATAAATATCAGACTGCATTTAACGAGACAATCAAGGACTTCCTTAATGCAAATATGCTTGATGTCTATCGTGCAGGATTCATTGATATGAGGAAGCAGTATCTTACCGTAGGTGTTAATGGTATCACTGACGCAGCAGAGTTCTTAGGAATAAAGGTTGCGCCAAATGACGAGTACAAGGATTTTGTAAATAATATTCTTGAAACTATTAATATTGCAAATAGAAAGGATAAGACAAGGGAGTGTATGTTTAACTGTGAATTTGTACCTGCCGAGAATCTTGCGGCAAAGAATTATAAGTGGGACAAGAAAGACGGTTATTGGGTAAGTCCTAATAGAAATCTTTATAGTTCTTACTTCTATAATCCTGAAGATGCAGAAATTTCCGTACTTGACAAGTTCAAACTACATGGAAATC